>Ga0208315_1000025_pt1 | contig 337504 bp, 278 predicted proteins | sample MalvireepMed_215_FD_184239 | JGI IMG/M metagenome (GOLD analysis project Ga0208315, IMG submission 184239) | Marine viral communities from the Global Malaspina Expedition - Malaspina viral metaG DeepMed_215 (SPAdes) (version 2) | ecosystem: Environmental > Aquatic > Marine > Oceanic | place...
TAGTGGCTTCGAACCACTTGGTCGGGAGTTCGAATCTCTCCGGGTGCGCCAAACAACAAAGGGTCCAGACCGGGGACATAGGTTACATTTCATACCGAAGACATAGGTTACACTTTTGGTATAAATGGATTGTCCCCGGGCTCGACTCGCCCCTCGTCTTCATCGAAGTATCCCAGATCATACTCCATAAAGCTGACGACCCAAATTTTGTCGCTCACCTCGCGTACTCCGACTAATTGCCCTGCAAATACGGTACTTAGATTTATTTTTCTGCGCCCGATACACAATCGTCCGCACTGGGTCACCTGAATCACCCTATCATGATAGGGGTAATCGGGATCCTCTGGACGCGTGTAAGCACGCGTTGATGGTGTATATACTTCGCCTGGATATCTCATGCCCAGAGCCTCGTGTGGCCGTTCGTTATTGTACTCATCGATAAATCTGTCGAATCGCTCTTGCTGTTGAAGGAAATTAAATTGCGCAGGTTTGGTGGTGGCTTTCTTCAATGTCAGATGCATGCGTTCATGGCGTCCATTTTGCTGAGGCTTGCCAGGCTCGATGCGTTCGATCGTAATGCCCAGTCGCAGCCACCACACCGATAAGCGGCTTAGCCCGAATAGCGCGTTGGCAGAGGCGAATGGCAGACCGTTATCACTGCGAAGCGCAAACGGCACACCAAACTCCTTAAATACGCGCTCAAAGACTGTGAAAGCATCCTTCTCCCTGGTTGACTCCAGCGCCTCGCAGGCCAACAGATAGCGGCTGCGGTAATCGGTAATAGTCAGTGGATAGCAGTAACGCTGGTTTCCCAGTAAAAACTCACCCTTATAGTCCGTGCACCACAACCCATTCGGTGTGAGCGAATCACTCAATGGAGTGCCTTGGGCTCGATAACGACGCTTTTTGCGTGGTGTAACCAGACCATGACGTTCCAGCACAGCATGCACGGTGCTTTTGGCGGGTGCCTTGATGGTTGGGAAGTTGCGAATCAGCTTTTCGCGAATCTTTGGTGCTCCCCAGTCAGGCCATTGCTGTTTGAGCTTCAAAATCGTTCGCTCAACCTGCACCGGTAGCTTGTTTGCATGGCGATAGGGCCGTCGACTGCGATCGACAAGCCCTTCCAGACCACTATCTTTGTAGCGGTTAAATATCTTATAGCCAGTTTTGCGGGAGATGCCGAAATCGCGACACACCTGGGTCATGGGTTCCCCATCGAGCAACCTGGCAACGAACTTAAGTCTCTCATCCATACGGTTACACTCTTTCCAGGGCATTTGGGCAACCTCCCAAATACCGACATGTGTAACCTATGTCCCCGGTATAGTCTGTAACCTATGTATCAGGTTGTTCAAAGGTCCGCTTTATGCGGGCCTTTTTTGTTTGTGGTGTCTGGTTAGTGAGAACTCCCCAGTTCGACAAAACGCATTGCGTTTTGGACGGCTGCAAGCCGCCCCGAAGGGGTGAGTAATCCGCCACAGCGGATTGCGAATCACAAAATTGCCAGGAGCAATTTTGCACGAGCGAAGCGAGCCCACAGGGTGAGGCCCATGGATGGGCCGAATAATCTCTCCGGCTGCGCCAAGAAACAAGGAGCCTAGTGCGTGGACAATCCATTTTTACCAGAAGAGTCCAAGTCATTATGCTGACCCTTTTGATCAACCCAGCTAAAAACTTAAGTCACTGACGCAGCAGCGTTTTATGGCTGGTTCTGCCATCCCTGGCATTGTTCATCGCTCTTCCTTTGTTGCTGCCTAAAGGAGTCAATTTTTACTTGAGTCTAACGATCTCAATTGTTATCACCGTGATCTGCTACGGCGCACCTGTGGTCATATTGCGTTTCTACGACGAAGAATTCTGACGCCCGCCATGCACCAGCCGATACAACGCAGGCAACACAAATAAGGTTAACAGGGTTGACGAGATAATCCCGCCAATCACGACCGTCGCCAGCGGACGCTGGACCTCAGAGCCAATGCCGGTATTCAGTGCCATCGGCACAAAACCCAGAGACGCTACCAGCGCCGTCATCAACACCGGTCTGAGTCGTCCGATGGCACCCTCAAGGATGGCATGATCAAGCGTCTGTCCCTGGGCCCGCAAATCACGGATAAAGGACAGCATAACCAGCCCGTTCAATACAGCTATCCCGGATAATGCGATAAACCCGACGCCTGCAGAAATAGACAGCGGAATATCACGAATCAGCAGTGCCAGGACGCCCCCCGTCAGCGCCAGTGGCACTCCGGAAAATATGATGGCTGAGTCACGGATAGAGCCCAGTGCCATCACCAGAAGCAAGGCGATCAATAACAGCGTAGCGGGCACCACTATCAGCAATCTCTGAGAGGCTGATTGCAATTGCTCAAACGTGCCCCCGTACTCAATCCAGTACCCCGGCGGGATGTCTATATTGCGCTCGACGGACTGTTGTACTTCGGTCACAAACGAGCCCAGATCACGGCCTCTCACATTGGCCGTGACCACGATACGACGCTTGCCGTTTTCCCGGTAGACCTGATTGTAGCCCGTGCTGATGCTGATGTCGGCCACTTCCGCCAACGGCACATAGCTGCCATCGGGCAGCATGACAGGCAGGTGTTGATAGCTGTCGGGATTACTGCGTCGATCTTCAGCCAGGCGCACCACGATATCGGAGCGTTGATCTCCCTCATAAAATTGACCCGCTACTGCGCCGCCGAACGCCATGGCCAACGTGTCCTGTAGTTCCGTGATGCCAAGTCCCAGGCGTGCCATGGTCTCCCGCCGCGGCTGCAGGGTCATTACCGGCAGCCCTGTGGTTTGCTCAAGCGCAAGATCGGCAACACCGGGTACTTCAGACATAAGCGCTTCGATATCAGTGCCTAGTGCAATCAGCTGATCAAAATCGTCACCAAAGACCTGGATGGCAAGCTCGCTTCTTACGCCAGCCAGGAGTTCGTTAAAGCGCATCTGAATGGGTTGCAGAAACTCGTAGCGATTGCCTGGGATCGGCGTAACTATCGCTTCAAGTTCTGCCACTACCTGCGTTTTGGGCTTTGATGGATCAGGCCATTGGTCGCGTTCTTTCAGGATAATAAAGGTGTCCGCCACGCTTGGGGGCATCGGGTCCGTGGCTACTTCAGCACTGCCGATCTTTGAGAATACCCGTTCGACCTCTGGCATATTTCGAATTTCTTCTTCCAGTTTAAACTGTAAAGCGACCGCCTGTTCAAGAGACGTGCCGGGTATGCGTAATGCGTGCATGGCAATATCGCCCTCGTCCAGGTTCGGGATAAACTCTGTGCCCATGCGCATGGTCAATGCCGCACAGACACCGACCAGTGCCACGGCCAGTACCACCACTGCCCATCGTAGATACAAGGCGGCTTTCAGCGCAGGCTGGTACAGGTAATGTGCAACAGACATAATCGGGTTTTTCTTTTCTGTTACAGGTTTGGTGAACAGCATCGCTACGCATGCCGGCACAAAGGTAATGCTGAGCAACATGCCACTGAGCAGTGCTATCACAACGGTCATTGCCATGGGGTGGAACATTTTCCCCTCTACGCCTTCCAGGGCGAAAATGGGGATATAGACAGCAGTGATAATAAATACGCCAAACAGAGCAGGGCGTATAACTTCCCTTGTCGCCGCCGAGACCACCTCAAGCCGGCGTTTCAGTTCCAGTTTACCCTGCGAACTGGCTTCGCTGAGTCGGCGCAGACAGTTCTCGACAATGATGACGCTGCCATCGATGATAAGACCAAAGTCCAGCGCGCCCAGGCTCATCAGATTCGCGCTGACGCGGGTCTGTACCATGCCGGTAATGGTCATCAACATGGCGATGGGAATGACGGCTGCCGTCAATATGGCGGCGCGTATATTGCCAAGCAACAGGAATAGCACCGCGATTACCAGCAGCGCACCTTCCAGCAGATTTTTCTGCACGGTCTGCAGCGTTTTGTCGACCAGCGTGGTCCGGTTATAAACGGCTGTGGCAGTTATGCCGGGGGGCAGGCTTGGCTGGATCTCCTGCAGACGCATAGCCGTGTTGTTGGCCACTTCCCGGCTGTTTTCACCAACAAGCATAAACACCGTGCTCATCACCACTTCTCGTCCGTCCTGGGTCGCCGCCCCTGAGCGCAGCTCTTGTCCGACGGATACGGTGGCAACATCGCCCACCCGAATGGGAATACTGTTTCTCTGGGTAACGACTACATTACGCAAGTCATCGAGATTGTCCGCCTGACCGGGGACCCGCATCAGCAGCTGTGAGCCATTATTTTCGATAAAACCCACCCCCTGGTTGCGATTGTCACGCTGCAGGGCGTCAAACAGCTCAGCGCTGCTTACACCATAAGCAAGCAGCTTCGCGGGCTCAGGTGCCACGAGTATCTCTTTTCTGAAACCACCGATGGGGTTGACCTCTACCACACCCGGCACGCGGAGCAGCTGTGGCCTGATAATCCAGTCGTGGACACTGCGCAGGTCGGTGGGGGTGATCGGCGTGCCATCAGCGTTGGTTGCGCCAGGCTCCGCATCCACTGTGAACATGAAGATTTCACCGAGCCCGGTTGCGATCGGACCCATCTCCGGCTCAAGTCCTTCCGGTAAATCACTACGCGCCGCCGAGATTCTTTCACTGACCTGTTGTCGGGCAAAATATATATCAGTGCCGTCTTCAAAGACTGCAGTCACCTGGGACAAACCATAACGGGAGACCGATCGTGTATAGGACAGGCCCGGCATACCACTCATGGCGTTCTCCAGCGCAAAGGTAATACGCTGCTCAACTTCCAGTGGTGTGTAGCCGGGGGCCGCGGTGTTCACCGCGACCTGTACGTTAGTGATGTCCGGCACGGCGTCGATTGGCAGCCGATTAAAATTCCATATTCCCAGGCCGACCAACATCATGGTCAGAACCAGTATCAAACCACGTCGGGCCAAAGAAAAATTAACAATTGATTCAAGCATGATGGCTCCTCAGTGGTCGTGCGATGCGCCGTCTTTTTCGACATCAGCTTTCAGGATGTAACTGTTCTCAGTGACGTATCGCGTCCCCGGCTCCAGTCCCCCCAGCACTTCGACCCATTCCGCTGACTGGCGTCCAAGATCCAGCATGCGGACCTCATATTGATCACCAATCTGTGCGTAAACGACGGTAAAATTGCGAAATGCCTGCAGCCCTTCGCGTCTGACGGCCAACGGAACCTCGTGCTCCGCGATATTGATCTGAGCCTGAACCCAGGTTCCGGCCCGCAGCACACCGTCCGGATTATCCAGCACAACACGTGCTGTCACTGCCTGATTGGATGCTGTCTCTGGCAGGATTCTGGCAATTGTGCCGGTAATCGGCGTATCAGTAAGCGGTGTGTTGATGGTTACACGTTCCCCGACACTAATGCGTGGCAGGTCAGAAGGAAAAACCGCAAGGTCGGCCCAGACGGTTGATGTATCGGTGATGGTGAACAGCACTCTCCCTGCCGTTGATTCCCCTCCCGACGCGTTTCTTGCAGTAATGAGGCCGCTTATCGGGGCGAGCAGCTCGAAAGATGTGAGACTCTGATTGCTTTCGATGGTGGCGAGCGTGTCGCCTGCATTGACGTAATCTCCCAATGCAACAGCCACCGTTTCAATTTTTCCGTCAAATCTTGCCGTGACGTTACTGACATCATCCGAATTTGCCACAATACGACCGTAAACCGGGATTGTCTCCTCGATAACAGCAGGCCCCGCAATGTCAGTTTCAATGCCCAGGGCTTCAGCGACAGCCGGCTCTATCCTCGTGCGCCCCTCAAAGCTGTCATAGGACCAACGATGCGTGTTGCCATTGTACGAGGCCGCGACCGAGACACTGAACGAGTGAGGCTCGTAAATCACCATATCACCACGCAGGGCATCCCCGGTTGGCACAAAGTCAATGTCATCCACAACACCACCCAGGCGGGTAAGTTGGACATTCAGGTCCAGGTCCTCTGGGTCCACAGGTTGATCGTTGACGGTTGCCCACGCCCGATATTCAGGCGGTACGCCGGTTTCGAAAATGGCCAGCTCCAGCACAAACTCACCGTCGCGCAGCAGAATGCCATTGTTTGGCCCGCGCTCATCGGTGACTGCGTTCTCCGCGTCAGGCGTTGTCGCTTCGGTATTTGCGGACTCCCCACAGGAAGACAGCATCATGAATAAAAGCAAAGGAGCAATGCGCGAGATTGCCCGAACGTGCCTCAGGTTTGCGAAAAAATAATTTATTGGATACATTGTCAGCCTCACTGTTCAGATGCGCTCTGCGCTATGCGCACGCCAGTCAATCGTTCAATTTCAATCATGTTTTGATGGGCAAGCACACTGGCTTCAAGCAGTTGCTCGCGCGCTGCCAGTAAATCATTCTGGACCTGCAGCCACTCCATGTAGCTGGAACTGCCCAGCTCATATGCTCGTCTTACCTCGGACAAAGCCAGTTCGTATTCAGGAATGACATCGCTGCGCAAGGACTCAACAATATGCAGGCTGTGTTCCAGCTCCTGATAAAACAGAAACAGTGACAGTTTCATTCGAATGCGTTCAGCCTCCTGGTTGACGGAAGCTTGCTCCAACCTGACACGCGCCTCTTCAATGCGGCCCTGGTTCTGATTGCCGCGATTCAGGGGAATGGTCACCCCGGCAACAAAACCCACATCGGAGCTACTCTCGATCCGGCGCACACCAGCATTAAAACGCCACAGAGAGTTGCGTTTAGCTTGCTCAAGTAACAGGGTGCTTTCGTGCAGGCGTTGCTCTGACAGGAAACGTGTCAGATCCGGATTTTGCTCGATTCGGGCTTCCAGGGCGGGGTAGGCCTCAACGGCAGGAAGATTCGTAAGGTCACCCTGCACGCGACTGAAATCCGGCTCCAGCATTCCCCATTGCGCGGCAATACGGTGATAAAACCCGACCAGCTCGTGATGCAGATCTTCCTCCATCAGTTCTCGCATGGACAGCTCAGCGCGTGCCCTGGCCAGATCCGATCGGGGCGCAGTGCCGGCATCAACCCGCTGGCCGATCGTGCTTACAGAATCTTCAGCAAGCGCAATGGATTGCTCCGCCAGCTGCAGTCGGGCTTGATGCGCGAGTGCCTGTGTGTAATAACGGGCGGTCTGGGCGGCGGCATCCAGGCGCATCACTTCCGCTTCGCTGGCCAGCACCAGTGATCCTGTGCGTGCAGCGTCTATCCGCCGTTGGCGCAGCTTTCCTTCAAGTACCCAGCTGATGCTTGCGGTGGTTTGTGCACCGGATAGCGCCTGCGCCACGCCTGTTCCGAGGACATCTTCGACGGTAACCGTGAGCTCAGGTTTTGGTGACAGTCCGGCTTGTAAAATCACACCGTCCTGTGCCCGCAATTCGTAGCCAAAAGCCTGTAACTCCGGGTTTTGTGTGATAGTGTTGATGATAGCCTGCTCAAGCGTGATTTCTTCGGCAGCGAGTGACAGGGCAGAGATCAATAGCAGTGCTGTTGAGACCGCGCTGGTTATTACTATCTTTTGAGCTCGCATAAACGGCTCCTTAGTCAAGAAGAAATATGTCGGTGTATTCACCGCGCGTCTGTATGCTTACCACAATCGGGCTATCCGTCCGGTTACGCCAGAACCAGCCATGATTGCCAGCAAAGGCTGCCTCCAGTACGCCGCTACTGCTTTGTTCGGCGCCCCGGCTGTAATTGTGGTAATCAATCTCCAGTGGCACCGAATCGCCATGAATATCAAAATTGGCAACGCCGCCCTCAGATTGCCAGCTGTATTCAACGGTTTTTCCTTGTGCCATGGTTACCTTGATTTCTCTGCTGACACCCGGTGCCAGTGACACTTGCATTTCATCGCTGCGAATGGCGGACTCCACAGGTGTTGGCATTGGCGAATGTGCGACTTCTTCGCGTGCGGTAGCAGGTGCCGGTGCGCCGGTCTGCTGAGTTTCGGTGGACCCGACATCGGGCTCTGTCAGTGGTTGATTCATGGCAGCCGCCAGTGCCCGTTCTTCAGCGGCGGCCTCATCGGCCAGCGCCATTTTTGTCTCACCCATTCGTGTAAGGCCTGTGATGTTGCCCAGCCCTGTCGGATCTACGCCGTATTCAGCTGGCATGACAATAATGAGCAACAACAGCAAGGCGGCAATAGCTGCAATGACGGTCGATTTGAGAAGTTGCACAGTCGAGGGCAAATCTGCCTCTGCTGGCTTATTGGTGATATGCATGATTGAGTTCCTGTTGCAAAATAGTTGATGGAGATCAGGCAACGAAGTATCCGGTGAGTTGATAACCCGTCAGCAGGAAGCCGGCGGTCATCAGCACAACTTGGGCGGTGTAGGCCTGGCGGCTAAAACGGGTGGAGCGACGCCAGAAGCCCATTGCGATCAGGATGACGCTCAGCGCCAGCAGCTGACCGATTTCAACGCCGACATTAAAGGCAATCAGATTCGTCACCAGTCCATCAGGTGAAACCTGGTAGTCGAGAATTTTGGTAGCCAGCCCGAAGCCGTGAAACAGGCCAAAAATCATGGTTGCAATGCGGGTGTCGGGCTGCACGCCGAACCAGCGCTGGAAGGCACCCAGATTGTCGAGGGCTTTGTAGACGATGGAAAAACCAATAATGGCATCAATCAGATAAGGGTTAACGCTTATCTGCATCAGTGTGCCAAACAGCAGGGTTATGGTGTGACCCAGCGCAAAAAGGCTGACGTAAACCGCAACATCTTTGAATCGGTAAAGGAAAAAGATAACACCGACTAAAAACAGCAGGTGGTCGTAGCCTGTGACCATATGTTTTGCACCCAGGTAAATAAACGGAAATATCATGACCCCGCTACTTTCCTGAATAAACCCTTTATCACCTGCAGTGACACCGTGCGCCAGCACGTCAGCCGGAAATCCTGCGAACGTAAAAAGCACCAAGATTGAGACCACGGCCAGCCTCATGAAAAGGCGGGAGCGGCAAAAGTAATTTTTCATGTTGAAACAACCTGACAGTCGGATATCGTAGATCGATACACACTGCTGCCATCAAAGTCAGCAGTCCTGGATCGGACTTAAAAAAACGATATGCATGGGCATATAGCCCGAGACTACAGGCGATTGGGCGGAGGGACGGCGGGGGCGTAACTCAGTGAGTTGTGATCAAGCCGGTACCAGGTGACCGGCGGAGAGTCAGCTCTGTAAAAGTCCAGAGCCAATAACCCGGGTATATCCATGTTTAATTGAATGCTTATACCGTGTTTGTGCTGGTGATCGTGCACATCGCCAGTGATTTCGTGCGGCGCGCTGCTGTCCTGCCCCCAGTGATTGTTGTGATCGTGGCTGTGGTCATCGGCATGCGAGTGATGATGATCGTGATGGACTGCCTTGCCAAAGGGATGCTGTTCATCTGGCATGGCAGCAGCCTCAATGGCTCCGAATGCCAACGAGTAGTGAAGGACTAGCACCATTGCGAGAATGACTTTGCGAAACACGGCTTCAACGCTTTATTGGATTATCAGTCAGAACTGTATCACCGCGTTCAACGCAGGGTCAATCCACGGGTTATACCCATTTGTTCAACTCGCTCCCTTCGGAACGCGTTTATGCTTCATTTTGAAGGCGGGTAATACATTATGAGTTGCATATAACAAAATATGTAGTACATTCTACAAATATGTCGTGGACGTTGCTTATTATCTCCCTGCCTACCGAAAACGCCACCGTGCGCATGCGCGTATGGCGCACGATCAAGGCCTCCGGCGCTGTTTCTTTGCGCGATGGTGTTTATTTGCTGCCTGCTACGGTTGATCATCTTGCCGCGTTTGATCCCATTGCTCAGGAAATACGTGCCGGAGGCGGGGTTGCCCATGTATTTTCTGTTGACTATCAGGCACATGACGAATTCCGTCAATTATTTAACAGGTCAGCGGAGTACGAAGCCTTGCAGGAGGAGATCCGTCAGCAACACGCCCTGTTGACAATGGATAACGCGCCTGATGTCATCAAACAAGGTCGCAAGCTACGAAAACGCTTTGCTCGAATTACGCAAGTGGATTTCTTCCCTGACGCTATTCAAAGTAGAGTGGAAGCTGATCTGCTGCAGCTGGAAAGCGATGCCCATCGTATCCTCTCCCCCGATGAGCCCGTAGGGCGGGCCGGCGCCATTTGCCGCCTGCATGCTGCTGACTATCAAGGCAAAGTGTGGGCGACCCGCGCACGTCCCTGGGTCGATCGCCTGGCCAGCGCATGGTTGATCCGCCAATTCATAGACTCATCCGCGCAAATGTTGTGGCTGGCATCCCCTGATGATTGCCCCGACGACGCATTGGGTTTTGATTTTGACGGTGCCACTTTCACTCATGTCGCCGACAAAGTCACTTTCGAGGTCCTGTTAGCCAGCTTTGGGCTAAACGACCCGGCGCTACAGCGTCTTGCCAGCGTTGTGCACTATCTGGATGTTGGCGGCACGCCCGTGGCAGAAGCCACCGGTATCGAATCCGTGCTGGCTGGCCTGCGGGCCAGCTTCAGCAATGACGACGAACTGCTGCATGCGGCAGAAATTGTGTTTAACAGTCTGATAACCGCTTGGTCCATGGAGACATAAATCATGCAGGACTCTGCACAGCAAACCAACAAGTATGGTCACCAGGTGAGTTTCTCCGACGCGGTGCGTGTGTGGTGGCGTATCGCGCTGCTCAGTTTTGGCGGCCCGGCAGGTCAAATCGCCGTGATGCATCGCATCCTGGTGGATGAAAAACGCTGGGTCAGCGAAAGCCGCTTCCTGCATGCACTGAACTATTGCATGGTATTGCCCGGCCCGGAGGCACAGCAGCTTGCCACCTACCTGGGCTGGTTGCTGCACGGCACCAAAGGTGGTCTGGTTGCCGGCGGATTATTTGTGCTTCCCGGGTTTCTGAGCATTCTGGTTCTGAGCGTTTTATACGCGGGCTTTCAGGATGTCACATTGGTGCAGGCCCTGTTCTTTGGTATCAAAGCTGCCGTCCTGGCCATCGTGATTCAGGCGGTGATTCGTATCGGGTCGCGCGCGTTGAAGAATGCGTATATGTATACGCTGGCAGCCAGCGCTTTTATTGCCATATTTTTCTTTGCTGTACCGTTTCCGCTGGTGATTCTGACAGCGGCGGTGATTGGTTTGATAGGACGTTATTTCGACCCCGAGAGTTTTGTGGTCATCAAGGGCCATTCGTCCCCTGGTGATGCCGATCGGGCAGTGGACAGCATGATGGACAGCGGTGTGGGGCAACATACCAACGCCACGTTGACGCGCGCACTGAAAGTTCTGGCAGTGTGGTTGCCGCTGTGGTTTGTGCCACTGGCCGCGCTGTTTATCACATTGGGTCCGGATCATGTCTTTACGCAAATGGGTGTGTTTTTCAGTCAACTGGCTGTCGTGACTTTTGGCGGCGCTTATGCGGTGTTGGCGTATATGGCGCAGGAAGCCGTGCAGAACTATGGCTGGCTGGCACCGGGAGAAATGCTGGATGGCCTGGGTATGGCCGAAACCACACCAGGACCGCTGATTCAGGTGGTGCAGTTCGTCGCCTATATGGGGGCCTTTCGTGAAGCGGGTGCACTTGACCCGTTCACCGCCGGCATTCTGGCTTCGGTGCTGGTGACTTGGGTGACCTTTGTGCCGTGCTTTCTGTGGATATTTCTGGGTGCGCCGTATGTCGAAAACATGCGCGACAACAAAACCGTCAGCGCTGCGTTGTCTGCGGTCACTGCGGCCGTCGTTGGGGTGATGATGAATCTGGCGATCTGGTTTGCCGTGCATGTTGCGTTTGCGGACGTTGAAACCGTCAATCGCTCCGGCATGCAGCTATTGATACCCGACTGGGGAACCATTGATCTCGCCAGCGTGACGTTGGCGGCGGGCGCCTTTATTGCGATGCTGCGTTTCAAGGTTGGAATGATGCCGGTGATTCTGGTCTGTGCGCTGCTGGGTATGGCCTGGTATGTGCTTGTCGCGGGTGGCGCTTAAGACAAAAAAATTTTCGAGGAGAGTGTATGCCTTCTGGCAGCAATCTCTACAATCCAACGTTATATTTGCACACGATGAGGAAACGGAAATGAAAACACAATTGTTGAAAGCAGTTAGCTTTACTTGCGCGGTGTTAGTCGCGATACCATTGACGCTGGTGGACGCTGCGGAGGGGCTGGATTCAGATGCCATTTCTCGCGCAGCAGGCACGTCGGCGACTGTGCAGGACGACGGCGTCGTCCGTATTGCATGGTCGCGAGATGATGTGCCAGTTACCGTGGATGGCATTTTGTTGCCAACGCAGGCTGGCCTTGGCAGCTGGGCTGCGTTCAAGGAGCTGGCAGATGGAGGTGTGATGCTCATGGGCGATACCGTGGTGTTCGAGGACGAAATTACGCCGGCAATGGATGCCGCCATCGCTCACAATCTCGACATCACTGGCCTGCATAATCATTTTATTTTTGACCGGCCTGCTGTGTACTTCATGCACATTGGCGGTCATGGCCAGGACGCAGAACAATTGGCGGTCGGCGTCAAAGCCATGTGGGATGCCATCAAGGCTGTTCGGCAAGCAAATCCCGAACCAGGCAATCGATTCCCTGGTGAGGTTCCCGAAATAACCGGCCGCTATAACGTCGATGCCATAGAAACCATTCTTGAGTCAGAAAGTGCCCTCAACGGACAGGTACTGAGATTTACCTTTGGCCGCACGGCCACCATGCATGGCACAGAGTTCGGTGCGTCCATGGGTTTGTCCACATGGGCAGCTTTCGCCGGAAATGCAGATCACGCGGTTGTCGCCGGAGACTTTGCCATGACAACCGACGAAGTACAGCCTGTGCTGAGAGCATTGCGCGAGGCAGGCATCCATGTCGTCACGCTGCATAACCATATGACAGGCGAAACACCTGCCTACTATTTTCTTCATTACTGGGGAAATAACAGCCCGGAGGTTCTGGCACGTGGCATTCGCGCCGCTCTGGATACTCAGGACTAAGTACGCATCTAGTCAAAAGGAGAATATCTGTGTTAATAAGAATGCTATTCGTAATGCTGTCAGCTTTTTGGGCTGTCAACACTCATGCGCAAGTTGCATCTGTCGAACGCGGCGCCACGTTGTTCCAGTCAGAGTGTGCCCGCTGCCATGTACAGGCGGACATTGAAATGCGCATCCGTAACAGCTGGATCGGACGTCCGGCCAATGAGCTGCATCAGGAGATCATGAGCACCATGCCGGCGGAGACACCCGGCTCGCTGAGTCCCGCGCAGTACCTGGATCTGACCGCCTATGTATTGGGATTGGCCAGCGCCACAGGTTCCATCGAGAATATGACCATTACCGATCTGGCTGGTTTCACCATCCGTCAGGGTGGTGAAGATGTGGGGCCCGATTACATGCCGTGGGCCAACATCAATGGTGACCTGAACGCCAACCGTTATTCCCCGCTGGAACAGATCAATGTCAGCAATGTGCAGGACCTGCAGATTGCCTGGCGCTGGAAAGCCGAAAACTTCGGCCCGCGGCCAGAGGGGCTGAATGTTACCTCCCCGATCATGGTTGACGGCGTGCTATATGCGACAGCAGGTACCACACGTAACGTGGTGGCCATTGATGCAGAGTCTGGTCAGACCCTGTGGATGTGGCGTCCGATGGAAGGCGAGCGTTTTGAAAGCTCCCCGCGCAAGAACTCCGGTAAAGGTGTGGCCTATTGGACTGATGGCCAGAATAACGTGATCTTTGTGGTCACACCCGGTTATTTCATGGCGGCGCTTGATGCCAAAACCGGTGATTTGGTGGAGAGTTTTGCTGATGGGGGCATCCTCGATCTGACTGAGGGGCTGCGTATGAGCCCGGTGCGCGACGATCTGGATGTGACGCTGACGTTTCCGCCGACCGTCGTGGGGGATGTCGTGGTGGTGGGTGCTGCACACCAGGTCAGTATGCGTCCTCCGCATGCGGACAATATCAAAGGTGATGTGAGGGCCTATGATGCGCGTTCCGGTGAGCTGTTGTGGACGCACCGCAATATTCCTGTCGCCGGTGAAATGGGTTATGACACCTGGTTAAATGATTCGGCTCAGACCAGCGGAAATGGCGGTGTGTGGTCTGCCATGTCAGCCGACCCTGAGCTGGGCCTGATTTATCTGCCGACAGAATCGGCAACAGGCGACCGTTATGGCGGAGACCGTCCGGGCAATAATCTGTTCACCAATTCCGTTGTTGCTCTGGACTACCGTACAGGCGAATACCGCTGGCATTATCAATTTGTTCATCACGACATCTGGGACTACGACACGCCATCCACCCCGATTCTGGCGGATCTGCCCGATGGCAGGAAAGTGTTGGTGCAACTGACCAAACAGGCGTTTGCCTATGTGCTGGATCGCGCTACTGGTGAGCCGATCTGGGAAATTGAAGAGCGCCCGGTGCCACAGACGGATGTACCAGGTGAGTGGACAGCAGCCACGCAGCCGCATCCCACCAAACCGCCAGCATACGATCGTCAAGGTATCAGTGATGCCGATCTGTTGAATTTTACCCCAGAGATTCTGGCCAAGGCGCGTGAAGCGGTGAAGCCATATCGCATGGGAGAATTTTTTGCACCACCGTCGGTTGCCAATGCCGCTGACGGCACACTGGGCACGCTGAGCCTGCCCGGCACGCTTGGTGGTTCAAACTGGGAGGGCGGAGCCTATGATCCTGACACCGGCGTGCTATACATTCCCTCGCGCACAGATGTGGCGGTATTGTCGCTGGTGCCTGGCGCCGAGTTCTCTACTGTGGACTGGATCCAGGGTCCGGCGCGCACGCCAACAGTCAATGGCCTTCCGATTGTTAGGCCGCCATGGGGGCGCATCACTGCCATGAATCTGAACACCGGTGAAATTGACTGGACTATCGCCAATGCGGATACACCAGCACGTATAGCGGACCACCCGTTACTGCAGGGTGTAGAGATTCCCCGCACCGGAATTCCAACACGTGCGGGTCTGCTTGTGACCAAATCGCTGCTGTTTGCCGGTGAAGGCCAGGGTGGCAACCCGGTGTTTCGTGCCCACGACAAGAAGACCGGCGAGATTCTTGCGGAGATTGACCTGCCTGCCTCGCAAACGGGTCTGCCAATGACTTACACACAAAATGGCAAGCAGTACATTGTGATGGCAGTCAGCGGGAGTGGCTCTGCGGAAATTATTGCTCTGGCGTTACCGAACTAGTCTTGTAGTGGTCACTTCTCAAGCTTGGTGTTATGCCTAGCTATGATCACAATTAAGGTGTTTAGTATATTTGCGGATTAATTGATCCTCCTCGTCGTAATCTGCACTACGTCCTTGCGGGACTTTTGCGGGTTTGGTTGGGCATTGTTGTGCTTTATAGTGCAAAATCATGCAACGGACGCACTGTTAAAGTAAATAAAAACAATCATATGGCGTTTTCAATTAGTGGCTTCGAACCACTTGGTCGGGAGTTCGAATCTCTCCGGGTGCGCCAAACAACAAAGGGTCCAGACCGGGGACATAGGTTACATTTCATACCGAAGACATAGGTTACACTTTTGGTATAAATGGATTGTCCCCGGGCTCGACTCGCCCCTCGTCTTCATCGAAGTATCCCAGATCATACTCCATAAAGCTGACGACCCAAATTTTGTCGCTCACCTCGCGTACTCCGACTAATTGCCCTGCAAATACGGTACTTAGATTTATTTTTCTGCGCCCGATACACAATCGTCCGCACTGGGTCACCTGAATCACCCTATCATGATAGGGGTAATCGGGATCCTCTGGACGCGTGTAAGCACGCGTTGATGGTGTATATACTTCGCCTGGATATCTCATGCCCAGAGCCTCGTGTGGCCGTTCGTTATTGTACTCATCGATAAATCTGTCGAATCGCTCTTGCTGTTGAAGGAAATTAAATTGCGCAGGTTTGGTGGTGGCTTTCTTCAATGTCAGATGCATGCGTTCATGGCGTCCATTTTGCTGAGGCTTGCCAGGCTCGATGCGTTCGATCGTAATGCCCAGTCGCAGCCACCACACCGATAAGCGGCTTAGCCCGAATAGCGCGTTGGCAGAGGCGAATGGCAGACCGTTATCACTGCGAAGCGCAAACGGCACACCAAACTCCTTAAATACGCGCTCAAAGACTGTGAAAGCATCCTTCTCCCTGGTTGACTCCAGCGCCTCGCAGGCCAACAGATAGCGGCTGCGGTAATCGGTAATAGTCAGTGGATAGCAGTAACGCTGGTTTCCCAGTAAAAACTCACCCTTATAGTCCGTGCACCACAACCCATTCGGTGTGAGCGAATCACTCAATGGAGTGCCTTGGGCTCGATAACGACGCTTTTTGCGTGGTGTAACCAGACCATGACGTTCCAGCACAGCATGCACGGTGCTTTTGGCGGGTGCCTTGATGGTTGGGAAGTTGCGAATCAGCTTTTCGCGAATCTTTGGTGCTCCCCAGTCAGGCCATTGCTGTTTGAGCTTCAAAATCGTTCGCTCAACCTGCACCGGTAGCTTGTTTGCATGGCGATAGGGCCGTCGACTGCGATCGACAAGCCCTTCCAGACCACTATCTTTGTAGCGGTTAAATATCTTATAGCCAGTTTTGCGGGAGATGCCGAAATCGCGACACACCTGGGTCATGGGTTCCCCATCGAGCAACCTGGCAACGAACTTAAGTCTCTCATCCATACGGTTACACTCTTTCCAGGGCATTTGGGCAACCTCCCAAATACCGACATGTGTAACCTATGTCCCCGGTATAGTCTGTAACCTATGTATCAGGTTGTTCAAAGGTCCGCTTTATGCGGGCCTTTTTTGTTTGTGGTGTCTGGTTAGTGAGAACTCCCCAGTTCAACCGAGCCCAGGCAGTCTAATGGCTGGCCGAGTGCCGCTCCACCTGCATGATGTAAGCACGCACATCATCGGCCAGCTGCAGTCGCATGACCTCTCGTTCGAACTCCACCTCCGAGGATAATCCGGCACCCAGAATCAGACGCCACTCACTGATGAAGTTGGCATAGATCAGCACCTGGCCAAGGGGGCAAAACGATGACTGACGGTCGGCAAGTGTCAGGCCGCGGATCGCCGAGATCACAACAGCAGGCATCCGCCAGTGTGTGGCTACCAGCACGCTGAGCTGCATGGATTTCTGCGACAACAGTTGTTTGACGATCGACGATCCCAGCTTTTCATCCGGGTTGAATCGGCGTACAGCGTCTATCATTAGCTTGAAGATCACAATCTTGCCAATGTCATGGACCAGGCCGATCAGAAAAGCTGTTTCACCGTCCAGGCCACGCATCCCGGCCAGATCGCGACAGATGCTGGCGGTATCGTCACTGTGAATCCAGATCTTCTCGCCAAATGCCTTGAAGTAAGCATGACGGATAGTCGATATACCTCTAATGCAGGCCAGCAGCACATGTTGCTTGACGCCCTGACTGCCCAGAAGTGAGAAGGCCCGTTTGATATCGGTAATTTCTTCACCAGCCGGGTTGTATTGCGCACTGTTGGCCACTGAAATCAGTTGCGCCGCAATCGTTGGATCCTTTTCCACAACTTCACAGTATGACTTCAGATCAAAATCATCTGTTGAAAGGCGTCGTCACGAGAGAGAGCGGGGCTTGTCTTTTCCGTTGTGGGTGTCGCTGGCCGGCTGTTCTTTTTTTCAGCTGAGTCTGGTAACAAGGTTCGGCGCTCAGGCTGGCCGAAAAGTCGGTACAGTAGTTCTCGTATCACAGGACTTCCATTTAATTTTTGCCTGTCGGATTGGAATCAATCAATATTCTACCCGATCCGCTCTCGCCAACCACGTATCAAAAGGTAGCGATGCTGTCGCTACTTCCACTTGCGTTAAAAAACCTTTTTCCAGCGCTACAGGTCGCGCCTGGCCATACAGCTGTTCCGCAATGTGCGTGTCGGCGAAGCCCGCTCGTGCTGCTTCGTCGTGCGCGGCAGCGAAATACACCCTGGGAATACGAGCCCACATTGTGGCCGCCAGACACATCGGACAGGGCTCGCAGCTGCTGTACAGAATACAGTCCTGTATGTGAGGGTGTCCCAGAACTTTGCCTGCTTTACGTATCGCAGCCACTTCCGCGTGGGCGGACGGATCATGATTCAGAGTTACCTGGTTCCACGCCTCGGCAACAATTCTCCCCCCACGCACAATCACCGCACCAAATGGCCCACCGCCTTCGTGCACGGATTTAACTGCCAGTGAAATCGCTTTTTGCAAATATTGTATATGTGCATCGTCTGTCATCATGGTCCGGCCTTTTGGGCGAGTTTGGGATTCCGTGCTCTTCGAGTTGTCTTTCAGCTGCACGATTCTCAATTTTCGACAATTTCAGCACAGCAGTTGCATGAAGTCGAATTCATCCCGATTGGTCCGACTTCCTTACGACAATCGGAGCAAAACAGCGTTGAAGTCTTCTCGCGACTGGGTGTGCTCCAGCTGTCCAGCTCAGTCGTGCAGTATTACTGAAAAGGTGAAATGTAGGGTGTACAACCAGCATTGATAAATCGGACTCAAGCTGAACAGTGAAGGAGCAGAACCATGAGTGATTCTATTGCCAGCCGGATCGAGAATGCATTGTGGGGCGCGTTTATTGGCGACGCACTGGCAATGCCGGTGCACTGGTTTTATTCAACAGATCACATTCGTGAACAGTTCCCCAGCGGTATCGACCAGTATTATCCGGCGCCGCACCCTCATCCGGATTCCTTCATGGTGGGCAGCAGCTATCAGCCGGACGTAAAAAAGGCAAAGGCCTGCGATCGCGACTTCGACATTCTTCATGAACACACCAGGTTTTATCGCACCAGCTACAGTGATTTCAAATTCAAACTGGACGCCCGGGAGGGCGAGCATGGCAATGAGACAACCTCGCTCGAAGAGCGGATTCACTACCACCATGGCTCACAGGCAGGTGAGTCTACACTTGGTGCCGGACTGCTGCGGTTGCTGATGCGGTCAGTGATCTCCCGCGGTGGGTACAGCCAGGATGGCTTCATGCAGGATTTTATTGGCTACATGACAACACCGCGTGACAATTCAGACCCGTACACTGAAATCTATTTGCGCCGCTGGTTCGAGAATTACAGCCTGGGTATCGCGCCAGAGAATTGTGCTGAGCAGCAGCGTCAGGTCTGGTCGATCGATAGCGTCGGCGGTTTGATAAGGCCATTGGTGCTATCTCTGCTGAATTCGGACAATCAGTTCATCGCCATGGGCATGGCAATCACTCACCAGCAACTGACGCACCGCTCGGAAGTGGTAAGCAGTGGTCTTGGTGTACTGGTGCCGGCATTGCTGCGATTGGTTAATGGCAGCGACCCTCAGAAAGTGTTTAAAGATCTGCTGGCGCAGGTGCCGTCGCCAGCGATTTCTGGCGATGAGCTGTTCAAGGCATACCGGGAACATGACGGCCCGGGAAATATCCCGGCTGATGAAGCCTGGCGCCTGCACATGAGCTTTCTGAAGGAGGGTGCAGAGACCAGAAGTACGGATTACTTTGCGACGGCCTGCTATGTTGAACAGGCACTGCCACTTATGGCGAAACTTGGGAAAGAGCACGACTGCGGACTGATCAGCACTTTGCGAGCCAATGCGGAAATTGGTGGCGACAGTGTCCATCGTGGGCTGGTGCTGGGGCTGTTGCTTGCAGCGGGCAGCAGCGAGGTGCCCGAGGAGTGGATAACCGGGCTGAAGGATCACGAGGCGCTCAGGGAGGAGATACGGCAGTTCGCTGCTCTGGCGGCGAGCGGTACCGGACATCTGACAAAATAGAAGAGTGCCTGAAGCGGCCTGATCGCGCGCCTGGGGGCTGGTCGCAGCAGGCCTGTTGTACATCGTGTCAAAACGTGACGCGAGGGCCCCACGGCTTGCTTGCAGCCGGTGTATGACTTATTCTTGGCACAACCCATACTTGGCTAAATCTCCTCTTGATGTGCTGTCAGCTGCCTGAAGGTGGCGGCAGATGGGTGGGTTCTGGCCAGGAGTTTCAAGAAATACAACCTGAATTCAGGGAGTTAAGAATGATAAAAACGAAACGCGTGTTGTCGGCGCTCGCTTTGAGTGTCGGTTCCCTCATGTGCGCATCCAGCGCATGGTCACAGCATGGCACTGACGTGTCACAGGGTGACTGGCCGGATTACAACGGAAACATGGCCGCCCAGCGTTATTCGCCGCTGGACCAGATTAATGCTGACAACGTCGCCGATCTGGAGATTGCCTGGCGTCTGCCCACCGGCGATTTCGGTGATAACCCTGAATACAACGCAACATTCACGCCGCTGGAAGTCGATGGTGTCCTGTACACGACCATTGGTTCGCAACGTGACGTGGTTGCCATAGACGCCACCTCTGGCGAAGTGCTGTGGCAATGGGAGTCGATTGACAGCCAGGAACGCTACGACAATGCGCCACGTAAAGGCTCCGGGCGGGGTCTGGCCATCTGGCGCGACGGTGACGAGAGTCGTCTTCTTGTCATTACGCCCGGCTTCTACCTGGTATCTCTGGATGCCGAAACCGGTACCCTCGATCCTGAATTTGGCGACAACGGCTTCATCGACATGCATGAAGGTCTGCGTCTTGGACCAGGCCGCGAAGACCTCGACATTGGCTCTTCCATGCCTCCGTTTGTCATGAACAATGTGGTAGTGGTTGGTCCAGCCATGGCCGTGTCCATGCGTCCGCCGTCAATGGCTAACGTCAAAGGTGACGTGCGCGCCTACGATGTCCGCACTGGTGAGCATCTGTGGACTTTCCACACGATTCCGCGTCCGGGCGAATTCGGTTATGACACCTGGCTGGAAAACAGTGCCGATTACACCGGTAACACCGGCGTATGGGCCCCGATGTCTGGCGACCCGGAACTGGGACACGTCTATCTGCCAGTAGAGGCACCTACCGGTGACCGTTACGGCGGTGACCGTCCGGGCGACAACCTGTTTGGTACCAGCCTGGTGGCTGTTGACATCGAAACCGGTGAACGTCAGTGGCACTACCAGATCATCCACCACGACATCTGGGACTGGGATAACCCGGCCGCCCCGATCCTGGCGGATCTGCCTAACGGTCGCAAAATCGTCATGCAGGTTACTAAACAGGCATTTGTTTACACCTTCGATCGCGAGACTGGCGAGCCAATCTGGCCTATCGAAGAGTTGCCAGTTCCGGCCGGTGACGTGCCTGGTGAGTGGTATGCCGCAACGCAGCCGTTCCCGACCAAACCAGCTGGCTTCGACCGTCAGGGCATCACAGAAGATGACCTGATTGACTACACGCCAGAGCTGCGCGCCGCGGCCCTGGAAGCTATCGAGCCCTTCCGCCTGGGTACCAACCTGTATTCTCCACCGTCAGTGCGTGGTGCTGAAGATGGTACGCAGGGCACTCTGAGCCTGCCATCAGCAACCGGTGGTGCTAACTGGGAAGGTGCGGCACTGGACCCAGAAACCGGCATGCTGTACGTACCGTCACGCACAGTAGTGGCCGTGTTGTCGGTAGCCAAAGATGAAAACTCAGACATCGATTTCAGCATGGCGCTGGGTGTGCGTGTACCTCGCGCGATGGGTCTGCCTATCGTCAAGCCACCGTATGGCCGAATCACTGCTATCGATATGGTAGAAGGCGAGCACGAGTGGATGGTTGCGAATGCCGACACACCATCAATAATTGCTGATAACCCCGCCCTGGAAGGCGTGGATCTGCCGCGAACCGGCGTGGAAACGCGCTCCGGTCTGCTGCTGACCAAAACCCTGCTGTTCGCCGGTGAAGGCGTCGGCGGTGGCCCATACCTGCGTGCCCATGACAAGCAGACAGGTGAGATCATTGCCGAGATCGAAATGCCCGGCACTCAGACTGGTCAGCCATTTACTTACGAGCACAATGGCAAACAGTACGTGGCCATGGTCGTAAGCGGTCAGGGACAACCGTCCGAACTGGTGGCTTACGCGCTGCCCTAATTTGTAAGATTTGGAGTTGTATTGATTATGCGAACTAAGTTTTTCCGGGCGGCGCTGGCGCCGCTCATGCTGACGGCTGGCATCTCTGCCCAGGCACAGACCTGGGTTATTGATCAGGATGCTTCCAGCGTTATCTTCAAGTACTCGTATTCAGACACCCCTTACCAGGGTGAGTTCAAGAACGTCGATGCGGTATTCGAGATCGACCCGTTGAATCCGGCTGACTGCAAGTTTGAAGTGACCATTCCGATTATTGATATGGCCATTGATGACGAAGAGACATACAGCTACATGATGGACATCGAACTGTTTGACGTGGACCGTTTCCCGACGGCACGTTTTGAGGCAACTTCCTGCCGTCTGGAGTCCATGAATTCGTTTGTGGCTGATGGCATGCTGACTATTCGTGACCAGACTCATCCGCTGACGTTCCCATTTGAGCTGACAGTTGATGGCAATCGCTTCAATCTGACCAGCGAAGTGGTTGTTCAGCGTCTGGCGTTCGGTGTAGGTCAGGGCTATTTTGCCAACACCTCAGCAGTTCCGAACGATGTGACTGTTGAAGTTGATGTCTACGCAGAAATGCAGTGACCAATCGGCATTATTAGAACAAGGTAACCGTAATGATCAATAAACCATTTGTTAAATGTCGAACCCTCGCGCTGGCGGTTGTCAGCGCGGCTGCGCTGGCTGGCTGTGATCGTCTGATCACTCCAGACTTCAACACCGAAGTGGCAGAGCTGCGTGGTGGTGCCTACACACTGGACAAGACTCACGCGTCCCTGCTGTGGAAGATCAACCACCTCGGCTTTTCCAGCTACATCGGTCGTTTTAATGACTTTGATGCCACTCTGGACTTCGATCCGGAGAACGTTGAAAACTCCAGCCTGGAAGTCATCATCAATACCGAATCTATTGATGTGAACAACCCGGAGTTTGCTGAAGATCTGCGTGGCGAAGACTGGTTCAATGTGGCCGCTTTCCCGCAGGCGATCTACCGAACCACTCGATTTGTTGAAGCTGTCGATGAAGACACTTTCGTATTCGAGGGTGACCTGACACTGCTGGGTAATACTGCACCTGTCACAATGACCGTTGATTTCAATGGTGGTGGTCGTAACTTCCTCACTCGTCGTTACACGCTTGGTTTTGAGGCAAGTGCTGAATTCCAGCGTTCGGATTTCGGCCTGGACAACATGGTGACCTTCGGCGTCGGTGACGACATCGAGCTCGAAGTTCACGTGGAGTTCCAGGAAGCGCAAGACGAGTAATCCCAGGCTACAGCTGACTGCATTGCCCTTTTACGGGGTCAGCGTCGGTGTAGAAACAAAAAGCCCCGCTTTAAGAAGTGGGGCTTTTTTGTTGGCGCGCCGATCAACCGCGGGTACTTCTGGGTTCAGAGTCCTGCTCAGCGCAGCAGCAGCAACGGTACCTTTGATTGCACCAGCATTTTGGCTGTGAGACTGCCAAACAGTAATTCGCGTAGACGGTTGTGTCCGAATGCACCCATGACCGTCAGCTCAATCTGATGATCGTGCTGGTATTCGAGTAATGCGGGTACAACATCACCCGTTAGCGTTTCTGTCGTTGCCTGCAAGCCAGCAGCCTGCAATTCAGAGCTGGCCTGTGCGAGCAGTGCCTGAGCTTCTTCAGCGTTATTGTTGACGTGCACCACATGGCATTCCATCTCCTGATACAGCGGACTGGAGATAATCATGTTCAGCGCCTTACGGGACGCTTCGCTGCCATCGTAGGCGAGCATCATGCGCTGTGGCGCACTTTCAAATGGACGGTTGACCACCAGGATGGGGCGGTGCAGGGCACGGATGATGGTTTCCAGCTGTGCACCAATGCCTTTCTCACGGTCCTCATGACCTTCGCCGCGAATACCCACAACAAGGACGCGAATCTCATGCTCCATGTCGATCAGCGAGTCGGTCAGGTCACCATGCTGCTGCAGTGACTCAATGCCGGCGACACCAAAATCACAGGCGCGTTCGGTAGCGTGAGTCAGCATGATACGACCCTGCTCCATCAGAATCTTGCTGCGCCGTGACTCCAGCTCCACGAGCTCATCCAGCAGCTCCTCACGGGCGCCAAGGCCGATACTGCCGCTGAGGTCGGAAGAGGGCATGCGGCCCCGCTCAATGTTATTCAGCAGGCGCAGGGGGGCGTTAACGGTATAGGCTACCCACGCGGAATAATCGATCACTGCGCCGGTAAATGAAGACCCGTCGATACAGGCCAATACGGTGGTTCGTTCCGTCATCAGTGTCCCCCCAGTACTTTTTCTATTTCTTCGGGTTTGTCGTGTACGCCGAAGCGATCGACGATAGTGGCGCTGGCCTCATTCAGTCCAATCACCTGAACGTCGGCGCCTTCGCGGCGGAACTTGATGACTACTTTGTCCAGCGCGGCGACGGCCGAGATGTCCCAAAAGTGTGCACGACTCAAGTCTATCACTACTTTGTTCAGAACTTCCTTAAAATTGAAGTTGCTGGCAAAGCGATCAGCCGAGTTGAAGAACACCTGACCGACCACCGTGTAATGGCGGGTCTGCGTTTGCGCATCAAGCTCCGACGCCACATACATGAAGTGGCTGACCTTGTTGGCAAAAAACAGTGAAGCCAGCAGCACGCCGGCCAGCACACCATAGGCCAGGTTGTGGGTGGCAACCACCACAACCACGGTTACCAGCATCACCAGCGTGGTCGATTTGGGGTGGTGTTTGATGTTGATGATGGAGCTCCAGCTGAAAGTGCCGATTGAGACCATGATCATCACCGCCACCAAAGCGGCCATGGGGATCATCGACAGCCAGGGACCCAGAAACACCACCATGATCAGCAGAAACACACCGGCGCAAAGCGTCGAGAGGCGTCCACGCCCGCCGGATTTCACGTTGATCACCGACTGCCCGATCATCGCGCAACCGGCCATGCCGCCGAGCAGGCCTGCGCCAATATTGGCGATACCCTGGCCTTTACACTCGCGGTTCTTGTCGCTGGGTGTGTCGGTCAGATCGTCGACAATGGTTGCTGTCATCAGCGATTCCAGTAGGCCGACCACTGCCAATGAGACAGAGTAGGGCAACACAATCATCAGGGTATCCAGCGTCCAGGGGACATCCGGCAGCAGGAAAACCGGAAGTGTGGCAGGCAACTCGCCCATGTCACCCACGGTGCGCACATCGATACCGTATATGACCGCGATGGCCGTCAACGACAGAATGCATACCAGTGGTGAGGGTATAGTGCGGCCAACCACCGGCAGATAAGGAAACAGGTAAATAATGCCCAATCCAGCCGCGGTCATGGCGTAGACATGCCAGGTGACATTGGTCAGCTCCGGCAACTGCGCCATAAAAATCAGAATTGCCAGGGCATTGACGAAGCCAGTGACCACCGAACGAGACACAAAGCTCATCAGATTGCCCAGCTTCAGGTACCCGGCGACGATCTGTATCACCCCTGTAAGCAGCGTCGCGACCAGCAGATACTGCAGGCCGTGTTCTTTGACCAGCGTCACCATCAACAGTGCCATGGCACCAGTGGCGGCAGAGATCATGCCGGGACGTCCGCCGACGATGGCCGTGATCACTGCGATCGCAAAAGACGCATACAGACCCACTCGCGGGTCGACACCAGCGATGATGGAGAAGGCGATTGCCTCGGGAATCAGAGCCAGGGCGACGACAAGTCCGGCGAGCAGGTCGCCACGGACATTTCCAAACCAGTCTTTGCGTGTTGAGTATAAAAGCATGGTCATTCCGTAGTTAAAGATTACCCAGGTCCGGCATAGTCTGACAGACGGTTTGGGTAGCAGTTGATTAAAATGCGCCACGCTTGTTGGATTGTTGTGCGCGAGGCTGGTGATGCAAGCGTGTCTAAGAAGGCGCCTGATCCTCACATCTGGAATTGATGCAAAGGCCGTTGCCCTATGGTGGCGTTCCGAACATGAAGATAAGCTGCGTCGAATATGCGGTCGTGCAAAGGGCGCGAATTATAGAGGAATTATCGTGGCAGCGCGACCGATATCAGACTGGCGAGCAATAACAGGACGCTGGAAATTAACAGACACGCACCGAGACCATAGGCCTGGAACACCCAGCCCGACAACACAGTACCCAGCAATCTGCCCATGGCATTGGACATGTAGTAGAAGCCCACATCCATCGAAACATTCTCCCGGTCTGCGTAGCTGACGATCAGATAACTGTGCAGTGATGAGTTGATGGCAAACAGCACACCAAACACCAGCAGACCGCCAATCAGCAAGAGGCTGTCGGGCAAATTCTGGGTAAGCGCAAGTGCAATCAGGGCGGGAACCAGTGTCAGCGCAGCCGCCCACCCCATTGCCGTGCGGCCGGAAACAGGGCGACTTTGGTCGCGATGGATGAAGCGCGGCGTCAGACCCTGAACCAGGCCGTAGGCGATAATCCACGACGCCATGAAGCCGCCAGTCTGACTTGAGGACCAGTCCAGTGCCTGCGACAGGTAAACCGGCAGGGCGACGACGAACCAGACATCACGCGCGGCAAACAGGCACAGTCTGGCGGCCGACAGGACATTGACGGCCCGGCTTTTTGAGAAAACATCACGAAAACGTGGTTTGGCGTTGCTGCGGCCAAGATCATCCTTTAATAACATCAGGCTCAGGCACCAGATCACTAGTAACGCGCCGGCCATTGCGCCAACAGCGCCCTGAAAGCCCAGCCAGGCCAACAGCACACCACCCAGGAAAAAGCCGGCACCTTTCAGGGCGTTTTTGGAGCCCGTCAGCAAAGCAACCCAGTGGAACAGGGTGCCGTGGGCCTCGGCAGGTACCAGCAGCTTGATGGCGCTTTTGGCGCTCATTTTGTTCAGGTCCTTGGCGATACCGGATAACGCCTGGGCGGTCATGACCCAGGCAACCGTCAGCATACTGGCCGGCACCAGCAACATGCCCAGGGCCACAATCTGCAGGAACAGCCCGATATTCATGGTGCGATTCAGACCCACGCGGGCGCCCAGCCAGCCACCCACCAGATTGGTGACCACACCAAAAATCTCGTAGAACAGAAACAGCAGAGCGATTTCCAGCGGCGTATAACCCAGCTGGTAGAAGTGCAGCACCACCAGCATGCGCAGTGCGCCGTCGGTCAGCGTGAAAGCCCAGTAGTTGCCGGTGACAATCAGATACTGGCGGACGTCAGGTGAGAGCGGTTTGCGCATTACAGGCGACACTTATCCGTTCTGTTGGTCCAGCGTGCCGACCTTTATCGCCAGCTCAGCCGTGCGGTTGGCGTAACCCCACTCATTGTCATACCAGGCATAGATCTTCACCTGAGTGTCGTTGACGACCAGTGTGCTGAGTGCATCGATGATGCTGGAACGTGGGTCAGTCCGGTAATCGATGGACACCAGAGGACGCTCCTCATATCCCAGAATACCTTGCAGATCCGTCTCTGACGCCTTCCTCAGCAACGCATTGACCGCCTCTGCGGTGGTTGGCTTGTCAACTTCAAACACACAATCGGTCAGCGAGGCATTGGCCAGTGGTACACGAATGGCGTGCCCGTTCAGCTTACCTTTCAACTCCGGAAAAATGTGAGTGATCGCTGTGGCCGAGCCAGTTGTAGTTGGGATAAGACTTTCACCGCAGGCGCGGGCGCGTCGCAAATCTTTGTGTGGCGCATCCAGAATGGTCTGGGTGTTGGTGATACTGTGAATGGTGGTCATCGAGCCGTGTTTGATACCCAGGTTTTCATGGATGACTTTTACCACAGGCGCCAGGCAGTTGGTGGTGCAGGACGCGGCTGTGACGATCGTGTGTTGGCTCGGGTCGTACAGCTCGTCATTGACCCCCATGACGATGTTCAGCACACCCTCCTCTTTAACGGGCGCAGAGACAACGACGCGTTTTACGCCCTGATCCAGATAGCCCTGCAGTACTGCCACGGTTTTCATGCGGCCGGAGGCCTCAATCACAAGGTCGCAACCAGACCAGTCGGTATCGGCAATCGATGTGTTGTGCGAGACTGATATGCGTTGCTCCTTAACCAGCAGGGCGTCACCGTCCGCCTGGCAGTCATACGCACTGCGGCCATGAACCGAGTCGAAATTCAGCAGATGAGCCAGTGTTTCAGTGTCACCTCCCGGATCATTGATATGCACAATTCGAGCTTGTGGCTGCTCCAGTAATACACGTGTGGCCAGACGACCGATGCGTCCAAAGCCATTAATACCGATCCTGATACTCATGAACAGCTTCCTGTGGTCTGTAGCATCTCAGTTGAAGCGCAGGATTGAAAAGGGCTGCGCCGGTTGATTGTCTGCAGTCGTTGCATGGGCGTTTCGATTTTGCCCTGCGAATGCCGTCTGGCGTCTGACAGTGTGGATTTCATCCAGTCCAACAGACCCGGATGCAGCCGATAGTAAACCCACTGTCCTTCCCGTCGATCACTGACGATGCCACACTTGCGCAGCTGTGCCAGATGGCGCGAAATTTTTGGCTGGGGCATTTCCAGCGCTGCCATCAGCTCGCATACACAAAGTTCACCGGCCCGTTCAATCAATAGCAGGCTCAACATTCGCGTTTCATCCGCAAGTGCCTTGAAGAACTCCAGTGCTGAAGGAGGGGAATAGTTTTCTGGCATATTCGTTTTCCTGAATATCTGTTGAAACGAATATAATCCCTGATCAGGCTAACAGCAAGCCTGAGTGGGGAATGGACTTGTATCGATCCGACCGGCTATGCTGGTGCGTATCAAGGGTGGTAGGGAGTAATCAGAGAATTGTGGATCATATGACCGACCAGAACGAAAACAAGCCTCAATCAGGCACTGACGTCGAGGCACCATCGGAAGTAGCTGTTCCTGAACCTCAGCGGCGGGTAAATGCCCTGGTATTGGGTCTGGCGGCGCTGGTGTTGATTGCCATCGCCTGGCGAATGCTGCCCAACGCCACGATTCCCGCGCCGCCTGATTTCTCGATGTACACGGATACCGAACAACGCAAACAGATGTTTTTCGAGTATTTTCTCCCGCTAGTCACTTTGCGTAACCAGCAGATCCTCGAGCAACGAGAGCGCCTGCTGTCTTTGAGCGAACGCCGTGGGTCGCTCATGTTCTGGCAGCGAATGTGGCTGCAGCAACTCGCTGAGGAATACGAAATAACCGAGTTTGACCTGGCCTCCGACGAAGACTGGGAAGTGCTGATTCGCAGAGTGGACATCGTGCCACCTTCGCTGGCCCTGGCTCAGGCAGCCAACGAAAGCGCCTGGGGTGGTTCCCGCTTTGCCGTTGAAGGAAACAACTATTTTGGACACTGGTGTTTCGTCGCTGGCTGCGGTCTGGTGCCGGAAGACAGGCCAGCCGGTGCCCAGCATGAGGTGGCAGCCTTTGATTCGCCACTGCATTCGGTGCAGCGTTACATCCACAACCTCAACAGTCACGAGGCCTACCTGGAGCTGCGTCGACGCCGTGAAGCATTGCGCGAGAACGACCGGCTGGTCAGCGGCCTGGAACTGGTTGGCGATCTGGATCGTTACTCGGAGCGCGGTGAGGCCTATATTGATGAGCTGAGCGAGATGATCCGCTTTAATGAGCTGGATGAGCTTGACGAGACGTTGGCGCCAGTTCCGCCCACTGAGGACTAAGCCGCTGATTCAAATAATGGATTGCTGATTAACAGAAGGCAGGGAGTACCAACAAAAAAGCCCCGCTCTCACAAGCGGGGCTTTTTGTTTATCCAACAAGACTGCCCGTGAGGGCAGTGCTCATTAGAAGCGCTTGGTCACGCCAACCTGGAAGGTGCGGCCCAGCGGGTTGCCGATACGTGGATCGTAACCCAGCTCCTGGCGAGAAGCAGGCGGCATTTCGTCCGCGATGTTCTCGACAGATGCTGACAGGGTTGCATCCCAGTCCAGCAGGTCCAGGGTGTAGTGGAAGTCGACTGATACCCAGTCTTCACCGTATACACCATACAGGCTTGGACCATAGGCTGCAGTGCTGCCAATCTGACGACCAGCTGGTGTCAGAGCAGCGTCACCGACGCGGCTGCCATCAGCATTGAAGAATCGATCATCCTTCACGCCTTTGATGTACAGAGCCTGCAGACGGAAGTTGTGGTCGCCCTGAGCGTAGTTCGCTGTCAGGTTGCCGCGCCATTCGGAAACAGCGTTGGCAATGGTTGCGAAGTTCAGGAAGCCCAGTCGGTCAGCGCCCGGTTCGATCTGGAAGCCGTCCAGCGTGGTTTCAGTGTACTGGAACTTGTTGATCTTGGTGGCTGTTGCACTCAAGGTCACGTCGCCAGAGAACGCCGGGAAACCATACGTGGTCTGGATGTCAAAACCAGCGGTCAGCTGGCCAGGACCGTTACCAAAGTCAGTACGAATTTCCGAGAAGTCGGCGGCAGTCGTTACGCCCTGTACACACTGGCCGTTGAAGGTCACTCGACCAACCAGCGGGTGTGAACAGTCAGCCAGTGCAGTGCCGTTGGTCGGGACAGCGCCTGAGCCGGTTGGCGAAATGCTGAACACTGACGACGCGATCTGGTTAACTGAAGCCAGCAGGCCCAGCTCGTTTTCAGTTTCGATATTGAAATAGTCAATGATGAAACGGAAGTCGCTGCCCGCAGTGAAGCCTTCAGATTGCCAGATGAAACCTGAGCTCCAGACAGTCGCTTCTTCTGGAACGATGTCAGAGCGGGTTACCGTCTGTGCGCCACGCCAGTTACCACCGGCGACGGTGTAGCTGGCAGTGCCGCTGGCGAATTCACCTGGAATGATATCGGCGCCCGGTGCCTGGTAGTTGGTACCATAAGAACCACGGACTGACATGTTGTCAGTGATGTTCCACTGGCCAGAGACCTTGTATACCGTTGAATCCAGACCACCAGAGAACTCTTCGTAGCGTGCTGCTGCAGACAGGAACACGTTATCCAGCACAGGCAGGCTCAATTCGCCGAATACGGAGGTCTGATCCTGGGTGCTGAAGTCAGCCGGGTTGGTTGAGAAGAACTGGAATGGACCTGGCTCGTCAGGCGTACAGCCATTGTACAGCGGGTCAGCCGGGTCACGAGGTACCTGGCCATCTGTGGCCGGGTTCTGACACGGACGTGAGCCGTTATACAGCGGGTCTGTGACGATTTCCTGGTTCTCGGTGGTACGGAACTGTGCACCAGCCGCCCAGCCTACGATACCACCTGGCAGTTCCAGAGGAGTCTCGCCGCTGAATACGGCGTCAAAGGTCAGGTTCCAGTTAACGTCGCGGGTTGCACGTGGGTTAAACATCCACTCGATCAGCTCGTCCGGATTCTCTGCGCCTGGTACATAGCTTGGGTTTGCCAGGCCATACACGGGCTGGCTGGCGAAGTTGGATGCAAACGGGTTGTACCACATACAGCCTGCAGAACCTGCCATAGCCGGGTTCTGTGTGCCGAAGCGGTTCGGGTTCAGATCCTGAACGTTACAGTTCGGGCCACCAAAACCATTCAGCGCTTCCTGAACGTTGTACAGCATCATGTCGGGGCTGTCGGCGTACAGGTTGGACTGGTTGTAAGTGGTAGCGATGTCGTAAGTGATGCCGTTGTCGAACTCACCTTCAAAACCGGCCACCAGGTGGGTGAACTTATTGCGGATTTTGCTGGGAGTGGAGTACTTGCCATCTTCAGCGAAGGTGTCCAGACCACCGTGTGCAAATGCACGGTAAGTGATGGGCGTAAAGCCCTGCGTTACCGCCCATGCCGGATTGTTAATATAGCCTGTACGGGTTGCGAAATCCTGGACGAACGGGTTGTTTTTCGGTACGTACAGCTGATAGGTCGCGCCGCCGTGGATGGCAGGGCCGCGAATCACTGGCTGTGAGGGCGAGCCGTACTGGGCAGGTGTATCCACCATGGAGTAGGCAGCGCGTGCGTAAAACTCCATCTGGTCAGTCACCTGTGTGGTTACCTGACCGAACAGGCGGTAAATGTCATTCTCTGATACTACGTTGTAGTAAGGAATGTAGTTGTAGGCGCAGGTGAAGCTGTTGACGTATACACCACCGACGGCTTCACAGGAGCTCTGAGTGAAGTCGGAAATTACGCCACCAACCGGGTTGCCCCAGTCGCCTGCACCATTGGATGATGCCGGGTTGTAAGTCTGTGTTGCGGGCAGCGCACCACGTGGCAGCCAGCCAGCCAGGTTGGTCAGCGTTGACCAGGGAGCCGGGTTGACGCCGTAAGGCAGATCGGTGAAGGGACGCTCGTCGGCATTCAGCAGTGAGCGGTGATCCCAGGAAGCAGCCCAGACAACGTCAGTCGCGTCGCCACTGAAGCCACCTACGATGCCGACATTCCAGTCGCCATCAGAGCCGTCGATAGCCTTGTAGGAAGACTGGATTTCAATGCCTTCGAAGCTGTCGCGGCTGATAAAGTTTACAACACCACCTGTGGCGTCCGCACCGTAAGTTACAGCCGCGCCGTCTTTAAGGATCTCGGTGCGCTGCAGTGCGATTGATGGAATAACAGAGGTGTTTTGCGTAACGCGGCGGCCGTTGAACAGCGACAGTGTTTTGTCGGAGCCGATACCGCGCAGGTTGTATTGCACGCTACCAGTGAGGCCAGCGCCGCCGAAGTAGTAGGATTCACCGGTAGTAGCGCCAGAGATACTCAGGCTTTTGGCGAAGTCCAGTGCAGAAGGCGAGCCGGACAGTGCCAGATCGTCCTGAGAGTAAACTTCTACGGGAAGTGCGGCATCAACAGGTGTGCCACGAATCAAGGAACCGGTAACAACGACTTCTTCGATTTCCGGCTCGGAGCCTTGCTGTGCGAACACCAGGGTTGGTGCCACCAGTGAGGCGCATGCGATACACCGGTACAGTTCTTTCAGTTTCATCGGGTTTCCCCCCCTTAGTACTTATTATTTACTGCAGTTAAGTTTCCACCTGTATACGTGTAACGGACACACAAACAGATAAGAACTGGAACGCAGTACCCCGTTTGCTTGAGGTAATAGCAATACTCGGCTCTATCACTCCCGGCCATAAAAATAGCCAGTGCCTACAGGGGCCTTCGTCAGCCCTCTTCACGTTGTTGCTTTTTGCAGTTTCTGTTTGTTGTTGTTATGCGTCTGGCGGATCTGAATTGTCACACTTTCCACGGCAGGTACTGCTCGAAAAGTGTTACCAATCTCCACAGAATGATCATTTTGTTTCTTTTCGTAACGCTATGTTTTGAAACAAAAATCTTGCAATCAAGACCTGTGCGATCGATCGCTCGAAGCATAAACCATGTTTTTTGACAGAGTCAATTTTTTCTTCAAACTGTGTCGAAAGAGGTCAAACTGTAACGACTGATTGGTTGGAATCCTTCAATTTCAGCGCGGCAAAGGACATCAGACATGAATAAAAACAGGGAGCCGGCAGCAACAACGCTGTTGATCGGTACAAAAAAGGGCGCATGGTGCCTGACGCTTGGCAGTGACAGGCAGCTGCGGCAATTGACCGGGCCTATGCATCTGGGGGCAGTAGTCAGCCACTACGTGGAGGATCCGCGCCGGCCGGGTTATCAGCTCATGGCCGTGGGCAGTGGGCATCTTGGGCCGTCTGTATTTGTGTCGACAGATGCAGGCGAGACCTGGCGGGAGTCGACGCAGCCGCCTGCATTTGCCCCAGTAGGCTCAACAGCCAGGGCCGTGGATCATGTCTTCTGGTTGACGCCGGGACACGCCAGTCAGCCTGATGTGTGGTATGCCGGCACCTCTCCCCAGGGTCTGTTCCGGTCCAATGATGGCGGAATGAGCTGGCAGGAGGTGGTCGGGCTGAACCACCTGGCTGAATTTGTGGACTGGCGCGGCGGTGACAAGGACGGCACACCGGATGGTCCGAAACTGCATTCAGTGATCGTGGACCCGGCTGACGCGCGACACCTGCTGATTGGCATGTCCAGCGGCGGCATTTTTGAAAGCCATGATGAGGGTGAGACCTGGCGTCCCCTGAACAAAGGCGTTGCCATGGACTTTTATCCCCCTAAAGAAGATGGCAGCGAATATGAGTATGGTCACGATCCACACTGTGTGGTCATGCACCCAGTTCATTCAAATCGGCTGTACCATCAAAACCATTGTGGTATCTATCGTATGGATCGTGACAAAGGCGAAACCTGGCAGCGTATCGGTGACAATATGCCTGTCGAGATTGGTGATATTGGTTTTCCCATGCTTGTGCATCCGCGCGACCCGGAGACGATCTGGGTTTTCCCCATGGATGGCTCGGGACAGTGGCCGAGAACCAGTCCTCAGGGTAAACCTGCGGTGTATCGCAGTCACGATGGCGGCATGAGCTGGCAGCGACTGGATAAAGGTTTTCCTGTCTCGCAGGCCTGGTGGACGGTCAAACGTCAGTGTATGGCAGTAGATTCACATGATCAGACGGGCGTATATCTGGGGACCACCAACGGCCAGATCTGGGGCAGCTTTGATAGTGGCGACTCCTGGCAGGGGCTGGCCATGGATCTGCCACAGATTTATTCAGTAGAAGTGGCTGAGCGGGCTGAGTAATGAACATCACTGTCACCCTGCCCAGTCAGCTGGATGACTATACCGGTGCTCAGCGTCACCTGGTCTTGAGTCTGCCGGTTAACACCCTGACACTGGCAGGCGTTCTGGATGCGCTGGAATTGAAATTCCCGGGCCTGAGATTCAGAGTGGTAGACGAACATCAGCGTATCCGCCGGCACATTGCCATGTTTGTGGGCGAAACGCTGGTTCATGATCTGACTGTGCCAGTGCCGGATGGTGGTCGCATACAGATTGTGGGTGCCTTGAGTGGAGGTTGAATGTAGACTGCCTGTCATCATCAATATGACGGGAGAGTATTCAGATGCAAACGGGTTTCAAGGCGGTTTCAGTAGGCGTGCTGATGATGTTGTCTGCCGGCACCGCTCTGTCGCAAAGTGCCGGGTCATCTCTGCCCTGGTCGGATCGGTTCGACACCGCGTCACCAGCCACGGTTGGCTTGTCTGATCAGGCTCTGCAGTCTGCAACATCCGCCCTGCGCGCGCGCGTGGAAGCCAATGACATTGCTGGTGCTGTTGCGGCGATCATGAAGGACGACAAGCTCGTGTACGCCGAGGCGGTGGGCTGGCGCGACATTGAAAGCCGTGATGAGATGCCGCTGGATGCGCTGTTTCGCACCTATTCAATGACTCGACCAGTGACCGCCGTGGCAATCCTGCTGTTGCATGATCAGGGGTTGCTGGACGTCAATGACCCAGTCAGCCAGTACCTGCCGGCCTTCGCTAATCAACCCGTGCTGATCGATTCTGCCAATCCGGACCCCGGCGCAGTGCGGGCCAGGGTCGGTGATATAACCCTTGCCCAGTTGCTGACGCACACCTCAGGCCTTGGCAGTCGCAGCAGCTCGCTCTATCGCGCCAATAATGTCCACAGCTATGACCAGACCCTGGCGCAGGTGGTTGACAATGCAGCGGCTCTGCCGCTGTTTGAGGATCCGGGTACCCAGTTTCGTTATGGTCTGCATGCTGAAGTATTGGGGCGCGTGATTGAGGTGGTGACGGGGCAGCCCGTTGATGTCTACCTGGAGGAGCAGCTTTTTCAGCCGCTGGGTATGACTGATACCGTGTTTTACGTCGATGAAGAACGTGCCCCACGACTGGCAACCGTGTATCGGCCGGATGACGCAGGGCAGTTAAGGGCCATAGAGATGGAGGACATTCCCGTCACCGAGCGCCGGACCTTGACCAGCAGTGGTGTGGGCCTGGTTTCCAGCACTGCAGATTTCCTGTCGTTCTCCCACGCCTTATTGACCAACACGCGACCCGATGGTGAGGCATTGTTCAGCGAACAGACGCGGCGTCTGGTATCGGAAAATGCCATTCCTGATGCGCTTCTGCCAATCGGTAGTGGCGGGTACTGGCTTGGCTCGGGATGGTCGCTGGGCGGCTTTGCGGTTGCGATGGACCCAGCTGCCTACAATCACCCCGTCAGCACCGGTGAGTACTGGTGGGATGGATCAGCTGGCACCCGTTTCTGGATCGATCCCGTCAATAATATGATTGCTGTGATCATGGCACAGGTCTCACCCGCCAGTGGTAATGGCTTTCGGGAAGAGTTCAAAACGAACATCGTTGATGCTCTGAACGGCCCGGCTGGCGAGTAAGCGATTCAGACAGGAGGATTCTTGCGCTGGCCCCGCCTGACACGCTCTCGTTCACTGCTGCTGGCATTGCTACTTGCAGTGCCAGCCGTTCTCTGGTGGCATGTATATCTGAATCCCGCGAATTTTGAGGTGCCACAGGCCATGCAACTTGAGCTGGAGCAGGCCAGCTACGGATTTGACGAGAACGGCGAAGCCCGGCTTTTCGTTTTCGGAACGCTGCGAAATCCGGCAGTCAGGATGCTGGTGACCGGTTCCAGGATCACTGGCCGTCCGGGCGCGCTATCTGGTTATCGTCGTGCTGGTCTGGATATTGTCGAAGATGAGTCGGCCAGTGTCAGCGGTCTGGTGCTGACCGTTAATGAGCGTCAGCTGAGGCGCCTGGATCGCTATGAGCGTCTGGGTCAGCGCTATCGACGCTTCGTCGTGACCCTCGAAGACGGCGGTCAAGCCTGGGTGTATCAAAGAATCCGACCTGAGCCTGACATTGGCTCGCCTGGGCAACAGGGAACAGTTGAACCCCCGACTCCGGAGTCCCGCAGCAATGAGTGAGGTGCAGCCAGTCCATATGCCGGACATTACCCGCAATGCTGAGGGTAAGGAGCGACGGCTTGGCGTTGAGCTTGAGATGAGTGATATCACTGTCGACAGGCTTGCAAAGCTGGTCTCAGAGTTCCTGCATGATCAGGGCATGGCCGTCGATGTGCGCGAAAGCGGACGCTATGATTGGGAGATTGTGGGCGACCCGGCGGGAGACTGGCAGGTGGAACTGGACTTTGGGCTGCTCAAGAGTATGGGGCGGCAGGCCATTGAGCCGGGCATGATGGGTGAGCTGGTGCAATCGCTGGAGGAGCTGATGGCCAGTGTTGCAGAGACTGTTGTGCCTGTAGAGCTGGTCAGTCCGCCACTGCCAATGGCGCGTTTGCAGCAGGTGGAAACCCTGATATCGCGTATCAGGAAGCATGGCGCAAAAGGGACCTCTGACCGCTGGTCGAACGCGTTCGGCATGCATCTGAACATGGAGGTGCCAGAGACCACTGCGGACTATATTGATTCCATTCTCAAGGCGTTCTTTTGCCTGTTCGACTGGCTGCAGGTCCGATGCCAGGTGGACATGGCGCGTCGGGTGACACCTTACATCGACCCCTTCCCGGTCGATTATGTGCGCCTGGTGCTGGCGCCGGACTACCAGCCTGATCTTGAACAGCTGATGCGTGACTATCTTGAATTCAATCCAACCCGCAACCGGGCACTGGACATGTTGCCCGTATTCGCCCATGTGGACGAAAAACTGGTGCGGGAATACACCGATGACCCGCGCATCAAGTCACGACCCGCACTGCATTATCGATTGCCCAACTGTGACATTCACGACAGCAACTGGTCCTTGTCGCTGGCATGGAATGACTGGCTCGCTGTGGAAAGACTGGCAGCGGACCGGCAGTTACTTAATCTGTGCTGCCACGATTATCTGGCTTATCTCAACTCGCCGTCAGAGCGCCTGTTCGGGCAGTGGTTGAAAACACTGCAGGGCCAGTATGTACCGATGTTGACACGCAGCTCAGGCTGACAGCGCCGCAAACTGTGCAGCTGTCAGTGTCTTCAGGTCGTTCGGGCTCAGCTCTATTTCCAGCCCTCGCTTGCCTGCACTGACAAAGATGGTTTCGAACTCAGTGGCGCTGCTGTCAATGAAGGTACGCAGCTGCTTTTTCTGTCCCAGCGGGCTGACGCCCCCCAGCACGTAGCCGGTGCTGCGCTGGACGGCATTGACCTCTGCCATTGCAGCCTTTTTGCCGCCAGCGGCCTTCGCCAGCATTTTCATATTCAGGCTGGTCGATACAGGAATCACCGCTACCAGCAATTCCCTGGTGTCCAGGACTGCGACCAGTGTTTTAAACACCTTATCAGGAGAGACCTGCATTTTTTCTGCAGCCTCAAGACCATAAGACGCGTGGGCCGGATCATGAGTGTACTCGTGGATCCGGTACTCGATTCCGGCCTTGCTGGCTGCGTCGATTCCTGGTGTCATATCAGGGGGCCGGCACCACTGTCTGGCGCAACTCGCCAATGCCATCAATACCGATACGCACAATGTCACCGGGCTGCAGGTACTGGGGGGGAGTCAAGCCGTCACCGACGCCTTCGGGTGTGCCGGTGTAGATCAGGTCGCCGGGCATCAGTGTCATGAACTGACTCAGATAACTGACGATATGCGCAACCCCAAACACCATCTGGCTGGTATTGCCATCCTGACGCATTTCGCCATTGATTTCGGACCAGATGCGCAGGTTTTGCACATCGTCTATCGAGTCACGTGTCACCAGATAGGGGCCAAAGGGCGCAAATGAGTCGGCGCTTTTGCCCTTGACGAACTGACCAGCACGTTCGCGTTGAAACGCTCGCTCCGATACATCGTTGCCAGTGGTATAGCCGGCCACGTAGTCAAGCGCATCTTCCAGGCTGACATACTGGGCACGTTTGCCAATCACAACAACCAGTTCGGCCTCATAGTCCAGCTTGGTGGCCGCACGTGGCGTGATGATGTCATCGAAGGGGTTGCTGAGCGCGGTCACTGCTTTCATGAACACCAGAGGTTCTTCTGGCAGGTCGACAGCCATTTCTGCGGCATGGTCGACATAGTTGAACCCGATCGCGACAATCTTGCCTACGCCCGTCATGGGTGCGGCCAGTCTCGGGCTGCCGGAAACTATCGGCAGAGAATCCACTGATATTGCCGCCAGGCGTTGCAGGCTTTCGTCGGTCAGTTGCGCGGGCGTCAGCTCGCTGATATGAGCTGATAGATCCCGAATTTGTCCCTGACCATCCACCAGGCCAGGTTTTTCGGCACCTGGCTCGCCAAAACGCACCAGCGTCAATTCAGCTGCCTTGGCAGTTGCAGGCAATGCAACAGACAGTGCCAGCAGTGCGGATAAAACGGCGCTACGGATGTTCATAAATCGGCCCATTGCGGGCGAAACGAAAGGACTTGATATCATGATGACATTCTCATTGTTATTGGTCGGATTTTTTTCTGCTGCGCGACATTATAGTCAAAACGCCGGTTTCTGGTTAGACTCCGTACACGTTTAGTGGTGCGCTGAGCCGCCACATCTGCCTACACAAGCTCTTACGGAACTCATTATGTCTTTATCCAGCATACTCGCCCGACTTGTCCGCTCTGCCAAGCCGATGACACCGTCTTGCAACCCAACTACGTTTGCTTCAGCTTCATCGCGAGTTTCTTCAAAAAAGGGGGGGTTGTTGCTGGCTGGTGTGGTTGCGGCCATGGGGTCATCTTTGTTGGCCGCCCAGACAACCGTGGTGACCAATGTTAATGGCTACACTATGAACAGCGATCGTGAGCTGGTGCAATTTACTGGCATCCAGTTTACTGGTGATACGGTGGATCGACTGTTGATGGCCGGTGATGAGTTGCCGCAGCAGGAAGATGTAACGGTGCTCGACGGGCAGGGTCGCACGCTGTTGCCAGGTCTGATTGATGCACATGGTCACGTCTTGAACTATGGCCTGAGCCTGCTGCGCGTGGACATGACCGGTACCCGCTCAGAGCAGGAAGCTGTTGAGCGCGTCATCGCTTTTCAGCAGGCTAATCCGGATTTGCAGTGGATTCAGGGGCGGGGCTGGAATCAGGTTTTGTGGGACAGCAACAGCTTCCCAAGCGCGGACTCACTGGCAGCCGCAGATTCAGACACTCCCATGTGGTTCAGTCGTGTCGACGGGCATGCAGGCTGGGCCAACAGGGCTGCTATGGAGCTGGCAGGAATCGACGCATCAACGCCGGATCCTGACGGCGGCATGATCATACGTGATTCTGAAGGGCGCGCCACAGGTACCTTTGTTGATACCGCCATGCGCCTGATCACTCAGCATATTCCGCAGCCCAGTATCGATGATCAAAAAGCTGCGCTGCGACTGTCGATGCAGTCGCTGGCAGCTCAGGGCTTGACCAGCGTACATGATGCGGGGGTCGGTAGCAGCACGCTGCAGGCCTACCGCGAACTGCAGGAGGAAGGTCCACTTCCGATTCGTGTTTATGTGATGCTGGCCGCCACTGACAGCGCGTTTGCAGAGCGCCTGGCGGAAGGGCATTTCATCAGTGATGACAACACCCTGGCGGTTCGAAGTGTGAAGATTTCTGCTGATGGCGCGCTGGGCAGCCGGGGTGCCTACCTGGACGATGACTACAGCGATCAGCCTGGACATCGTGGCTTACTGCTGCATACCCCGGAGCGTCTGACCCAGTTGATGAACCAGGCGATGTCTGCAGACTTTCAGGTTAACGTACATGCGATTGGCGACGGTGCGAACCGGATCGTCATGGACAACTTTGAAGCGCTGATTCGTGGTACCGGTACCGAGGAGCAGCGACATCGCATAGAGCACGCACAGATTCTGCGTTTTGAGGATATTCTGAGATTCAATGAACTTGGTGTGATTCCCTCGATGCAGGCAACGCACGCGACCAGCGATAAAAACATGGCACAGGATCGTATTGGCGAGGTGCGTATTCATGGAGCGTACGCATGGCGCAAGCTTCTGGATACTGGTGTAATCATCGCCAACGGATCTGATTTTCCCGTCGAATCACCCAATCCGTTCTTTGGCCTGCATGCAGCCATTACTCGCCAGGATCAGGACAATCAGCCACCCGGCGGCTGGTTTCCCGAAGAGCGCATGACGCATGAAGAGGCATTGCTCAGTTTCACGCTGGATGCTGCCTATGCGGCGCATCAGGAAGATGTATTGGGCACGCTGGAGCCAGGCAAGAAGGCCGATTTTATTCTGGTGGATCAGGATGTGTTCGAAGTGGCACCACAGGAAATCTGGAAGACTGATGTATTTCAGACCTGGGTCGGTGGTCGTCTGATTCACGACGACGAGTAATCGACTCGTCAGTCAGCGCTTATCGCGCTGTCCCAGTCTTGCTGCGCAGTGATACTTCCAACAGTCCATCACGGCGCAGCACGCTGTGATTGACTGAGAAGTCAGAAATCATGCTGGTGACACGAGCCTGTGGCCTTGGAAAACAATCCAGGCTGTTGTGAGCGCCAGCTCGAATTGCTATTTCCCCGGCAGACTTGATGCCGTATTCGCGGCTGCTAAACCCGTTATCCGCTTTGAGAAGCAGATAGGCATGTGCCAGGGTCTGATCCGAGAGGTAGGGCGACAGCACATCGGCAAAGGCCTTGATGGCAATATCGTCAAGGTAATTGAACAGATCCCAGAACAGACAGACATCAAAGCGGGTGTCTGACGGATAGTTCATTGATTGAGCAAAATGCTGTCGCCATGCCTCGTAGCTGGCAGCTTCCTCGACCTGTTTGTCGACCAGTTGGCCTGGTTGACGCTGATGTTCAACTCGCGGTGGGCTGTGCAGTGCATCGTGAATGCCCGCAAAATGCAGCCGACATCTGCGATCGCCAAAAAAAGCCACCGTTTCATGCACGCCCAGCCCGACGTCCAGTACCATCAGTCTTGGTACAGACTGCAGGCGCTCCATTATGTCGGGCATCAGTCGCGACGGCAGCGTTTCAGGCTGTCCGCTGTTGAGTTGCTCGGCCAGGTTCACGATCAGGCAGGCTTGTCCGAAGTGCTTGATGATTTCAGAGACGCCGCACTGGTGTTGCTGTTGGCGTGGCTGGGATCGATATCGATGGTACCCTTGAAGCGTGCGCCTTCTTCCAGCGTCATCTTTGGCGTGACGATATTGCCTTTAATATGACTGGTGCTGCTGACTACCACTTTGTCCTTGCCAGTGATGTCGCCATTCACTTCGCCATCGATTCGTATGGTCTTGGCGGTGAGGTCAGCATTCAGTCGGCCGGTTTTGCCGATGGTCAATTCGTGATTGGCCAGCATAACGGAACCATCCACCTGGCCTTCGATCAGCAAATTCTCGTCGCCACTGATGTCTCCTTTGACCTTGATGGTCGCGCCCAGCACGGCAGCCTTGCCGGAAGCCGATGAGGGGGAGGCAGCAGGTGCGCTGCGATAGCTGGCGCCAGTGTTACTGGTTTCGGCTGGCGCTGCGGGTGAAGCAGGGGCTTCCGTTCTTTCGTTGGTTTTATCCTTGTTTCTGTCAAACATAATACTCACCGCTTTGATTTGTGGTTATCGATCTGAATTTAACAACTAATATCATTGCTGACAACGGTTTGATGCGGTTTGTATTCCTGCCTTCGCTGCGTTACTTACTGACTAGTGACAAGAGCGTCTTCCTGCCCTAGTATGCTTTTACAAACCATAACAAGACATGCAGGGATCAGCATGCGCAGTATGAGATTTACCCTCGTAACAGCAACGATTGTGCTGATGACGGCTCTCGGGCCGCCACTGGTATCGCTTTATCTGGCGCGCCAGCAGGGACTGCAGATAGAAATGGAACGGGTCCGGGGTTACGCTGAGGTTGTTGTGCAGCGCTCTGATCGCGCTGTGGAGCAGATGCAGGAAGCAATTGATATGCTCATCGCTGAAGGCGCTGTTGATCCCTGCTCTGCAGATATGCTTCAGCTCATGAGGCAGCTGGCTCTTCGCGGCGAATTCATGAAAGCTGCAGGTGTGGTCGATGGCAATTTCATGCCGTGTTCATCACTTGGCTTGCACGAACCACCATTAAACCTCGGGCAGCCGGATACGGTTACTGCAATTGGCACAGAATTACGGCTTAGCTCTCCTATGCCGCTGCCTAATGACACCCCGTACATTTCCATCTCCCGTGACGGATTCATAGCGATGGCCCACCGTAATCAGGCGGTGGATATTGCCACGGATATTCAGGGCGCAGTTTTTGCAACATTCAACCCTAATAATGGTGAGATAAGGACGTCGATTGGTGAAGCCAATCCCGACTGGATTGACCGGCTGGGAGATGAGCAGGAAGCCACTTTCGTAGACGGTAGTTTTATTGTGGCTGTGATGTTGTCCGACCAGGTGGGTCAGACGGGTTCTCTGGCGGCTGAGCCATTATTCCATCTGGATGAGCGTGTTCGGGAAATCAGCCTGCGCTGGCTGCCATTTTCACTCCTTGCGGCCGGCGTGCTGACATTGGCGTTTCTGTATGCGGCACGGCAACAGGTGTCGATGGCGACGCAGATACGTTTGGGTCTGCGCCGCGATGAGTTTTTCCTTGAATACCAGCCGATTGTAGATCTACAGACCAGTGAATGGGTTGGCGCCGAGGCGCTTCTCAGATGGCGAACGCGCGATGGTAAGCTGGTAGAGCCGGACATCTTTATTCCGGTGGCGGAGGAAAGCAATCTCATCAATCTGATCACAAGCCGGGTTCTGGAGCTGGCGGCACAGGACATGGGAGGGTTTCTGCGTGACAATCCAGTCATGTCCTTAAGTATCAACCTGTCTGCCAGCGATATTCTGCTCCCGGCAACATCGGAACATCTGCTGTCCGTCATCAAGCGGTTTAATTTGCGACCGGGCCAGCTGACTGTCGAGTTGACCGAGCGAATGCTGGTGGAGCCTGAAAAAGCCCGCGTCGCGCTGGCAGCCATGAGGGAGCAGGGCATTCGTGTATCGATAGATGATTTTGGTACTGGTTACAGTAGTCTGTCTTACCTGGAAACCATGCCTTTTGACAGCCTGAAAATCGACAGGCTGTTTGTTGAAGCAATTGACAAGGAAGCGGCTACCAGCCGCGTTGTTCTGCACTTGATTGAGATGGCCAACACTCTGCAGCTTGATGTTGTTGCAGAAGGGGTCGAGACGGAGAAGCAGGCTGCCTATCTGCGTGAAAGAGGCGTTCGGTACGCCCAGGGCTGGTTGTACAGCAAATCAATACCAGCGGACATTTTCAAGGCTACCTGCTAGCAGCCATAACAGCTCAGTTACAGGCTGGCGAAGGTGGGTAGATGTATTGGTTGCGCGTTTTCTTGGCCTTGTACATGGCATGATCAGCGTGCCTCAGCAGGGCTGTGGCGTCCAGCGCGTCTGTCGGGAAGTTCGCCAGGCCAATACTGGGTAGTACTCGCAACTCTGCTTCTGCCACGCGAATCGGCTGTTCGACGTTGCAGACGATCTTTTCGGCAACCACCCAGGGTGAATGCGCCGGTCCATCGCCTTCCAGCAGGATCACAAATTCATCACCAGCAAGACGGGCTACCGTGTCAGCGCTGCGTACGCTGTCCTGTAATCGGATGGCGACCTGTTTGAGCACAATATCGCCAGCTTCATGCCCCCAGGTATCGTTGATTGCCTTGAACCCATCCAGGTCGATATACAGGATCGTCAAGGAGCCCCCACTGCGCTGTTTGCGCTTGAGTGCGGAATCCAGCCGGTCATTGAAAAGGCTGCGATTGGGCAGTCCGGTCAATTCATCATACAGTGCCAGGTGTTTCAGTTTTGCCAGTAGCTGGTGGCGCTCGACGGCGATGGCCACCTGGGTATTGATGAATTCGAACAGGGCCTGATCGGCAGCGTCCAGTCTACCGTTATGCGTGCAGTTCACTGTCAGGTCGGCCAAATCAGCAGTACCGTCCTGATGTGTAATGCTCAGCTTCAGCCCGGGCAGTATGCTGCTCACTGCATGACTGATGTTGGCAGTCAGCTGTTCAATATTATCTGCAGCATGGACGGCCTCGGATATCGAGTACATGGCGTGTTGCTTAGCTTCAACGTGTTTGCGCTCGGAGATGTTGCGGGCGACCGCGACGCGCAGTTTATCCTGTTCTGCCCAGCGTGCTGACCACATGATATGCGCCACGCTGCCATCTTTACGTATGTATCTGTTTTCAAAGAAAGTGACGGGCTGCCCCTTGAGCACGCGATCGGCCGTGGCCATGGTTGGCTCCAGATCATCAGGGTGAATGAGCTCGCGAATGTTACGGCCTATCAGTTCGTCGCGCGTATAGCCGAATACCCGTTCACAGCCAGCGCTGACATCAACAAAAAAGCCTTCGGCATCGACCAGGCAGATAGCGTCAAGCAGGAGGTCGATATAATGGCTTAATGAAGCAATCTTCTGTTTTGACATGGCGCGTCTTGCTTGGGTTTGCTGCTTACTTGTTGATGAAGTCAGCAGCAGTCCTGGTGTAAGTGGTGGTAGCATACAATACTCAGCAAGCCGCTGAATACTGACAATGACAGAATAAGGTGTGCCGACAATGAACAAACCCTATCCACCCATTGAGCCATACGACGTGGGCACACTTGAAGTGTCGCCCCTGCACACGCTCTATTATGAGCAGGTTGGCAATCCGGACGGCAAGCCGGTGGTATTCCTGCATGGTGGTCCCGGAGGAGGGGTAAATCCAGATTACCGTCGCTATTTTGACCCTGACAAATGGCGTGTGGTGCTGTTCGATCAGCGTGGCTGTGGGCGCAGCACGCCGTTTGCTGAACTTCGGGAGAATACAACCTGGGACCTGGTTGCTGATATGGAGCGTCTTCGGGTCCATCTGGGAATCGATAATTGGGCAGTGTTTGGCGGTTCCTGGGGCTCTACCCTGTCGCTGGCCTATGCCGTGACCCATGCGGAGCGTTGCACGGAGCTGTTTTTGCGTGGCATTTTCCTGCTTCGCAAAAAAGAGATTGACTGGTTTTACCAGGAGGGCTGTTCCCGCCTGTTTCCCGATCTATGGGAGCAGTATCAGGCCCCCATCCCAGTGAATGAGCGTGGGGACATGGTTACGGCATACTATCGGCGTCTGACCTCCGACGATGCGAATGTACGCCGCGAGGCAGCCAGAGCCTGGTCAACCTGGGAAGGTTCAACCCTGCGACTGTTGCCTGATGCTGGTGCAGCCGCCAAGTTTGGTCAGGACAGTTTTGCCGAGGCCTTTGCCCGCATCGAATGCCATTACTTCATCAATCGAGGTTTCTTTAGCGAAGATAACTATCTGCTAAACCAGGCAGCCAGTATCCAGCATATACCCACAGTGATAGTGCATGGCCGCTACGACGTTATCTGTCCGGTCGAGAATGCCTGGGATCTGCATCGAGTACTGCCCAATTCAGAGCTGCACATCATTGCTGATGCCGGTCATGCCCTGTCAGAACCAGGTATTACCAGTGTATTGATTGACTACACCGATCGCTGGGCCGCAGCGCGTGTCTGAAAACAAAATCCTGCCTGAGAATAAGCCCGATGCTCTGGTCGTCGGTGGTGGCCCCGCCGGTCTGATGGCTGCCCAACAACTCATCGAAGCTGGTTGCTCTGTTGTGCTGTGTGACGCCATGCCGGCCGTGGGGCGCAAACTGCTTCGCGCTGGCGTTGGCGGTCTCAACCTTACCCATGCAGAACCCAAAGCAGAGTTTGTCTCACGTTTCACTGGGTCGGTCGATGTCGCTCCGTGGCTGGAGGACTTTGATGCTCAGGCCATGACAGCGTGGGCGCGAGCGCTGGGAATAGACACATTCGTGGGCAGCTCAGGGCGTGTCTTTCCTGTCCAGATGAAGGCATCACCACTCTTGAGAGCCTGGTTGGGACAACTGGCGCTTGCCGGACTGCAGATTCGTAACCGGTACCGCTGGTGCGGATGGACACAGACCGCCGACGGCATGGTTCACGAATTCACGACGCCGACGGGGCAGGTGCAGATTGCTGCCCGTGTCTGCGTGCTGGCCCTGGGTGGCGCCAGCTGGTCACGACTCGGTTCTGACGGGCGCTGGCGCGATGTCTTATCAGCCCACACTATCCCTGTGACCGATTTCATGCCAAGCAACGGCGGCGTCGAAATCCCCTGGTCGCCGTGGTTCAGTGAACACTTCGCTGGAAGGCCCCTGAAAACTGTGACACTCGGCGTGGCCGGGACTGAATCGGGCTGCAGGCGAGGCGAAGCCGTGGTGACAACGCATGGACTGGAAGGCGGGTTGATTTATGCCCTGTCTGCATCGATCAGGGAGGCTCTGGCGAAATCAGGAGCTGTCACTCTGGGGCTTGATCTGTTGCCTGATCTGACAGAGGAGCAGGTCCGCCAGAAGTTGAATAAGCCTCAGGGCAAGATGTCCGGTAGTAACTACCTGCGTAAACGCCTGGGCCTTGATGGCGTCAAATACGCGCTGTTGCGCGAACTTGTAAGCGATGGCGCAGAACAGGACGTTGTCGCCATGGCAGTGGCAGCCAAAAAACTGAGTCTGCCGGTCAAAGGCATGCGCCCGCTTGATGAGGCGATCAGCACAGCAGGCGGGGTACATGGCACTGCGCTGACACAGGACCTGATGCTGAATGAGCATCCGGGCCTGTTCTGTGTCGGTGAAATGCTTGACTGGGATGCGCCGACGGGTGGTTATTTGTTGACGGCAAGCATGGCAAGTGGGCTGCGGGCTGGTCGTGCCGCAGCCGGAATCTTGGGAAAATAGAATGTGCCCGACATTGTCCGCCAAGCCACAACATAAAGCTGGTGAATGGACCTCAGAATGTAAACGTAATCAATAGTATTGATTGCTGTCTGCTGCGATGCAATTCTGCTAAGATCAGAGCAAAATCACGTTGTCTGGTCAGTTGCTCCAACTGGAATGACAGCTTGAGCACAATAAAACTGACAGTGCCTGCAAACGGGGTTTGGGCAACTGTCTTGCGGAGATTGGCATCTTCCTATGATCCAGCTTGACCTTGCGACACTGGCGCTTATGTTTTTGGCGCTGGGGATAACCTCGTTTTTTGTCATGTTCCTGATCTGGCGTATCAATCGTGATATGCCTGGAGTCATGTTTTGGATGCTGGGCACCCTGCTCAACATCACGTCTGCCATGTTCAACCTGCTCAATGCCTTGCTGGGCTGGTCCGATGGCTGGGGACCGTTTACCAGCAATACGGCCAGCTTGACCGCCAATCTGTTGATCATGGAAGGCACCTTGCGGTTTCGAAACCTGGGCTCAACCGACCGCTGGAGTTATTTGATACTGCTGATTCCCGTGTTTGTCATTGGTTCCTGGCTCCTGAGGCTTGATCCGGGTTTGCGGTATATTTTCCATGACGGCTTTACGTTGGCTTTTCAATTGACTTCGGCGATTGCGTTCGTCTGGCGCACCAGCGACCGTCATGAATTCACGGCCAACTCCCTGGCCGCTGTAGCGGGTGTATGCATGAGCGCCACGATAGCGTGGCGGTTCATGCTGGCGCTGACGAGTAGCGAGAGCATAATAATGGGTCCAGAATCCACCGGTACACAGTGGTATGTCTTTGCTGGCGCCAATTTCCATGTCGCCTGGATCTTCGGACTGAGCGTCGCCTGTTATTTCCGTTCACGACAGCAGGTTATGCAACTGGCCCGTGAGGACGCGCTGACCGGCTTGCCCAACAGACGTTGTATCGACGAAAAACTAAACCAGACTTTGCTGGAAGTGCAACGCAGCGGGGAACAGTTTGCCACCATTCTTATCGACCTGAACGATTTCAAAACGGTAAATGACCACTATGGGCACAGTTCCGGCGATACCTTACTGGTTGAGTTTACCGGCAGGCTCCGCGAAGCCGTCAGGACGTCGGACTTTGCAGGCCGCTACGGCGGCGATGAGTTTCTGGTTATCGCCAGGCAGCTGGAGTCACGTGAATCGCTGGATCAACTGATCGAGCGCCTGCGTGACAAGCTGAACAGTGAGCTGCGTGTGCCGGGTGGCACGTTCTACGTGGTTGTCAGTATCGGGGCAGCAGTCTGTCCTGTCGATGGTACGAGTGCGGATGAGTTGCTGGGGGCAGCCGATTCGCGTATGTACAGCGACAAGGCCCGTCAGAAAGCAAAAACCCCAGATAAACTTTAGCCACTGGAAACGGAGAATCACAGATGAAACAGTCAGCAGCCCGCACGCTGATCGCAGGGTGTATTCTGGTATTGGTCGGATCACTACTGGCCCATTGGGTGCAGACATCCGGTGGAACACGTATCGAAGATGTCAGGTTCACCGGAGACAATGGTCAGACACTGAGTGCATTGTTATATATCCCGGCCAACGCTTCGGCAGACAGTCCGGCACCTGGTGTGCTGGCTGTTCATGGTTATATCAACTCGCGTGAAGTGCAGTCCGGTTTCGCCATCGAGCTGGCGCGCCGTGGCTATGTCGTACTGGCTCTGGATCAGAGTGGCCACGGTTACTCGGATGCACCGGCATTCTCCAATGGTTTTGGCGGGCCGGCCGCCCTGCGTTATCTGCGTTCACTGGATATTGTTGACCCGGATAATATCGGACTGGAAGGGCATTCAATGGGTGGCTGGACAGTGCTGGCAGCGGCGGCAGCCATGCCGGATGCCTACCGCTCCATGGTGTTGCAGGGTTCCAGCACTGGCAGCGGGCGTGCCTTGCCAGGTACACCCGACTGGCCGCGCAATGTGTCCGTTGTCTTTGCCCAGTATGATGAGTTTGCGCCGTTGATGTGGGAAGTGCCGCGCGGCAGTGATGTGGCTGACAGTGAGAAGTTGCAGGCCATGTTTGGCGTGGATGACGCGATACAGGAAGGGCGCGTGTATGGCAGCGTACCGGCAGGCACCGCGCGGGTCCTGCACAATCCGCCGGTCACGCATCCTGGCAATCATCTGTCACATGCTTCCATTGGGCATACGGTGGACTGGTTTGCGCTGACCTTGTCGGGCGCCCAGACTGCGGGTGTGACCGGACAGATCTGGTTCTTTAAGGAAATTGGCACTTTACTGGCATTTGTTGGTTTTGTGGTGCTGCTGTGCGGGGCGATCAAGCAGTTCATTCAATTCCCGACTTTTGCGGGTTTGAGTGGTGCACCCATCAACACGGCCTGGACCCAGCGCAATGGGAAGTGGTGGTTATTGGCAGCCCTTAGCATGTTTATCCCGGTTGCCGTTTTCTACCCGGTATTCTCAATGGCCGCCTCAATGCTGCCGGCATCTTCCTGGTTTCCCCAGAGCATCACCAACCAGATCATCGTCTGGGCTGTACTCAATGGGCTGCTGGCGACCGCCCTTGGGCTGGTGATCAAAGCGGAAGCGGTCAGCTTTAAATCGGTGTCCTGGTTTGCTGCGGCAAGATTTGCACTGGCGATCGTGGGAGTGGGATATCTGGCGCTGCTGCTCGCGGACTATTTCTTCCTGATCGATTTCCGGTTCTGGTTTGTCGGGCTTAAGCTGTTGAGTCTGGATCAGTTCCAGAACATGCTGATTTACCTGCCGCCGCTGCTGGTGTTCTTCCTGCTGCTGGGCAGGGCCCTGCATGGCGGTCTTTCGGTGTCCAGTGATACGGTTCGCCAGCAGTACCTGAGCAATGCCATGGTGCTGGCAGGCGGCTTTGCGATATTTCTGCTGGCTCAGTACATCAGCCTGTTTACGCGAGGACTGCTACTTACGCCGGCTGAACCATTAAATACCATCGTCATGATCCAGTTTGTGCCATTGCTGGTCATTATATCGACCATCTCTACCTGTGCCTGGCGGCACACTGGTAGCTACGTTCCCGGCGCTCTGATCAACACGATGTTTGTTGGCTGGTATATTGTGGCAGGCCAGGCAACCCAGGCGGTATGACCGCCGGGTTGCTGACAGACTTTTGCATCAATCAAGTCAAGCAGCCAATGCCAATGTGATGTATTAGTCGCCCGGTGAATAGCTTCGCTGGGCGCGTTGCTCCACATCTTCACGGTAGAAAGCAACATCCTTGAACTCACGGTCTACGTAGCGCTGTGCCTGATCGTCGAAGTGCGGGGAGTTCGGGTCATTGCTTTGTCCGCCCGCCAACAGGGATTTGGCTCGTACCCGGTCGCCAAACTCAACAACGGCGATGAAGCTGTTGCCGGCAGTACCGTAAATGCGTTCAGTGCCGGGAAACGCCCGGGCTCCAAATGACGCCAGTGCTCCCCAGCGAGATGAGGCCATACCTACCGGCAGGCTGGGAGCGTCGTCGCTGTAGGGATGATCAATGGCACCGCTGATGCGCTGGTAACGATTGACCCCGCCCCAGGGCGTCTGCCAGTCGCCAAAACTGTTTTCCAGTTGTGTCAGAGTATCGGCGAAAACCTGCAGACGTTCTTCAGCTTCACTGCCGGTCCCCAGCCAGTTGATCTGTTCCATCTGGCTCAGGCCGGCAGGCGTATCGATTGCCTGCGCGGCATTCATGCCGTAAAAGTGGGCCAGTGTCATAGCAACAGATCCGGTGCTGACATTAAGATCCCAGCCGCGCAGTGTTTCTATGGCAGGCGCCAGCGCGGGCCATTCCTCTGAATGATCGTCCCAGGCCGAGACCAGACCATCAATCAGCAGGCTAAAACCGATGATGGTGGGGTCGTAGGCAAGATCAATTAATGACTCCAGTGTCAGGGGCGGTGTCTCCGACAGCAGCGCGGCAGCATGTACCCCGCGAAAATTTTCGGCGTCGGGTGCCATATAGGCAGGGTAGTCTTCACGAACGGGGCTGTCCGGACCCGCTGCAGTAAATGGTGTGGAGTTGGTGTTCTGAATCCAGTCGCTGTCAGGGTTGATGACGACTACGGTTTCGTCTACCTCATGCATGCCCTGCCAGTCTGTCGCCGGATTGCTGCCGTTGACCGGCTGACCATAGTCGAACTGCGGATCACGGCGTGGCATGAAATTGCCATGGAAGTAGGCGATGTTGCCATCCGCGTCGGCAAACACGGTATTGTTGGAGGAGTTGGTGCGTATGTCCATCATGTCCAGGAACTCGCCCAGATCATCTGTTTTCATGCGCAGATAGGACTGACGCAGCGCCTCGACTGGGTTCCAGTTGATACGGGTGCTGGTCCACTGGTTGTCGTGCAGGTGAGTGATGGGCCCCTGATGGGTGCGGTATACCGGGAAAGTACGCTCTGCCATTTGCTCGCCATTGCGATAACGCAGCGTTACTTCTGATACCTCCAGAGGGCGCAGTTCGTCGCCGTAGCGATACATTAACTGGCCATTGTCATTGACGACCTGCTGGACAAACTCGTCCATAAAGTCGGCACTGGTGCTGGTATGCATCCAGCCGGTGGTTTCATTAAATCCCTGATAAATAAAGAACTGTCCCCAGGTCGATGCCCCGTACGCATTTAGCCCCTCTTCACTGACCAGGTGATATTCACCCCGGAAGAAAAAACTGGTGTGCGGGTTGATCAGCAGCAGTGCATTGCCACTGGCACTTTTATCGCCGGTAACAGCAATACCATTGGAACCGGCTGGCTCCTGAAAGATGCTGCGCGCCAGCGGGACGGCGGGCACTGGTGACAGCTCGCGCATGTCATCGCCGAGCTGTGCCGTGGTGGTCGGCAGCTGGCTGACGCGCTCCTCAGCCGATGAGTAGAATGCCTCAATACCTGCCAGCGGGATCTGCTCGATGTCACCACCGATCGAGCCCTCGAAGAAATAGAAAGGCATCCATGGCTCAAAGCGGGTCAGCAACAGAGGTTCAACCTGAGGATTGCTGGCCAGATAATAGTTCAGACCATCAGCAAAGGCCTCACTCAGTTCCTGCAACCACTCTGGCGCTTCCGCGTATGCGGTCCGTGCCTCGGCTTCGCTCATGTAGAGTTGTGCGCGCAGGTCACTGTACAGCGCTGATTCCCCTTCCACCTCCGCCAGTCGGCCGATGGCCCAGGTATAGTTGCGTTCAATTCGGGGGAAATCATCTTCGGCCTGGGCATACAGAAAACCGAACACCACATCGGCATCGGTTTCCCCGTAGATGTGAGCAACACCAAAGTCATCGCGAATGATTTCAACGCGCTCGGCCCGGGCCTGCAGCCGCTGCATCTCCGAAGTCATGTCTGTCGACGGTGCCTGGGGCGGCGGGGCATTATCCTGGGAGCAGGCAGACAGCAGCGCAAACAGCGTCAGAGCTACCGGTAACAGAAGAGTCTTTATTTTTAGCATGATTACTCCGACTGGTTAGTGGATAGACAGTTAGTTGGGATTCGTTCCCGGGCGCGAAGCGCGCTCAGTGAGCCAGTAGCACAGGCAACCGCCAAGGATCACGGCGAGCGCAATTCCGGCCTCCTGAGGGCGATTGATGGTTATGAATGTCAGCGTCCAGATGACAATACCGCTGTAGATCAGCGGAGGATAGGGGTAGAGCCAGGTTCTGTAGGTCTGTTCTCCAGGCTGACGGTCTATGCCGTGTCGATAGCGCAGCACAAATACACCCAATACCGTAGCCAGCGAACTCAAGCCGAGGATGAATCCGGAAAAGACCAGAATCGACTCAAAGGTTGAGGTCAATATAAACAGGGCTGTCAGAATACCCTGTGAGTAGATGGCAACGCGCGGAACGCCGTCAGCATGACGCACTGACAACCAGCGGAACAGTCGAAAGTCCTCGCCCATGACCTGCAGGACTCTTGGGCCAGCCATCAGCATGGCACTAACGGTGGAGATCAGCAGCAAAGACAGCACTGCACCCATGATCAGAGCGCCAGTCTGTCCGAAGGTGTTCTGTGCTACGATTACCCCGATCTCCAGACGTCCCTCTAAAAGCTGCATGGGGACGGCATACAGAAATGTCGCGTTCAGTGCCAGGTATAACAGGATGACGACAGCAGTACCCAGTATCAGCACTCTGGGCACCGAGCGTGCCGGATCATCCACTTCGCTGGTGATGTAGGTAGCCGCATTCCAGCCAGTATAGGCGTAGTTCACGTAGATCAGCGACACGGCAAACGCGCTGCTGGTCAGTACGCCGAGGTCGCTGTCTGAGGGCAGCAGGCTTAAGGGCTGGGGAGTGTCGACGCTCAGGGTCACCAACGTCACAAACCCCAGTATCAGTCCGACCTTGATCAGCGTGAACCAGTTTTGCAGGCCGCCACTGGCGCGATGATTTCGTCCATGTGTGACGGTCACAATGATCACCAGCAACACCGCAATCAGCATGCGGTTCAGCTCCACTGCAGTCAGCGCCGAATCAAGGTAGGCCGCGAATGTCATGGCGGCCAGTGCTGTTGGGGCCGCAAACCCGACTGTCAGCGAAACCCAGCCAGATACGAAGCCAACCGCCGGGTGATAAATGCGACTGAGAAAGTTGTACTCACCACCTGAGCGCGGTAACCGGCTTGCCAGTTCGGCATAGGTTAGCGCGCCACAAAGCGCGGCAATGCCACCGACCAGCCAGAGCATCAGCAGCGCGAAAGTCGATTTAATGTCGATGATCTGGTAACCAAGACTGGTGAAAACACCAGTACCCACCATATTGGCAATGACCACAGCGATCGCGGTTGACGGTTTGTAACTGCCCTGTTGGCTCATGCGGTCCTGCCTTTACGGTGTCTGAGTTGATCCTGATCTACGCAGTAATGCGTAATGTAACGTTGAGACTGGCTTTGGCCTGGTTTATCTTCGGGTATTGCAGCAGCTTATCAGCATTGCAGCCTGGTCAGGATGCGATAAACGGGAATATTTAATACAGTCAGATGAATTTAGGGGAGCCGCACGCCGTATGTCCAGCAAAAACGAAACGGGAATCGATCAGGTCAGCCAGGTAAAGGCTTTTGGCGGGCAGCAGATCAGAGTGACGCACTGGTCAGAGACGCTGCAGTGCAAAATGCAGTTTTCAGTGTTTATACCTGCTGCCAGTGAAAAGAAAGCAGTGCCGGCTGTCTATTTCCTGTCAGGCCTGACCTGCAATGACGAAAACTTCAGCACCAAAGCCGGTGCGCAGAGAGTTGCAGCAGAGCTGGGCCTTGCGTTGGTCATTCCCGATACCAGCCCGAGAGGAGACGATGTCCCCGATGATGAGGGCTATGATCTTGGCAAGGGCGCCGGGTTTTATGTCAATGCCACCGAGTCTCCCTGGCAGACTCACTACCAGATGTATGACTACATCACAAAGGAATTGCCGGCAGTGGTCGAGGGTCACTTTCCAATCAGTGCCCGGCGTTCAATCTGTGGTCATTCCATGGGCGGACACGGTGCCATCATCATGGCAGTGCGGGAACCCGAAAATTACTGTTCTGTGTCCGCCTTCGCGCCAATCGCCAATCCCTCGCAGTGCCCTTGGGGGCATAAGGCTTTTTCTGCCTACCTGGGTAATGAGCAGGCCAGCTGGCTTGACTACGACAGCGTAGAACTGATCAAAAAACGTGGTCTGAAACTGCCCTTGCTGGTGGATCAGGGCACTGAGGACAACTTTCTGCGAGAGCAGCTGCTGACTGACAATCTGATCGCGGCAACTGATGGCTACGCCGATGTGCAGGTGAGGTACCAGCCGGGTTATGATCACAGCTATTACTTTATTGCCAGCTATATTGAAGAGCATCTGCGATTCCACGCACGTTATCTTGGCTGAACACGCGATCGCATAACGAACTCGACGGGAGAAAATAATCATGAAAACCAAAGCAGCGGTTGCATTCGCAGCCGGAAAACCACTCGAAATTATGGAAGTTGATCTTGAGGGGCCCAAGGCGGGTGAGGTGCTGGTAGAGCTCAAGGCGACAGGTGTCTGCCATACGGATGCCTTCACTCTGTCTGGCGATGATCCAGAGGGTGCATTTCCGGCCATCCTGGGCCATGAAGGTGCCGGTATTGTTGTTGATGTGGGACCGGGCGTTAAATCCTTAAAAAAGGGTGACACAGTCATCCCGCTGTATACACCTGAATGCCGTGAATGCGAGTACTGTCTGCATCCCAAAACGAATCTGTGCCAGGCGATTCGCAGCACGCAGGGAAAAGGGGTGATGCCAGATGGTACCAGCCGTTTTTCGCTGGATGGCAAACCTATCCTGCACTATATGGGCTGCTCTTCATTTTCCAACTATACCGTGCTTCCCGAGATAGCCCTGGCGAAGATTCGCAGCGATGCGCCCCTGGACAAGGTCTGTTATATCGGCTGCGGTGTGACAACCGGCGTCGGGGCCGTGGTGTTTGACGCCAAAGTGGAGCCGGGTTCGCGAGTGGTTGTATTTGGTCTTGGCGGTATCGGCCTGAATGTCATTCAGGCGGCACGTATGGTCGGGGCGCGGCAGATCGTGGGTGTGGACATCAATCCGGCCAAAGTCGAGCTGGCGAAAAAATTCGGCATGACAGATTTCATCAACCCCAAGGAAGTCGACAATGTGGTTGAGGCGATCGTTGATCTGACCCATGGTGGTGCCGATTACACCTTTGAATGCATCGGCAACGTCAATACCATGCGGCAGGCGCTGGAGGCCTGCCACAAGGGCTGGGGTGAGTCAGTCATTATCGGTGTGGCTGGTGCTGGCCAGGAAATCTCGACCCGCCCCTTCCAGCTGGTGACGGGCCGTGTCTGGCGCGGCAGTGCCTTTGGCGGTGCGCGAGGGCGCACTGACGTGCCGACCATCGTCGACTGGTATATGGAAGGACGTATCAATATCGATGACCTGATTACCCACACCATGCCGCTTGAGCGCATCAATGAGGCATTTGATCTGATGCACGAGGGTAAATCCATCCGCAGCGTTGTACTGTACTGACGCGCAGGCTAGAATCCCGCCCCGGTATCATTTAAAACAATAATCCCGGGGGGGAATATCATGGATATGGCAGGCATCACCATCATCGTGTATCTGGTGGTCGTGACCTTGGTCGGCATGTATCTGACCAAACGCAGCAGCAGTTCAGATGACTGGGCGATCGGTGGTGGTGGCATGGGCCTGTGGCTGATTGCCGCCGGTATCGCCGGTACCCGCATCGGTGGTGCAGGCACTTATGGCGTTGCTGGCGACACCATGAACACCGGTGTCTGGAACATGTGGTACGGCGTCAATTCCTTTCTGGCGCTGGCTCTGGTGGGTATCTTTTTTGCGGTGCCTTACCGCCGTCTGCGACTGACAACGATTGGCGAGCTGTTCGTAAAACGTCACGACAGTCAGCGCAACGGCCGGTTGACCAGCCTTTGCGTGCAGACCGAATACCTGATCATCAATATCCTTGAGCCTCTTCTGATCGGTATCATCATCAGCGCCGTGTTCGGCATTAACCGCGAACTGGCGATCATGATCGGTGCGCTGATCATCATCAGTTCAACCACACTGTCGGGTCTGCGCGGGGCATCGGCTACCAACGTCATCCACGTGGTGGTGGTGACCTTTGGTCTGCTGGCTGTTGCGATGGTGGCAGGCGCTGAACTGGGCGGTATCAGTGGTATCAAAGAGAAAGTGGACGCGGCGCTGGCTGCAGACCCGGATACCAATGCTGCCAGCTGGTGGAGTTTCGTAGGCCTTGGCTGGTTCCCGGTCATTGCCATGTTCTTCTCTGCGGTCATTCATACGCCAGCCGCTTCGGTTTATGTGAACTACTCCAGCTCAGCCCGACGTGAGAACCTGCTGATTCCCGCCTTCCTGCTGGCGGGTGTACTGGCGGCGCTGATGCCGGTACTCGCTTCCATCATTGGTATTGAGGCGGTTGCACGTTACGGCACGGACAGCGGTATTACCAGCTATGCCACAATTACACGAATTGCCACCGATACAGGCCCCATCATTGGCGGTATCGCGCTTGCGGCGGTACTGGCAGCGCTGATTTCCTCAGGTGGCCCGATTCTGTTATCCAGCGCCACGCTGTTTGTGAATGACTGGATTCCGGGTTCCAAAGACTTTGAACCAAAGCGCAAGCTGCGTTCCTACCGCATTACCAGTGTCATCTACGGATTATTCGCCGGTGCCCTGGCCTGTGTGCTGCCGATTACCTCGGTGCTTGAATTGCTGCTGCTGGGCTTCGCGATGGTTGTGCCGCCGGCCCTGGCTATCGGTTTCATCTTCTACTGGCGCAAGACTACCGAGCAGGGTGTGTTCTGGGGCATTGCCAGCGGATACGGGCTTGGCCTGGCAGGCTGGGCAGCCAACACCTTTGTCCTCGGACTGGAGAATGATGTGGCGGCCTATTTCACTACGCTGGTGCCGCTGGTCGTGATACCGGTGGTCTCACTGATGACACAGTCTCCGCAGAATGAAGGCGAAAGCGTGGATAATTTCTATCAGGCACTCAAAACGCCAGTACCTTGATGGGTGCGCTGTCCCGTCAGGGCAGCGCACCTACTGATTGCAGCGCGCGTCGTGTGATATCGATGCGCGCTGGAATCAGGGTGTCATCCTCTCCTGTTGAACGGAGCAGTGTGGCAAAGTACCAGGTGTCATTTTCCTGCTCTACCCATCCCACATACCAGCCTACGTAACCACCATCATCGGCAGTTGTCAGTCCGGTCTTGGCATACAGCGCGTAATCCGCCGTCTGTTCCATGCGCATGATGTCACGTGTTGCCGCCATCACTTCCGACTGAAAGGGAAGATCGTTGTGGCGCAGCCGCTGCAACAGCTCGATCTGTTGCAGTGGGCTGATGCGCAGTTCTCCAGACAGCCAGAACGTTGTCAGCCCACCCGACATGTTCTGATTGCCGTATTCTGCGGCATCCAGCATCGCCTGCATGCGAGTGCCGCCAACAGACTGCACCATCTGCTGGTAATGTGGTACCGCTGAGATAGCAAAGGCTTCACGAAGCGTCATATCGCGATTGGTTTCGGGCCTGCTGCGGACGGTTCCGTCCCAGCGCAGCAGTGTATCCGGGCCTTCAGCCACACCAGCCTGCAGCGCAGTCATTGTGCTGAAAATCTTGAAAGTGGACGCGGGCAGGGCGGAAGTTTCAGCAGTCACTGACTGACCTGCATCGGCGGAGCCTGATATCCATTGATCTGCTTCGTCATCGTAGATAAGGGTTATTCCGCTAAATCCAGACGACTCATGCAGCGCGGTGATTGAGGGATGCTCAGCTACCTCTGCGGCGACGCCAAGGTTGATCAACAGGCTGCTGAAACTGGCAGCAATTGCACACACAGCAAAACGAACAGGCCGACTTGAGCGGCCTGTGCTCTGCAAAAAAGTCATGGTTTATTCTCCCGGAGCAGAGTCCCTGCTGTTTATCTGTTTATTCCGTCAGGCCACGTCGTTGCAGCATGTGAACCGGGTCTGGTTCACGACCTGCAAAATCGCGATACAGCTGCATGGCTTCTGCACTGCCACCCCGCGCGAGCAGCTGATCGCGGAACTGTTGACCATTCTCGCGCAGCATGCCGCCGTTCTCCTTGAACCACTCAACGGCATCCGCATCCAGTACTTCAGACCAGATATATGAGTAATAGCCAGCCGAATAGCCGCCCATGATGTGTGAGAAATACGCCGTGCGGTAACGAGGCGGAACCGGGCCATAGTTGAGTCCATTTTCTGCCAGCGCCTGCAGTTCAAATTCAACCAGCTCATCTGCTGAAGGTATCTGCTCCAGGCTCAGTTGATGCAGTTCCTGGTCCAGCACAGACGCCGCAATGTACTCGGTGGTCGAGTAACCCTGATTGAATTGCTCGGCCGCCATCACCTTGTCGAGCAGCTCCTGCGGTATCTGCTCGCCTGTCTCGTAGTGGCGCGCATAGTTGGCGAGAACCTCGGGCCAGGACGCCCACATTTCATTGACCTGTGATGGGAATTCCACAAAGTCGCGCGGCACCGCCGTGCCTGCAAAATACGGGTAGGCCACATCGGTCATGATGCCGTGTAGTACATGACCGAACTCGTGGAACATGGTGGTCACTTCATCAAAGGTCAGCAGTGTGGGGTCGCCAGCCGGGGGTTTGGGAATATTCTGGTGCATGGCAACAACCGGGAAGCCGCCAGTTAGCTCACTGGGCAGGTCGTAGCTGTTCATCCACGCGCCGCCACGTTTGCTGGGCCGTGCATAGAAGTCCGCAAGCATCAGTCCGAGCGGCGAGCCATCGGCGTCGAATACTTCCCACACCTGTACATCGGGATGGTAACCAGATAGATCTTCGCGACGCTGGAATGTCAGACCGTAAACCTGTTCCGCGGCAAAGAATACACCATTGGTGAGTACGCTATTCAGCTCAAAATAGGGCCGCACTTCTGACTCGTCGAATGCGTAGCGCTCGGCACGGACTTTTTCAGCGTAGTAAGACCAGTCCGAGTCAGAAAGCTCAAAAGGCTCGGCTTCAATCTCGTTGATCATCTGCTGGATGTCTTCTCCCTCGCGACGCGCATTGGCTACCGCCACCGGCACGATGTCATCCAGCATTTCGTTGACTGCGGCAATAGAGCCTGCGGTCTGCTCTGAAAGGATGTAATCGGCATGGGTTTCATAACCAAGCATCTGTGCACGTTCAGCACGCAGTCTTAGCGTTGTCGCGACGATATCGCGCGTGTCGAACTCATTGCCGCGAATGCCACGCTGCAATGATGCATCATGAATACGCTCGCGCAGCTCGCGATTGGTCAGTGAAGTCAGCACGGGCTGATTGCTGGTGTTCTGGAGGGTGATCAGATACTGCCCGATCTCGCCGCGCTCTTCAGCTGCGGCAGCGGCCGCCTCGATCTGGGCATCACTGAGGCCATCCAGCAGGGCCACATCATCCACAAGAACTGCAGAGTCATTAACCTCGGCCAGCACATTCTGGCTGAACTGCGTGCTCAATGTTGCCAGGTCGCTGTTGATCTCGCGCAGGCGCTCTTTCTGGACGTCTGACAGCAACGCGCCTGAGCGCACGAACTGGGTGTGGTAACGTTCCAGCAGGCGCTGTGAGACCGGATCCAGATTCAGCGAATTGCTCTGCTGGTACAGGCTGTCGATGCGTGCAAAAAGCGCGCTGTTAAGCGCAATGGTGTCGTCATGAGCTGACAGCATGGGGGACACTTCACGTTGAATCTGCTGACGATCTGGATTGGTATCTGCACCTGCCACATTAAAGAAAACCCGTGCAACGCGATCCAGGTCTCTGCCGCTGCGTTCCATGGCCAGAATGGTATTGTCGAATGTGGCCGGGTCAGGGTTGCTGGCAATAATGTCAATCTCTTCCAGATGCAGCGCCATGGCGCGCTCAAAAGCGGGCAGGAAATGTTCGTCCCGAATCTCATCGAATGCCGGCAGTCCGTAAGGCAACTGACTCTCTGTGAACAATGGATTGTCCTGGGTAGTAGCGGCAGCCTGTGTGACCTGGGTATCTATGGTCTCTTCAGGCTCTGCCACGAGATCTGTGGTTGTATTGGTGTTGTCGGAGCAGGCAGCCATTGCCGCGCTGATGCTCATTGCTAAACCAAGTTGACGTATTTTCACAATTAACTCCTGAATCTTTGGTGCAGCACGGCTCATTCGGCATCGTGCATAAGTTTCTTGATAATGGGGGCAACCAGCAGCATTGCCAGCGAAATTGCCATAGCTACGTATCCTACACTGGTATAGACCTCAGCGTAATTGGCTTTGGCAGCCACGGTATCGGTCAGTTGACCTCCGATGGTCTCGGCGCCGGTACCCGCGGCAATAATGCCAGCAAGATAGTTTGAAAGACCGCTGTACAGGAACCAGGCGCCCATGGTCATGCCGACAGCACGAGCGGGAGCCAGTTTGGTCACCACCGATAGTCCTACCGGAGAAACCATCAATTCGCCCATGGTGTGAATCCAGTAAATCAGGAATATGAAGTACACTGCGGTCATGCCGGCATCGCCGGAGATCTGCATACCACCAACCAGCGCCAGGAAGCCCAGTCCTGCCAGAAACACGCCAAAAGCAAATTTTACCGGCGTTGACGGGTTCAGGTTGCGGCGTGCCAGAATAACCCACAGCCACGCCAGCAATGGCGCAAAGATGATGATGAAGCCGGCGTTCAACGACTGGAACACCGGTGCTGGCACGGTCATGCCAAACATGCTGCGGTCGACCAGGCGGTCAGTGAAAAGGTTGAGTGATGAACCAGCCTGTTCGAACAGTGCCCAGAATGGAATCTGCGCCAGAATGAAATACAGCGCCGCAAACATTTTGCCACGTTCGTTGCCCCGGCATCCCCAGATGGCATAAGCCACCATCAGTACCAGAATGATCAGGCCAAGAAGTCCCACATATCCTTCTTCCACCAGATGTGAGTTCATGACAATTATCATCGAGATGGCAATAATGCCGATGCCGATCAGGTAACACATCCATTCCAGGTTGATTGGGCCCAGAACCTTGTCCTGCAGTCTGGCAGCATTTGGCGGCTCCCCCCGGCCTTCCAGCCAGGGCTGGTAGCGCAGGAATATCAGCAGGCCAGCCAGCATGCCAATGCCTGCCAGTCCAAAGCCATACTTCCAGCCATAAACAATACCGAGATAACCACAGGTGATCGATGACAGGAACGAGCCAAGATTGATGCCCATGTAAAAGATGGTGAAACCGGAGTCGCGACGCGGATCGCCGGGTTCATAGAGGTCGCCAACCATGGTGGAAATATTGGCTTTGAGAAAACCAACTCCGGTTATGATGAGCGCCAGTGACAGGTACAGAATATTGACGTAAAGCGATTCGGTTTCAACGCGGGTCGTGTAATCCGATACGGCAATGGTGGCTGGCAAACCCACTGTGTCCGGCTCCGCGACCTGCATCATTGACCCAGCATCCGAAAAACTGATGCGGGAGACACCCGACTCGGAGACGATGATCTGATTGGCATCCCCGCCACGACCATCCAGGGTCAATTGATACTCATTGCCCTGATAACTCATGATCTGACGTGAACCGCTGCCCTCGAAGGCCATACCGGTGTGCCCCAGTACCAGCAGCAGGGCGCCAAAGGTTACGGCCTTGCGAGAGCCCAGATAACGATCAGCAAGAATGCCGCCGATGATGGTCATCACAAAGACCAGTGCTGTATAGGCGCCATACAGCACAGTCGAGCGTTCATCGGAGAACAGAAAGTGCTGGGTCAGGTAAATGACCAGCAGTGCGCGCATTCCATAATAAGAAAAGCGTTCCCACATTTCGGTGAGAAACAGTATGGCCAGTCCGCGCGGATGGCCCAGCAGGGTCTTGTTATTGGTCACGATAAACGCATCCTGATTGTATGGTCCCTTTCCGAGTATAGGGAAGCCGGATCAATCAGGCCAGTTATGGTTCGTTCATCATTGGTCGGCTGGCATCCTGAGCCCACTCCGTGATGCTTTCAGCGTACAGCCGGGTATTTTCATAACCGCCCAGCTCACTGATAACAAACCAGTTGATGGAGCCAAGGTGGCCAGTATTACAGAATGTCACGGTGGAATCAGCGCTTCGATCCAGTGTGCCGCTCAGCGTGTCTGCCAATTCCGTTGAAACCTGCATGCGGCTGTCGGCGAAAAACTGCGTAAAACTGATGTTATCGGCACCAGGCAGGGTGCCAGCGCGCGCGGCAGTGCTTTGCTCGCCGCGGAAATATGCGGCTGGTCGGGCATCAACGATTTGCGTACCGCTGTCATTGAGCATTTGCTCAATTTGCACGGTCGTCGCCTGGTACTGGTCGTTCCATTCGGGCTGGAAGCTGGACGCAGTGACAGTGACGGGTTCATTGCTGACCGGAAAACCGGCTTCCTGCCAGGCCGAGAGGCCGCCATTGAGGATCGCCAGTTGTTCAACGCCCAGAGACTTCAGTGTCCAGTAAACGCGGGTTGCAGCACCCATGTCCACGGGTCCATTGCCGGCGTGCACCAACACGACCGGCGTGTCTGCTGCAATACCCAGCTCTTGAACCAGCGTCGTCAGTTCGGTCATGGGAGGGAGTTGGCCAGCATTGTCTTCCGGCCCGCGAAAGCGCGCGTAAGGAGCATTCACCGCACCCGGTATGTGTGCCGCATCGTAGTCTCCGGTCAGGTGCAGAACGCGCACTGAATCCTGAGTGGAGAGCATATTCAGCAGCGGAGCGGCTTCGAGCAGAGGTGACCACCCCGCAGGGCTGGCTGATGTAGAACCCGCAAAAAGGCTAATCAGCAGAAGCTGGCAAACAAAAATCCCGATTTTTTTCATGTTGCCTCCTGTTGTGTGGGTGGCTTTGGTCTGCAACGCAGCAAAAGATTTCAGTATACGCAGGCCGATTGCACTCGGCCACAGTTTGCGGATAATGTCCCGCCTGCAGGATGGGAGCCTCCCATCTGGCGTATTTATTCAGGTTTGATTGTACCTGCGGTGGTAAACAGGATTGGGGGAGCAGATCCATGAGTGGTTCATATCTACAGCGAGGGCAGCGATGCTGTCTGATCTGTGGCATGCAGCACAGCCACAGTCCTGGCAGTATTGTGGACCGCGATTCTGAACCGCTGTGCAGCAAATGTGACAGTCCGCTGTGGAGCTGCTCAGATGGGTCTGTCGAGACTGAAGATATTGCCCATCAACGGGAAACCGTGGTTGTGGCGCTGGAAAAATGTCGCTCTGCACTTGATCGTGTCTGGCAACATTCGCATGCTGAATTCCTGCGCCTGATCGTAGGCGGTGGTCGTATCGGCGACGCTGTTCTGGCCGAACTGCATTATCTGCAGAGCCAGGGCACGATTCTGGATTACAGACAGGAGAATCGGGGCGCCGTGCTCATCCGTGTCCGAAACTAGCGCGACACCCGGCGCAGCAGATTCAGGCCCGCGCGAATAGTACCTACAAAGGCACGTGCCACGATCAGCAGCGACAGCTTGACTTTGTGACCAGCTGACAGGTGCGAGGATGCCCGCCACTGCCTGAGCTGCTCGCGAAACCAGGGGCTGGAATGCGCCGCAGCCGAAGCACGCCGGGAGACCCGGGTTGCCATCAGGGCGGCCAGAAACAGGAACAGCACTCCCGGAATCACCGGCAGAAGGATGCCGATGATGCCAATCACAACAAAACCCGCAATCAGCACCAGGGCAATGACTTTGGCGTAAAGCGGCAGGGGTCTAAAAGGTGGTACCGGCATGGACACAGTCTTTATCCTCAATTAATCAATCGGTCGATCCTGTAATCGAAAGCTTTTTACCTGTCGCCACCGAGTGGTGGGCAGGCTTGACCCAAGAAGACCTGCAGAGTTCATGCCAACGTTCATCAGCCTGATTTTTTTACAAAAAATCTCTGTGCCTGGTTGCGGGATTGGTCAGGCCGGCCAAATAATAGCCAAATAAAACAACTTCGTTGATATCCCCGCCTGCGACTTAGTTACCCACAAACTCCCTTGCCCGCTGTAAATCAGGCCGGTTATGCATCTGCCCCTCAGCCATGTCCAGTAATTGCTGATAGTAGTCTGTTGCCAGTTGCTGATTGCCGATTACCTCAGCTGCCTTTGCCGCTCCCGCAATGGCCCTGAAGCGATTAGGTTCGCGTCGCAGGGTTGCCTGATACGCAGCCAGCGCCTGCTCCGGATCGTCATGTGCCATCAGCATGTCAGCCAGCATTTCTCTTGTCGGGACAAGCGGGCCAGGGGTCACCGCCGCTTTGTCTGTATTGTCCTCACGATCGGCGGCGGCTGCCATCAAGTGGATGGCGTCTACCGGTTCGTCGCTGGCAAAGTGAACCCAGGCGCGGGCAGCCTGCAGCTGAATGGCTATCTGCTCCTGCCAGTAGCTGTCCTGACGTGCCTGCGCCCGTTCATGCAGCTCCTCAAGCATGGCAATGTCTCCAGTTGCTTGTTCAGGCTGCCCACTTCGGGCGGCGCCAATGACGCGCGCAAAATGCGTCATGGCCTGAGTATGGGGCGTCTCAGCGGGGACGATGTCCAGCCCGGCAGCCTGTTCCCACTGTTCACGCTCCAGAGCATATCGCGCCGGAATGGCAGCAATGGCAAAGGCGCCTGCCTGTGTGGCTCCGACGGCGGTGATATCCACCTCGGCGCGCAGTTCATTGGCCCTCGCGACCACTACTGCGGCCTCAGTGTCCCGGGCCATCTGCAGATAGGCGTAAGCCAGGTAGTCCAGAGCGTGGAGTTCAGAGCCCGGGTCACCGTCGTTTTGCGCTGCCGCTGCCGAGCGCAGATTGGTATCAACCGAAGCCTGCCATCTGCCGACCCGCGTAAAGGTATGGGAGGGCATGTGCAGGGCGTGTGGTGCGTCCGGTGCCAGCGAGGCGTAGCGCTCTGCCGCGGTCAGTGCCCGTTCCGCCAAAGGCGGGTGGTCATACGCGTGGATGATGTAGTGTGCCAGGCCAGGATGTTCCGGATGCTGTTCAAACAATGGCTCCAGTATGGCCGCAGCCTGCAATTGCTTGCTATAGGACTGATCGTTGGCCGATGCATTTTGATTGACTGACAGTGCATAGAATATCTTTGCCTCCATATCGTCCGGATAGTCAGCGACCAGATTTGCCATGGCTTCTTCGTAAGCCAGGGTGCGGTTGCGCTGGTTGCCGGGATCGTGATCAGAGAACAATGCACTGACGGCGTTCAGATAGGCTTGCTCGCGGGCGCTGCCGGCCTGGCCGGCCTGTTCAAGTGTGCTGCTGCCGCGGGCCAGTTGCTGGGCATTGCGCTGTCCGGCGAAGGGGTTGCCCCAGTGTGCAAGTGCAATACCCCAATAGGCTATATCGCAGTCCGGATCCTTGGCCAATACCTGATTGAAGGTGTTGATCGCGTCGGCGAACCAGAATGAGTGCAGCAGGGCAACGCCACGATTAAACGTTTCTGAACTGGCGTCGACACAGCTTATAGGGAACTCGATATGGTCGCTGCCAACGTCAAGCTGCTCAGTGTCGGTCTGTGCGCCGGCCCCGCCGCTGCTGAGCGTTGCTGCGCAGAGCAGTGCCATGAGGCGCTTTGGAGTGGAAACTGCGCGGAGTGAAAAATCTCTGACGTTGACTGGCTTTTCGTTGATCATGGTTGGCCTCTGCAGGGGTGGCAAATTGATCATCACGCCGATTTGTCGGTACTTATGCCCGGCTTTCCTGGCGCGCGGCTCGGTGTGCGGTTCAGTTACTGTTTTGCTACGGAGTCAGACTGAGGCTGGCAGTATAACGCCTGTCTCCCGGCTATTGCGAATGACCTAAAGCCTGGAAAAGCTGCTCAGAACTATTTTTTAATAATAAAATCATTGCGGTGCTGGACTTTTTAAATAAACCACGTGAGAATACGGCGCCGAGGGTTCGAAATTTTGCAAAGTCTGACAACAATAAACCGTAGACTTAGCGGTGGGGTAGACGGTATGAAACTTCTGACAGCAGCTTTGACAGTCGTGTCCTTTCTGACGTTCGCGTCGGAGAGTCTGGCACAAAGCAGCCTGCGCGGCTCTCGTTCCTCCATGGATCTTCAACATTCCCATGCGGTCATGCACGGCTACGGGTTCGCTCATACGTCCCGTGATGTCTCGGATCTGGTCAACCGTGGCCAACTGGTCAAAGTGACGGCCAATCGTGACATGGTCATTCACAATGTTTCCTATGCCTACCTGAAGCCACAGGTCAAAACCCTGCTGGAACGGCTCAGTGCTCAATACCACAACGCCTGCGGTGAAAAGCTTACGGTAACCAGCATGACGCGGCCAATTGCCCGTCAGCCCGCCAATGCCCACAATGACTCAGTCCACCCAACGGGTATGGCCTTCGATCTGCGTGTTCCATCAAATTCACGGTGTCGCAGCTGGCTGGAAAGCACACTGCTGTCACTGGAGGACTACAACGTGCTGGATGCCACGCGGGAGCGACGCCCGCCGCATTACCATGTCGCAGTTTTTCCAGAACCCTATCAGCAGTATCTTGCCGGCATTATGGGCCAGCAGCGTGAATACACAGTGCGACGCGGTGATACGCTGGTGGCGATAGCCTCAAGAATGGATACCACTGTTGCTCAGCTGCGCGCGGCCAATGCGATCAGCGGCGACCTGATCCATATCGGACAGACCTTGATGATACCTGGTGAGCAGGCCAGCAACGCACCTGTCATGATGCAGGCCAGCGCGCCGGTGGTGCGTGAACTGGAACATCGCGTGCGTGCCGGAGAGACGTTGTGGCGCATCGCCAGTCGCTATCGCACCAGTGTCGAAGCATTGCGCAGTGAAAATGGTCTCGCCGGTGATCTGCTGAAAGTGGGTCAGGTGCTCAAGGTAGTTCTGGACGAGTCTTGAGTTCCGGGCCAGAACGACGGCACTACAAAAATTCGCTCGACCTCTGTCCACATGGCTGAGTCAGGCTGCCTAGCCAGCCTGGCAAACAGCCTGGGTTTACCCGACAGTTCCACTGCCTGAACTGAATCGGCTGCTAGCGCCGGATCGGCTTCAGCCTCCTGCTGCCAGTCGCCCAGCCAATGTGGCTTGTTAAGCGGCACCCAGTGTCGGCATTCTGTATCGCTTATTTCATTTGCGTAGCTCCAGCTCCCTGAAAGATGGTCACTCGCGATATCGGCCTCCGGTGGCAACACGAATTTCGCTGGCATGTCTGGGATGGGTACGTTTGACTGTGAATCTAGCCGGCGAGGGTAGAACAGATAACCGGGCATGAAGAGTCGTTTTGCTGCTGGAGCGGCAATGCCCAGCCGGCTCAGCGTGGCGATGGTATCCGGTCGATCACTGAGCGCCAGCTGATGCGACAGCAGGCGGCTGACTTTGATGTCAAGGCGATCTGCCGGGTTCGGACCGTGCCAGCTCAATCCCTCTGCAGTTTGTACGGCCAGATAAAATTTTACGGCAATCTCATGGTGTTCAACGAGTCCTGATGATGGATTCTGTACCACAAAGTCAAGCTCGCCGAATGTGTGACCTTTCTGGCGCACAGCAACATTGCGAGCCAGCAGCCGCCAACCCAGCAGCTCAGATACTAACCCTGCATACAGATCTTCAAAATAGATGCCCAGACGGTAATGTGCACGCGCATGCAGCCAGGCTGGCGCTGATTCCGGCTCGGACTGCCAGCGAAGCAGCTTTGAGGTCAGGTCTGTAGGGTGCCAGGACTGCATGGGCAACACCGCCGGGTGTGTGATCAGTTGCGGCGCATTACACATCCAATACAGATGTCTGAGGACCGGCCAGTTAAATTGGGACGAGGGATTCACGAGTACAAGCCGTCACACAGAGCTGGACGGGTGAACTCGATTAAAGGCAATCAGTTTGAAGTTGTTGTCAAACTCCAGACGGAATGTTCCATGTACACCGTCGTGTGTTACGTGGCGCTGCAAAATGGCTGAGGGAAAGCGGACAGTGCGGCCGTCGCGTGCACGACAGACGACCTGCGTCACTTTGCCACGGTAGTGACGCAGGTATTCATCTGGATGTATGTTCAGGTCAATGACCATGTACTGTGAAGGGTTCATGGTCGAACATTATACGCTGATTACTGGTTGGTCGCTGCTTCAGCTTCCGCTCGACGAGCACCAGCGAGAATGCCGGGCAGTGCATAATTGCCTTCATGGCAGGCATACTCATACATTGGGCCCTCGGTTGCGTGGTAACTAAGCTCAGCGGTCCAAGGCTGACTGTACAGGTTGGTATCGTCAACAGTGAACTGGTAGACGATTTCCGAATCGGAGTACCGCATGAAGCGCTCGGTAATTTTGCCATCCGGCGTTATCGGTACCGAGCTCTCAGCCATCTGTTGCGGATTGATGTTGGTAGTTTCCACAACCAGCCAGCCATCTTCATACCAGCCGCGAGAGTCGCCGAACCACTGGTTCAGCTCTTGAGGCCTTTCATTCGCGCGAGCTTCTTCGGCATTATTGTAGAGCGGGATGATGCGCGCATCGTGGTTCATTTCAACCAGGATGACCACATAATCGTCCGTCTGCACAAACTGATACGTGCTGTTGTACAGCGTTCCCATCATGCCTGGACCGGCGGTGTTGCCAAAACCAATAAAGCAGCGCTCTGCCAGCGGCAGGGCCTCAGGGCCGTCGGCGTTGCCCTGGCCAGTCACATACCGGGCACCAAAACTTCGACGAATCTGCACGGCCGGATTCTCGAGTCTGGGGATCTGGCCGTTCTCAGGGTCGATAATATAGGAAGTACGGAACTCACCTTTTACCAATGCCAGGTTGGAACCTGGATCAATCCAGAAGTCGTTGTAGCCACGCAGACCGAAGTCGAAACTGCCAGCGGGCGGTGCTGTGCCCGGTGTGCTCGCCTCAGGTGCGTCAACTTCATTAGCGGGTAACCCTGCGATTGACGTGTTGGCCACGATCAGGGCTGCTTCCTCTGGCGTGACCACCAGCGAGTCAACTCCGTCTGGACGCTGCAGGTTGGTTAAGGATGCATTGGTCCAAAGGCCTTCCAGGTCGGGAATGTCAGCATCCTGGGCAAATGCCCAGGATGAGGCCAGTACCACAGACAATGACACACCCACTGCTGCAGATAATCGGGTCAGCGGAAAGGTCATTTTCATCACAGATCTCCTGAGTTTTGAATTATGAGTCTGCTCGATACGGTATCGCTGTTACCTATGCTTGTAAAGTGAATGTGTTCACTCATTTTATCTGGTCAATTGCCTTTGCTAACCGGCAAACAAACCAATGAGTTCGGAACTGGGGAGGAGGCTTGAGCTGGAAAAAAGAGTCTTGCTGGCTACCAGGCTGAGGGGAGTGAAGTAGTTGGCTGGCGTGACTCAAACAGACGCTACTATTTCGTCAGGATCAGTTTCCCGTTGGCGGTAATGCGCAGGGTGTAGTGCTCACCATTGTGTTCTATGGTCAGTGTTTTACGGCCCTGGAACAGGGACTTTGAATTCAGCGGGGTCGCCAGGCCTGGCTCGGCCGGCGTAACGTGTGGTTTCAACTGGCTCATCGCGGTCACTCCTGTAACAGTTGCTTCGATACCGGAATGCGATGATAACGGAAAAATTCACATTATGTAAATAATAATCATTATCAATAGTGGCTATTAAATACCATCTCTGTCCCGGAAACCCAGCAAATAGAGGATGCCATCCAGGCCCAGATTGGAAATGGCCTGCTTGGCGGACTGCTTGACCAGTGGTTTTGCGCGGAATGCGACACCCAGTCCAGCGATCGACAGCATGGGCAGGTCATTGGCACCGTCGCCTACCGCAATAGTCTGTTCCAGACTGATTCCCTCTCTCTCGGCCAGCTCTCGCAGCAGGTCGGCTTTGCGCTGACCGTCGACTATCGGCTCCAGTACTTCGCCGGTGACCAGTCCATCCTTGATGGGCAGGGCGTTGGCATAAATGTAGTCAATGCCCAGGCGGCGCTGAAGTTTTTCGGCAAAATACTGGAAACCACCCGACAGGATGGCGGTTTTGTATCCCAGTCGCCTGAGCTGGCTGATCAGCGTTTCCGCGCCTTCATTAAGTTGCAGCCGTCCTGCGATCTGTTCCAGCGTGGTTTCTGGAAGTCCTTTCAACAGGGCCATACGCTCTCTGAAGCTCGCCTGGAAGTCCAGTTCGCCGCGCATGGCTCGCTCGGTGATTTCGGCGACCTGCTCACCAACGCCGGCGGCCTTCGCCAGCTCGTCGATGACCTCTGCGTCAATCAGTGTTGAATCCATATCGAACACGACCAGACGTCGGTTGCGTCGGAAAATGCTGTCCTGCTGGAAGGCGATATCTACATTGAGTTCCTGTGCTATCGCCAGAAACTCTGCGCGCAAGGCATCAGGGTCTTCGGCTTCGCCGCGCACCGAAAACTCTATGCAGCCTTTGCCCTGATCGGCAGGCAGTCCTTCCGGAATACGGCCTGATAATCTGTCTATGTGATCAATGTTTAGACCATGGCGGGCGGTAATGGTGCTGACTCGGGCGATGTGTTCGGCGGTGATACGACGCGCCAGCAGTGTGACGATGTGCCGGGCCTTACCCTGACCACTGACCCACTGGGTGTAATCGTCTGCGCTGACGGGCGTGAATTTGACCTGCTGGTCCAGCTCGGAGGCCTTGAAGAGCAGATCCTTCAGTACATCAGCCTTGCCAGTTTCGTCTGCCAGCTCGACAAGTATGCCGAAAGACAGAGTGTCGTGAATCACAGCCTGCCCAATGTCGAGAATGTTAACGTCGGAGCGCGAAAGTATGCCAGTAATGGCCGCAGTCAGACCTGGCCGGTCCGGGCCAGTAATGTTGATCAGGACGATTTCCTTCACGCTGTGGCGCTCCTTTCGATTGGCAACCGCCGCTGTTTCTGCGGTCGGCTCAAACTGAAGGCGCGTATTGTAATCGCGCGTCGTAGCGCAAGTCCATGCTGCACTTGTCGCCTTATTCGTCCTCCGAACGGGCGTCGATCGATTGCAGTTCGCCGTCCGCCGTGATCACTGTCAATATGATGGGCCGGCAACAGACGCTGCAGTCCTCGGTATATTCCTGCTCCTCGACAGAGCAGTCCACCACTACTTCAATGGTCTCCCAGCAATAGGGGCATTGCACGGTCACGCTATCAGTCAGCATCGATGGACCTCCGCACGTCAGTTGGCGTGTTGACCCGTTATCCGAGTTTGCGCGACTTGCAGTTTAGCAGCTTGATTCGCAGCAGGCATACCAGTAGAAACATCGCTGCCCAAACGAGGATCGCTGCTACTGTTCGACCGTGTAAGTCAGATCGATGCTCTGACTCTGCCCGGACGTTGCCTCCAGTCTGACGCGGTCATTTACAGTATATTCGACGGCCAGGCTGCTCTCGGTTTCGAACAGACCAACAGCGTAGCGAACAAATATGCGAGGAGTGATGTACTTGCCAAGCATCAGACTGCTGTCAGAGACATCACCGCGGCTGTCAATGGACAGTGTGTCCAGTCCAAGCTGGTCCTGAATCTGTGTCACGATGCCCTGGGTCTGATTGATACCCAGCGATGTCGCGGCACCCACCAGTGCATTGCCATCTTGCTCGGTGCCAATTTCCGACATGGGGCGACCGGTGATCATCACAGCCAGGATATCGCCATCCGACAGGGAAGGGGTGGAGAACAGGTCGCTGCGAATATTCTGGATGGTGCCGTTCATCTGCACACCCACCCGCATGTTTTCCACCTGGCGTACCGCGCGAATATCGATTGCCGGATTGTCGTAGCTGCCCATGAAGAGCAGCTTGCCCTGCTCGATGGTCAGCACTCTGCCGTAGGTTTCAAAACTACCCTGAACCACTTCCAGCTCACCGTAAGTCAATGGCGTCGCGTTCGGGCGCTGAGTAATGTCCAGTTCACCGCTGACCTGGGCATTCAGTCCGAAACCGGAGATGCGCACGTCATCTCCGAGTGTGATTGTAATTTCACCGGATACCGGCGTATTGCCGAGCAGGCCAGTATCAGCGATCGCCGCGTTGCGTACGGGCTCGCCGGATGCAGGCTGGTTTATGATGATGGTGTCGCTGGAGACGTCAACAGCCGACTCTGGCAGGGTATTGATGCGGGCATCTACGCTGGGGATAAACAGCTGTCCGCTCAGCTCGATGCCTTCAATATTGCCCTGCAAACGTATGTCCGGGCTGATGGCGGCCTGAATGTCGGGGAGATCGGCCACGGTGAAGTTGCTGCCTGCGACCTGCAGAGAAAATTCACGTCGCTCATCGAAAGGATTGCTTAACTGGCCACCAAAATTGAGGCTGCCTGCACCAGATTCAGCGTATCCGTTTAATTCTACCAGGCTGTTGTCACGACTGCTCAGCGTCGCGTCGATGGCAGCTACCTGAATGCCTAGAATCGGCACAGCGACACTGGCGTCTGTCAGATTAAGGTCGCCAACCAGCACTGGTGCTTCCATGGACCCCTGCAGATTCATACGTCCTGTGAGCTGACCTGAAACCTCTGAAATCTGCGGGGCCAGCGCAGCTGCCCAGGCAATGTCGTCGAAATCGAGCTGCAGGTTGCCACTGAGCGAGCGATCAGCCGCGAGCCCGACATTGGCTGTGGCGGTACCCTGGATTACCGCCGAGCTTTCGGGGTCTTCCTGGGTGAAGCGCAACAGGCTGTCCAGTTGCCAGTCGCCGTTTTGCAGGCTGGCACTGCCGGTCAGCTCTGGCCAGCGGAACTGGCTGATTTCCGGCTCCGCCAGCGCAGCGGCAGCATCAGCGCCTTCCAGATCCTCAGGAACGGCTTGCCCGATAAAATAGAGACTGCCACCGGTGGCGTCGATTTCAGCCTGGATATCAAGCTGATCGATTGATGATATAAGGCCCGCCACCTGTGCTGACACGTTGACACGGCCGGCCAGGGCCAGATCCGGTGGCAGGGAGAATGGCAATCTATAGGGGTCCGCTTCTGACCCATCATGTAGTTCAATGCCGCCAAGTTGCTGCAGGCTTCGTTCTGTGGCCGGCAGATTCAGAGCAGACAGCGGGTAGTTTTCCAGCCGGGCGTTGGCATCCAGCTGTTCTCCGCCCGAGAGCTCGCCGTCGAGACAAAGCCGCGTATCGCGCATGGCCCAGCAGGTTTCTGCCATTGATAGACGCTCAGATCGCGCAATGATACTGGTCGATTGTTGCTGTGCCCAGGTGCCAAACTCTGAGCTTACTTCACTGTTAAGCAGGCGACCCTGCCAGCCGTTGCTGGTGGTGCCGCCATCGGCATTAATGCGGGCACTACCCAGGCTGCTCTGGACGAGTAACAGAAGACTGTGGGCGTCCGGCGCGCCGCGCAGTCGCAGCTGCAGCGATTCCACTGTTTCAACCGACTCGCCCACTGGCACCCGGATATTGCCGGTCTGCATTTCAATCTCGTTCATGCCGCCGCGGTTCTGACCCGTTATTGTCAGTTCCGGAATCAGGTATTCACCATAGCGGACATTGCTGGCGCTGGCGTCCAGGTCTATCACAGGTTCGGACACGGTGCCGGACACCTGCGCATCAACCTGAAGCCTGCCATCCAGGTCAGGATAGATTGCCGCTAGAGAAGGCGCGTCGATAGTGGCCGTGGCCCGGATGCTTTGCTCGGGCTCAACACTGGCATCAAGCCTAAGTGAGTTTTCCCCGGTGGCGATCGCCAGGTCCTGCACATGCCACTCATCCCCATCGAAACGCAGCCCTCCGCTGCCATTCAGATCGAAATCGTTCAGGTTGGCACTGAGCTCAGCCATCATGAATTGCAACTGCAGGGATTCGTTTTCAGCCTGGGAGAGCGAGAGACTCCCCTGGCTTGCCAGCTCTCTGAGGCGGATGGATTCCGGAATCGAAGCGATATAGCTGGTGGGTGTCGGATCGGTAATGCTGTAATTCAGCGTCACCTGCACACCCTGTGACCAGTCAACTTCGCCAGCGATCAGCAGTCTGCCATCGTTGGTTGAGCGCAAGGCCAGTTCATCAATGTCGAGCGTGGAGCCACGCAGGTACGCACGGACATTCATGTCAGCTTCCAATGCAACATCTGCTGAAATTTCCGCGTTTATCTGCGCCGCCGCGAACAGGCCCAGATCATCCGGACTTCCCTGGGTGCGCAGTCGCAGAGCCCTGATGTCGTAACTCTCCATGCCAGGAACCTGCATGGGCTCCAGTGTGTGCTCCAGATCTACGCGCGGATCTATTGCTTCTGCCTGTGCATTCAGAAAGCGCGCCAGCTCCAGTGTCACTTCACCTTCACTCAGGACGCTGGCGATACCGCGCAGTGAATGTTCAAGCTGCAGTCGATCCAGGTTGCCGGTCAACGTCAGTTCACCTGACGGCGGCTGCGTGTTTTCCAGCAGCACTTCGTCGTACTGCCACTGAGCCGTGGCCTCTACAGGATAGGGTTGCTCCAGTGTCAGGTTCACCGCGGCTTCAAGGTGTGCAGGCGGGCTGTCGAGCTCAAGAGAGTCGATGCTTAGTTGGCGGCCCTGCAGATGCGCGCTGAAAGCCAGCAGGTTGATAGCCACGCTGGTGTCTCCGCTCTGAATACGTATGCCATCAAAACGGGCATTGTAGATATCTATGGCAATCGGCAATGGCAGGAAGGTGTCGAGGATGTCATCCAGCACCAGCGGCGGGGCGGGTTCTGCAGGCGTATCTGACTCGGCAAGCGTCAACTGTAGCCCCGTTAACCTGAGCGACTCCAGATTGAAAGTACCTTCCAGCAGGGTCATCGGGTTCCAGCGGCTGTGCAACTGTGCAGCACGAACGTCCATACTGTCGTCAATCCAGCGCACACCCTGAAGATTAAGACCTTGCAGAAAGGTACCCTGAGAGCGATCATAGGAAAACTGGCGAGACTCTGTATTTAACAAGTTCGTTGCCCTGGTCAATAACCACTCAGTGCCAGACACCGTTCCCAGCATGCCGGTTACCGTCGCCAGAGCCAACACAATGACAAGACTTGTGGCAGCCAGAATTCGCCAGATCCAGCGCATGATTCGGCGTCCAGCTGATCGATCCGGTGTGGGGTATGAATGGGGAGAGTTGCTCTGATTGCTCATTACAGGTCTGGCCCCATGGTGATATGCAAGCGGTAACCGCCTCCACTGTCCAGACCCTTGGCAACATCAACGCGGATCGGACCAATTGGCGACAGCCAGCGGATACCAAGGCCGGCGCTTTCCTGGAGCTGCATGTCATCAAAATCGGAAAACGAGTTACCTGTGTCAAAAAACGCGGCAGCATACCAGTTACCCATCACTGGAATGTCATACTCGATGCTGCCTACCAGCATGTGTTTACCACCGACAACCTCACCGTCATCGTTGGTTGCGCCCAGTTCGCCGAACTGATAGCCGCGGACACTGGTATCGCCACCTGTAAAAAACCGGACTGAGATGGGCAGTTCCAGCAGCTCGTCGGCGACCGTGGTGGCTGCTTCCGCGCGCAGCAGAACACGCCCTGGCCCAATCTCGCGGATGAACTTGGCGCTGCTGGTCAGCTGCACGAAGGTGATGTCGGAAATCAGGTCTTCATGGGCGCCACGCACCTGGCCGAACAGACGCCAGCCGCGGCTTGGGTAGATTGGATCGTTGCTGCGCGTGCGTGACCAGCTGACACCCGAGATCAGCGAATTGGTCTGTTCGTTGAACTCCGACCGGTCCATGACATTGGTCAGCTGAGATCGTTCCTGCTCATAGTTGGTGAAGATACTCTGTACCCAGCTGCCAACCAGGGTCTGATAACTCGCACCCGCACGATACGTGTTAGTGATGTAGCTGTCAGTTTCCTCACGCTGAAAACCGCCGGAAAGTCGCAGGCTGTCATTCACTGGATCCTGCAATGGGATGACATATGTCAGACTTGGCTCCTGTCGAGCGGTGGACACGGTCAGGTCACCCGTCAGTCGATGGCCCTGGCGGTTGAAGTATCGGTCCTCGTAGGAAAAGCGCATTCTGGGGCCGGTGTCCGTGTTGACACCAGCGCCAGCCGACCAGGCTTTGCGAGGGCGCATGGCAAGATCGACGCTTACGGGCACCGCATTATTCTGCGCGTTGTCCAGTTCAGGCGATACCGAAACTCTTGAAAAGTACTGGCTGTCATTAAAATTCTGTCGCTGCTGAATGAGCACTTCGCTTGAGTACTCACTATTGGGTTCGAAAATCAGGAAGCGCTCAACGAATCGCTGGGACAGCGCATCGGGTGTGTATAAAACGATTTCGCCGAACCGATAACGGGCGCCAGGGTTGAAGTCGATATCCACGAAGGCTTGATTCTGGGTCACGTCAACCTGCAGCTCAGCGGTGTCAAAGCGTGCCTGAAAGAAGCCACGCTCTACGGCGTAGCCGCTCAGCATGGCTTTCAGTCGCTCGTAAGCGCTGTGGTTCAGCACATCGCCGCTTCGCAAGGGAAGGCTTTGCAGGACGGGCGTAAACAGATCCCGGTACTGCGGGTCTGTGATCTGCACATCGATCTCTGCCAGTCTGACCGGAGCACCAGGAGTGATATTGACGACAAGCTGCCAGCATCCGGATTCGGTCTCTGATGCAGGTGTAAAACTGATCTGGCGCTGCGACTGGTAATAGCCCAGAGCCTGAGCGGCCCGCAGAACCTCACGCCGGATACCTGGCAGTAAACGGTCCAGGCGGCGCTGACTGGCGTCGCAGCTGATATCGGGGGTGCCAACATGCACACGGATATTATCCGCCAACGCACCCTCAACCCCCAGAACCTGAATCCGCGGTGATTGCTGCTGAGCTGCCTGGGCGGTCCCGGGGTCAGGCTCGGTTTGAGCCAACGAGACAGTTGGTACACATGCCAACGCGCCGAGCATGGCAACTACTGTGTTGGTAACTCTGATTTTAGCCCACATTTCAAGAAAAATACCGTGCCGTTCCTGGCAAACCATTGGCTCATCAGCTTAACGTGAACGCCTGCCGGATGCCAGTGGGACGCTGTTCGCCCTGGCCTGTTTGCTGGGTTATACTGCCGAAAAGGCACTTTATGAGACCTACGTGCCCAAGTGTATGCTGGATTAAAGGAGAAATGCGCAATGACGGCTCGAGACACGATTCCTGATACTCGTCGCGAATTATCCGTGAATGGTCAAACCTACGAATATTTCAGTCTTGCCGCGCTGGAGCAGGCTGGTCTGAAAGGCGTTAGCAAACTGCCAGTGACACTAAAGATACTGTTGGAGAATCTGTTACGGCATAAAGAGAAGGGCTTCGCCACGGATCACGACGTGCGTGAGCTGCTGGAGTGGACAGAAAAGCGTAACTCTGACCATGAAATTTCCTTCATGCCGGCGCGCGTCCTGATGCAGGACTTTACGGGTGTGCCGGCGGTTGTTGATCTGGCGGCAATGCGGGATGCGGTTGCCAATGAGGGCGGCGATCCCAGGAAAGTCAATCCACTGAATCCGGTGGATCTGGTCATTGACCATTCTGTCATGGTCGACCGTTTCGCATCGAGCAGCGCCTACGAAGATAACGTGCGCATCGAAATGGAGCGTAACGGGGAGCGCTATGAGTTTCTCCGCTGGGGACAAGAAGCTTTCGACAACTTCCGGGTAGTACCGCCGGGTACAGGTATCTGTCACCAGGTCAATCTGGAGTACCTGGCTCGTTGTGTCTGGTCGTCTGATAGCGAAGGCAAACTGCGCGCCTATCCTGACACGCTGGTCGGCACTGACAGCCATACCACCATGATCAACGGCCTGGCAGTGCTTGGCTGGGGCGTGGGCGGTATCGAGGCTGAAGCGGCCATGCTGGGCCAGCCGATCTCCATGCGAATTCCTGAAGTGGTTGGTGTCAAACTCGAGGGGCGGCTCAAAGAGGGTGTGACGGCAACTGACCTGGTATTGACGGTGGCGGAAATGCTGCGCAAGCATGGTGTGGTTGGTAAATTTGTCGAGTTCTTTGGCCCCGGCCTGGACGATCTGACGCTCGCCGACCGTGCCACAATTGCCAATATGTCGCCAGAGTATGGCGCCACGTGTTGCTTTTTCGCCGTCGATGACGAAACACTTCGCTACATGGAATTGAGTGGCCGCGACAAAGACGTCATTGAGCTGACCAGACGCTACAGCGAAGAGCAGGGCCTGTGGCGACAGTCCGAGTCCAGCGCTGTTTATTCCAGTGAAGTGCAACTGGACTTGACGACTGTCGAGCCCAGCCTGGCAGGCCCCGTCCGTCCCCAGGACCGTGTGGCTTTGACTGCCATGGCAGATGCAACGCGTAAACAGTATCCCAACCACAATAAAGCCGTCGCGGCCATGGATCATGGTAAATGGACCCTGCAGGATGGTGACGTCGTTATCGCAGCAATTACTTCCTGCACCAATACCTCCAATCCAGCGGTGATGATGGCAGCGGGATTACTCGCCAGGAACGCTCTGGAGAAAGGTCTGACGGTAAAGCCGTGGGTGAAAACATCGCTGGCGCCGGGTTCAAAAGTGGTCACACATTATCTGGAAAAAGCCGGTTTGCAGCCTGCGCTTGACCAGCTGGGATTCAATCTTGTGGGTTATGGTTGCACGACCTGCATCGGGAACTCCGGTCCGCTGCCACCCGAGATTGATGAGGCGATAGACAAGGGCAAGCTGACGGTCTGCTCAGTACTGTCTGGTAACCGTAACTTCGAGGGCCGCATTCATCCCAAAGTGCGTGCCAACTGGCTGGCCTCTCCGCCCCTGGTGGTCGCATTCGCGCTGGCAGGTACCACGGAGATTGATCTGACCACTGAGGCGCTGGGTGAGGACAAATCCGGAAATCCAGTCTACCTGCGCGACATATGGCCAGATACTGATGCCATCAAAAAGGCCGTCGCCCTGGTGAGTCGTGAAATGTTTACCAAAGATTACGCCGATGTGTTCACCGGTAACGAGGCATGGAATGCCATGCCTATTACCGAGGGCGATACCTACGACTGGAACGACGATTCGACATACATACAGAATCCGCCGTTCTTCAGCCCTGAAATGGCGCCGGTATCGGGAGACATCAAAAGTGCTCGAATCATCGCATTGCTGGGTGACTCGGTCACTACTGACCATATTTCACCAGCGGGCTCAATCGGGCGCTCCACGCCTGCAGGCAAGTATCTGATAGAAAAAGGCGTTGCCCCAGAAGATTTCAATTCCTATGGGTCGCGACGTGGTAACCACGAAGTGATGATGCGTGGCACCTTTGCGAACGTGCGTATCAAGAACGAAATGCTGGACGGGGTCGAGGGTGGTTACACCAGCTTGATGCCAGATGGCGAAGAGATGAGCATCTACGATGCGGCGATGCATTATCAGAAGCAGAAAACACCACTGGTAGTGATTGCGGGCAAGGAATACGGCACAGGTTCCAGCCGCGACTGGGCGGCCAAAGGGACGCGGCTGCTCGGCATTCAGGCTGTAATTGCCGAAAGCTTTGAGCGTATTCATCGCTCCAACCTGGCCGGTATGGGCGTCCTGCCACTTCAGTTTCCCGAAGGAGTGACTCGCAAGTCACTGAAATTGACCGGCAGTGAGACAATCAACCTTGTGGGCCTTGAGAGGATTTCAGCAGGCATGACGGTAACCATGCAGGTATGCCGTGGCGGCGATCATGTGGACAGCGTCGATCTGCTGTGCAGACTGGATACCGCTGATGAGGTCAGTTACTACACCAGTGGCGGTATCATGCCATTTGTCGTGAACAAGTTGATGACATCATGAAAACCCGACAGGAACGAGACAGCCTCGGACCTGTCGAGGTTTCAGAACAGGTGTTGTGGGGGGCACAGACTCAACGATCGCTGCAGAATTTTGCGATTGGAGACCACCGCTTCCCCAGGCAGTTCATCCATGCTTTTGCCAAGGTCAAAAAGGCGGCTGCCAGCAGCAACCAGGCGCTGGGCGGGTTGTCTGAAGACAGGGCCAGGCTGATCGCTGCTGTTTGCGATGAGATTCTGCAGGGGCGACACGATGACCAGTTTCCATTAAGTGTCTGGCAGACTGGCAGTGGCACGCAGACCAATATGAATCTTAATGAAGTCATTGCCAATAGGGGCAATGAACTGGCAGGCCACGCGCTCGGGGCTTACTCGCCGCTGCACCCCAATGATCACGTCAACATGTCACAGTCATCGAACGATGTGTTCCCGACGGTCATGCATGTGGTCGCCGCGCAGCAACTGGAAACGCTGATTGACGCGACGTCCACGCTAAGGGCATCACTGGCCGAACGTGCAGAGGCATTTGCGGATATCCTGAAAAGTGGGCGAACCCATCTGATGGATGCTACACCGATCACGCTGGGCCAGGAATTTTCAGCCTATGTCGCGCAGCTGGACTACTCGCTGGAACAGCTCATTCAGGCACGTTCAGGCGTGCGCCAGCTGGCGATCGGTGGCAGTGCCGTGGGTACCGGACTCAATACACATCCCGATTGGGCGAGCATGGTGGCGAAGAAGGTCAGCGAGCTCACAGGAATAGAGTTTGCTTCTGCCGGCAACAAATTTATGGCCCTGGCGGCCCATGATGCGCTGGTTGATCTGCATGGGCGCGCCAACACGCTCGCCACGGCGCTTTTCAAAATAGCCAGCGATATTCGCCTGATGAACAGTGGGCCACGCTGTGGTCTGGCTGAAATTACCATTCCTGCCAATGAACCCGGCAGCTCGATCATGCCCGGCAAGGTCAACCCGACTCAGGCAGAGGCGCTGACAATGGTCTGCAGCCGCGTGATGGGCAACCATACCACTGTCACGGTGGCGGCAAGCCAGGGGCACTTCCAGTTAAATGTATTCAAACCGGTTATCATTCATGCACTGATGGAGTCACTGCAGCTGTTGACGGATGCTCAGCACAGCTTCCACGCGCACTGTGTCAGCGGAATTCAGGCCAATAAGGAGCAGTTGTCACAATATGTCAACCGTTCTCTTATGCTGGTGACGGCGCTTAGCCCGGTTATAGGTTATGAAAACGCTGCACGTGCTGCCAAACATGCCAACGATCATGGGCTCAGTCTCAGGGAGTCAGTGGTGGAGCTTGAGCTGATGAGCGAAGCAGAGTTTGATCGGCAAGTCGATGCGCGGCGCATGCTTGGACCCGAGTAATCGGCCTGCGCCCGCGCTCAAAAGCAAACATCCAGGGGGAGAAGTCAATGAAACAGATCAGCAGTATCAATCCGTTTTCTGGTGAGACGCTGGATACTTATGAGGCTTTCGATCTCACTGCACTGGACTCAACTCTGGCAGCGGCAGATCAGGCGCAGAAAATGTGGCAGACCACTGAGCTGTCGACTCGTGCGTCCGTGTTGCGATCCCTTGCGAAACAGCTCAAGGCGCAGCGCGACACACTTGCGCGCACAGCTACGCTGGAAATGGGCAAGACACTGGCAAGCGCCAGGGCTGAGGTAGATAAATGTGCCTGGGCCTGTGAATATTATGCTGATAATGGTCCCGCCATGCTGCAGTCTGAAACCGTTCCCAGTGACGACGATGCCGAACGCATTATCTGCTATCAACCATTGGGACTGGTGCTGGCCATCATGCCCTGGAACTTTCCGTACTGGCAGGTGTTCCGGTTTCTGGCGCCGGCATTGATGGCAGGTAACGGTGCCATTCTCAAACATGCCTCCAATGTGCCGGGCTGTGCCATGGCAATCGAAGCAATCTGCCGGGATGCCAATGTGCCGGAGAATCTGTTCCGTTCATTGCTGGTCTCCAGCAAAGATGCCGACCGCCTGATCGAACATCCGCTGATCAAGGCGGTGACTTTCACTGGCAGCACCAATGCGGGTCGAAAAATAGCCTCAACTGCGGGCAAATGTCTCAAGAAGACGGTTCTGGAACTGGGTGGCAGCGACCCCTATCTGGTGCTTGATGATGCCGATATTGATCTGGCCGTGGAAAAGTGTGTCACCAGTCGCTTGTTGAACAACGGGCAGAGCTGTATCGCCGCCAAACGGTTTATTGTTCATGACAGCCTGTATGGTGATTTTGCATCGGCAATGGCGGCGGCCATGAACAAAAAGCGTGTTGGTGATCCCTTGCTGGAAGACACGGATATCGGGCCGCAGGCCAAGCAGGATCTCTGTGAAGAGTTGACCAGACAGGTGAACGAAACAATACGACTGGGCGCGGTACTGGTCTCAGGTGGACAGTCCGAGGGCGCCACCTACTGGCCAACAGTGCTCGGTGAAGTACGACCGGGTATGCCGGCGTTTGATGAGGAGCTGTTCGGCCCCGTGGCAGCACTGATACGGGCCCGCGATGAAAACGAGGCCATCTCCCTGGCCAATCAGTCTGCATTTGGTCTGGGCTCTGCCGTGTTTACCCGTGACGCCGCCCGGGGGCGCCGTGTTGCGCTGGCTCTGGAAGCGGGCGCCTGCGCTGTCAATGACTTCGTAAAATCCGAGCCAGCCATGCCATTTGGTGGTATAAAGGCGTCCGGGTACGGGCGCGAGCTGGGTCCGTTTGGCATTCGAGAGTTCACCAACATCAAGGCCATGCTGCTACGATGACATTGTCTGAATATCAGGCGCAGGTTAAACGGCTGTCAGATCAACTGATAGAGCTGCAAAAACCTATCCGCATTCTGGATGCCATCAAGTGGTCATCGTCGCTGGAAAAAACATTCCTGGCCGCAAATGGTACTGAAATGCCCCGTCTGGATCCGGACCACTATCAACGGATTGATCTGGGGTTCTCACCCGAACTGCTTCGCGACCGGTTTCTTGAGCTGCGCCGCGAAATTCGTCGCAAACTGGGTCGCCGTGATGGACTTGGCAGCATCCTGTGTGACACCGTTGATCAGTACCTGCTGGTCATCGAGTTGCTGCGCCATCGTGGCACTGTCGACTTTGGGCGCTACAGTCGTGAGCTTTATGGCTCTGCCCGGGACCACCTGCGAGGTGACCGGAAATCCTTGCGCCAGCTTGGCGAGAAACTCTGCGATATTTTTTCCCTGCCGGCAGCCGAGCACCTGACCCGTCCCTACGACAAAGATATCGGCGCGCCCGAAGCGGTCGAGATCCTGCAGCAGCGTCTGGGCAGTTACTTTCAGCCGGGCGATATCCGCGTCATTCTCAGTGACGGCATCGTGTCCGATGCCGCAGCGGGTGGTGATTACATCAAGGTCAATCAGGATGCCAGCTTCACCGATATTGACCTGCAGGTTCTCGAAGTCCACGAGGGCTGGGTGCATGTCGGCACGACACTCAATGGCCGCAAGCAGCCCTGGGCGAGCTGGCTCAGTGTCGGGTCGCCGCGCGTGACAGCCTGTCAGGAAGGTCTGGCTGTGCTCATGGAGACGCTGACATTCAGTTCCTATCCGCGCCGTGCACTAAAAGTCAGTGATCGCGTGGTTGCAGTTGATATGGCTGAGCAAGGTGCTGATTTTATTGAGGTATATCGCTATTTCTGCGAGCGTGGACTTAAGCCGGCAGATAGCTATAAAATCACGCAGCGCGTGTTCAGGGGCGGTACACTGCGCGGTGGTTCGGTGTTCACCAAAGACCTGTCCTACCTGAAAGGTTTTGTGGAAAACGTGAACTTCATACGCAGCAGTATTCACTCCGGTGTTCCGGAGATACTGCCAATGCTGTTCGTGGGCAAAGTAACACTGGATGATATTCCAATTTTGTATCAGCACTATCTTGAAGGAACCATTGCCGGCCCCCATTATATTCCTGAGATGTTCAGGGACCTGAATGGATTGTATGTGTGGTTTGGATTTGCCAGTGGCATCTCGGTAATCAACATGGCGCGAGTACAGAAGCATTTCCACAATCTGTTCAGTGGGATGCCAAAGGTAGCGCCACTCTATGACAAGGTTATTGACTCTGCAGTTGACTGAGGATTGAGTATATGAAGCGTATTGCGCTGTTTTTGCTGACCAACCTGGCCATCGTGTTGGTGCTGAGTATTGTGCTGCGACTGTTGGGCGTGGAGCGGATCCTGGATGAGAGCGGCAGCGATCTGGATCTGAACGCCCTGTTGATTTTCTCCGCCGTCATCGGTTTTGGCGGTTCCTTTATTTCACTGGCAATGTCCAAATGGGTCGCCAAGCGTTCGACCAACGCACAGGTTATCACCCAGGCGCGCAATGCTACTGAGCAGTGGTTGCTGGACACCGTTGCCAGTCAGGCAAAACGCGCTGGCATCGCCATGCCTGAAGTTGCCATTTTCCCCTCTCCTGAAGTCAATGCCTTCGCAACCGGCGCAAGCAAAAACAGCTCGCTGGTCGCGGTCAGTGCGGGGCTTCTGAATACAATGACCAAACAGGAAGCCGAAGCCGTACTGGCGCATGAAGTCAGCCACGTGGCCAACGGTGACATGGTGACACTTACCCTGATTCAGGGCATCGTCAACACATTCGTCATCTTCTTCTCACGAGTCATCGGCCACTTTGTTGACCGAGTGGTGTTCAAGACGGAACAGGGCCACGGTCCGGCGTTCTGGATCACGTCCATCATCGCGCAGCTGGTGCTGGGTATTCTGGCCTCGGTTATCGTGATGTGGTTCAGCCGTCAGCGTGAATACCGGGCTGATGCGGGCGGCGCAGCACTGGCCGGCCGACAGAACATGATCGCGGCGCTGGAGCGTCTGAAGGCGGGGCAGCCTACGCATCTGCCGGATGAGCTGGTTGCGTTTGGTATCAATAACAAGGCGCGTGACGTCTACACCAAACTGTTCATGAGCCACCCACCGCTGGCTGACCGCATCTCCCGCCTGCGCGAAGCTCGTTAATCATCGTTTTCAAGATCGGGCCGGGAAGCGGCGGGACGCTGTGAACCGGCCATCTTCCTTCCCCGTCGGGTGAGCGGTGAAAGGATGCGATCCGGGCGAGATTTGCCACCCGCTACCCGGACCGATCTGAAATCAAAGCGTTTGGCGCCGGACGCGTTTAAGCTGAAGCTGTAGCCAGGAATAGTACAGAAACGTATAGCGACGGGAGGCGGGGATCGCCTCCCGGAGTGGGGTACTGCGGTACGAGCTAGTTAATCGTCCAGCTCGTCCGAGTCGTAATAATCGTCAGCAGCGCGGCTGAAATCGTCCTTCATCAGTCGCTCATCGTCTTCGTCCTCGATGTCATCAAACTGCATATCACCGTACATGCGCTTCCAGTCGAGGCGCTCTTCAGTACGGCGACGCAGCTCTGTCAGACGGCGACGCTGCATGTGCTTGTCCATAGGCTCTTCTTCGAACTCGGCTTCAGGTACAAAGCTGCCAGAATCGAAGTAGTCTTTTGAACTATCGTTTAATTCGTCCCAGGGATGGCTCTTCATAAGAATACTCTCTCTAAAACTCCGTCCTAACGGAATCAACACGAGAATCATGGCATGCTCTGTTAAGCAGATTATGCCAACCACCAGCACTCTGAAGGCTTTGGACGCTTCAGCATGCGTGAGGGCCGGTTTGGCCGGCGCTCACGATGCGAATTATGGGTATAAAAGTGAAATATGCAATAGTCTGGAAAACTTTTTTTACGCGAGGCCAAGTCGCTTGATTGCCTGCTCCCTGAGAAGCTTTTTGGCGATCTTGCCAGTGGCTATTCTTTCCAGCTGTTCGGTTTGCACAGCGATGTGACTGGGGACTTTGTAGTGGGCTATGTTTTCGCGCAGGAAAACCTGCAATGTGGCCTCGTCCAGGCCAGATCCGGGCTGAACCATGACGCTGGCGCCAACGATTTCGCCCAGTCTTTCGTCAGGCAGGCCGTAGACAGCCGCTTCGCAGACATCGGGGTGGTCACACAGCGCGTACTCGACCTCGGCGCATGCCACGTTTTCGCCGCCACGGATGACGATGTCCTTGGCGCGATCCTTGATGACCAGGAAGCCATGCTCATCCAGCAGACCGATATCACCAGTGTGGAACCAGCCATTTTTGATGGCTTTGGCCGTCTCCTCTGGACGATTCCAGTAGGCCTTCATGATCGTGGCGCCCTTGATACAGATTTCGCCAATCTGTCCGTTAGGCAACACATTGCCCTGTTCATCCTCAATGCGGATTTCTGTGACAGGCTGAGTAGGGCGACCAGTGCTTTCTGGCTTGGCCAGATAGAACGCCCCGGTGATTGTGGCGCCGATGGCATTGGTTTCGGTCAGACCGTAACCCAGCCCTGGCTGTACCACCTCGTCGAATTTCTGTTTCATCAGCGTCAGGTGCCCAGGTGGGCGCGCTGCTCCGCCACTTTGCACGATTCGCAGGCTGCGCAGATCGGTTTTGTCGAACATGGGGGAGTTCATCACTTCCCATGTCATCGTGGGCACGCCGTGCAATACGGACAGGCGTTCTTTTTCGATAAGCTCCAGGGCCTTTTCGGCGTTCCACTTATACATCATGACGAATTTACGAAGCATGATGAAGCTGACCAGAAACTGCGCGTGACTGCCGGTGACGTGAAACAGCGGTACATTTGACAGTATGCCGGGATCAAACTCCGGATCCTCTTCTACCAGCTCAGGGCGCAGCGTGTCATTGGCCTCTTTGCCAAATATCCAGCTATAGAGGGCGTTGACGATGTTGCGGTGGGTAGACAGTACGCCTTTGGGATTGCCGGTAGAGCCAGAGGTGTACATGATTGAGGCATCATCTTCAGGCAGCACTTCAATGGCGTCCAGATCGACCTGCTCTCCGCTAAGACCTTCGGCGACAAGATCATGAAACTCGGGGAACCGTGGATCTGGCTTGCTGGGCTTGATGGCGATCACTTCAACATCGACCTGGTCGATCACAGGCAGCAGCTGGTCTATGCGCTCCTGGTCGGCAAACAATACACGTGTGCCACTGTCCTTGATGCCATAAACCAGCTCATTGCTCTGCCACCAGGAGTTCATTGGCACAACGATGGCACCGATCATGGTGATCGCCATGTAGGCAAGACACCATTCCGGGTAATTGCGCGAGCAGACAGCCACCCGGTCACCCTTTTTGATGCCATATCGTCTGAGCAACACCTGGCTCATGGCCTCGGCGGTGTGCAGTGACTGCGCAAAGGTGAAGCGCTCGTCTTCGTAAACAAGAAAGTCTTTGTCGGCAGCTTCCAGGCCAAGCTTGTAGACGCCTCGAAGATTGTCCGGGACCTTTGCGAATACGTTTAATTCGATGCCGTTGATGACTTTGGTGGTAGTTGCCAGATCTGACTCTGGCGATTTTAATGCAATAACGATATCCCTGAGTTTTTCCAGGTCCTGCTGAACTTGTTGTGCTGTTAACATGATGCGTTGTCTTATTCTGTAGTCAAATGTTGCCGCGGCGCGGATGGGTGTCTGCTGCGGCTTTATTCCTTGCGAATTTCAAAGGTAACCTTGCCCATGACGCGCCGGTCTCTGAACACATTAAAGGCAGCAACGTAGTCTTCGAAGGCAAATGATTCGGTCACAATGGGTTTGATTTTGCCGGACCTGTACATGTCCAGCAGTTCCTGGAAATTCCGCTCGTATTCTTCTGGTTCCTCTTTGCGGAAACGTCCCAGGAATACGCCCACCATGGAACTGCCTTTCAGCAATGCCAGGTTGGCCGGATAAGAAGGAATGCGGCCGCTGGTAAATCCGACCACCAGCAGACGGCCGTTCCAGTTGATGCAGCGGGTGGACTGATCAAAAAGATCGCCGCCGACCGGGTCATAGATCACGTCTGCGCCCTTGCCGTCGGTCATGGCTTTGACCTTTTCCTTGAGCTCTCCGTCGCCATAGTTGAGCAGTTCGTCAGGGTCAGCCTGTTTAACAAACTCAAGCTTTTCATCGCTACTGGCCGCAGCAATGACTCGCGCGCCCATGATTTTGCCAAGTTCCACCGCTGCCATACCAACGCCGCCACTGGCGCCGAGCACCAGTAGTGTCTCGCCGGGTTTGATCTGGGCACGCTGTTTCAGGGCGTGGTAGGACGTGGTGTAAACCATGGCGAAGCCAGCGGCGGTCTTGAAGTCCATATTGTCAGGAATCTTGCGCAGGCCTGCCGCTGCGCAGCGTACCTGTTCTGCCATGCCGCCGATGGAAGGTGTGGCCATGACGCGGTCGCCGACCTTGAAGCCGTCCATGTTTGGACCGAGCTTGCTGATGATGCCACCCACTTCGGAGCCAGGTGAAAATGGCATCGGTGGCTGAAACTGATACTTGCCCTGAATCTGCAGGGTGTCCGGAAAGTTCAGTGACGCTGCATATACATCAACTATGGCTTCTCCGGCCTCCGGCTCCAGGTCCGGTACATCCTCAATCACCAGGTTCTCAGGTGGTCCGTAGGATTTGCAGAGTAGTGCTTTCATGTCGTTCCCCCTTTGGAAGCATCTTCTGACAAAGGCACAGATTCAACCATGTTTGCCCGCACGGCACAATATTGCTTTGGCGCAAAAGCGCTGCAGTCCCTATAATAGTGGGATGGGAGAATCAAACGCATATGCAGGTACGCCAGGCTCAGCCAGCCGCGAATTGTGGCGGCGCGAGCTGCTGGCCGAAATGGGTGTCGTCGCCCTTTGCCCGACACGCACGCTGCCTGGTGCCGGGCCATCACCGGCTTTCGACTTTTCGGCAATACAGGCAGGTGCCGCTGATTCGGTTCAGCCTCGCGCTTCAATCGAAGTGGGCGAAAGCCGTGCTGTGCAAGCTGCTGAACCAGTGCCTGCGCGGCCGGAACAGAAAACACCAAAAGGTAACCCGCAAGCCGAACTGGAAGCCGCAAGGCAGGCCTTGCAGGCATCTGTGACAGCGCAGCAGCCGAAGCCGAAGCCTGGCAGGACCGATCCAGGAGATTTATCCAGACAAGTCATGGCGCAGGCACCCGCTGTTCCAGAGCCTGAATCGAATAAGGATGATCAGCCAGCGGGCAGCGAGTTATCCGTGCAGCCTTTTGCCTTTACCTGGTTTGGTCTCGACACACAGCTGGCGGTTCTGGCTGTGCAGCCACCGCAGCAGCAACAGCTGTCGGCTGCCTCACGCGAGATGCTGCAGAGAATTATTGCTGCGCTCAATCCAAGATACAGGCAGGTTCAGCTCTCCGGCCAGGCTTTTCACTGGCCCTTGCCAGCCGACCTTGGGATTGGACCAGCAGATGATGAACAGGCGGCAGAGCAGGCCGTACTCGGATTTATCGCGCGCCGTCTTCGTGATCGTCCGGCACAAAACCTGTTGGTGCTGGGTGATGATGAACTGTTCTTCCTTAAATCCAGGTCTCATCCCGCTGATGCATCGGGCATGCAATCGGAACTGCGTCGCGAGGCGCAGTTTGGCCTGACCGTACTACAAACCCATTCTTTACAGTCTATGCAGACCGAGCCAGCACTCAAGCGCTCTGCGTGGAAGGCCATGCAGGCACTGATGCCGAGACTGGCCGCAGAGGCAAACGAGTAAATTCTGATACCCATGTTTGATTTAGCCAGAGATCCCAGCCAGCCTGTTCTGCGCCGCATGAGGGCAAGCGACCTGGATCAGGTCGTGCACAATGAAAACATTTCCTATCCCAACCCCTGGAGCAAGCGTATTTTTCTTGATTGCCTGCGCGCCGGTTACCAGTGCTGGGTATACGCGACACGCGACAAAATTCTCGCGCATGGCGTTATGAGTGTAGCAATGGATGAGAGCCACTTACTGACGCTCTGTGTCCATCCTCAGGCCCGTCGACGCGCGTATGGCCGGAAGATGCTGGCGCATCTACTGGCTGAAGCAGAGCGTCTGGGAGCAGATACCTGTTTTCTGGAAGTCAGGCCATCCAATCATGCTGCACGATCTCTTTATTATTCGACGGGTTTTGTTCAGGTCGGCGAAAGACGCCACTACTATCCTTCCGAGCCAGGCAGTGTTGAACGGGAAAATGCCCTGATTCTCTCGTGTCGGCTGGATTCACGCCTGCAAAAACAGAGTGAACAATGATGATTAAATCCAAGTCCCGTCGATGGGCGCGATCAGTGCTCAATGCCGCGTTGGTCATATTTTTTTACGGCTGTGCTGCCTCGGAACTTTACGCGCAGAATGGGCCCGACAGCCTGCCGCAACTGAGTGAAAGTGAGGCAGAATGGGTGGCTGACCAGATCTTTAGCAATGAATGTGCCCGACGTATGGACTGCCTGACCAGCTGGAATGCAGGAGAGGATTTCCCGTCGCTTGGGATCGGCCACTTTATCTGGTACCGCGAGGGTCAGCAGGAGCGGTTTGTGGAGAGTTTCCCGCAGTTGCTGGCCTATTATGTCAGTCGCGGTGAACAGTTGCCGGCCTGGCTGGCCGGGCTGCCAGGGTGGGAATCGCCGTGGTCCGATCGTCAGACCTTTCTTGAAGCGAGGCAGGGTGCTCAGCTAAGTGAGTTGCGGGCATTTCTTTACGACACCCGGGCGACACAGACCGCTTTTATCATGCAGCGCATGGAGGAAAGCCTGCCGAAACTGATGCAGGCCAGTGATCGCCCGGAAGCGGTTCAGGATCTTTTTTATCGTATCGCCAATACCTCATCGCCATACGGGATGTACGCGCTCATCGACTATGTCAACTTCAAGGGTGAGGGCACGGCGCTGTCCGAACGCTACCAGGGTGAGGGCTGGGGTCTGTTGCAGGTCCTCGAGTTTATGTTGGACAATCCGCCGATCCTGGACGACGAAAGCGCGCTGCTTGAACAGTTCGCGGCGGCGGCACGCGCCGTGCTGGCGCGCCGAATCGCAAACGCCCCGGCAGAACGCAATGAATCAAGATGGCGTGATGGCTGGAACAATCGCACGTTTACCTACGTGCCCTGAGGACGATGCTGTATGAGTTATGAACGACCCAATATCCGCGACATGCAAGGTTATGCCTTTGGCGAACAACCTGCTCAGCAGCGCGTAATCAAATTGAACACCAACGAAAACCCTTATCCTGCCACTGCAGCCGTTGCCAATGCGCTGGCCGGACTTTCAGTGGAGCAGCTGCGCCGCTATCCGCAACCATTCGCCAATGGTTTCAGGGATGTGGCCGCTGCCAGTCATGGCCTCAGTCGCGACAACATCATTGCGACCAACGGTGGCGACGAGCTGTTGAGGCTGGCAATCACCACCTTTGTTGACGTTGGACAGACATTGGGCATGGCCGAGCCCAGTTACTCACTCTACCCCGTGCTGGCTGCAATACAGGGGTGCCAGGTGTGTCGTATCCCCTTGCTGGATGACTGGGCACTGCCGGATGATTTCGCCGATCAGTTAAATCGCGCCGACGTCAGGCTGGCGTTTGTAGTCAACCCTCACGCGCCAACCGGCAAGTTGTTGCCTGTGTCGCGCCTGCGGGAGATAGCCCGGACCTTTCGCGGCGTCCTGGTGATTGATGAGGCCTATGTTGATTTCATCGACCCTGATCAGGCCTATGATGCGGTGCCTCTGGTCAGGGAGTTTGACAACGTCCTGCTGCTGCGTACGATGAGCAAGGGCTATTCGCTGGCAGGCCTCCGCTTTGCCTACGGTATCGGCTCGGCGGAATTGCTGGCACCAATGCTGTATAAAACACGCGACAGTTATAACACCGATGCATTCTCGCAGGAGCTGGCTGCTGCGGCGCTGGCGGCGAAGGACGAAGCGGCGGTCGGTTGGGCAAAGGTGCGCAGCGAGCGCCTGAGATTGGCTGAGAGGCTGCGTGAGCTGGGTTTTGATGTGTTGCCCAGTCAGAGCAACTTTTTGCTGGCGACAGTGCCACATGGCGCCTCACAGTCAAGCGATGAGCTGGCCAGGACGCTGTACCTGGGACTCAAGGATCAAGGCATTCTGATCCGTTATTTCGATCAGCCCCGACTGAGCGACAAGCTGCGAATAACGGTGGGCACGGTCGAGGAAAACGACACCCTGCTGTCCGCACTCAAACAACTTTTGAAGTCACAATAAACATTGTTGGAGCCTTATGGGCAAACGTAGAGTTTCCGTAAAGACCCGTGCCACTCTGGGTGGGCTGGCAATCGCGGTAGCCGCGCTCTATGCGCTGACGGTATCGTACGATATACCGCTGTCGGAACTGGCGAGCTTTCTGATAGGCAGTCTCGCGGTTGTGATAGGCACAATGCTGCTGGCCGTTCTGGTCGTCGCTGCCATCAAATTGATAGCCAGACTGATACGGAAAATCGGCGAACGGAAGGCCGATGACTGAAGCGAGACTTCTGCTGTTGTCCGTCAGGCAGCCAGCAGGGAGGTCAGCACGCGAAAGCTGGTAAAGTACCAGCGGCCAGACTCGCGCTCCATGGTGATGCGGATTTCTGCATTTCCGTACTCAAACTCAGCGTGAGTGACAAAACCCGCTGTCGCGGCTCGACTGGTCTGCCAGATCGGGGGTATATCAACCTCCATCTGCACCTCACCCATCTGGCGCAGTTCACCCAGGCGCCGCAAGGCATTGAAAACACTGACCATAGATGCCTCCTGCATTGGTTCCGGGGTGGGCACTGCCGCATTGGCAAGCACGGGCGCCGGGTCCCAGTCAGACAATGCGGTTTGCGTGACTTCCTGCATTAACTGAGAGGCCTGCTCAATAGCCTGCCCGCGGTCATAATTTTGCCACAGCGTGAGGCTTACAACGACGACAAGCACGGCACTTGAAAGGATGAGCGCGATTCGTTTCATACGGGTGTCTCTTGGGCGGGTCTGCACGTGAATTCATTATAGGGCAAAAAAATCGAAGAAAAACATATAGAAATGCGATTGAATTGCAGTTGCTCATGAAAAAACGCGGTTTTATGCACATAGATGTCAGCGATGTCAATCTTCGACACAATTTTTCTCAAAAAACCGCTTTTATCCTATAAAAAATACATAAACCATTGATATATATAGATATCTTTGTTGGTTAAAAAATAACCAATTTAAGCTAAGTCGCCATGATTCAAGCGTTTCAGGCGCTTATCCGTAAGTTATCAACTGACTTATCCACAGATTCTGTGGACAAGCTGGCGAGCTTCGGGGAGTGATGTGTGAACTGCTTCAAAGTCGTGCATTGAAATGTTACTTAAGTGCCCACATATTATCTGTGTCACAGTGTGCGACATCGGCGGTTTACGCTGGTGCTGACTCATTTCTAATGCTATCGTAAAGCAACATGATTATTGCAGGTCTTACTCATCATGGTTGAACTCTCCGGCAACATTCCATTCCTCTGGCGATTGAGCCCTGAATCCAGCGACGGATTCTGTATGGTTTCAATGGTGGTTCCTTTTGAACCAGACGACGAGGCTGAAGAGCGGCGTGACCTGACCATCGAAACCAGCGTGGTCAGCTTTTCGTCTGACAGTACCCGTGCGGAAAATGAAGAGACGCTTGAATGGAATCAGGACGACATGAACCTGTTCCTCAAACTGGTTACCTGCCAGCAGCAGGGCGAGCATGTGCCGGTTGCTGAGTCGGTGCGCGTGGATCTGACCGACCCAGAGATCATTGAGATCATACATGTGGTCGCTGCCGCCGGTTTTGGAACGGCTTACTCGTCGCATGGCATGCTGAACAACTCTATCGGCCGCTATCCGCCGCACGCCTGTGACATCGGAAGCTTCGCTGCGCTGAATACGCTGGACGGATTCAAGCGCTGTGTGGTTGTGGATATGGATGGGGAAGACGTTGTCTGTGTCCTGCTGGAAGAGGTCGATGTGGTTTCCATCGGTGAATATGATCGACTGAGCCGCCACGATCTACTGATGGTCAAGACTACAGACTTGCTGCACCCCGATTTTGCAAGCGACCTGGTACGCCCTGCGAGTGCGACTTTGCACTGACCGCAGCGATTGAACCCGCCCGAGTTACCATTCAACTTTTTTGACAGTGCCGAAGCGATTTCGGCACTTGTCAATTCCACTCATTTGCTGATACCGTCCCAAGCTGCCGTTTTGCCTGAATAATTAGAAATCGTCTCGCAGGTAAGATGGCATGCCCGGGGGGGACGGATGAAACAGATTGGCCTGATATATCGTTCGGCGCTGTTGTCAGTGTCGCTGCTGTTGGTGGCGTGTACGCCTGAAAATGGCGGCTATGTGGATAATGCACCGCCCGCTGACCCGGGTCCGCCAGTTTATGGTGGGCAGTTGCGGGTTGCCCTGGAGGGCGAGACCAATAACTGGCTTCCCGGACGCGGCAATCATGTGGCACCTGCCGCGTTAACCGTTGCCATGGCACTTTTTGATCCTCTGGTCCGACTGGACCATGAAGGCCAGTTTCGGCCCTACCTGGCTGAGTCAGTCACACCCAACGAAAGCTACGATCAATGGACCGTCCGACTGCGTCCGGGAGTTGTCTTTCATGATGGCACACCGCTTGACGCCGACGCGATCAAGTGGAATTTTGATAACCTCCACAAGCGTCAGGGCTCAGTAACCTTCGGTTCCATCCGTGATATCGACCGGGTGGAGGTTATTGATGAACTGACAGTCGTCTACCATTTAACGCAGACTGTGGTTCCGTTCCCCGATATGTTGACGCGCGCCGTTGGCTGGCCAGTGTCTCCAACTGCTGTTCAGCAGTACGGCGAGGAGGCTGGACTTTATCCGGTTGGCACCGGTCCCTTCAAACTGGTCAGCTGGCGGCGGGATGACCGTCTGGTGCTGGAGCGCAATGACCAGTATTGGCGAGAAGGGCTGCCGTATCTCGATGGGATCACCTTCAGGCCGCTGCCGGATGAAGATGCCCGTGTCGCCAGTCTGATTTCCGGCGACATGGATGCCATTCAGACCTTACGCCAGCACATCGTCGACAGACTCAGGCGTATGTCTGACATTCACCTCTACGAACAGTTGGGCAACAGCAGTGGCAGCGCCATCTTCAATGCCCAGCGACCCCCGGTTGACGATTATCGTGTGCGTCAGGCGCTGGCATGGGCGGTCGATCCGGCCGCGCTGGTTGAGGTGCTGGGTGGACGGGGTATCTCCCCGGTGCAGACCCAGTACTTTAATGAGAACAGCGTCTGGTATTCCGAGCGGGTTGCAGAAGCCTGGCCACAGCGTGACCAGCAGCGTGCCAGAGAGTTGGTGCAGTCCTATGTCAATGACCCTGATCGTTCCGACGGGCTGCCGGTCGGGACCCCGATTTCCCTGGAGCTGATGTGCCTGCCAGAGCAAAGCCTGCAGGATCTGGCGCAGATGTATCAGGCACTCTGGAATGCGGTCGGTTTCGACGTCAGATTGCGGCAGGTGGAACAGGCGACACAGATCCAGAGCGTCATCAGTGGCGACTACATGACTACGTGCTGGCGCACCAGTAATGAACAGGATCCCTATATCACGCTCAATAATGATTTCGGGCCAGTGGATATCCAGCCACTGAATTACACCAATTTTACGCACCCGCTGATTGAAGAGAAGCTGGCGATACTGCGAACCGAGCCTGAATTTGAAATTCGCAAGGCCGCCGTGGAAGACATCATGATGCTGCTGACCGAACAGGTGCCGAACACCTGGACTGGTTCAACGCCATCGGCTGTTGCGGCTCAGCCGCGCGTGCGCAATCTGCGTGACTGGACTTTTCCAGATGGGACGCTGGGCGATGGCATGCCGGTTGCTCAGGTCAGCTGGGCCCAGGTGTGGATGCTTGACGATGAAGCCTGGCAGGCCGAACAGGCCAGCCAGGAGGGTAACGAATAATGCATCTGGTGCTGCGCAAGTTACCCTGGTTGATTGGTACCCTGTTGGCAGTGTCCTTTTTCACCTTTTTGCTGGTCAGTCTGCTGCCGGGTGATCCAGCAGTGATGATACTCGGGGCAGGGGGCGTTTCCCCGGAAGCGGTCGCTGCGTTGAGAGCCGAGCTGGGACTCGATCGCCCATTGCTTGTCCGTTATTTCGACTGGCTGGGTTCTGCGCTTACTGGTGACTTTGGACGCTCCCCGATGACCGGGCAGTCAGTCATGGATGCCATACTGAGCCGATTGCCGGTCACCATTCAGCTGGGAGTGATGGCGATAATCATTGCCCTGCTGCTGGCAGTGCCGCTGGCCATGCTCTCTGCTTACCACGCTGGAAGCCGCCTGGACCGGGTGATCAGCGGACTGGGCTTTGCACTGATGTCGATTCCCAGCTTCATGATGGCAATTTTCCTGATTCTTATCCTGGCTGTATCAATGAACCTTTTCCCAGCCACCGGCTGGGTACCATTCTCGGTGTCACCGACAGCCAATCTGCGTAGCGCCGCATTGCCAGCGCTGTCGCTGGCAATGATCGAACTGGCGCTGTACATGCGCCTGCTGCGAACCGACCTGATCAGCACATTGCAACAGGATTACATCACACTGGCCCGTGCCAAAGGTGTTCCCAACTGGCAGATAATGCTTCGCCACGCCCTGCGCCCATCATCTTTCTCACTGATGACCGTGGTGGGCCTGCAACTGGGTGGTGTGATCAGTGGCGCTATTATTATTGAGGAGATATTTGCACTGCCGGGTGTCGGACGCTTGCTGTATCAGTCCATTCTTCAGCGTGATCTGCTGATGGTGCAGGGTATTGTCCTGTTTATTGCCACTGCCTACGTCGTTGTAAACTTCCTGGTTGATCTGAGTTATTCACTTCTCGACCCAAGGGTGCGCCATGCAGATTGAGTCAGGTAACCGACGCCGCACGCCTGCTGAACCACTGCCGATCCGGCGCAAAACCGGCTATGGCTCGGCCGGGCGAGCCAGTCGCGCGCTGAGCTTTTCGGTCGCTGTACGCCAGGTGTTTGGCAGTGGCTTCGGCACAGGTTTCTGGCTGGCTGCCGGCTGGCTGTTGCTGGTAGCGGCATGCGCTCTGTTCGCAACGGTGCTGCCCGTGCGCGACCCGCTGGACCCGGTTATTGTCAATCGCCTGAATGCGCCGTTTACGACCAACTGGCTTGGCGCCGATGGCCTGGGGCGGGATATGCTTTCCAGACTGGTTCACGGTGCCAGGGTGTCGGTTGTCATTTCTTTAACGGCGGTCAGCATCGGTATGCTGATAGGTGGCAGTCTGGGAATCCTGGCTGGTTATTTCCGAGGTCGCTTCGAGCGCGCACTGATGGCCGTACTTGATGTCATTCTGGCTTTCCCCTGGCTGGTGCTGCTGCTGGCGCTGGTGGCCTTCATCGGTCAGAGCCTGATGGCCATCTCGCTGGCGATCGGGCTTTTGTGGATCCCTGCCTACGCGCGTGTGGCGCGTGCCAACACTCTATCGGTTGTGCAGCGTGAGTATGTGCTGGCGGCAAGAGCCATGGGGGCCAGTACCCTGCGCATTCTGCTGCGCGAAGTGCTGCCAAATGTCATTCTGCCAGTACTGGCCTATGGCCTGGTTGCCATGGGCCTGGTGGTCATTGTTGAAAGTGCGCTGGCCTTTCTGGGCTTGAGTGTAGAGGCCCCGCAACCGACCTGGGGCGGCATGATTGCGGAAGGCAAGCGCCACCTGGCAATTGCACCGCATGTTGCGCTGGTGCCGTCGATAACCATGTTCCTGACGGTGCTGTCATTGAATTACGTAGGCGACAGGCTGCGCAGCCGCTTTGAGGTCAAGGAGTCCAACCTGTGACGGATTCACAACAGCAAACACAGCAGCTGCCCTTGCTCAGGGTTAAGGACCTTACGGTTCGATTGCGCGGCGAAGCCGGAATTGTGCACGCGGTTTCCGATGTGTCCTTCCAGCTGCAGCGGGGGCAGACGCTAGGTATCGTTGGTGAGTCTGGCTCTGGCAAGAGTGTCATGGCACGGGCCCTGATGGGGTTGCTGCCGCGCCGTGCCACGCAGCTGTTGGATGGCCGGGTAAGCCTGGCCGTCGATGGCAAGGTCCTGGAGCTACTTAAATTGTCGGAGCGCGAGTTTCGCACTCTGCGTGGTCCCCGGCTGGCCATGGTTTTTCAGGATCCGATGACGGCCCTGAACCCGGTATTGACGCTCGGAGTGCAGATTGCAGAACCACTGCAACTGCATCTGGGGCTGAACAAGGCCCAGGCCATGGCCAGGGCGCTGGAATTGCTGGCGCAGGTTGGTATCCCTGACCCTGAAGGACGGTTGCGACAGTATCCTCATCAATTGTCGGGTGGCATGCGCCAGCGCGTGGTGATCGCCATTGCTCTGGCCTGCGATCCGCAGGTATTACTGGCTGATGAACCGACCACGGCGCTGGATGTCACTGTGCAACGGCAGGTGCTGGATCTGCTGCTGGCTCTGCAGCGAGAGCGGCAGATGGGCATGGTATTGATTACCCACGATCTGGGTGTGGTTGCCAATCGCGCTGATCATATCGCCGTTATGTATGCTGGCCGTATTGTTGAATACGCACCGACCTCACGGCTTTTCTCGTACATGCGTCATCCCTATACGGAAGCGCTGTTCAAGTCGGTGCCCAGGCTCAGTGACCCCTCGCATACGCGTCTGCACGCCATTCCAGGACGACCGCCGCAACTGATTGATCCGGCGCCCGGGTGTGCCTTTGCCCCGCGCTGCCCTAATGCCCAGCAACGCTGTCGCCGCGAGACACCGGCGCTGACGCAGGCCGGCGATGAACATCTGCATGCCTGCTTTTACCCGATCGGCAGCAAGGAGGTCGGTGCATGAGCGAAACGTCCAACCCCCAGCTTAGAGCACGAGACGATATCGTCCTGAAAGTTGAGCATCTTGTGGTCACCTTCGATGTGGGTCGCGAGCTCGTTCAGGCAGTTTCCGATGTCAGTTTCGATATCGCCCGTGGTGAGACACTTGGGCTGGTGGGGGAGTCAGGCTGCGGCAAGTCGACAGTAGGACGCGCAATCATGCAGCTGCCGCCGCCGAAAGGCGGTAAAGTGATTTTCAAGGACCAGGATATCACCCAGCTTGAGGGCGAGGCGTTGCGAAAGACGCGCACCGCCCTGCAAATGATTTTTCAGGACCCAATATCGTCTCTGAACCCGCGTCGCCGTGTGAAAGACATCATCGCTGAGGGGCTGCAGATCTGGGAACGCCCGAACCAGCGCGCCAGAGTGGAAGAGGTCATGGAGGCTGTCGGGCTGGATCCCGAGACGGCCGCGGATCGACGACCCCATCAGTTTTCTGGAGGCCAGTGTCAACGCATCTGTATCGCCCGCTCACTGGCGCTCGATCCGGACGTGCTGATCTGCGACGAGCCGGTGTCGGCGCTGGATGTCAGTGTCCAGGCCCAGATACTCAACCTGCTCGAAGACATGAAGGCCCGCTACCAGCTGACCATGGTGTTTGTCGCCCACAACCTGGCAGTGGTGAAGCACATCAGCGACCGGGTCGCCGTCATGTATCTGGGCAAGTTGTGCGAAATTGGCAGTGTTGATGCGGTTTATCAGCACACCTCGCACCCTTACACGCAGGCCCTGCTGGCCTCCATTCCGGAGCTGGAGACATCGCAGGAGGATGCCATTCCGCTGTTGCAGGGCGACATCCCGTCGCCGATGAATCCGCCCTCCGGTTGCCGGTTCAGAACACGCTGCCCCAAAGCGCAGGCAATCTGCGCGCAGCAGGAACCTGCCATGCAGGCATCACCATCAGCTATTGGTGATCATTTCGTTGCCTGTCACTTTCCAGACTGAGTGATGTCCGTTGCCGGCCAGTTAGATCAGGGTACTGGTCCGCTTTCTGTCTGTTGCTGAAACAGCGAGGGGTCAATCAGGCGGTAATCGGGCAGCATCACGTGCTCTGCTTCATCCTCGGTAACCAGGGATGAGGGCAGCTGGGCATCGGGACCTGCAGAAAACAGGAACTGGCCCTGCATCAGTTGCCGATCCGGATCAATCACGCCCCAGTCCACAATATAGTAGGCTGCTTCCGGCAAGGTCGGCAGCGGCCAGATGAAAACACGATTGGCTACCGGGTCATAACGGAATTTGATGTCTATATTTTTGTAATCGGGCGTTTTTACCGTCAGTTTGACCAATGTGACAAAGTCGCTGAAACGCAGTATCAGGTCATTGGGGGCGCTCGCGAGCACAGCGTCGTGATCGGGAATGTGATCGATTTCCACATCGCCAGTATAACGATAGGTATGCGAGAAATGCTGGGCCGAGGCGGCGCCGGCTGTAGCCATAAGCAAAACGCCTAGAAGCAGCGCTGGAAGGGTGAATCGTGGAGGCATGGTCACTGTTGTTATTATCCTGTCACTGACGTAAATCGACTTCCGCTTTATACCATGTCAGCATTTTTTGGTGCAGGTCGCTACTGGCGGATTTTGCAGTAAATACAGCAGATTTCAAAAATCCGTCAGCTATTTTTCTGAATCAGCAAGACGGCCCTGTAAATTCGTGCTCCAATAAGCTGGTCGCAATAGCAACAACAATAAACAACCAAGGAGGTGTCCCGTGAGGATACTGCGTTCCCCCGGCAAGGGTTTCACCACCCGTCAGTCGCTGCGTCTGCTGGCCGCTGCCTGTTTTGCCACCTTACCGATCTCCCTCAGCCATGCTCAGTCCAATGATGAGCAAGTCACATTCCACAAGGACATTGCCCCTATTTTGCAGCGCAGCTGTCAAAACTGTCACCGTCCGGCGGGTGTTGCCCCCATGTCACTGGTGAGCTACGAAGAAGTGGTGCCATGGGCGGGCCTGATTGAATACCGCACTCAGCTGCGCGATCGCGCTGGTGCCATGCCGCCGTGGTATGCCGAGAAAGATGTCGGTATTCAGCACTACAAACAGGATCCGTCACTGAGTGACGAAGAACTGGCAAAGATTTCTGCCTGGGCGCGCGGCGGTGTACCGGAAGGTAATCCGGCGGATGCCCCAGAGCCCATCGATTTCGGCAGCGGTGCAACCTGGACGGCTGGCGAGCCTGATCTGATCATTCGCACCGAAGACATTTTTGTAGAAGGTGGGGCACCGGACTGGTGGGGTGATATCCCCTCCGTACCGACTGGCCTGACTGAAGACCGTTACGTCAAATCCGTCGAAATTCGCGAAATCAATGACGTTGATACCGCAGCTGCAGGCGGCACAGTGGGCGCACGTAACATTGTGCACCACATGATCTGGAGTACCCAGGTATTCAATGAAGACGGCAGTTCTGATGGCCGTCAGGTGTCCTGGCCGGTGCATGAAATTGCCCGTAACCCCGACATCTTCGACGAAGATTCAGGCCGCCTGCTGCGTGCCAATTCACACCTGGTTTCCAACTCGGTGCACCTGCACTCCACGGGGGTTGATACCACTGGCCATCTGGAAATCGGCTTCCGCTTCCACCCTGAGGGTTATGAGCCCAAGTATCCGCCCGCCATTCTGGGTCTGGGTAACGGTGTAGATATTTCCATCACCGGTAATCAGGATCAGCAGGAACTGCATGCCTATGCGGTGCTGAATCAGCCCACCAAGATCGTAACCTTTGAGCCGCACCTGCATGCACCGGGCGAACGTATGTGCCTGGAAGCAATCTGGGGCTATACGGTGGAAACGTTGTCCTGCGTGGGTTACGACCACAACTGGGTCCGCGGTTACACCTTTGAGTCGGACGCAGCACCTCTGCTGCCGGAAGGCACAGTGCTGCACATTGTTGGCTACATGAACAACACTGATACCAACCCTAACGTGCCGGATTCACGTAACTGGCAGGGTTCCGGCAACCGCTCGGTGACCAATATGTTCATCGATCTGGGTATGCGGGTTGCGCTGACTGAGGATCAATTCTACGAAGAAATGACCAACCGTCGCCGCGAGCTGCAGCTTGGGCCAAATGACCACCAGATTGGCTGCCCGCTGTGTCTGGCGCCACTGGTAGCACCAATTGAGCCAACTGAAGAAGAAAAAGCAGAGATGTCAGAAGCGATGATCAACTATCTGACGCTGACAGAAGAAGAAAAACAACGAATTGGCCTGACTGGCGATGCCATGATGGTTAGTCAGACGGAGGAAAACTGATGTTCGCACGTGCTTTAACAAAACGAGTGACGGCGGGTGCCGTGGCAGTGCTCGGTGTGGTGATGGTGCTGGCCACGTTGCCAGCCCAGGCCCAGACTTACTTCAGAGGCCAGCATATCGAGCCAGCCTATGAAGGCTGGGAGCAAAACCCCGATGGCAGCTATAACTTCATCTTCGGTTATCACAACGAAAACTGGGAAGAAGAACTGGATATCCAGGTCGGAGAAAACAATTTCTTCTCGCCAGGTGATGCCGACCGTGGTCAGCCCACGCACTTTCTGCCGCGTCGCAACCGCTTCACCTTCAAGGTGCAGGTACCGGCTGACTGGGGTGACAAGGAGCTGACGTGGACCATTACTGCCAATGGTGAAACCCGCACAGCTTATGCCACGCTGGCTAAAGACTACGTGATCGACAGCGTGGTGATAGCCTCCGAAACCGGTTCTCTCGGTGCGGGCACCAGTACCCCGGAGTCGCGTGCCAATACGCCACCCGTGGTCAGTGTGATCGGTGATACGGTGCGCAATGTGCGCGTCGGCGAGCCGCTGTTGCTGCGTACCGAGGTGAAGGACGATGGTCTGCCGAAACAGGGTATTGCGGGTGCGAGTTTCTATGACTTGAGCACTCGTACCGCGACCAGCGAGATTCGCCGCTTCATGCGCGCACCCTCGCGCATCACCGTGGGTAAAGTGAACGGTCTTTACCTGTCATGGAATGTGTATCGTGGTGACGAAGAATCTGGCGACGGCAACGTTGAGTTCTACCCGCCGCAGGTTAAACCCTGGGAAGACACGCGAGCCAGTGCCAATTCACCCTGGGGAGCCTACTGGACACCGCCACCCTATCCGGAAGACGGTATCTATGAAACCTCAGTGACCTTTGACAAGCCCGGTCAGTATATTCTCTGGGCGCGTGCTGATGATGGTGGTCTCTATCATGATCAGTACATCACGGTGAACGTCAATCCCTGAGGCCTGACGTCCGCTGGATTGAAGCCAGGCTTCCCGAAGGGAGCCTGGCTTTTTTAATGCTTCGGCAGCATCGCCGTAGCGGGCTTGCATAAATGAATGAGCTCATTTATTGTCATGACCTCTTTCAGCCCGGATGACGGGTACTTCCAGACACGGCACGGCAGGCAAATCCCACGATGTCATGGTTACACACAGCCAGTAGTTTTCTGGCCATTTCGCAACTGGTGTTTCTAGCCTGTCTGTATTCAGTCTATTTTCCCCGCAGGCTGATCTCCCGTCTTATCGTGCTCTTCAGTATCTGTATCACGGCCTACATCCTGGTGCGGTCGGACGTTGATTGGCCACTGGCGGTACGCCTGCTGCTGACCATTCTGGCAACCCTGGCGCCGGCGGTGCTGTGGGTGATTGCCCGTTGTCTGTTTGAAGACCAGCGGCGTGTTCACCCGGGTGTGGCAGCCATGATCATCTTCTATATGGTCATCCGCACGATTGGGCTGCTGTCCTACGGTGGCAGTGTGCCCCAGGACAGTACCTTCCTTTATCTGCTGTACTTTTATATTCCTCAATGGATCATGCTGTTCCTCGCCTGCCACGTAGTCTATATGGCATGCCGGGGTCGCGAAGGTGATCTGGTGGAGTCGCGTCGTCAGGTGCGGGTGCCCTTTGCCATCGGCATGGGTACCATCGTCGGGGTGATCATTGGTTCGGGATTTTTTCAGTTCGGCGGGCCGCAGCTGGATACCCTGTATTTCATGGTGATCTTTGGATTGATCCTGTTTGTGAACCTGGCCATGTTCAGACTGCAGAATGATGCGCCGCAGCTGATCCAGACGGCCATTGAACAGCCCCGGATTGCAGCGTCCACTGTCCCCACTGGCACCGTATCACGACATGATCAGCAGCTGATCGACCGCGTTTTGACGGCGATGCGGCAGGAGCGTCTGTACGCCGAGCCAGGACTGACCATTGGTGACCTGGCCGCCAAGGTTTCCCTGCAGGAATACCGTCTGCGTCGGCTGATCAATCAGGCAATGCACTTCAGAAATTTTAATCAGTTCCTGAACCAGTACCGCATTGAAGAGGCCGCCCGCCGGCTTCGAGATCCTGAGGAGGAGCATATTCCCATATCCAGCATCGCGCTTGATGTGGGTTATGTCTCATTGTCTTCGTTCAACAAGGCGTTCAAAGAGACTCATGGTGTGACGCCGTCGGTATGGCGCACACAAACTGACGCACAGCACTTTGCCAGTGGCGGGCAAGGGGAGTAAAATCCCTGTACAACAAGACTTGCCTCATACGGTGTGTTGAGACCTGAATCAGTCGGGCTCCCTGATCACCGTGTCCTGATTCTCCCGATTGCTGGAACATACGCTGAACATGACCGATTCAAGCCTTATTGATGATACGCCTGCGCTGAAATCCTGGCGCCGAATTGCACTGATAACCATTTGTGCCGTCTATTTTCTGATTCTAGTCGGAGCGACGGTCCGCGCATCCGGTGCCGGAATGGGCTGCCCAGACTGGCCAACCTGTTTCGGAAGCTGGATTCCTCCAGTCAGCGAATCGCAGCTGCCAGCCAACTACCAGGAAATCTATGCCGATCGCGGCTACGCTGAGACCCGCTTCAATCCAGTCAAAACCTGGACCGAGTATGTCAACCGCCTGGTCGGCGTCAGTATTGGTCTGTTCATCCTGATCACCGCTGTGAAGTCAATCGGGCTTCGGCGACACGATCGCTGGATCACGATTGCGTCGGTAGCCGCGCTGTTGATGGTGATCTACCAGGGCTGGCTGGGCTCGCGGGTAGTGGCGTCCAACCTGCAGCCAGGCATGATTACCGTGCATATGTTAATGGCGCTGGCAATCGTTGGTGTGTTGCTGTTTGCACTGGCGCGCTCAAGGCGTGGCATTGTGGCTGCGCGCTCAATTGACGGGCTGGACCGACGCTTCAAGCCATGGCTCTATGCCGTCATGGCCATGACCGTTGTGCAGATCACGATGGGTATTCAGATTCGGGAATTAATGGACTATCTGAACCATGTCCAGGGTGCTGACCGCTCGACATGGATATCCGCACAGCAGTGGGTATTTTATGTGCACCGCTCCTTCTCGGCCGTAGTCCTGTTCTCCAATGTCTGGCTGGTGTGGCTGGCTTACCGTTCGCTGGGCCTGCATCACTCCATTACGAGACTGGCTGGCGGCGTGCTGGCAGTGATCGGACTAGCGGTCATCTCTGGTGCGACCCTGGGTCATCTGGGAATGCCGGCCCTGGTTCAACCCCTGCATCTGCTCAGTGCCTCACTTATTTTTGGCCTGCAGTTTCTGTTATGGATGGATTACCGACACGCAACAGGACAGCAATCCGGCGGCGGCCATCAGGCAGCCATCGCGTGATTCGCTGGCTGGCGGCGGCGCTGCTGCTTACCAGTGGCTGTGCCGGCTATCCCGCGTCGCTTGACCGTGACACGCTGGATGCGCAACAACAGGCGCTGCTTGACTCGGATACCTATGCCTATGAATGGCTATTGGTAGACGAACCACAGGCCGTGGCGGTGCTGGTGCATGGTCTGAATCTGCAGCCTGACGCGATGGACGATATTGCCGCTGCGCTGCTGGACGCAAATATCAATGTGCTCAGCGTTTCTCTGAGCGGTCATGCCGATGAGCTGGATGCGCAGGGCCGTCTGGTGCAGTTTCGCGAGGCGGACTTTTCTGTCTGGCAGGGCGAGGTTCGCAGGGCGGTCCGTGAGGCGAATCAGGTAGCTGTAGAACAGTCACTGCCGCTCTATGTGGTCGGGTTTTCGCTGGGTGGATTGCTGGCAGCTGATTATCAGGCACACTTCGCTGAACAGGACGGCGCAGGTCCGCAAAAAATGGTGCTGTTTGCGCCAGCTATCAGTCTGCGCTGGTCTTCCTATCTGCTTTACCCATTGCAGCCTTTTCCTGACGTGGTGCTGCCCAGCACATCGCCAGATGAGTACCGCGCCAATGATTTTGCACCGGTGTCAGCCTATCTTGCCCTTTATCGCGGCATTGAAGCATTTAATGCATCGATAACCGATACATTGAACATGCCTGTGCTGCTATTCATGCACTCACGCGATGAGCTGGTATCAGACAATGGCATACGTGAATTCATCAACACGCATCAGTTGAGTCAGTGGCAGTATGTCGATGTTGAAAAAAGCGAAGATGCGGCCAGTGTGCTGAATCATCTGATCATCGGGCCGCACTCGCTGGGGCAGGAGGCCTGGCAGAACGTCCGCCAGACCATGCTTGATTTTCTGCAGCCCTGATCAGTTCTTGATGAACTTGAGGGTCATGCGGTCACTTTCACCGATACGGATGTTACGCGCACGCGTTTCATCGTCCAGTCCGCGCAGGTTCGGTGGCAGCATCCACACACCGTTGGGGTGATCCTTGGGATCGTTTGGATTGGCATTAATCTCCGAGCGGCCAGCCAGGGTGAATCCATGTGCAGTCATCAGGTCGATCAATTGCTGTTCGTGAATATAGCCATTGCCCGGAATGGCAGCCTGGTCAGCTGGCCAGCGGTGATCGACGATGCCAACTACACCGCCCGGTTTCAGTGCCGCATGCCACGCCATGACAACATTGTCTGCGCCCATGCCAAGCCAGTTGTGGGCATTTCTGAAATCCACGATCGCATCAACTGTGCCAGCTGGCGCGATTGCAGACTGTGACTGGGTGAGTTGTTGGGATATCTCGATATCACCGTACAGCTCCGGGTTGCTGTCGACCAGGCGCGCAAATGCGGCGTTGGAGCCCGTCATCCAGCCTTGTTCAGGGTTGTCACTGCGATCATAGGTGGCGGCAATCAGCTTGCCATTCTCTTTCAGATAGGGCGCGAGTATTTCGGTATACCAGCCGCCGCCTGGCCAGGCTTCGATAACAGTGTGGTGTGGCTCGATACCAAAGAATGTCAGTGTGTCGTATGGGCTGCGATAGACATCGCGAGCCTTGTTGAGGTCAGATCTGTGGTCGCCGTGAATGGCAGCCAGCAGTGGGCCATTGTGCTGGGCGGCGGCCTGTCCGATGGCCAGAACGCCGGCCAGCATCAAAGCTGAGCAGGCGAGCGTTTTTCTAATTGCTGTTTTCATTGCGTAATGCTCCGCAGAGTGTGAATACCGAGCGAAAGAGATTACCCCAGAATTGCCAGCGGTAACAGTGCAGTGATTGCCAGCCAGGCGATCAGTGAGCCAAGCGCTGCACCGGCGATTACGTCAGAAATGAAATGCACCTTAAGCATGACCCGGGACAGTCCAACCAGAGCAGCCCAGCCATACATGAACAGGCCTGCCAGGGGGAAGAAGAAACTGACCAGCGCAGCCATCATGAAGGCCGCTGTGGTGTGCCCGGAAGGGAAACTGAACTCATCGGACGGATTAAGTGCTGGTGCCATCGCCTCAACAACCCGGAACGGTCGACGGCGTTTGAACGCGTTCTTGAGCACCCAGTAAATAGGCAATTCAATCAGGAAGCCAATCAGACCAGCAATCAGGAACCCAGTGCCTGCTTCTGGAAACAGCCAGGGCAAACATATGCCAAGCGCAAGATACAGATACCCGTCACCGCTGAATGAGATGGCGCGAATCAGTCGTTCCACCCGGGCGTGACGGTGTACACTGTTTAGTGCGAGGAAAAGGCGGGCATCCATGTCAGCCAGACGTTGCAAAGCATTGACGGTTCGGTTGTTCATAACGGCTACCCCGTTTGTCTGCACGCGGGCAGTTTGGCAGCGCTTTACGACAGCTGCATGTCCTGCGCATGACATTTCGTTGACAATCAATGGTTTTGCTAACGGCGGCTGATCCGACACATTTAATTATCCCCATCATGGAAAATGAGGCGTTAATGAAGACACACAGTGATGAAAAAACAGTCGTTAATCCGTTGATCAGTGCAGGGCAGCTGGAATCACTGCTGTCCAGCGAAGGGGTTTTTGTCATTGACTGTCGGTTCAAGCTGGAGGATGTCAGCTACGGCCGAAAGGCCTACCAGGAAGGTCACATTCCGGGAGCGGTATTTCTGGACCTGGATGAGGACCTGTCGTCGGCAATCGTGCCCGGCGAGACAGGCCGCCATCCGCTGCCAGATCCGGCAGTACTGGAAGCCAGGCTTCGAGAACTGGGCATGCGCAACAGCGATCATGTCGTGGTCTACGACGACAGCTCTTCCCTGCATGCCGCGCGAGCCTGGTGGCTGCTGGTGTGGCTCGGACATTCAAAGGTACAGGTGCTTGACGGTGGTCTTGCAGCCTGGCGAAACCAGGGCGGCAAGACCACAGCTTCCATGACGGTCAAAGCCTGGCCGGGCAATTTTGTTGCGCAGCCTGTGGCAGATATGTGGGTTTCGTCTGGTGAGGTCCTGAAGCATCTGGACACGCCAAAATGGCAATTGATTGATGCGCGCGCTGAACCGAGGTTTCGGGGAGAGCACGAACCGATTGATCCGGTAGCGGGGCATATTCCCGGTGCAATCTGCCTGCCGTGTTCCGGGAATGTCGATGAACAGGGATATTTTCTGCCTGCTGCTGAACTGGCGAAGCGCTTTGCTGCGCTGGATTCAAACGGCGAATTGGTGGCGTATTGCGGTTCAGGCGTGACCGCCTGCCACAATATTCTGGCGGCAGCGATAGCCGGGCTGGAATTGCCGCGGCTCTACGCTGGTTCCTGGAGCGAGTGGATTACAGATCCGTTGCGGCCCGTCGCAAAAGTCTGATTGCCGATGCGCTTGACGTCCGGTGAGCTGTCTCAGGCAAGCTTGCTGGCCGGGCGTCGCGCATTGATCCATAAGGAAAAGGCAATAATGGAACCGCCCAGGAACAGCGGCAGCAAAGGTTCATCCCGGCCCCAGATGGCAAGATTGACCAACAAGCCGGCTGGCACCAGTGCGTTGTTCATGATGCCCAGCGTGCCGGCGTCGACCTGACAGCCACCCCGGTTCCACAGATACATGCCGATGCCGGACGCACCCACGCCCAGCCAGGCAAGAATGCCCCAGTGTAGGGATGTAGACGGCAGCATCTCGGTATTGCCGAAAACCAGGAAAGAGGGCAGCGCAATGATCAGTGCACCGATAAAAAAGTGACCAAAAGTGCGCCAGGGCTTCAGTACCAATGGGAACGCCTGCATCAAATGCTTGTAACCCACCTGGCCAGCCGCAAAAGTGAGGTTCGACACCTGCAACAGCAGGAAACCAGTCAGATAGTCTTCACTCAGACCGTCATAACGAATCACGCCGGCGCCCAGTGTTGCAACCGCTGCGGCCAACAGCGCAACCGGTGAAAAGCGGCGATTCAGGGCATCATCGATCAGCGTCACGTACAGGGGCGTGAAGATCGTAAACAGCAGCACTTCCGGCACTGTCAGGAAGCTGAATGATCGATACAGCAACAGATAAGTGATACCAAACTGCAGGGCGCCACACAACATGAGTCCAGCGATCAGCCGGCCGGGAACCCCGCGCCAGACCGTCAGCGGCAGGAACATCAGCGCAGCCAGAGTCACGCGGGTCAGAACCGCAAAATCGTTGTCGACGTTGCCGCTAAGAAACTCGCCAATCAGGCTGAATGAGAACGCCCAGAAGACGGTGACAAATAACAATAAGCCCATATCAGATTCATCAGATGCGAAAAAGTGGCAAAGCGTAGCACATAAGCGGGTTGCAGGTTTGTTTAATGGCGACGAATAGGCGAAAATACGCGCCTTTTCAAAGTCGCAGATACACGTTATGGCACAAGACCAGTTAGCGCGGGAAATCGCTACCCGTCGCACCTTCGCGATCATTTCGCACCCGGACGCCGGTAAAACCACGATTACCGAAAAGCTGCTGCTGTTCGGACGTCTGATTCAGACAGCCGGGTCGGTGAAGGGCAAGCGCAATGAAAAACATGCGACCTCTGACTGGATGGCCATGGAGCAGCAACGGGGCATCTCGGTGACCTCGTCGGTAATGCAGTTTCCCTACAACGATGCTGTTGTAAACCTGCTCGACACGCCCGGCCACGAAGATTTCTCGGAAGACACTTACCGCGTATTGACAGCCGTAGACTCGGCGCTGATGGTGGTGGATGGCGCAAAAGGCGTCGAGGAAAGGACCATCAAGCTGATGGAAGTCTGTCGTCTGCGGGACACGCCCATCTTTACCTTCGTCAACAAACTGGACCGAGACACGCGAGATCCGATTGAAGTGCTGGATGAGATTGAGACAGTGCTTAATATCCAGTGTGCACCGATCTATTGGCCACTGGGCAATGGTAAGGGCTTCAAGGGTGTTTACAACCTCTATACCGACACCCTTCATGTTTATCATCACGGGCAGGGCGATCGTATTCCTGACGATGTGAGAATCGAAGGGCTGCGCAGTGCCGAGGCCAAGGCTCTGCTGGGTGCCTACGCCGACGATTTCGCTGACGAGATTGAACTGGTGCGCGGCGCCAGTCATGAATTTGATCTCGAGGAATACCTGGCCGGTCGCATGACGCCGGTGTTTTTCGGTACGGCACTGGGCAACTTCGGCGTTCGCGAGCTGCTCGACGATTTTGTGAAATGGGCGCCATCGCCTAGGGCCCGTGGCACCGACAGCCGCGAAGTGTCGCCGGTTGAACCCCAGTTCAGTGCCTTTGTATTCAAGATCCAGGCGAACATGGACCCAAACCACCGTGACCGTGTTGCCTTTCTGCGCATCTGCTCCGGCAAATACAGCAAGGGCATGAAGCTGCAGCACTGCCGCCTTGGCAAAGATGTGCGTATCAGTGATGCCGTGACCTTCAAAGCTGGAGAGCGCGAACAGGCAGAGCATGCCGTGTCTGGTGACATCATCGGTTTTCACAATCACGGTACCATCCAGATTGGTGACACCTTTACCGAAGGCGAGCTGCTACAGTTCACCGGTATCCCGCACTTCGCCCCGGAACTGTTTCGCCGCATCCGCCTGAAAGACCCATTAAAGACCAAGCAGTTGCAGAAGGGGTTGCGGCAGTTGTCAGAAGAAGGCTCGGTCCAGGTATTCATGCCAGAGCGCAACAATGACCTGATCGTTGGCGCGGTCGGTGTGCTGCAGTTCGAAGTGGTTGCCTATCGATTGAAGGATGAATACAAGGTGGACTGCATCTACGAGCCGGTGAACATTTACAGTGCGCGCTGGGTGGAATGCGACGACCCGAAGAAGTTCGAGGAGTTCAAGAAGAAGGCCTACGAAAATCTGGCAGTAGATGGCGGCGATCACCTGACCTATCTGCCGCCGACGCGGGTGAACCTGAGCCTGATGGAAGAACGCTGGCCCGACGTCCGCTTCCGCGCCACCCGCGAGCATGCTGCCGGACCATCGTCGTAGCTTTCGGAAAGGCTTCGGAGCTTCGTAGCCCGCGTCGCGCTGACGGTTGCTGCATCCTGGACGCGCCCGTGAACCCTTCCCTGGGGGGCTCGTCGTCGGACATCCTGTCCGCCGGCGGTCCAGGCTGTCAGCATCCGCCATCCCGCCGCTGACCGAGTGCCGCGCGGGCCGATATGACATCGTCAGCGACGCACGGTGTCCAGAAACGACGCGAAGAGCGTCAAGCGCCAACGATGGCGCCGGTTACGTACTGTTTGACACCACAGCCGCCAGCTTGCCGTTAGTGGAATCGCCGACCGTGGGCAGCGATGATTTTCGGCCTTCCCAAGGCGTGCGATCAGCGACTGGGAGCCATTGAGTTATTGAAATGGCACTAGGTCAGCGGCGCGGGATGTCCGGGGACGACGTGAGGAGCGTCGAGCGCCAGGGACGGCGCGAGGCGAGCCCTACAGGGACGTATTCACGGGCGTCTCCGAACGGCAGCTCCGGACAGCGCGCGACGCGGTCTACGGAGTTATATAACGTACAAATCAATAGACAAGCCGGATGCCGGCACTGAGAGAACGATGGAATTCAAGGTACACCACACAGACGGCCACGCCCGCCGCGGTACGCTCAGCTTCCCGCGCGGTGATGTGCAGACTCCGGCCTTCATGCCCGTCGGCACCTATGGCACCGTCAAAGGCATGACGCCCCAGCAGATCCTCGACACCGGCGCCGAGATAATCCTGGGCAACACCTTCCATCTGATGCTGCGCCCCGGCACCGACATCATCCGCAAACACGGCGATCTGCACGATTTTGGTGGCTGGCAAAAGCCCATACTGACTGACTCCGGCGGTTTTCAGGTCTTCAGTCTGGGTGAAATGCGCAAGATTACCGAAGAGGGCGTGACCTTCCGCTCGCCCGTGGATGGCGCCAAAGTGTTTCTCGGTCCGGAGTCTGCCATCCAGGTCCAGCACGAGCTGGGCTCCGACATCATCATGATATTTGACGAATGCACGCCCTATCCGGCCACTGAGCAGGAGGCCGAGGCATCGATGCAGCTGAGTCTGCGCTGGGCCCAGCGCTGCAAGGTGGCGCATGGCGATCACCCGTCGGCACTGTTTGGTATTGTGCAGGGGGGGATGTACGAACACCTGCGTCAGCAGTCGCTGGATGCGCTGGTGGCCATGGATTTTGATGGCTATGCCATTGGTGGTCTCTCCGTGGGGGAGCCCAAGGATGAGATGATCAAGGTGCTGGATTACGTCGGCCATCGCCTGCCAGAGCACAAGCCCCGTTACCTGATGGGGGTCGGTACGCCGGCAGATCTGGTTGAGGGTGTGCGGCGAGGTATCGACATGTTTGACTGCGTGATGCCGACCCGTAATGCCCGTAACGCCCATCTGTTCACCAGTCAGGGCCTGCTGAAGCTGCGCAACGCCCGTTTTAAGGACGATGTCCGGCCATTGGACCCCAACTGTGACTGCTACACCTGTCAGAATTTCAGTCGGGCCTATCTGCATCATCTGGACAAGTGCAAGGAAATGCTGGGTGCCCAGCTCAATACCATCCATAATCTGCACTACTACCAACACTTGATGCAGGGTTTGCGTCAGGCATTGGAACAGGGTAGATTTACCGCCTTTGCGGAAGAGTTCTACCAGAATCAGGTCAGGTTGCAGGACGAACCTGACGCCTGATATTGCAGAGCTTTATTGGCACGACACAGACTTCATTTGAGAGAGAAACGCTATGGACTTTTTTATCAGTACCGCACATGCCCAGCAAGCAGCAGCCCCGCAGGGTGGTGCAATGTTCAACCTGCTGTTTATCGGCGGCATGTTCGTGCTGTTTTACCTGATTCTGTGGCGTCCACAGGCCAAACGGGCCAAAGAACACCGCGAGCTGGTCAGTAACCTTGGCAAAGGTGACGAAGTGCTTACCAGTGGTGGCATCCTGGGTAAAGTCACTAAAGTGACAGACGATTACATTGCTGTAGAAGTGGCTGACGGCGTCGAGCTGAATCTGCAAAAGTCAGCTGTTGCGGCAGCATTGCCCAAAGGCACGATCAAGTCGATCGGATGAGTCAGCGAATAGAAGCGGCTGGCCTCAGCCAGCCGCGCTGTAACAGGTTCTAAGCATGCTTAACAAATTTCCACTCTGGAAAAACATTCTGGTTGCCACAGTGGTGGCGCTGGGTCTGATTTACGCCTCCCCCAATCTGTTCCCGGACGATCCGGCGCTGCAGATATCTCACGAGAACCGCGAAGTCACCGATATCGACCTGGGTATGGCCACGGATGCCTTGCGTGCGTCGGGCATTGAATATTTCGGCGACGAGCTGACTGATCTGGGTGGCCTGATCCGCTTCAACAGCTTTGATGATCAACTGCGTGCCAAGTCGGCCATTGAGCAGAACCTTGAAGGCGATTACATTGTCGCCCTGAATCTGGCACCAACTACACCGGCATTCCTGCAGGCAGTTGGCGCAGGCAAGATGAATCTGGGCCTGGATCTGCTGGGTGGTGTGCACTTCCTGATGGAAGTCGACATGGAGACCGCGCAACGACGGCGTATGGAAAATACCATGAACTCCATCCGTCAGGAGCTGCGCAACGAGCGTATCCGTTCACGCAATCTGTCTCTGGAGAATATCAACCTGATCGAAGCTCGCTTTGAAGATGAAGAGTCGCGCAGCCAGGCGCGCACGCTGATCCGGGAGAATTTTGCCGATCTGCAGGTCATCGCCAGAGAGCAGGGCGGTGATTACCTGCTGGAGATGTCGCTGACAGCTGAAGATCTTGACCAGATGCGTCAGGACACCGTTACCGCCAACCAGACCAGTATCCGCAATCGTGTTGACTCTCTGGGTGTCGCTGAACCCGTGGTGCAGCAACAGGGTCCCAACCGGATTGTTGTGGAGTTGCCCGGTGTTCAGGATACCGCGCAGGCCAAACGTATTCTGCAGCGCATCGCCACGCTGCAGTTCCACCTTGAGGCAGAGCCGGGTGCGCCCACTACCACTTACGAGACATACGAATACCAGGGGCAGCGGGTCAATGTGGACAATACCGTCATTCTGCAGGGTGACCGCATCAGCAATGTCCGTTCAGCGCTTGACCAGTATGGCCAGCCGCAGGTTGTGATCAATCTGGATGCGCAGGGTGGGCAACAGTTTAACCGCGTCACCCGGGAAAACATCGGCAACCTGATGGACATCCTGTTGATCGAGACTCGCACGCGGACGGTATTTGAAGAAGATGCCGAAGGCAATGTGGTCGAGCGCCAGGAGACCTATGAGGAGCGTCGTCTGATCAGCCATGCAGTGATTCGTGCTGCGCTTGGGCGCGAGTTTGTCATTACCGGCCTCAGCCAGCAGGAGGCAAATGATCTGTCGCTGCTGATTCGCTCAGGGGCGCTGGCGGCGCCGATGTACTTCATCGAGGAGCGTACGGTTGGACCGAGCCTTGGTGCTGAAAACATCGAGCAGGGCAGTCGTGCCGTGATGCTCGGCTACCTGCTGGTCCTGTCATTCATGCTCTACTATTACCGTCTGTTTGGCCTGGCAGCGAATATGGCACTGGTCATCAACGTGGTGCTGCTGGTATCGATCATGTCGATTATTTCAGCCACGCTCACCTTGCCGGGCATTTTCGGTATTGTATTGACGATCGGTATGGCAGTTGATGCCAACGTACTGATATTTACCAGGATACGGGAAGAGATTGTCTCAGGTCTGTCGCCACAGAACGCCATTTCTGCCGGTTTCGACCGTGCTTTCTCGACCATTGTTGACGCCAACCTGACCACCTTCCTGGTGGCCATGGTGCTGTTCTCGGTAGGCACCGGTCCCGTCAAAGGCTTTGCGGTGACCCTGATGGTGGGCATCATGACCTCAATGTTCTCGGCCATTATGGTGACCCGTTTCATCGTCAACCTGATGTATGGCGGCCGCAAGGTCGACAAACTGTCCATCGGCCCATTCATCAAGGCAGTAGAGGCCCAGGGGTAAGCGTTATGGCACTGATAAAATCCGATATCGACTTTATGAGCGCGCGCAAGCGCCGTATCACGGGGACCATCTCTGCGGTCATGCTCGTGGTAGCCATTCTGTCGCTGGCGATAAACCGTTTCGAATTCGGCCTCGACTTCACCAGCGGCACGCTCATTGAGGTCGGTTACCCGCAATCCATCAACCCGGAGGATGTGCGCCAACAGCTGATTTCCGCTGGTTACGAGGAGGCAGTTGTTGTCGCTTTCGGCTCCGACCGTGACCTTCTGGTCAGGCTGCCGGTGGAAGAAAGTGCTGACGACCTGGCAGCCGCCAGTGCGGCCTCTTCGCTGGGCAACGAAGTGCTTGTTGCCCTGCAGCAGGCTAGCGACGTACCGGTCGAGATGCGCCGATCAGAATATGTAGGACCGAAAGTTGGTGAGGAACTCGCCGAGCAGGGTGCATTGGCTCTGCTGGTAGCTCTGGGCATCGTCATGCTGTATGTGGCGGTGCGCTTTCAGTACAAGTTTGCAGTGGCCTCTGTGGCTGCGCTGGCACACGACGTGATTGTAGTACTGGGCATCATCTCACTGTTCCAGCTGACCTTCGATCTGACTGTGCTGGCGGCATTGCTGGCGGTAATTGGTTACTCATTGAATGACACCATCGTGGTATTCGACCGGGCGCGTGAGAACTTCCGTACCATGCGCTCGACTGATTCGGAGTTCATTTTGAACACGACACTGAATCAGGTGATTTCGCGTACTTTCGTGACCTCGTTGACCACCCTGCTGGCGCTGTTTGCCATGCTGCTGATGGGAGGCGAGTCGATTCGGGGGTTTGCGGTGTCATTGATTGTTGGTGTCAGCGTGGGTACCTACACCTCGCTGCATATCAGCTGCAACTTTCTGATGTACCTCAAAATCGACAAAGAAGACCTGGCAGTTCCCATCAAAGAAGGTGAAGAAGTCGATTCATTGCCCTGAAAGGTCTCACTGCCTGGCCTAGCCATAAATTGTTTTGGCGAGGCTGGGCATGGATGCTTTTACGTATTCCATGAAGGCGTGCATGACCGGTGTGGGATGTTTGCCGCGCGGGTAAACCACACTCCATGAGCGGCGCAAGGGGAATCCCGGTAACGCCGGAGTCGCCAGCTCGCCCAGTCGCAGTTCTGCACTGATGCTCAGGCGCGGCAATACGGCAACACCCAGTCCCGCAAGCACGCCATGCTTGATGGCATCATTGGACCCCATCTCCAGTCTTGGTTGAAACTGCAGCTGTTGCTGGCTGCACCACTGTTCCAGCGCATGACGGGTACCCGAACCGCGCTCACGTACCAGCAATCCCGCATCCAGGAATTGTTTTGTCTGCAGGCTGCGTTGTGTCAGCATTGGATCTCCGGCCCTCACCACTGGCACCAGCAGATTGTCCAGAAATGGCAGCAGGTTAACGACTCGCGACTCTGGCACCATGCCCATGATGAACAGATCTTCGCGATTTTGTGACAGACGCTCCACGGCCTGTGCCCGGTTTATCACCTGAAGCTGAACATCTACCTGGGGGTAGAGCTCAAGAAATCCCTGCAGCAGGTAGGGCACGACGTACTGGGCGGTGCTGACCGCGGAAATCCTCAGGTCGCCTCTGATCTGCCCCTGAAGTACGGCCAGCTCCATCTGCAGGCGTCCAAGATTCTCGAACAGCAAGGTGACGTGTTTCATTAGTTGTTCGCCAGCCGCCGTCACATACAGCTTTTTACCAACGTACTCAAAAACCGGCTGTCCAATGACATGTTCCAGTTGACGAATCTGGGCGCTTACAGCTGGCTGGGTCAGGCCGAGCTCTACAGCTGCATGACTGTAGCTTTGTTTGGTGTAAACCGCGTCGAATACCTGCAGTTGCCTGAAAGTGAGTCGCTGTATGAGCTGGTTGAGTGTGTAAAGCATGTGTTTTTGCGGCGCCTGTGATTTATGTATAAGGTAAACCTTATGTTAAATAAAAGTAAATTCAATTTTTTCTTTTGCTTCAGGTGCATTATGTTAGTCAGCCTGCAATAAACGCACCCAGCGGAGACTGCGCATGCTAAAGAAAATACTGATCGCCAATCGCGGGGAGATCGCGGTCCGGATTGTCCGGGCCTGTGCCGAGATGAACATCCGGTCCGTGGCGGTATACACGGAACCTGACCGGCACGCCCTGCACGTGAAACGTGCCGACGAAGCCTACTGTGTTGGTGAGGACCCGCTGGCGGGATATCTGGATCCGCGCCAGCTGGTAAACCTGGCCGTCCAGACCGGCTGCGATGGCATTCACCCGGGTTATGGTTTTTTGTCGGAAAACGCCGAATTCGCCAGAATCTGTGAATCACGGGGTGTGCGCTTTATCGGCCCGTCGGCCGACGTGATTGCCAAAATGGGTGACAAAACTGCCGCACGAGCCAGCATGATTGCGGCAGACGTTCCGGTTACGCCGGGCTCTGATGGCAATCTGGCGGATGTCGACGAGGCCCTGCAGGTCGCTGAAAAAATCGGTTACCCGGTCATGCTGAAAGCGACTTCCGGTGGTGGTGGTCGCGGCATTCGTCGCTGTGATTCGCCAGATGATCTGAAAAAGCAGTTCTCACGCGTCATTTCGGAAGCGACCAAGGCCTTCGGGTCGGCGGATGTGTTCCTGGAAAAGTGTATCGTCGATCCCAAGCACATCGAGGTTCAGGTGCTGGCGGACAGCCAGGGTAATGTCATTCACCTTTATGAACGTGACTGTTCCATACAACGCCGCAACCAGAAGCTGATCGAAATTGCGCCCAGTCCTCAGCTGACGCCCGAGCAGCGTCAGTACGTGGGTGAGCTGGCAGTGCGTGCCAGCAAAGCTGTCGGTTATGAAAATGCCGGCACAGTCGAGTTTCTGGTTACAGGTCACGAAATCTACTTCATGGAAATGAACACGCGCGTTCAGGTTGAACACACCATTTCCGAACAGATCACCGGCGTCGATATCGTGCAGGAACAGATCCGTATTGCCTCAGGACTGCCGCTGCGTTATCGCCAGGAAGACATCAGCTACCGCGGCTTTGCCCTGCAGTTCAGGATCAATGCCGAGGATCCCAAAAACAACTTCCTGCCGAGCTTTGGTCGCATCACGCGTTACTACGCGCCGGGCGGACCTGGTGTGCGCACGGACACTGCTATTTACACTGGTTACACGATTCCTCCGTACTATGATTCCATGTGCCTCAAGCTGATTGTCTGGGCGCTGACCTGGGAGGAAGCCCTGAACAGAGGTGCCCGAGCGCTATCGGATATGCGCGTCCAGGGAGTCAAGACCACTGCGCGTTATTACCAGGAAATATTGCAGGACCCTGATTTTAGAAGTGCAGAATTCACCACCAGTTTTGTGCCGGAGCATCCGCAGCTTCTGAGTTACTCCGAGAAACGTAACCCCAATGAAGTGGCTTTGGCCATTGCGGCAGCACTTGCTGCACATGCCGGCGTGTAAGGCGCCAGGAACAAGGAGACAGACCTATGAGCAAAATTCATGTTAGCGATGTGATACTGCGTGATGCGCACCAGTCACTGATCGCTACCCGTATGCGCACCGAAGACATGCTGCCCATCTGCGAGAAACTGGACAAGGTCGGTTACTGGTCGCTGGAAGTCTGGGGTGGTGCAACCTTTGATGCCTGCGTACGGTTCCTCAAGGAAGATCCCTGGGAGCGTCTGCGACAGCTGCGTGAGGCTCTGCCCAACACGCGCCTGCAGATGTTGCTGCGAGGTCAGAACCTGCTGGGCTATCGACACTACGCCGACGATGTAGTTGAAGCCTTCGTCGCAAAAGCCGCGGCCAACGGCATTGACGTGTTCCGGGTCTTCGATGCGCTGAACGACCTGCGCAATCTTGAAGTGGCAATACGCGCGGTCAAAAAATCAGGCAAGCACGCCCAGGGCACCATCTGCTACACCACCAGCCCGGTCCATACAGCCGAGCTGTTTGTTAAGCAGGCACTGGCGCTGCGCGACATGGGTGCTGACTCAATTGCTATCAAGGATATGGCGGGACTCCTGACGCCATATGCGACCTATGATCTGGTCAAGGCCATCAAAGGCGCTGTTGATCTGCCGCTGTTTATTCACAGCCACGCCACTGCAGGCATGGCGGATCAGTGTCAGCTGAAAGCGATCGAAGCGGGTGCCGAGCATATTGATACGGCGATCTCTTCGTTTGCCTGGGGTACCAGCCATCCGGCAACCGAATCTATGGTCGCGGCACTAAAGGGTACAAAATGGGACACCGGGCTGGACCTCGAGCTGCTGACTGAAATTGCAGATTACTTCCGTGAAGTGCGCAAGAAATATCATCAGTTTGAAAGTGAGTTTGCGCGCGAGGATATTTCTGTTCAGATCAATCAGGTGCCGGGCGGCATGATGTCCAACCTGGCCAATCAGTTGAAAGAACAGAACGCACTGAGTCGTATCCGTGACGTTTTTGCGGAAATTCCGCGTGTGCGCAAGGATCTGGGCTATCCGCCGCTGGTAACACCCACGTCTCAGATTGTAGGCACGCAGGCGGTGCTCAATGTGCTGACGGGCGAGCGCTACAAGTCAATCACGAATGAAGTGAAACGTTACCTGCAGGGTGGTTATGGTCAGCCGCCAGCAGAGGTAGACCAGAAGCTGCAGACACGTGCGATCGGTAAGGAAGACATCATCGATGGTCGGCCGGCAGATCTGCTCAAGCCTGAGATGGACAAGCTGCGCAAGGACATCGGTGAACTCGCCAAAACTGAAGAAGATGTACTGACCTACGCCATGTTCCCGGACCTGGGTCGACAGTTTCTGGAGCAGCGTGAGGCCGGCACTCTGGAGCCCGAGCAATTGTTGCCGGAACCCAAAAGTGGCCGCACGGTTGAAGAGGGCGTTGCCACCGAGTTCATCATTGATGTGCACGGTGAAACCTATCAGGTGGCCGTCACCGGTGTTGGCAAACAGGAAGATGGCAAGCGCCGTATCTACCTGACGCTGGATGGTATGCCAGAAGAGGTGGTGTTCCAGCCAACCAACGCCTATGTTTCAGAGGGCGGCGATGCGCGGCAGCGTGCCAGCCGGCCAGGACATGTGACGACCACCATGCCGGGTAATATTGTCGAAGTGCTGGTTCAGGTCGGGGATAAGGTTGAGGCCGGCCGGGCAGTGCTGATCACTGAGGCCATGAAAATGGAAACAGAGATTCACGCGACGATTTCAGGCACGGTGAAAGAAGTGCATGTCGCCAAAGGTGATCGTGTGACACCTGGCGAAGTGCTGATAGAAATTACCGAAGGCTAGGGAGGTCGCCTTTGTCTGGCGGAAGTGCTGCTAACGCAGGGAGCAGTTGATAGCCGACCGCCATGGATCCCTCTTCGAGGATAAAGGCAGAAGTGCTGCTAATGCAGGGAGCAGTTGATAGCCGACCACCATGGATGGCGGAAGTGCTGCTAATGCAAGGAGCAATTGATAGCCGACCACCAGGGATGGTGGAAGTGCTGCTAACGCAGGGAGCAGTTAGCAGCCACAGAACATCGCCCGGGTCTGCTTGAGTAGCGTCTGCACTTCAGGCATCTGGGCAATTTCTTTTTGTTCCTCCAGCATGTCCGCGAGAATCGCATCGGTTGTCAGCGGATTTGCCAGTACAGCGCGGAACACAATGATGGGGTCGCGGCCATGCTGATGTGGATTAAGGCGTGTGCGAGAGACAAACGAGCGACCCAGTCCACGCTGAATCTTCTGAATACGCTTGGTCACCAGATTGAGGCTGTCATTGACCTCCTGGCGCAGGCTTGCTGGCGCGTCCTGCAGGGCCTTCTGTATGTCTGCCGGTACGTAGCGATAGGTCAGGATGTTCAACTCAGGTTCGCTGATCAGCTCAAAGTCGGCTTCCCGCCGGATCATATCTGCAAATTGACGCGCACGGTTGATGCCCTGATCAATCAGCAGCTCGTAGCCCTGGCGCCCAATGATATGCAATCCCGAATGGACCAGAATGGCCATGCCCGGTCGTGAGCCTTCTACCGTGTGGCTGCCAAGGTCCTTGGAGCCTTTGCGGATGATGTACTCGGCATGATGCTCGACGCTGCTAAGCGTATTTGGCCCCTTGAATACACAGATGCCGGCACCCATCGGTACGTAGAGCTGCTTGTGCGCATCCAGAGTGACCGAATCTGCCCGTTCGATGCCTTTCAGCAGTGGGCGATAAGTGCTCGAGAACAGGGTAGGACCGCCCCATGCGGAGTCGACATGAAAGTGAATGCCGCGTTCCTCGGCAACGTCCGCCATGGCATCCAGCGGATCGATACTGCCAGTCTCGGAGGCCCCGGCGATACCAACCAGCGCCATGACTTTGATGTTTTTTGCCGCCAGCTCGTCGCATTTCTTCGCCAGCAGGTCAGTGCGAATGCGGTTATTGGCATCGGTTTCGATGGCAATCAGAGAACGGCGACCGATACCCAGGATGTCGGCTGCTTTACCAAGAGAGTAGTGCCCACGCTCAGAAACCAGGATGGCCAGACCCTGGTACCCGTAATGCTGCATACCGGCCATCAGGCCTTCCTGGCCGAGTCCGGCGAAACCTTCCCGTGGGGCCAGTACGTTATTGCGCGCCGCCCACAGCGCGGTCAGGTTGGCAATCGTGCCTCCTGAACAGAAACTGCCGAGGGCATGAGCCCGGTCGTGCATCCATTGACTGTAGAAATCCTCATCCCGGCCGTAAACCAGATGGTGGATCATACCGATGACCTGCCGTTCCATGGGGGTAAACGCCTTGGATGTCTCGACTTTAACCAGGTTCTGGTTCAGCGCCATCATGATGCGCGACAGAGGCAGCATGAAATAGGGCAGCGCCGAGGCCATATGGCCTACAAAGCTCGGGGCTGAAATATGGACGGACTGCGCGACGAGTTTGTCCAGAACAAACTGGATCTGGTCGGAGACAAAGGTCGGCTGTTCCGGAATCTGCGGATCTGAGAAGTCTTTTTCTATGTCGGCAAGGTCGCGCTCTGATGCAACGATATGCTCTTGCAGAAAGCCCGCCAGGTTCTGGGAAATAGACTGATCTATGCGTCCAAGCGTCGAATCCGGCGCCTCAGGGACGGTGAAGATACGGTACAGGGAATCCAGACTTGCCCTGGCCAGTTTACGGCTGCCGGCCTGGGCCAGCTCGTTGCTATCGCTCATCGTAGACGCTCATTGGCAAACGGGGTGCGCAGTATAGAGCAAATGTCCGGTAAGTGAAACGTCGCCCGGCACCCGGGCCGAGGTTGACAGCTTGCATGGCTGCGGGCAAGATCAGGCAAATTAATCCGGGTCTGCGGAAGACCTGTGCAACGATAGTCCCAATCAAACGAGAGACAGAACAAGAGTCTTCACACGATGTCAGTGACAAGTGCAACCTCAAGCTTTCTAAATCGGTGTTTGGCCAGCGCGCTGCTATTGGGTCTGATGATGACACTGTTGCTCGGCTCTCGTGTCTCCGCCCAGACTGGCACTGATGCACTGCCGCGTCCGGCTGGCCTCGAGCCAGCCATTCGTTTCTGGACCCGCGTTTATACTGAGGCGGACACGGAGAGCGGATTTCTGCATGACGCGCGCAATCTGTCGGTGGTCTACCGTAAAGTGGATTACGATCGGCGCGAGATCGAAAGTTACCGCAGCCGCATAGTTGAGGATCTGAAAGTCCTTGCTTCGGGCAAGCGCACCGGCCTGACCCTGACCCAGCAGGAAGTGCTTGATGCCTGGCCGGCCGGTGTCGACAACGCCACACTGGCCGAGGCAGCCAACAATGTGCGCTTTCAGCTTGGACAGTCCGACCGGTTCATCGAAGGTCTGATCCGCTCTGGCGCCTATCGGGAGCACATTGAACAGGTAGCTCGCGAGAAGGGGCTGCCGGTCGAGCTGGCGGCGCTTCCGCATGTTGAGTCTTCATTCCACCCGGGTGCCTATTCTCACGCCAATGCCGCCGGCATGTGGCAGTTCATTCGTGCTACCGGGCAGCGATTCATGCGTATCGACAATGTCGTCGATGAGCGGATGGACCCTTACACCGCCACCTATGCGGCAATGAGCCTGCTGGAGTACAACTACAATCTGCTCGGCAGCTGGCCCCTGGCGCTGACAGCCTACAACCATGGTGCCGGTGGTCTGGCCCGGGCGGTACGCGAAACCGGTACCAATGACATCGCGACCATCATAGCCAATTACCAGGGACGGGCGTTTGGATTTGCGTCGCGCAACTTCTACCCTCAGTTTCTTGCCGTGCTGGATGTCGAGCGTCAGGCGCAGGCACTGTTCGGCGTTCTTCATCTGGATCCAGCGCCGGACTATCAGGAGTTTGAGCTGCAGGCCTACATTGAGGCCGACACTCTGGCCCAGTCGCTGGGTGTGACGATTGACCAGCTGAAATTCGATAATCCGGCACTGCGCCCGGTCGTCTGGCAGGGTGGCAAACGCATACCCAAAGGTTACACGGTCAAGATCCAGAGCGACTCCATCCGCGGCAATCTGGACGCCCTGATTGCGGCGATACCCGATACGCAGCTTTATGCCTACCAGACTCCCGATGTTAACTATGTGGTGCAGCGTGGCGACAGCCTGTCTGTCATCGCCTCACGTTTTGATACGTCGGTGGGTGAGCTGGTCCGGCTGAATCAGTTGCAGAACCAGCATCAGATCCGGGTAGGTGAAACGCTGTTGTTGCCGCATGACACCCAGATGGTCACCCAGACGCTGGCATCGGAAGACGAACCTTTGCCGATCGCTGCAGATGGCCGCTATGTCGTCCGCTCCGGCGACACACTGTCCCGAATTGCTGATCAGCACGGCGTCTCCGCCGTCGATATCATGCGCCTGAACGGCCTCGACAGCGTAGACCGCATTTACGCAGGTCAGTCGCTGCAAATGCCGCTGGGCGATGAGCCGGAGCTGATTGCCGCATCTTACACGGTGCCAGAACAGACGCCGGCAGATGCAGATATAAGCGAATCACTGGCATCAGCCGAAGCCACGCAAACTCCGGAACGCCAGCCACCCACCGGTGAGTTTTTTGGACCACCGGCGCCTGCAGAAGTGGCCATGGCTGAACAGCCCATGTCGGCAGTAAATGCCAGCCAGCTGGCAGTGGAGATTATTGAAAGCCCTGCCGAGCGTAATGAGCTGGCAGCACAGGCGCTGGCGGCTGATCCCAACGACTATTCAGTTGCGGAGAACCGTACCATCGAAGTACACGCCTCGGAGACACTGGGTCATTACGCAGAGTGGCTGGGCGTGCGCACGCAGGATCTTCGCAATGCCAACAACATGCGTTTTGATCAGCCACTGATCGTCGGTCAGCGTCTGGTAGTGGATCTGTCAGAGGTCAGCCGCGACGAGTTTGAGCTTCGTCGTCGCCAGTTCCATATTGATCAGCAGCAGAACTTTTTCCGCAACCACCGTATTCAGGATCTGGAGCAGCATCAACTGGCCGCCAATGAGAACATTGATACCCTGGCCCGTCAGCGTTACTCAGTACCCTTGTGGCTGCTGCGCCAGTACAACCCGGAGCTCGACTTCAGTCGCGTCCGGGTTGGTCAGACAATCGTGTTCCCTGTTGTCGAGCCGGTTAACGACGTGTGATCAGTTGGAAATATCGGCGATTTCATCGGCCAGCAGGCTGACCGACAGGGCATATCGAAATGCCGGGTTGTAACGCATGATCGAGCAGAAGTTGCGGTAAACCAGATAACCCTTGTCATCCCCTTCGTCCCCCATCAGCAGCGCTGCCGGTAGATTGCGGGTAGGCAGGTCACTGCCGTCACTGCGGCGCACTCCCAATTGCTGCCAGTCTTCCAGAGGGCGCCACGCCCCCATCGTGCGGAACGAGCGACAGGTGGCATCGGGTGTCATGCCGGCACTCTGAGGTGCCGCCAGAGACTGTTCACCACCGGGCGGCAGACTGACTTCACGTCCCCAGGTCTGATCTTCACGCCATCCAAAAGAGGCAAGGTAATTGGCCACCGAGGCAATCACGTCCGGTCCCATGGTCCAGAGGTCGATTCGACCATCGCCATCATGATCAACCGCCAGGCGCAAAAAACTGCTGGGTGTGAACTGAACGATTCCCAGCGCTCCAGCCCATGAGCTTTTCATCATATCAACCGTTGCAGAGCCGTTGTCGATGATCTGCAGAGCGGCGATCAATTCATTGCGAAACATGTCGCCGCGCCGACCATCAAAGGCGAGGGTAGCGATAACGCTGAACAGGGGCTCGGTGATTGGAAAAGAACCGTAATTGCTTTCCAGTCCCAGGATGGCCACCACAAAGCGCCACTGCACGCCGTAGTGCGCGCTGACCTCACGGATCATGTCGCCGTGCTCAGCCATCAGCTCTTTTCCGGCTTCAATCCGGTTGTTATTGACGCGCTGCAGATAACGGGAATAGGTGTTATCAAACTCGGCCTGATTACGATCCTGCTGGATGACCTGACGCTGCTGCGAAATCTGTGGCAGCACCTCATCAAGCGTCTGTTCGCTGATACCCCGTTCCAGGGCCTCACTGCGAAACTCAAGCAGCCAGCTCTGAAATGCTGCCTCGTTGTCAGCCTCGGCAACTTCCTGGGCGAGTCCGTGAGGGGCCAACAGGCTGGAGGTCGCCACGCATACGGCAAGGGAAATAGCTTTAAGTGAGGGTTTGACGAACATGCAGACTCCTGAGGGAAAACCAAAACAGCCCCTAACTTTATCCTGAGCTGATCAGGGTGGACAAGTTATTTACTGTTGTTGTGTTTGTGGCGCTTTATGGTATCGAGCAATGCACTGGCCCAGGCTGGTCGGAGCGCAGAGGCTGACAGGCCTTGCAGGTCCGGGGCCAGGACAGGCAAATCAGGCACCCGTTCCTCGGCCAGGCGCTGGATCAACTCCACTGCCGCCAGTGCGATGCCGTCATGGTCGAGCTCACCAACTTCATAACGAAAGTGGCTGGCAAAATATTCCGGATAGGCCAGTGCATCGGGCACTGCAGGCAGGCAACCCAGGATACTGGCTTCCAGCACTGAAAGCCCCTGAAAGTCATGTTCCGCCGTCGACAGCACAATGTCTGATTGGGCCAGTAAAGCCTGGTATGTCTGGCGGTCACTGACCCATTCGTCAACACCGGGGCTGATGTTGCGGTCCTGATAGTGCTGCTGCAGTCGACGTCTGATGCTGTCAAATTCAGTCGGGCTGCTTCGAAAGCGTTGTCCCAGCAGGTGCAGCCGAAAGGCGACACCCCGGTCACACAAGCTGTTGACGATGCTCAGCAGCAGGGCCGGGCCTTTGTCATATTCATGCCGGTGGTTCCAGACGATGTTCACTGGTTCTTCGGCAGCCCGTGTCCGCTGCGCTGTGCGTTGGGTCGCCCTGAACAGTTGATCTGCAAGCGGCACCGCCAGTACCTGCGATTTATTCTGAAGTTCGGCAAGCAGATTGCCAGGTACATGATCAGGCAGTTTGGCCAGTAGCTGCCCGGTGCCTTTGACGAAGCTGCGCCGGTTCCAGTCGCTGTTGAACAGCACCTGGTCTGCACACAGAGCAGTGTAAAGGCTGGTTAGTTGCGCCTGCACGCGGGCCACTGTCTCACTTTCAGGCTGCTGGCTTTCAGGCCTGCGGTTTTCTGGCCCGCGGTTTTCTGGCCCGCGGTTTTCTGGATAGGCAAACTGATTCTCATGGAAGTAAACCATTGCCGGAAGCTGTGCCAGTTCCGGCACAAATCCCCGCAACGCACTGAGGTCAGTCAGCGATGTCGCCAGGACCATGTCATAGTTGTCAGTTAACTGGTCGCGGTGGTTAAATGCCCAGCTCAGACTATTGCCCCGAACGCGCCATGCAAAATAGCGCGGCGGCAGGCTAAGCACCGTCCAATCGATCTGCGGAAACATGTCGACCAGTGTCGTGCGCCACAACTGGTGGCTGTAGGCGTCGTAGGCGCTCAGCAGCAGCACGCGTTTGCCAGCCAGCGAGCTGAGCATGGTCGCCAGTCGTGAGTCAGATGTGAGATGAGTGCTGATAAGTTGTATCCAGGGATTCGTAACAGGAACGGAACATGCAATCTAATGATGATCAATTGCTGGGTCAATCGCCAGAAGCGTTGCTTTCAGGTTTGCCAGCCAAAGTAAGTACACCGCTTTTTACGCAGGCCAGAATTCGGCCCGATGCGCCGGCCGTGACAGACCATCTGGGTCGACAACTGACTTATCGAGAGCTCGCGGCTACGGTTGAACAGACAGTGCTTGAACTGACCTCGCTGGGTGTTGTGGCAGGCGATCGGGTGGTACTGGTCAACGAGAACTGTGTCCCTTTGCTGGTTGTGATTCTGGCCCTGAGTGAAGTGAGTGCCTGGCCGGTTGTCATTAACGCGCGGATGGCGGCAGATGAAATAGACAAGATTCGCACGCACTGTCAGCCAAGACTGTCATTGTACCTGCTCGATTCTTCGGCAGCCCTGCAGCATTGGCAGGCACTCGCGAATACCGGTGCTGAAAAGATCCAGCGCGACCTGGCTGGTGGCGCTGTCGGTGTCCTGCAGCACCAACCCGATCAGCCTGACGCGGCGGCCGATACGGCTGATGTGTTCACTCTTATTTACACAACGGGCACAACTGGCGATCCCAAGGGAGTCATGTTGACCCACCGCAATATACTTTTTGTATCTGCAGTCAGTGGCGCATTGCGGGGCCTGAATAATAAGGACAAGGTTTATCTGGTCCTGCCGGTTTCTCATGTATTCGGTCTGTCGGCTGTCTTTCTGGCCGCGATCTATGCCGGTGCCGAGCTGATCGTCGCAGACCGTTTTGATGCCAGTCAGGCTTTGCGGGTCATGCGCGAACAGTCGGTGACCGGTATTTTTGGTGTGCCCGCGATGTTTGCCCGACTGGTGGATCATGTTCGTCAGCAGGGCCTCACCGGTGACGATATCCCGGCCCTGCGTTTTATGTACAGTGGCGGTGCACCACTGGACCCGGCCATCAAGCAAAAAACCGAAAAGCTTTTTGGGCTGCCCCTGCTCAATGGGTATGGCATGACAGAAAGCGGACCCACCATCTGCCAGGTAAGGTTCAATGAACCCCTGGACAGCTGCAGTGTCGGCAAGCCGCTGCCCGGGCTGGAGATACGCTTGATCGGTGCTGACGGCCAGCCAGTCGCTGACGGCGAAGTTGGTGAGCTGCACGTGCGTGGTCCGAATGTGATGCGCGGCTACTACCGCAATCCACAGGCCACCAGGGCCGCGATCGATGCGGATGGCTTTCTCAATACCGGCGATCTGGTGCGGTTGGACGAGGCCGGGAATGTCCACATCGCCGGACGCAGCAAGGAGCTGATCATTCACTCCGGGTTTAATGTTTTTCCTCCGGAAGTCGAGGCAGTAATTTCCAAACATCCGGATGTACTGCTGTGCGCCGTGATCGGTCAGATGCACGATGGCAATGAGGAAGTGGTTGCCTATGTCCAGCGGATTGCCGACAGCGAGTTGAGCGAGGAGGACCTGCGGGTTTTCATCAAACCCAGACTGACGGCCTACAAGCGTCCGGGCATCATTCATTTTGTTGAGTCGTTACCGACTGCACCGTCCGGCAAAGTGTTGAAACACAAACTCAAATAGTGCCACAAATCGGAGCTTGCCAGCGGCTTGGCTTTCCGTTAAAAATGTGTCATGCGCACAATAATGGTGCAACACACATGATGTCCCCGAGCCTGGCCAGCACCGTAGTGCTGGTTCGGGAGCAGGCCCAGACATCCGGCCCTCCAGGGCTGGAGACGCTGCTGCTGCTTCGTAACTCAAAGCTTGTATTTGAGGGCGGAGCCTGGGTTTTTCCGGGTGGCAGAGTCGATGAGTGCGATTATCCTCCCGATCGCGCAGATCTTCCGGATTCCCACGTTGAGTATCTGGCGGCCATCAAGGCTGCGGTCCGGGAAACCGAGGAGGAAGCCGGTATCTGTATCTCGCCCGGTGAGCTTATCCATATCGCTCACTGGACCACGCCGCAGGGTATGTCGCGGCGATTCGCAACCTGGTTTTTCCTGTGCCCATTGAACGAGCCGGTCGACATCGTTGTTGACCAGCAGGAAATACACGACTATCAGTGGATACGACCAGACCTGGCGCTGGCCCGTCACGCAAGTGGCGAAATTCGCCTGCCTCCACCCACCGCACATACACTTCAGAGTATCGCAGGCTTTCAGTCGCTGAAGTCACTGTGTCATGCCATGTCCACCGCTGACATTCACGTTTTTCCGGAAGACTCCGCGCATTATCGCCCGGTTGAGGGTATCTGCAGCATCCGTTGACGCCGCTTGAGCGTACCCGCTAAGTGAACCTTGCTGCTTGTCAGATTCCCTTGCTTTGCCCGGTCCGTTAATGGGATAGTTGAAGCAGATCCGAAAGAAGAATTAACCGAGTCGCATATGAGCCGTCCCGAGACTGTCAAACCGGATTCAGCCAGTGTCATCAAACTCAGAGCCGCGCTGGCCGGTGTTCGTAAACGCCGCCAGCGGCTGCTGATACTCAAGCAGACCAGTCTGGTCGCCATCGCCCTGATTGCAGCATTTTTGGGGCTGTCCACACTCAGTGTGTCGCTGCCTGGCGGGCGCGGCCTCGATGCCGTGCTGTTTCTGGCCTTCATTGCAATTGCTGGCGTGCTGGTCTGGCGCTACCTGCGCACGCTTGCACAACTGCGGCAGGACGATCGTCAGCTCGCGGGCTATGTTGAGTCGCGCTTGCCCGATCTTGAACAGCGACTTCTCACCTCACTTGAATTTTCATCCGATCCCGACAGCGTGGAGCAGCGTGGCGTTTCGCAGCAGTTCGTCCAGCAGCTTTGGGATGATGCGGATACCCAGTTGGGCGCCCAGCAGCAACGACTGCTTGAGGATGCTGACAATCGCATGCCGTGGCTGCCACTATCGGTGGCTGGTGGCGCTGTTCTGACACTTGTCGTTCTGCTTACCGCATCAGACGCGCTGTGGCGTGCCGGTTCGTCACTACTGTGGCCATTCCGTGCCAGTCCGGAGCTTGCGCTGGCGCCGGTGACTGAACCCGTGGTCGAGCCGGCCGACATGGTCATCTCGGTGGAACCGGGTGACATCAGCATGCAACGCGGCCGTGCCGCGACCATCGAAGTCCGTATCGAAAACGCCATCCCCGATGATGTGCGGCTGCGTATGCGCTCGGACCAGGTCAACTGGTACGACGCCAATATGCAGCGTGACGGTAGCGGTAGCAACGGCGCGGCATTCAGCTACTACCTGCCGGCTGTGGAAGAGGATCTGGTTTATTACGTCAGCGTGGGCGAGGGTGATGATGAACGGAGCCGCGAGTACCGTATCACGCTCTATGACCTCCCACAGGCCGAACAGATCGATGTGGCGTACGACTTCCCGGAATACACAGGCATAGACGATTACGAGGAAACCGACGGTGGTGACTTTGTTGTGCCAGAAGGCACCTCCCTGACGCTCGACATCCTGTTTAATAAGGCAGTCTCACAGGCTGACCTGGTGTTTGAGGATGACACGCGCGTACCGGTCACCGTTGATGGCGATCGTGGCCAGGTCACCCTGATTGCCGAGCAGGATCGTTCCTACCGTGTCCTGGCAACTGATTTTGAGCAGCTACAGACTGAAGATGCCGACATCTACTACTTGCGTACCATACCTGATGATCCTCCGGAACTGGCTTTACACAGCCCGGGTCGCGACCAGGATGTGATGCCACTGGAAGAAGTGATTCTGCAGGTGGAAGCCACTGACGACTATGGCCTGAGCGACTTTACGCTGCATTACAGCGTAATTGGTTCGGACGAGGTGGCAATCGACTTCCTGCCCGAAGAGCGTACCCGCAATGTAACAGGCAACCAGATGATCTACATGGAAGATCTTGTTGTCAGCCCGGGAGACTTTGTCAGCTATTACCTTACCGTGGCCGATAACAACGGCCTCAGCGGACCACAGGAAGTGGTGTCCGATATCTACTTCCTGCAGGTGGTTCCAACAGATCAGGAGTTCCGTCGTGCCAGTGGTGGACAGCAGGGCGGCGGCGGTGGTGGTGGCGGTGGTGACACCGGCAGTGCGCTGGTGACATTACAGAAGGACATTATTGCGGCGACCTGGCGCCTTCGGCAGCAGCAGCTGGATATGGATCAGCAACAGTTCAGCGACGATGTCGCTGTGATTGCCGAGTCCCAGCGTGATGCCTCTGAACGGGCACAGATGTCCATTGACCGCCTGTCAGAGCGTGTCAACTTTGCCGATGACAGCTATGGCAATGCAGTGACCTACCTGCAGCGTGCCATCGAACAAATGGAAGCCGCTGCCGCAGATCTCGACCAGCTGGCGCTCACTCAGGCCATGACACCTGAACAACAGGCGCTGCAGTATGTGCTGCGTGCCGAGGCAGAAATCAATCAGACCGATGTCAGCTTTCAGCAGCAGGCCGGAGGCGGCGGAGGTGGTGGCAGCCAGCAGGAGCGCCAGGACCTGCGTGAACTGTTTGATATGGAAATGGGACAGAATGAGAATCGCTACGAAACCCCGCGTCAGGCCAGCCAGGGCGGCCAGAACACTGAAGAGGCAAGCCGTCTGGAAGAGCTTGCCAGACGCCAGGAAGGTCTGACCCGCGCTCAGCGCAACCTGGCCCGCCGTCTGGAAGAAATGGATGAAGAGCAGCGTCGGCGTGAACTCGAGCGCCTGCGTCGTGATCAGGAGCAGATCAGTAATGAGCTGGCGCAGCTGCAGCAGCAGATGTCACGCCGGCAACAGATGAGTCAGGGACAGCAGAACAGTCAGGCGCAGGCTGGCGGCAGCAGTCAGCAGATGGAGCAGATGCAGCGCACCATAGAACAGATGCAGGAAGCGGCCCAGGCCGAGACGCCCGCGCAGGCAGCTGCCCGCAGTCAACGTGCCCTGGACAGTCTTCGGGAACAGCAAAGGCAGCTGGCACAGCAGTCTGAGCAGTCACCGAACCAGTTGGTGCAGGATCTGGCGCAGCGTGGACAACAGCTTCAACAGCAACAGCGAGAGCTGCAGCAGTCGCTGGAAGACCTGAGTCGCGAGCAGGGCCTCGGTCAGTCGCGACAGTCGGCAGCCAATGATGAAGGCCTGCAGGAGCTGACAGAACAGCAGCAGCGTCTGCGCCAGGAGCTGGAGGAGATCGATCGCATGTTGCGTGCCGTCATCGCGCGGGCGGGCAATGATGAGCAGCAGACGCTGGCGCAGGCACAGGAAGCCACACGTGCGCTGCGGCCTCTACGTGAACAGATGGACACCAGTAATCGTGTGCTGCGCAGTGGCATGGTCAATCTGGCTGTTGATATTGAGCAGGACATTGCGGAAGCGCTGGCTGATCTTAGCCGCGACCTGCAGGGTCTGGAGCCGGGTAATCAGCTTGCCCAGCAGACGGATGCTGATCCAATCAATCAGGCCGCCGCTGACGCCAGCGCGCTGCGGCGCGAGCTCGAGGCACTGCAGGAGCAGATCAGTAATGGTCAGCAGGAGTCAATCGGGCAGATGCGTGAAAGACTGGCGCGCTCCCAGCAACTGGCGCAGCAACTCGATCAGCAGCTGTCGCAGGCTGGCGAGCAGCAGGCCGGCGAAGGCCAGCCCTCGCGTGGTCAGCTTGCCCAGCGTGGCCAGCAGGGCAACCCAGGCAACCAGGCTCAAGCGGGTAGTGCCGCCAGTCAGGTCGATCCTGGCGATCAGCGGGGTATCGGACGCATTCCAGCGGAAGGTGAAGCGGCGCTCTGGGGTAACGCTCGCTCAATCAGTACCGAGATTACCAGTCAGTCGCTGGAAGCATTCATGAATCAGCCAGAGCTTCTGCAGGGTGTTCTGCAACCACTGATTGAACTGGAAAGTGATCTGCGTGCGCGCGCTGAACTCGCCCGCATCACGCGCCGCCTGTATACCGTATCCGAAGAGGATATCCCTGAGGAATATCGACAGCTGGTGGAAGCCTACTACCGGGCGCTGTCCGAAAATCGGAGCGCGACGCCCTAAACGATGAGTTTCTTTGTAGATCCATACGCACTTGAGGCTATCGCAGACGGGCAGTTCTCGTTCGCCAACAGCCCTCACCCGCTGGTCACTGTCATTCTGATACTGCTGGTACCGGCCATTGTCTGGCTGCTGTACCGGCGCACAACCCGGCCGGTCAGCCCGCGCTGGAAGGCCCTGCTTATCACCCTGCGATCGGCCGTCCTGCTGCTACTGCTGCTGATGCTGCTGCGTCCGGTGATCACCACCTGGGAAGTCAATCCACAGGAGACCTACCTGGCCGTTTTGATTGATGACAGCCAGAGCATGCAGATTAATGACATGGGGAATGGCCAGTCACGGGCTGCAGCCGTGCAGCAGGCGCTGTTTGCTGATAACGGGATACTGCCGCCGCTGGCGGAGCGATATCAACTGCGGACATTCGCGTTCAACAATGCATTGAGCAGGCTGGATACGGCAGAGGAACTGCAGGCAAGCGGCAATCTGTCTGATCCCGGCCAGGCATTGCAGCAACTGCGCAATCAGCTGGGCGGACTGCCATTGAGTGGCGTTGTACTGGTCAGCGATGGTGCCGACAATTCTGGTGCCGATGTCCTGGCACAGGCGCGCGAATTCGCGGCACGTCAGGTGCCCATTTTTACGGTTGGTGTGGGTCAGCCTGAAATTCAGCAGGATGTCGCCATCACTGATGTTGCAGCCGCCAGTACGATTCTGGATAACAGCATTTTTGATGTACAGGTAACGCTGCAGCAGCAGGGCTATGCGGGGCGTCAGGTTCAGCTGCGGGTTCTTGATGGTGAGACCGAAGTGCTCACTCGAAATGTGACACTCGGCGCGAATGGTGGCAGCAGCCGCTACGAGCTGGAACTGGAGCCAGAGCGCCGGGAGCCGATTCTCTACGAACTTGAAGTTGAAACACTTGATGGAGAGCTGATTGCCCAGAATAACCGTTATCAGTTTCTGGTCGACAACAGCGAGCGCCCGCCACTGAATATTCTCTATGTTGAGGGCCACCCGCGTAATGAGTTCAAGTTCATCAGACGGGCTGCCGAAGGTGACGAAAGCCTGCGTCTGGCCTCCTATCTGCAGACCGGGCCTGGCAGGTTCTACCGACAGGGCATCAATACACCGCTGGAGCTGAACGACGGGTTTCCTGCCACTGCAGAAGACCTCTATCAGTATCAGGCCGTGGTGATAGGCGATATTGATCCGGACTTTCTCAGTGCAGAGCAGCTGATGCTGCTGCAGGATTTTGTGGCAGAACGTGGTGGCGGCCTGCTGGTAAGCGGCATGCTGGATGATGCCTTTGTTGACACGGCGCTGGCTGACATCCTGCCGGTCACCCCGGTGCGGCTGTCCGCTCTTCCTGGGTACCTGCAGGGTGGTGTGCGACGAGGCAGCCATGCTACCGGCGAAATGTTTACGCCCCGCCTGACCACGCCCGGGGAGTTTTCTCCACTGCTGCGGCTGGGCGCTGATGACAGTGAGAACCGCAACGCCTGGTCAGCCCTGCCGCAGCTGCAGGGTATTTATGTGACCGGCCGCGCCAAGCCGGGCGCCACCGTCTTGATGGAACACCCATCCGTGCAGTTTCAGGATCAGGCGCTGCCGGTCATGGCAACGCAGCGTTATGGGAGCGGTCGCAGCATGGCGATTACCACTGCCAGCACGTGGCGCTGGCAGATGCTGATGCCGGCAGAAGATGAATCGCACGAGCGTGTCTGGCGACAGATACTGCGCTGGCTGGCGCAGGGAGCGATGGAACGCGTTACCGTGAACTTTGACAAACCATTCTACAATGTCGGTGATGAAGTCACGGTTTCAGTGGAAGTGCGTGATGAGCGCTTTGAACCCGACAACAATGCTTCATTGTGGCTGCAACGCACCGACCCGCAGGGTGAAGTCAGTGATATCGCCATGGAGTGGGATATAGACGAAAACGGCGTCTATCGCAGCCGCTTCGTGGTTGAAGACGAAGGCGTGTACAACACACTGGTAGATGTCAGCAGCACTGCGGCGGCAAGAATCGACGACGAAAAACCGGCAGCATTTGTGGTTACTCCGTCGCTGCGCGAATACAACAATGCAGCCCGTGACGACGGTCTGCTGGGTCGCATCGCGGAAAGCAGTGGCGGTCGGTATTACGATCTGGGTGAAATCAACCAGCTGGTTGGCGATATTGAGCGCAGCCCTGGTGCGTATTCGCAACAGGTTGAGGAAGACCTGTGGGACCGTCCGGGCTTCCTCCTGCTGCTGATCGTATTGATGTGTGCAGACTGGATGGCCAGACGTTACCGGGGGTTGTCATGATTGCTCGAAGCGTAATCGGCAGACTGGTTTTTGCGCTGGGTGTTTTCTCACCTGCGGCTTTAGTCATGGCACAGGATGTTGCAGCAGACGGCGAGACGCCATGGTTCAGTCAGGCAGTAGATACCGAAAAGTTTGCGGTGATCATTACCGGAGCGGCTGCCACGCCGGAGAGCCGGGAACAGTTTCGCAGCTGGACTGCAGACCTGTACCAGTCACTGCGTGACGACTACGGTTATCCGGATTCCCACACTACGCTGTTGATGGATGATGGCAATAACGTAGGCGAGCTGGCACCTATGGTTGATGGCAGCTCTGAGCTCGAGGACATCCGCAGTGCCCTTGATCAGCTGAGTCAGCAGATGGCTCAGGGTGATCAGCTGACATTGTTTTTGATCGGTCACGGTTCAAGCCGGTTTGGTGAGGCCAAATTCAACAACGTCGGTCCGGACATGACGGGCAGCGACCTGGCGCAGATGCTTGAAGCTTTTGATGGTCAGGATATCGTTGTAGTCAATACGACAAGTGCAAGCTTTGAGTTTTCACGCGAGCTGGCAGCTAACGGTCGTGTCATCGTGTCGGCGACCCGGTCTGCAGCAGAACGTTATGACCCGGTGTTCGGCGGCTTCTTTATCGAGGCCATGCAGGGGCGACAGGCGGATCTGGATCGCAATGGTCGACTGTCAATTCTGGAAGCCTTTAATTTTGCGAGCAGTCAGACGGCCGAGTGGTACAGCGAGCAGGGCAGATTGCCCACCGAAAATGCCGTCCTGGATGATACCGGTGATGGTCTGTTCAGTCGGGAACCTGGCCGCAACGAGTCTGATGGCCTGCTGGCAGAAATCGCCTATGTCGATATCGTCAGGCCGGATGAGGCCAAAACATCTCCTGGCGCGCGTGAAATACTGGCTGATATACAGCGTCTGGAGCGAGAGATTTTCATTCTTCGCAATCAGAAGAGTAACTACCTGGAGGAAGACTACTGGAGCCGGCTGGAAGCCCTGTTAATTGACCTGGCGTTACAAACGAGGGATTACAATGCATTGCCCTGAATCGATTGGCCACGTAAAGATCAGCAAATCCAGACGCGTCGCTGCGCTGCGCATGCGACGCCCGGTCACGGCCTGCCTGATGCTGGCAATGCTGGCCTCGCCGCTGGTAACGGACAGACTTAATCTGGCGGGTGTGGTTGTTCACCTGACACCCGCAGCGTATGCGCAGACCCAGCCGACTGACCTGGAGAATCTTGAACGCGGGCAGCAGCTGTTGTTGCGCGGATCCTATCTGGCTGCGATGGAGGTTCTTGGCTCCGTTCGCGACGATTTTTATCAGGAGTCGGCCGCCCTGGCACTCGCCCGCGCACATGTCGAAACTGGGCAGTACGATCGTGCCGTGGATGTGCTGCAGGATGTCATGCGCGACGCTGCTGACACGCCCGAAGTGGCCACAGCGCTGGCTGAGATTTATGTGCGTACCGGACGTTCGGAACAGGCAAACACCTTGCTGACTGAAGTAACACGGCAGCTGACTACACCACCTGTGCGGTCCCTGGTGCAGCACGGCATGGTGTTGTCGCTGCGTGGCGATCGCGTGGCGGCACAGGAGCAGTTTAATGCCGCGCTGGCGCGTTACGACAGTGGCAGTGTCTTTGAGTCCTCAGATGTCGGGATGGTGGCACTGGCTGCCTGGCAACTCGGTGAATTCCATGACGCCAACGCACTTTTTAACGAGGCCGTGCGTCTGGACGACAACAACCTCGAAGCACTGGCGCTGTGGGGTGATCTGTTCCAGGACAAATTTAATGACGAGGATGCCCGTCGCAACTATCAGCAGGTGCTGGATATAAATCCCCGCTACACACCCGCGCTGGTTGGCATGGGGCGAATCACCTCACCGGAGCTGAACCTCTCACGTGCACTGGATGTCAATGTTCGCGACAGCGAGGCGCTGCACACATTCGGACTGATACTGATACGTAATAATCAGCGCGAAGAAGGCGTTCGCATGCTGGAGCAGGCGATCGGCATCAATCCTGAGTCCATCCCTGCACGGGCGATACTGGCGGCGCTGGCTGTCATGAATGATGACGAGGCTGCACTGGCTGCCCAGCGCGCCGCAATCAACAGTTTCAGCCCGGACAATTCCATGTTCTATGCGTTGGCGGCCGAGTTCCTGGGCAATAACTATCGATTCGAGGAAGCGGTTGAATATGCAAGGCTGGCAATAGACAGCGATCCGCAGAACTGGTTTGCGCATACCGTGCTGGGTGGCAACCTGGTTCGACTCGGCGAGGAAGCAGAGGGTAAAGGCCATCTGGAAAGCGCCTTTGATAATGATCCGTTCAACGTGCTCACATCAAACATGCTGCAGGTATTTGATGTGCTGGAAGAGTACGAAACGCTGGAGACAGAGCATTTCCGCGTAAACATGAGTTCGCGCGATGCGCAGATCCTGTGGCCGTACATGGCGCCGCTGCTTGAGGAAAGCTGGGACCGCCTGGTGGCCAAATACCAGTTCGAGCCCGAGGTGCCGGTCGTCATCCAGGTCTTCGAACGTACTGAGGATTTTGCGGTGCGTTCCGTCGGACTCCCCGATATCGGGCCGCTGGTCGGCATCTGTTTTGGTAAAGTGATCACACTGATTTCTCCGGACACCCTGAGTGCCAACTGGCAGGAAATTGTCTGGCACGAACTGGTCCATGTGTGGACGCTGCAGATGACCAGCAATCGCATGCCGCGCTGGCTGTCAGAAGGTATCTCAACATGGGAAGAGCGACTCGGCCGACCAGAGTGGGGCCGCCGCCAGGGGCTTGATCTGGTCAGGGCGGTACAACAGCAGCGCGTTGCACCCGTCGCAGGGCTCAACAATGCGTTCACCTCGGCAGGGAGCAATGCCGATCTGAACTTCGCTTACTATCAATCCTATCTGGTGGTGGAATACATCGCCGAAGCCTTCGGTTTCGAGAGTCTGCTGGCCCTGATTCATCAGTACGCTGAAGCAAAGCCCGAGCCTGAGATGTTTGAGGCTGTGTTCAATATGGACATGGCAAGCTTTGATGAGGGCTTCCAGGCCTGGCTGCAGGCCAGAGTGGAATCGATCAACGTTTACGTGCACAGTGAAGACAGCCCTGACGATGGCGCGGCGCATGGTCACGGGCGCCGTGAAAACAGCAGTGCGGTCCTTGCTGAGTTATACAACAATCAATCTTTGAAGGAATACATGGAAGGGCGGGTGCAGCGTCAGCCGCGCGACTTCCAGGCGCACCTGCAACTGGGTATCGTCCAGTTCCGCGAAGAGGCATGGGATGATGCGATTGAGCATCTGATCATCGCTCATGAAATCCTGCCGGATTATTCGGGCTACCCGAGTCCGCCGCTGGTGCTGTCACAGGTTTACGAAGCCAGGGGCGATACCAATCAGCAGCTTTACTGGCTGGAGGTCATGCTTGAAAACAGCCAGCATGATTTTGCATCGCCATTGAAACTGGCCAATGTTGCACTTGAAAACGGCAATCTGGAACGTGCCGGGTATTACATAGAGCGTGCGCTGTCAGTCAACCCGTATCGCCCCGAGATTCATCAGGTCAATGCCGAACTGGCATCGGCACTGGGTGATACTGCCACTGCGGTCCAGGAGTACGAAGTACTGCTGGAGCTTGATCAGACCGATCCGGTTGCCGCTCGAACCAATCTGGCGCAGGCCTATCTGGAAAACAACCAGACTGAGGAAGCGCGTCAGAGCATTCTGCGCGCGTTGGAAACGGCACCTGGTTATGAACGTGCGCAACAGATATTACTGCGCGCTGTTGGTCGAGGGGGAGAGTAGCATGCCGGTCCGGCTGCGACACATGATTGCTGGTCGGCGGGCTCTTGCCTGCGGGCTGCTGATGGCGAGCGCCTTGCTGGCAGTCAATAGTCAGGCGCAGCCGCAGTCCGGTATCGCATTCCCACCGGACTTTGACATACGTTCCCTGCAGGACCGTGACCCGCCCCAGATCGCCATTGGCGGGCAGAGCAGCAACCAGGCACGCGAGCCCCGGGTAGCGCCCGAGTTCACTTTTATCCGGGGACGCTATGAAAACTATCCTGGCGGAATGGGACGACGTGGTGGCTGGTGGGATACCGACTATCCCGACGCCGAACAGAACTTTCTGCGCGGCGTGCAGCGCTATACCCTGGTAGACACAGAGACGCAGGCCACTCGCTGGCTGGACCTGACGGATCCGACACTGTTTGAACATGTGTTTCTTTACATGACCATGAAACGCGTGCCCGTCGGCCGGATGTACAGCGGCCCGAACTTCTCAACCGCAGAGGCTGAAGCGCTGCGCGAGTTCATGCTGCGCGGCGGATTTGTGATGCTGGATGATTTCTGGACCGAAGCGCATTTTGAAGATTTTCTGATAGAGATGGTGAAGATTTTTCCGGATCGCGAAGTCGTGCAGCTGCCCATTGATCACGAGATTTTTAATCTGTTTTATGAGATTGACCGGGTGCCCCAAGTGCCTGGCCGCGCTGTGACCTGGGACTACGGCGGTGTCACGCTGGATGATGCGCGTTATCCACCCTCTGTGCACGCCATCCTGGACGACGACGGGCGGGTCATGCTGGTGGCTAACTATAACTCGGACATGGGCGATGGCTGGGAACATACCTTTCTGGAGATGTATCCGACGGAAATGAGTAACGCCGCGTATCGACTTGGCATTAACTATCTGATTTACGCTTACACACACTGATTAAAGCAGAAAGACTGCTTCAACCTATTGGCACAAGAAGGACATGACGATGACAGACACAGATACCATACAGGACGCACCGGTTGCCGGGCTGGATGATCAAGACGATCTGGCGCTGGTCAAAAAGATGCAGCAGGGGCGGGATCAGATGGTGCAGGAGATCCGCAAGATCATCGTCGGTCAGGAAGCGGTTGTGGAGGAGTTGCTGATTGCGCTGTTTGCTGGCGGCCACTGTCTGGTGACTGGTGTGCCGGGTCTCGCCAAAACACTGTTGATCAAAACCGTGGCTGACATTCTCCAGCTTGATTTCAGTCGCATACAGTTTACACCGGACTTGATGCCTTCAGACGTGGTGGGTGCGGAGATTGTGGAAGAGCAGGAAGGTCGCCGCAAGCTGGTGTTTGTTAAAGGTCCTATCTTCACCAATATTCTGCTGGCTGACGAGATCAACCGTACACCACCGAAGACTCAGTCCTCCTTGCTGGAGGCGATGGAAGAGCGTCAGGTCACAGCAGCAGGTGTCACACACAAAATGTCCAAGCCGTTTTTTGTGCTGGCAACTCAGAACCCAATTGAGCTGGAAGGTACCTATCCCTTGCCGGAGGCGCAGCTCGACCGATTCATGTTCAAGATTGAGCTGGGTTACCTGAGTGAGGAAGAAGAGGTAGAGGTCGTCAGCAACACAACCCGCACTGTTGATCACACGGTTTCACATCCATTGAGTGGCGAAGACATTCTGGCCTTCCAGCGTATCGCCCGGCAGGTGCCAGCGGCTCAGGCTGTCATCCAGTATGCCGTGCGACTGGTACACGCGACCCGTCCGCAGAGCGAATCAGCACCGGATTTTGTGCGCGACTGGGTAACCTGGGGCGCTGGTATTCGTGCGTCCCAGAATCTGGTGCTGGCTGGCAAGGTTCGTGCGCTGCTGCATGGCCGCTATAACGTGTCATTCAACGACATCCGGGCACTGGCGCCATCTGTGCTGCGTCATCGTCTGCAACTGAACTTTCACGCCGAGGCGGAGCGCATCAATGCTGACGAGCTGATCAGACGCGTGCTGGCCCACGTCAAGGAACCGGCCTGATCAATCAGGTGGCTGTTGAAACAATAACAACGGTAACAGGTGTGGCGACAGGAAGCTGGCAGATATGACACAAAGCAATAACTTTATAGACCCTGCTGTGCTGGCAACTCTGGACAATCTGGAGATGCGGGCCCGCGTCGTTGTTGAAGGGTTTATTGCCGGTCTTCACAAAAGTCCCAAACGTGGTTTCAGTGTGGAGTTCACCGACTATCGTCACTATATCCGCGGTGATGACATGCGCCATGTGGACTGGAAGCTCTATGGCCGCACCGACAAGCTGTATATCAAGCAGTACGAGGATGAAACCAACGTGCGCTGTTATCTGCTGCTGGATAGCAGTGCATCGATGAGTTATGCCTCACCGGGCATGATGAGCAAGCTTGAGTATGGCCGCACGCTGGCCTCAGCACTGGCCTATTTCATCATGCGGCAGAAAGATGCTGTGGGCCTGATTACTTTTGATGATCACATCCGGGACTACATTCCTGCCCGTGCGAGACAGCTGCATCTGATTCGTATCCTGCGCAAACTGAATGAGCTGCAGGCAGGCAAGACTACCAATATCGTGCGACCGCTGACCGAGCTGGCCATGTCGCTGAACAGCAAAAGCCTGGTGATACTGATCAGCGATATGCTGGAAGATGAAGAGGGCACCATCAAGGCTCTGCAGCAATTACGCGCCATGGGCAACGAAGTCATCGTTTTTCATGTGCTTGATGATCAGGAGCTGAATTTCAACTTCAAGGAGTCCACGGAATTTGTCGATATGGAGTCGGCAGAAACTCACCGGACATCCCCGGCCGCCGTGCGCAATGCCTATCTGGAGAATCTGAACAACTATCTGACTGAGTGCCGCAAACGCTGTCAGAGCAGTGGCGTTGACTACTGTCTGCTGAATACTTCGCAACCGCTGGACAAGGCGCTGGCCTCCTATCTGGCGCGCCGGGCGAGGAGCGCATAAATGGGTTTCCTGTCGCCTCTGTTCCTGTTGGGTCTGTTGGCTGCCGCAATTCCTGTAGCCATTCACCTGATCAAGCGTGAAGATCCGCCCAAGCTGCTGTTTGGCTCATTGCGGTTTCTAAAACAAACCAGCAAAAAACTAATTCTTTTTCAGAAGGTACAGCAGTGGTTGCTGCTGTTGTTACGCTCACTGTTGATCTGTCTGGTGGTGCTGGCCTTTGCCAGACCACTGCTCTATCAGGGCTCGCTGGCGCAACTGGTGGACGCAGAGCCTGAGTCGGTTGTGATCCTGCTGGACACCTCATTGAGCATGCAGTTTGGTGATCGCTTCGAGCGCGCTGTTGAGCGGGCTCAGGATGTCCTGGACGGACTTTCCAGCGGTGATGAAGTGGCCGTGGTGACCTTTGCCGCGGGCACTCAGGAAACGCGGGAACTAAGCAGCGATCTGGACAGTCAGCGACAATTCATCGAAGAACTCGAAGGTCCCGGCTACGAGCGGGTGCGATTCTACCCGCCGCTGCAACTGGCTGACGATATGCTGGCTCGCCAGGCCATCCATGATCAGCGGCGCGTTGTGCTGATTTCTGATTTTCAGGCTGACGGTCTGTCTGATGACGTTCAGGGGTGGCGACTGGCTCCGGGGGTTGCCTTTCAGGGTATTGATGTGGGCGATGAGCGCAGCAGCAACCTGACGCTGACTGATGTCAGAGCACCCATGCAGGTGATGGAGACGACCGACAATTATGAAGTCCTGGCGCGGGTGCGCAGCACCGGCTCAGTGTTTCAGCCGCGCGCTAATTTGACGCTGCGAATGAATGGTGAAGTGGTCGGACAGGAGGCGGTCGATCTCGGGGATCGCTCAGAGGCGGTGATCACTTTCCCGTTTGAGCTTGAAGACTCCGGGTCCTATCGCGGCGAGTTGCGCCTGTCTGACGACGATTTCGACCTTGATAATCGCTGGTACTTCACCATGAGTGTCCTGCCACCGATGCGTGTACTGGTTATCAACGGGGCGCCTTCTTCAGACTGGTTTGACGATGAGGCTCACTGGTTTGTACTGGCGCTGGAAGGTATGGAGAACTCTCCGTTTGCCGTGACAACAACCACGCCCTCTGATTTGTCTGCAGATATGCTCGCCAGCAGCGATGCCGTGGTTGTCCTGAACCTGGATACCCTGCCTGCGGCTTTTGTCGATGATATGTCAGATTTCGTAAGGCAGGGTGGTGCGGTCTGGTTTGCGCCTGGTGACCGGGTGCGAGCTGACGCGTTCAGTCGCAGCTTCGCTGAGCTGAGTCCTGCCACGTTGCAGGCACCCAATGTGCTGGGCGAGGCGGAGTATCAGTTGATTGCTGATATGGACCGTCGTCATCCCGCGCTAAGTGGTCTGAACGTTGACTGGACAGCACGTTTCCAGGGGTTCTGGCAGGTGACACCATCAGACGAGGCTGACGTGTTGATGCGCTTTGATTCCGGGGCACCCATGGTCATGGAGCGCTCGCTTGGGGACGGTCATACGGTTTTGCTGACAACCTCGCTTGATCTGGGATGGAGCAATTTTCCCTTGCAGGGGCTCTATGTACCGTTTGTTCACGAAATGCTTCGTTATCTTATCCAGCCACCACAACAGCAGGGCGCCTGGCAGATTGGTGACCGCATTGTTCTGGACGAGTCCATGCTTGATGCACAGCGGGTCTCCGGTGAAGAGCTGGTGCTGACACAAAGTGACGGACAACAGGTACGGATAGATTCGCAATCCCCGTACTACACGGCGTCCATGCCCGGTTTTGTCGAAGGGCCTGATGATCGCACACTGGCGGTCAATATTGAGCCTGCCGCTGCGCAGTTGAATCGGGTAGCCGTCGCCACCGTCAATGATCGAATCCTGAATCCGGAAACCACGCCACGTGCCAGTGAGCAGGTTCGTTCTGCCCAGCTGATTGCTGATCTGGAACAGCCACAGAGGCTATGGTGGTGGATACTTCTGGTTGCGGCATTAATGCTGATCCTGGAGGCCTGGATCGCCAATCGCACGTATCGTTGAACGACTGTAGACAATCACCAGAACAAGGCTGCAGGAGCAGATTCCAAGTCAGTTAGGGGGGAACAGAGAATGATGACCCCACAACCTTGCTCTGGATGGTCGAATCCTATCACAGGCCTTTCGGGCCGTACCCCGGGGTGACAAATTGTTGCAAAGCGTTTGTATTGCTGTAACGAAGCATTACAAACGCCCGCAAATGTAACTCAGTCCTGGCCGTTTCAGGCTGCAGGCTGAGCCTGAGAGCCACGACTGAAGCGATCACGTACCCATGCGATCTTGCTGCGCAGGGAATCAGGCAGTGCCAGCATCGCTGGTGTCACGATCAATGTCAGAATGGTCGCAAAGGACAGACCGAACACAATCGCGTTGGCCAGTTTCACCCACTGCGAAGTAATCGGGCCGCCAATTTCTATCTCGGCACCAATCAGGTCGAACGACACATGTGCCGCCAGCGGGAGCAGGCCACACCCAGTGGTGAAGGTTGTCAGGAACACCGGTCGCAGACGCTGCACCCCGGTCTGCACAATTACCTCTCGGATATGCCAGTCCTTGTGTCGCTCACGCAGATAGTTGAACGTATCGATCAGAACGATGTTGTTGTTCACGATAATACCTGCCAGCGACACAATACCCACACCAGTCAGAATCACACTGAATGTCTGGCCCGTGGTCAGCAGACCCAGCAGCACGCCCGCAGTTGACAGCAGCACCGAGGAAAGGATCAGCACAGCCTGATAGAAGCTGTTGAACTGCGTAACCAGCAACACGGCCATCAAAGCCAGTGCCAGGCTGAAGGCCACCATCAGGAATGCGAAAGACTCTTCCTGTTCTTCGTTGGCACCACGGAACACGTAGTTGACGCCAGGTGCCAGCGGGTTTTCCTGCAGCCACTGACGGATTTCCTGCAACTTGTTGTCGGTGACCACGCCGGGCGCTGGGTTGGCACGCACGTAAATCACGCGATTGCCATCGACACGCTGGATGGAGCTCACGCCGGGCAGCGCTTCACGCTGGATAAAGCTGCTGATCGGCACCAGGCCGTCCATGGTGTTGATGCGGATATTGTCTATCTGCTCAATGCCACGATACTCACGCGGGTAGCGCACGCGAATCTCAACTTCTTCCTCACTGTCGTCCGGGCGGTAGTCACCCATCATCACACCATTGGTCAACAGCTGGATAGCCGTGCCAATCTCGGTCATGCTGGCTCCGGACATGGCAGCACGTGCGCGGTCTACAGTGATTTCCCACTCGATACCAGGAACCGGTGTCGTATCATCGATATCAATCAGGCCAGTGACTTCATTTTCGATGAAGTCCCGCACGCGACGGGCCTCAGAAATGATGGTACGCAGGTCCTCACCGTAGAACTCGATCTGCAGTTCCTTGCCGACCGGTGGACCCTGTTCCGGGGTATTGATTTCGGCGCGTACACCAGGAATGCCCTGAATGGCCTGACGGTAAAGATCTTCGACTTCAAAGCCATTAACGTCCCGGTCACGACGGTCGGTGAACTCCAGGAAAATGGTACCGATCAGATCGGGCGCGGCACCCATGCCACCACCCATGCTGCGACCGGCGCCGGACTGGGTAACAATGCTCTTGTAATAACCCACGTTTTTGATGCGATCTTCAACATCCAGCACGATGTCACGGATTTCTTCCGGCGAGTAATTGCCGCGCGCGAATATCTGCACCTGGGTCTGCGCTGGTTCTACACTGGTGAAGAACTCGACGCCTCTGCCAAACATGCCGTAGGAAATAATGATGGCGACCAGTGTAAAGACACTGCCCAGCGTGACGAGCCCGGGAAATCTGACGGCAGTTCGCAATATGGCTGCATAGACACCCACCACGCCACCAAGCTTTTCGGGTTTGACGTCTTCCAGCTGACTCAGTTGGTTTGCACCCTGCATCTTTACCGTCTGGCTACCAATCAGCGAGCCAATGGTAGGCGCAAATATCAGTGCGTAGAGCAGGGAGCCGACCAGCACAGCAAACACCGTAACTGGCAGATACCCCATGAACTCACCGGCGACGCCGGGCCAGAACATCAGTGGCAGGAAGGCGGCCAGGGTTGTGCCAGTGGATGCCATGATGGGCCAGAACATCCGGCTGACCGCTTCCTGGAAGGCGTCAGAACGTGCATACCCCTCGGCCATCTTGCGGTCGGCGTATTCCACCATCACGATGGCGCCGTCGATCAGCATACCCAGGCCAAGCAGCAGACCGAAGATCACCATGAAGTTGTAGGTGAAACCCAGCATCGAGATAACGATGAAGGCAAAGAAGAATGAAAAGGGCACGGCCAGCGCGACCAGAATGCCTGAACGGACGCCGACAGCGGCGATGACCACGACCAGTACAAGCACCATTGCCGTGGCCATATTGCCCTGCAGTCCCGAGTTCTGTTCAATAACCAGTGGAATAGTGTTGTTGAGATAGGTAATTTCGACCGCAGGTGGAATCTGGGCGCGCAAATCGCGAACCAATGCATCGATATTGTCCATCGCCTGAATCAGGTTGGCACCTTTGCGCTTCTGCACGTCCAGAGAGATGCTCTGCTCACCATTGGCGTAGGCAAAGCGCTCGGCATCTTTAAAGGTGCGGCGCACTTCGGCCAGGTCGCTGAGTACAACGACGCCGTCTTCATTCGCCGCTACCGGCAGCTCGAACAGGTCGTTGGCGGTTTCGATCAGCCCTGGAACCTTGATGGAGAAGCTGCCCGAACCAGTATTCAGGGTGCCTGCCGGAATCAGACGGTTATTGCTGCTTACCGCCTGCACCAGCTGTTGATTCGTGATGCCATAGGTTTCCAGCTTGGCAGGGTCGACGATGACTTCCAGCAGTTCTTCGCGGGCACCAATCATGTCAGCGGAAAGGATCTCCGGCAGGTTTTCGATATCGCGTTGCAGATCCTGGGCGATCTGCAGCAGAACCCGCTCCGAAACGCCAGTTCCGCCAATGGCGATCTGCACCACGGGTACTGTTGCCGCCGATACTTCCTGAATGATCGGCTCCTCGGTCTCTGCCGGGAAGCGCGCTTTGGCCCGATCTACAGCTGTGCGGATGTCCTGAACAGCCAGGTCCGGATTAAAGCTGACATCAAATTCGGTAATGATGGTTGCCGTGCCTTCATTGGCAAACGAGCGAATCTCGGTAATGCCTTCGACGTTTTTCAGCTCAATTTCGGTCGGTCTGACCAGCAGACGCTCAGAGTCTTCAGGTGAAATGCCAGGAAAGATAATGGTTGTAATGATGACCGGCACCGTGACATCCGGGTTCAGTTCCACGGGGATGGACCGGTAGGACGCCAGTCCAGCCAGCAGGATCACCACAAAGATACTGAGTGTGGTGCGCGATCTCGATACGGCAGATTTGATGTATCTCATTGTTGTGCCCAGTCAAAATTGGCATTGACCTGCTGGCCAGCAAATACCAGCTCCTGGCCCAGCGTGATCAGAGTGATCTGGTCCGGCAGTCCGGCTACCCAGAAGCCCGGGTTGGCCATGTCTGTGCTTTCACCAACGATCTCGACATGATGAAATTCGACGACATTGTCGCTGTTCAGTGTCTTGACGCCGACCATACCCTGGTCATCCATGGTCAGTGATGACGGTGGCACCAGGTGGGCTCTGCTCTCGTTGGCTGCGATCTGTATTTCTGTGCTGACGCCCTGACGGATCAGTTGATCGTCCTGCAGGTTTAGCGCCACTTCGATGCGGTAGCTGCGCGACATATTGTCAGCTGCCCGCGCGATGTAGGTCAGCGTGCCCTGCACCCTCTCGCCGGTAACCAGTCGCCCGGTCACTTGGCTGCCCAACTCCAGTTTACCCACATCAAGCTCGGGCACCTGAGCCACCAGCAGCATCGGGCGATCGTCCATCAGGGTGGCGCAGACACCACCCATGTCCATGTAGCCGCCCACTTCGACACGGCGCGATTCCATGATGCCGTCAAATGGTGCCTTGATTTTGGTGCGCTCCACTGCCAGTTCAGCGCGCGCAGCAGCGGCGACTGCGGAATCATAGGCGGCCTTGCGCTGGGAAACGGAGACCGATGATTCGAGATCGCGGCGCTGCAGATCCTGCGCACCTTCGTATTCACGGCGAGTCTGCTCGACGCGGCTCAGAGCCTCCTGAAGGTCAGACTGTCGGGTGTCCATGGCCAGTTCACAAAGAGTGTCGCCCTGTCTGACTCGCTCGCCTTCGGCCACCGGCGTGCCTATGATGCGGCCTGCGGTTTCGGCACGAACATCCACGAGTCGGTCGGCCTGAGTACGGCCGCGGACGCTGACAGACTGAGTGAATATGTCGGCACTGACACGGCGGGCCCTTACCGTGAAGTCTTCGCCGCTGCCAGACATGGAGGCGGATTCGGGAACCACATTGATTTGGGGCTGATCCTCACTTATGGCGTAACGATCGTCGTCTGCGCGCTCACCTCGTGGCATGACCATCCATATCACTATAAGGGCAACCAGGCCCACTGCTACCAGATACTGTTTTTTCACGCCAGACTCCACTTGCTGACAAAAATGTGGGGTGTTACCAGGCCATTAAGCTATGACAGTCAGCTAGTAAGACTAGCCAGAACAGGCAACCATGCTCGAACAATCGCAATGCCGACACCCGGTCCGGGTGCGCCTTATGTATTATTGTTTTTGTATGAGTTAGTTACGCCAGCGGTTTGCGGACAGATCTTGAGAAAGATAAGCGCCGGATGAGAACATTGCGCGAGGCTTTATACCACAATGCCGCAAAATGCCTGAGTGCCAAAAGTCACAAAGGCTGGCGCTTCGAGGCCCTTGCCTAGCCTGACACAGGCTTCTTCTGAAGTTTGCGTTGCAATGTTCGCCGGTGCATCTTCAGCTGACGCGCAGTTTCAGAAATATTGCCGTTATTTTCCTTCAGCACCTTCTGAATATGTTCCCACTCAAGGCGTCGAACAGACATCGGTTCCTGAAATTCAGGCTCGAGTGTCGATTCGATGGAATCTTCCTGAAGTGCCGCCAGAATTTCATTGGTGTCGGCGGGTTTGGCCAGGTAATTGTCGGCACCCAGTTTGATGGCCTCCACTGCGGTGGCTATGCTTGCATAGCCGGTCAGCATCAGGATGCGGCTGGCCGGTGCGTAGTTGCGAAGCAGTGGGATCAGTTCCAGCGACGATTGTCCGTCCAGATTCAGGTCAACAACTGCATGTGTGAAAGTCGTGCTGGCGATTAGCTGGCGTGCTGTCGGGATATCGGTAGCATGTGCTGTTTCAAATCCGCGGCGTTGAAAGGCGCGGACCAGAACCGAGGCAAAAACCTCGTCATCTTCAATCAGCAGTAGTGAATTGTTCGACATCGCCGGATATCCCAGTAACAGTTGGCAAGCGGACAACCGTTCTGGCACCGGCGTCCTTCAGATTAAACATTTCGATCTGACCACCCAGTCGCTGAATGGAAGCATTGGCCAGAAAGATACCCAGACCCATATTGCCTTCCCGCGTCGAGATGAACGGCTCTCCCATGTTTTCCATAACATGTGCGGGGATTCCCGGCCCGTCGTCCTCGACGCTGATCAGCAGAACACCTGGCGTTTGCGGATCACGCTGGTAGTGAACCTGCACCTCGCTGCATGCGGCTCTGATGGCATTCTCTATAAGGTTGATCAGAGCGTGGCGCACCGTCAGATCGCTGCTCAGGAACAGCGTGTCGCAGTCAGCCTCGACAGTGAAGGCAATCGTGGCGCTGGGGTGAATATTGGTAATGTAGTCGCTGATCGCCTGGCGAAAGGCACGCACTGAAATCTTGCCTGGGTTCTGTGGATCATTCTGATGATAGAACTGCGTCAACTGGTCCAGAGACGCTTTGCAACGAATCACTTGCTGATGCAGCAAGTGAATGTCTCGCTTCAGCTCCTCGGGCGGCAGCTTGTCGAGAGTCTGGTCATCCAGATCGGCCAGCAGCACCGACATGGTGGACAGTGGTGTACCCAGCGCGTGTGCAGTGCCGGCTGCCAGTGTGCCAATGGCGACCAGCTGTTCATTGCGCATTTCGTTTTCGCGGAACGTGGCCAGGCTCAGTTCGCGACTGCGGATCGCTGCTGCCATCCGATTGACAAAAATGCTGATCAAGGCTGCGCTGACAACAAATGTGACCCACATGCCAACCAGATGCACCTGAAAGCTCTGCATCATGTGGTCACTGTGGGCGTCAGTATTGAAGCCTATCAGCAGGAAAACCGTGTAAAACGCCATGGCTGCCAGCGCAAAGATGTGTGCCCATAGCGCCGTCATCAGTGTTGCGGCAACGGCCAACAGAACCAGCAAATAGGAAATGAGAGGATTGGAAGCGCCGCCGGTGTAGGCCAGCAGTATGGCCAGAAACACAAAATCCAGCGCCAGGTTCAATGCGACAGTGCGCTGTCCGACCAGGGTCGCCCGTTGAACCTGAAACCACCCGGCAAGCAGCGACACAATGATGCCGGACAACAACACCAGAATCACCGAGAGCGGGACCTGCAAAGGTGAGAAATAATTAAATATGAGTGCACCCAGAGTGCCTGTGATAGTGACCAGTGCACGCAACAGCAGCAATCGCTGCAGGGCAACTCTGGGGGAGCTGCGCAGTTCACTGGCGCCAGCCGCGAGCAGGCGGCTCAAGGCTTGTAGCAAGGATTCACTCATGCACGGCATTCTACCGTATAATGCCGCGCATGGAGACAGTCGCAGAAAAATTACGTTTTCCCCTGAATGTCTACGCCGCATTGATGCAGGCGACAGCAGAGCAATCCGCCTTTCTGGCTTACGGAACGTTGCAAGCACCCTCCAACTCCTCATCACCGCGTGCAGACGAGCTGATAGACGCTCAACGGCGGCTCGCTGACCAGATAATTGCTGCGCTGGACCTGCCTGCTGGTTCCAAAGTACTGGAAGTGGGCAGCGGTTCGGGGCTGCTGGCACGACACATGGCTGATGCCGGATGGCAGGTCACGGCCGTGGATAATAATGAGGCGGCCAGCAAACTGAGCACGCAGGCTCTGAGTGAAGTCAGTGCAAATATTGTCACTGCAGATTTTGCCAGTCAGTGGCCGCAATGGGCGCCGCAACAATACGACGCGCTGATCTTCCACAATAGTGCGCGCTATTTTCTCCCCTTGAGTTGTTTTGCGTCGGCAAGACACTTGCTTGCTGATAACGGCACAGTGCTGATTGTTGATGAGTTCCTGGCAGGAGTATCAGACGACCTGAAGTCGTGCGACCTGGCACAGTTAGATAACGTTGAGGCGCTGGCTGCCCGAGCCGGTTTCCTGTTGCAGGACAGGGTGGACATGACCGGCGAAACTGCCAATTTCCTGGATGCGTTCATTGCCCTGTTTCAGGGTCACCGGCAGGAACTGGTGGCACTCACTGACGAGTCCCCGGAAACGATCAGTGAGCTGGAAACGGCCATGCTCGACGACTTGAAGCGATTGCGGCAAGGCGACACCAGTCACCAGCTACTGACCTGGCAAATGCAGGCGGCGGCAGAGTCACTGGTGCCTGCTGAAACCCTTCAGGCAGAAGATTTTCAGCAGGTGTTTGAGCGAAGTTTCAAAACAGAATTTTCCGCCGCGTTGTGGCACTGGAAATACGGTGCAGGGCGTGGCGCTTCGGTGGCCGCCCTGCGGGATCAGCAGGTGGTGGCGCACTACGGTGGTATCCGCAGGGATATTTTGTACTTTGGCGATCCGGACGCGGCAGTTCAGATCTGTGACGTCATGGTCATGCCTGAGCAACGCAGTTTCTTCAGCCGTGACAGTCTGTTTTTCAAAACGGCTTCAACCATGCTGGAACAATACGCCGGTTATCACGCCAGGCATCTGCTTGGTTTCGGCTTTCCCAACATGAAAGCCATGCACGTTGCTCAGCGACTGAAGCTTTACGACAAAACTGATGAGCTGGTGCAGTTAAAAATTCCGGTAGCGCAGCATCAGACCGACTGGTACCTGCAGTTCGGAGGCATGGACGCCGCAGTCGTCGAAGCGGCGCAGAGTCTGTGGCTGTCCATGAAAGAGGGTTTTACAGATAGCATTATCGGCGTCAGAGATTCGCAGTATCTCGACTATCGTTTCAGGCAACGTCCCGGGCTCGAGTACGAAAGCGTTCAGATTATAGATGGCGACACGCTGGTCGCCATCGTTGTGCTCAGACCGCATGGTGAGCATTACCTGATTATGGATATACTATGCGAACCGGCACTATTGGGGCAGGCCTTTAATGAAATCAGCGCCCACACCCTGCGCCAGGGTCGGCCGGCCGTGTTCTGGTTGTCAGCAGGTCAGGTGGATCGCCTCGGCATTGAGTCACTATGTGTCGAGTCGCTGGGTATACACATTCCCTGCAATCGCTGGACTGCCGGCCCCGGCGCTGATCAATTGCAGGGAGCTTGGTGGTTGACCGCCGGCGACATGGACTTCATGTAGCCGACGGAGTATCAGACAGTCGCCTAAAAACGAGCGGTAATCGTGGCGCGCAGGCTTCGTGGTTCGGCCGGGTGGAAGTGGATATCTTCAACCGCCTGAGCTTCATTGGGCAGACGCGAGGCGTAGTAATAGGTGATATCGCTATCACGGCTGTCCAGCAGGTTCAGCAATTCAACATCCAGCGATATATTGTCTGTCAGTCGGGTGCTGAGCTGGGCGTTGACCAGCGTAGTGGGATCCGTCCGAACCGAGTTGTCTTCTATCAAAGGCGCGGAACCCAGATAGCGCAAACGTAGTCCGGCACTCCAGCCGCTGTCGCGGATGTTGTCGGCAATCACGCCCAGTGACACCGTGTTTTTGACGGCATTGGGTATGGAGTCGTCGGGGCCGACATTCTTCAGGCTGGCATCCGTCCAGGTCGCATCGGCATCAATCAGCAACCAGTCCAGTGGCGAATACAGAATGTCAATTTCCACACCTTCACGTTCACTGGGCGAGAGTGCTTCGGTATTGCCAGCGTCACCAACGTAAATCAGTTCAGACGACAGCTTCAGCCGGAACGCGGTCAGCGTTATCTGAGTCCTGGGGATAATGGTTGATCGCATGCCAACTTCATAACTTCTTGCTGTAGCCAGCGGGTCAACTGGCGTCGTCGGATCTCCGAGCACCGGGTCGGTCCTGGTTGTGGCTCCACGCGCATCATTGCTGTGGTAGCCCTGGCCGGCGCTGAGGTAGGTCTCAAAGTCGTCAGTCAGCGTGTAGATGACATTCAGCCTGGGGTTCAGCAGCGCGTCATTACCTTCGCCGCTGTTTGTGCCCAACAGGTCATCGACCCGGAATCGGTAGTGGTCAGTCCGCAGTGAGGCAACAGTTCGCAACTTTGAGGTCCAGCGTGTATCGACGGCGGCATAGGCGCTGGTCAGCGACTGCTCGATATAGTCGTCGCGTGTGCTCGCGTAACGCTGACGCTGTTCAGAAAGGTGCAGGCCGACGTGAATGTCATCGTAGCGATGCTGAAAACCGAAGCGGACAGTGGTCGGCAGTCGGGTTTCAAGATCCCGCTCGTACTGCGTGTCGATACCGGCAACGCGACGGCTGTCAGTCTGCTGAAACTGATCGCCACGCACCGGGTCAGCGTCGAAGTAGGTAAAGTTGGAGTACAGGTCCAACGCGTAATCCATAAGATAGGCAGTGAATTGCCAGCGGCTGCGGCTGTCCAGCTGGCTGTCAAAGTCCATGGACAGGCTGTTGCGGCGTGATTCGCCACCAGCAGTCGGGTCAATATTGCCCCAGATACTCAGCGTACCATTTTCGACTGCGCGCAGTGGAATCTGATCGGTGGCATCCCAGCTGTTGTCGTAGGCCAGGCCAGTGATACTGAGGCTGTGGTCTTCGCCCGCTTCGTGGTACTTGATCATGGCATTGCGTTTTTCCAGGTCCTGATCCAGGTTCCAGGGCCCATCATAATCTGTCAGCGCGCCAGCGAGTGTCAGTTGCCCGTCGCCAACGGCGAAGGATTCACCTGCAAACAGTCTTCGGTAGTCATGTTCACCCAATGTCAGACTGATCTGCCCCTCATCCAGGCTGTCCAGATAGACAAACTCGGCTGAGCCAGCGGTGGCGAAATTACCGGCATCTGCGTAGTAAGGGCCTTTGCGGTAGCGCAGGGTGCCAACCAGTTCGGGGATAATGAAGTTGATGTCCGCGTAACCCTGACCGTGGCCATGCGACGGAGTATTGACCGGCATTTTGTCGACACTGATGGCAAAATCGGTGCCGTGATCCAGGTTGAAGCCGCGTACAAAGTACTGGTTCGCTTTGCCTTCGCCACTATGCTGTGTCGCGATCATACCCGGCACAAACTCGAGCAGTTCTGCAGTTCGTGACACCGGGCGCAGTTCCAGTTGCTGGGCGTAGACCACCCCTTCGGTCGCCGTCTCAGGGTCGCCCTGAAGGTCGAAATCTGCACCCATGACCAGAATTTCACGTACGCCCTGTTGTGTGCTCTGTCCGGGCATCTCTTCGAAAACCTTGTCTGCATCACTATTTGTCTGAGCATGAGTGGGCAGTGCCACGGCAATCGCAGCGCTTAGCAGGTAAGTTGACTTCAAAATTACTTCCTTATTCTGTTGGCTTGTTAAATTACGTATCTCGCAGTCAGAGGCTTGTGAATATAGCTTGTTTAAGCGGCTATAAATTTTAAGTAGCTGATATGTAATAAATAAATAGACAGAATAGGTGCCGATCGGCAATCGGTTTTTGCAATTTTTGGGGAAGGGCGCTAGATTGTCACCTTGCAGTCTGCATGCAGTTGTCCATAAGGCCCTACCATGGAAAAGAATAAGCACCGAGCCTCTTCAAATATTCTTGCCACCCATCTGGGTGAGCTGGAATTGCAGGCCATGGAAGTCCTGTGGGGTTGCCCGCATCTTGATGCACGACAGATCCGCGAGCGCATTCAGCGTACGCGACAACCCAGCCTGAGCACAGTCCAGTCGGCACTGGAACGCCTTTATCGCAAGTCCTACGTGGACCGAATAAAGCAGGGCCACGCTTTCTCATATTTCGTCACGATTTCCAGAAGCGCGCTGCTGGCGCGCATGCTTGGTGAAGCAATCCACCTGTTGCACGACGGTCGCATGGAAACGATTCTGAGCAGTTTTGTCCACGTCGCCGCCGACATGGACGAGTCTTCTCTGGACAGTCTGGAGGAGATGATCAGGGATTATCGCAGGACATCGGGCGGTAATGACGGGACTCCGCAAGAGGGCAAGCTTTGATGGGGTTGCGAGCATGATTCACATGGTCGGCACATTCTCTCTGATCTGGCTAATGTTGTGGGCAGGACTGGCACTGTTTTTTGCTCTGCTGTATCCGCTGTTGCGACGTGTTGTGCTGCGAATACACCCAAAGCATGGCAGTCTGCTGTTGCTTTTGTACTGGGCGGCACCCGCACTTGTCGGGTTTCTGGCCAGCAGTCTGTTGTTTGTATCGCAGGCGGACGGGATGTTGATCTCGGCACACTGTCACGGCGCCTGCGAAGACCACGTGCCGCTGCTGAGTGTCGATGCGCTCGCCATTGGCGGTCTGGTGATAGCTGGTCTGCTGCTTCTGGTGCTGTTATTTAATTTCCTGCAGCAGCTTGCTAAAGGTCGCTTGATGTTCAAGCAATTTGAACTGATGACAGAAACCAGGCCCGGATTCAGATTTCTCGATGCCAGAGAGCCTGCCGTGTTTACTCTGGGCTGGTGGAGTCCGCGTGTTTTCATCAGTCGTGGTCTGCTTGAGTCCTGCAGTCGCGAGCAGCTGGTCGTTATCCTCGATCATGAACAGGCGCACCGTCAGCGTAAAGACAATCTCAGGTTGCTGCTGGGTCGGGTGTTCACGCTGTTTGTCCCGGGAGATCGTGGCCGGCAGATTCGCCATGATATGCATTTATTGTGTGAAGAGGCCTGCGATTTTGTGGCTGCGGGTAATCATGGCGTTACCAGTGTTGCCGAGACGCTGGTGCACGTGGGGAGAGTATTGAAGAATCACCCGGCGCCCATTCACTCGCGTGGATTCGCGAGCAGTGATCTTGAGCTAAGAGTGCAGGCCTTGCTGGCTCATCACAGCCGGCGTCCAATTCCCGCCTGGCTAATGTTGGTGCTCACTCTGATCTGCACATCCCTGCTCATCCTTTCGCTGGACCCTTTGCATCACGGAGCTGAGTCATTGATCGCGATCCTGGAATATCTCGCGTATCGACTCGTCTGACTGTTGAATAATGACAGAATGTGGCCAAACATGACCTTCGCAGGGAAATTTGCGGGGGTGACTGGCGAGGGCAGGGAAGCTGCACTAAACTGTGCCGGCTGCGATCAACCATCAGGGGAATCAAGTGGGCAGGACGAAACTAGCGCAAACCTTTTGGCTGCTGACACTGCTCTGCCTGCCAACTGCGATTGCCTGGGCACAGGATGCCGAAGACATAAATCAGACAGCTCAGGATGATGAGCCCGGCCTGATATCACGCGCACTGGACGAATTGCCGCTGGACCGGACATTAGAGTGGCTCGAAGAGCAGCGCGACGACATGTCCCGGCGTGTGACCAATATGGGGCGGACCGTTGACGACTGGCTCGCTGGCGATATCGAAAGTGCAGACATTAATCAAAGCTACCTGAGAATCCGCTTCAATCAGCGAGTTGGGCGACATGATGCTTATTTCTCCAATGCACGCATCAGCGGCCGCCTGGATCTGCCGCGCGCCTCTGAACGCTGGAAGCTGATCTTCGAGTCTGAGAACCGTGAGCAGAACTCACTGCGTGATCAGCGCCTGAGCAACATCAATTCCTCCGAATTTACCGGTGGCTTCAGCTACGAACACCCTGAGCGCAACGGGTGGCGATTTAATCATGATGTTGGCGTCAGGGGGCGGATCCCTCTGGATGTGTTCTATCGTCTGCGGACGCGCTATGGCGTGGATATTAACGAGGACTGGTATGTCGGCCTCAATAACCGCATTTTTTATTATTATAACGAGGGCTGGGGTCAGGATACCCGGCTGTTCTTTACCCGACGCATTTCTGAAGACTGGAACTTCCGCATTGAATCGGAAGTGAACTACGAACACAAATACCGGCTGACAGAGTTTGCACAGTCTTTCTCACTGCATCAGCAACTGGCTGAACGAGAGAGCATGATTTATGAAATCGGCTTGTTGGGGCAGAATCGACCGGAAAGTGAGGTAGACAGTTATTACGCGCAAATGCTGTATCGAAAAGCGATCTACGAAGACTGGCTGGTTATGGAAGTGGTGCCGCAATTGCTGTTTGAGTACCGATACGACTGGGAGCCTGATCCACGCGTGCAGCTGAACCTGGAAGTGTACTTTTTTGAGTTTGGCAACGCAGTCAACGATTGAGGCAGGCTATGACAACTGATGAAACAAACTTACCCATATTCATGCGGCCAGGACATTGCGCGGGGGATCTGCTGGAAGCACCGCAGTGGAAAGTGCTGGCCCAGTCGCACGGCTTTGTCGACATTGATGCCCACATTCCCGATCAGGTCCTGAATCCACGGCAGCAGTTATTTGGCGGGTTTACCGGGACCTACGTCGACATTGTGGCTCTGTACACCATCCGGACCATGTTTGGTTCGCGTCATGACTACTGGATCACCACGGTCAACATGCGGATTGACTATCTAGCGCCTGTAACCGGGCCGAGAGTGCGTTTGACCGGAGAGTTGATCAATCAGGGCCGCTCGACATCGCTGGTTGCGGTGACATTTTACGGCCCTGATGGGGAAAAGCAGGTCTATTCTATTGTGACCCTGCGTGTCATCGACAAGGTCAGCAATTAAGCAATAATTATCAGTTTTGCCTTACAGCGCATCGTTGCCCGTTTCGCCGGTTCGAATGCGTATGCTCTGTTCGAGGGCCGTCACAAAAATTTTGCCATCGCCGATATGACCCGTGTTGGCCGCTTTGCAGATGGCGTCGATGACAGCATCTACGATCTCATCGGCGACTGCTACTTCAATCTTGGCTTTAGGCAGAAAATCAACGACATACTCCGCACCGCGATAGAGCTCGGTGTGGCCTTTTTGCCGGCCGAAACCCTTAACTTCCGTCATGGTCATGCCATTGACGCCAAGCTCGGACAGCGCTTCGCGAACATCATCGGATTTGAAGGGTTTAATGATGGCAGTTATCAATTTCATCCAGCTTCTCCAGCGTGGCCATAAACTCGGTTGTGGACGCGCACTTTATCATGCAGGCCTGGCATACACCATATCCGGGATGTTGCCTGGGTGTCAGTGGGGGGTCAATCGCTGCCCGGGTCGTGCGCGTGCAGCGCATCAATCCATGGGCGCAGCTCATCCCAGTCCAGGTTAAAAATGTGTTTGGCGTTGGTGCCAGTTACAAGCCCCGCATTGACTCTGGCGCCGGCCTGTTCCAGAGCTGTGACCATGTCAGGCATCGCCTGATCCCAGCGAAATAGGTCATTCTGGGCGATCCGCACGTAAACTGGCAGATTCTTCATATCCTGGATAATGCTCAGGTCACGGAGGATACCGGGCACGGCGACCACGCCGTGGTACTGATCGGGTTGCTGGGCGGCCAGCGCCAGTGCTGAACTGCCTCCTGTGGAAACTCCAACCAGCAAGGCTTTGCCTGGCAGGATGTCGGCCTGGGATTGCAGGTGTTCGATCACAGCCGGAATCTTGTAACCGTTTTGGCCATCAAAATTGCTGCCGTCGGTCGACACCGGAACCGCGATCATCCAGCCCTGGCTGGCAAGCTCGCGGCCCAGCCAGAACTGCGCGCGCGCAACATATTCGTTGCCGCCGCCACCGGGCATCAGCACTGAAAGCGGCCATGGGCCTTCGCCGTGGTTGTCCGGTTCAAACAGGAAAACCTTGACCTCGCTGCCATCGCTCATGGTCACGCGTACTTCGCGTGCAAGCGCCAGGCCCGATTGGGACAGCAGTAGCACTGTCAGGCAAAGACACAGCGTCCTGCGAAGCAATCTGTGCAGATTGCGTGTGATGGACAGTCTTAATGGTTTTGTGTGGTCAAACGTGAGCAGCATGCAGTGTCCGGCTGGGTAATGGTCCAGGGCAGGGAATGATGAATATTTTTGAACAGATTCAGAATATCAGATTAATCCTGAGGTCGCGCCCTGATGTCGACAAGCGGTGCCTTTGGCCCGACAGAAAGTGCATTTGGACTAGAGGTTACGCTCCAGGCTGGCAAGCGGTTCAGACTGCTGGTCACGCCATTGGAAGAAACTGTAGACTGAGCCGGCCAGCAGAATGAGAGTCAGGATAATCCAGAGGATCAATCGCAGTCGCGAGGCCAGGCTGCGGTTCAGCGTCGGATCACCGGCACCGTTATCCCGCCATCCGGATGAGGTTTCGGCATGCCCCAGAAATTCGTTGACGCGATGCTGCTGCTGGGCAGCCCGCTGTAGCCGGCTGCGTCGTTTGAGGTAGGCAAATGCGACCACCACGACAAGAGTTGTAATCAAAATCTTCCAAAGCATGTTGCTACCCAGTCTCGCAAGGACCCGAATGATACCTTTCAGCCATGCCCACTGCCAGTGTTATGGACCGATCGACCTTTCCGCTGCCATAATCGGTGGATCTGGGCATCAGGATAACTGGACGCTGGAGGCGTGATGAAAACAAAAATAATAGCAGTGATTCTATTGGTGCTGGCGCTGGCCAGCGCACTGGCGGCGGTAATGACGGCCATTAATCTGGGTTTTATCATGACGCGGCCTGATTCGATCTCCGTGGCCAATACCTTTATCGGCCAGTTTGTTGTGATTGTGGCGGCGCTGGTACTGGCCAAATGGTTATACGAGGCTGGCAGAGCCCGGTTGCGCTAAGCGCGGATGGTCTGGCTCAGGAGTGGGAAGCTGGCGACTAACACGTTATAATCCGGCTTTTTCTGCAGCAGCTGGCTCATGAACGTCATTCACGACACTGAAGGCTTCCTGGAACATCATCCAGGTTGTGTAGCGACCATCGGCAAGTTTGATGGCGTGCACCTTGGGCATCAGCAGATCGTCAGGCAATTGCGGGCCAGGGCAGCTGAGCTCGATGTGCCCACTGTTGTAATTGTCATTGAGCCGCATCCGGAAGAGTTTTTTGCCAGTAATCCCCGTGAATGCCCGCCAAGACTCAGTGAGGCCGCTGAAAAGATCACATTGCTGGAAGATCTTGGCGTCGACACGGTCTATCTGCTGCGCTTTGACGACAGACTTTGCCGTCTGAGCCCCCAGCAGTATGTCGAGGATATCCTGATCAAAGGTCTGAATGTGCGCTGTCTGATCGTGGGGAATGACTTCCGATTTGGTCACCAGCGTCAGGGCGATTACGCCTTGCTGCAGGAATATGGGGCGCGTGCAGGTTTTCAGGTAATCGAGACCCAGAGCTGCAGCTACGATGGCACCCGCGTCAGCAGCACCTATGTGCGCGACCGGCTCAGGGCCGGGGACTTCAAAACCGTGGCTGGATTGCTGGGACGGCCTTATGCAATTGCCGGAGAAATAGTCGAGGGCAGGCAACTGGGGCGGGACATCGGCTTCCCAACCTGCAACCTGGCGCTTAATCGTCGCAATATTCCCCTGCATGGCGTCTATGTCTGCGACACACAGATCAGCCTGCCTGATGGACGACAGCTGAGTGTGTCGGGGATTGCCAATATCGGATATCGTCCGACGGTGGATGACAGTGGCGAGGCCATTCTTGAGGTACACCTGCTGGATTTTGACCAGGATGTCTACGGTGCGTGGATGTCGGTGATCTTCCGGCACCGGGTGCGGTCGGAGCAGAAATTTTCGTCACTGGACGAGCTGACACAGCAAATAGGCAAGGACACCCAGCAGGCCAGAGCATGGCTTGCCAACCATTGAATTCAAAACGTAAATCGAGCAAGTGACACTTTATGACTGACTACAAGCAAACCCTGAACCTGCCGTTTACGGAGTTTCCGATGAAGGCGGGTCTGTCGCAGCGCGAGCCAGCCATGCTGAAACGCTGGCAGGACATGGACCTGTACGGAAAAATCCGGCAACTGCGCGCAGGCAGTCCGACATTCATTCTGCATGATGGTCCTCCCTATGCAAACGGTGACCTGCACCTGGGCCACTCAGTCAACAAGACACTGAAAGACATAATCGTCAAGTCACGCTCACTGGCCGGCTATGATGCGCCTTACGTGCCGGGCTGGGACTGCCATGGCCTGCCCATCGAACACAATGTTGAGAAGAAAAAGGGTAAGGCGGGTCACAAGATCAGCCACGCTGAATTCCGTAAAGCCTGTCGTGAGTATGCAGCGCGCCAGGTCGAGAACCAGAAAAAAGACTTTGTCAGACTGGGCGTGCTGGGCGACTGGGACAATCCCTACCTGACCATGAATTTCAATACCGAAGCCAATATTGTCAGGGCGCTTGGCAAGATTGCTGTAAACGGTCACCTGGTAAAAGGTTTCAAACCGGTTTACTGGAGTGTGGTTGGCGCCTCTGCCCTGGCTGAAGCGGAAGTCGAGTATCAGGACAAGACATCGTTTGCGATCGACGTGCGTTTTCCGGTGGTCGATACCAACGCGTGGCTGCAAGCCTTTGATGTTGATGCTGCAGCTGCCGGATCTGACAAGCTGTCGCTCGTGATCTGGACAACCACCCCCTGGACCCTGCCGGCCAATCAGGCGGTTTCCCTGAATGCCGATCTGGAATACGCGCTGATCCGATGCACCGTCGATGACGCGGTGGGTGAAGAGTTGCTGGTGGTTGCCGCAGAAATGCAGGACGACGTGCTGCAACGTTATGGTTGTGCGGAATCCGCGACGCGGCTTGGTATCGCCAAAGGCGCGGCTTTTGAAAAGATGCTGCTGCAACACCCGTTTGTTGAGCGTCAGGTTCCAGTGCTGCTGGGCGACCATGTGACGCTTGATGCAGGCACCGGTGCCGTTCACACGGCACCTGACCATGGTATGGAAGACTTTGTAGTGGGGCAGGTCTACGGACTGGGTACACTGAACCTGGTCGACGAAAATGGCGTGTTTGTGGAAGCGGCGGGAGAAGTTGCCGGTGAACATGTCTACAAAGTTGACGAAAAGATTCTGGAAATTCTCAAGCGACAGCAGGCCCTGGTACACGTCAATAAAATCACCCACAGCTATCCACACTGCTGGCGCACCAAGACGCCACTGATTTACCGGGCGACGCCGCAGTGGTTTATCAGCATGACGGAGAAAGGACTGCTGACCGATGCACTGGCTGCCGTCAAACAGGTCAAGTGGATGCCCGAATGGGGTCAGGCGCGTATAGAACTGATGCTCAAAGGCAGCCCTGACTGGTGTGTGTCGCGTCAGCGTACCTGGGGCGTGCCAATTACCCTGTTTGTTCACAAGCAGACCGGAGAACTGCATCCGGATACGGCATCTTTGGTCGAGCAGGTGGCCAGTCTGATTGAACAGTCAGGCATCGACGCCTGGTTTGAACTGGATGCTGCCGAATTACTGGGAGCGGAAGCCGATAACTACAGCAAGGTGACAGATACACTGGATGTCTGGTTTGACTCAGGTGTCACACATTACTCTGTGTTGCAGGCACGTGAGGGATTGAGTTACCCGGCTGACCTGTATCTGGAAGGGTCAGATCAGCATCGTGGCTGGTTCCAGTCATCATTGAAAACAGCGATTGCCATGAACGGTACGGCACCGTATCGGCAGGTGCTGACGCACGGTTTTACGGTGGATTCGCAGGGACGCAAAATGTCCAAATCCATCGGCAATACCATATCCCCGCAGGAAGTATTCAACGAATACGGTGCTGATATTCTGCGTCTGTGGGTCGCTGCCACTGATTATCGGGGCGAGATCGCTGCATCGAGTGAAATTTTCAAGCGCGTTGCCGACTCCTATCGTCGCATTCGCAATACCGCGCGCTTCATTCTGGCCAACCTCAACGGCTTCGACCCGGCTGCCGATGCAGTAGCACCGGAACAGATGCTGGCGCTGGATTACTGGATCACCCGCCAGGCGCAGCTGCTGCGTGAGCAGGTCAAGGCAGACTACGAGAACTACCAGTTCCTGAGTGTCTACCAGAAAGTGCATAACTTCTGTGTCATCGAACTGGGCAGTTTCTATCTGGATGTCATCAAGGACCGACAGTACACAGCCAAGTCTGATGGCCTGGCACGGCGCTCTACCCAGACTGCCATGTACCATATTGTTGAGATTCTGGTGCGCCTGATTGCACCGGTACTCAGTTTTACGGCAGATGAAATCTGGCCACTGATCCCAGGGCAACGCAGCGAATCAGTGTTCCTGTCCGCATTTGCGGACGGCCTGGCACCTTTGCCAGCGCGAGACGATTTCAGTGACGCCTTCTGGCGTGAACTGATCGAGGTCAAGGCCGCAGTCAACAAAGAGCTGGAGCGTGAACGTACCGAGAAACGTGTCGGCGCTGCGCTCAGCGCTGAAGTTACGCTGTACTGTGCGGATGGGCTGCTGAAACGGCTGGCCACTCTGCAGGACGAATTGCGGTTTGTGCTGATTGTTTCGGCAGCCGAACTCCAGCCCCTGGAACAGGCCGGTGATGCCAGTGCCACCGAAGTGGAAGGGCTCAAGGTCAAAGTGAAGCCGTCAGCTCACACCAAATGCGTTCGCTGCTGGCACCATCGAGAAGATGTAGGTCAGCACCAGGAGCATCCGGAACTGTGTGGTCGCTGCGTTGACAACATCAGTGGCGAGGGTGAGATACGTCACTATGCCTGATCATCATGCTGACTCTCCGGCAACGGAAATTGTTGCCGGCGCACGGGTTACCCTGCATTTTTCGCTGGCCTTGACCGATGGCTCAATCGTCGACAGCAATTTCGATGGCAAGCCAGCCACGTTTACCGTTGGTGATGGCAATCTGCTGCCGGGATTTGAGGCAGCCCTGATGGGGGCTAAAGCCGGTGACACGCGAGAGTGCGTCCTGCCCGCCAGTGAAGCCTTTGGCGACAGCAACCCCAGCAATGTGCAGACGTTTCCGCGTCAGCAGTTCGCCCGCCTGCTGGCCAATACCACCGATCCGGTAGAACCCGGTACGGTGCTGTCTTTCACGGACAGTGGCGGCAATGAGATTCCCGGTGTCTTGAAACAGATTGGCGAACTGACTATCGTGGTGGACTTCAACCATCCATTGGCGGGTCGTGAGATCGTATTCAGGGCGCATATTATTTCTGTCATGGCGCCTGATGTTCAGGCTGTCAGGATTCAGGGTTAAAGAATTATGCAATCAAGCGGAAGAACAGAAATCAAGCTCGCCAACCCGCGTGGTTTCTGCGCTGGCGTGGACCGTGCCATCGATATTGTCAATCGTGCGCTGGATGTATATGGCGCGCCTATATATGTGCGGCACGAGGTGGTGCACAACAAATTTGTGGTTGATACCCTGCGCCAGCGCGGCGCAATCTTTGTTGATGAGCTTGATGATGTCCCCGCAGAAGACAGCCTGGGTCGTCAGCCCATCGTTATTTTCAGTGCGCATGGAGTCTCACAGCAGGTACAGCAGGAAGCCACATTGCGCGGCTTTCAGGTATTTGACGCGACCTGTCCGCTGGTCACCAAAGTGCATCTGGAAGTGGCCCGTTTCAGCGCGGAAGGGCGTGAATGCGTGCTGATTGGCCATGCCCGACATCCGGAAGTGGAAGGCACCATGGGCCAGTATGATCGCAGCCACGGCGGTGATATCTACCTGGTGGAAAGTGTTGACGATGTGGCGACACTGACCGTACGCAACCCGGACAAGCTGGCCTACGTCACACAAACGACGCTGTCTATGGACGATACGGCAAAAATCATCGATGCGCTGCATGAACACTTTCCGGCGATCGAAGGCCCACGCAAGAAAGATATTTGTTATGCCACGCAGAACCGTCAGGATGCGGTGAAGCAGCTGGCACTGGAGTCAGATCTGGTGCTGGTGGTTGGTTCACCTAACAGCTCCAACTCCAACCGTTTGCGGGAGCTGGCGGAACGGCTTGGTTGTGAAGCCTATCTTATTGATCGCGTTGAAGACCTTAAACCCGAGTGGTTCAACGGCAAGCGTCGTTTCGGAGTCACTGCGGGAGCGTCGGCGCCCGAGATTCTGGTACAGCAGGTTGTTGAGCGGCTGCGCCAAATGAGCGGCGAGGATCCTGTCGAAGTGCCCGGGGTAGAGGAAAATATCGTTTTCCGCATGCCCCGGGAACTGGCCAGAAGCTAGGATTCAGACTTACTGGTTGTTGCCTGCTGCTGCGTTTCGCTCAGCAGCGCGTGCGCCTGAAAGAATACCCATCAGTGCATAATTGCCCTCATGACAGGCGTACTCGAAGATCGGGTCCTCGCTGGCGGTATAGTTGATAATGGCCGTCCAGGGTCGCTCCCAGGTGCTGGGGTCTTCCACGGTGAACTGATACTGCAGCACATCCTCGGATATCCGGGTGTAGCGCTCCATAAACAGCCGGTCGGCACCCGCGCCCCGGAACAGGCTCTGGTCGGAGAAATTGCGGGTTTCAACGACCAGCGTATCGCCTTCGTACCAGCCACGTGATGCCCCGTGCCAGAGTCGCACCCGGTCATCCAGCACAAACTCATCCTGTTCAGGTGCGTCAACGATCGGAATCACCCGAACATCGTGAATCATTTCCTGAATGATGGCCACCGAGTCGCTGCCCTGAACAATCTGATAGTAGCTGTTATAGCCGGCCATGATGTAGGGCATTCCCCAGGTAATACAGCGCTCCTGCAGCGGTCGTCCCAGATACGAGTCGGTTTCTCCCGGTCGGTTGGCGTTACGCTGTGCCAGGCGCGCGCGGGCTTCTTCGGTCATTGGCGGGATGCGGCCATTGGGCGGATCAATAATCAGGGAGGTACGATTCTCCAGATTGCGATCAACCATCCAGGCGGCATCATAGTTGCCGGTTGACGGGTCATACGATTGCACTTCACCGGTGATTACAGCATTCAGAAAGCCGTCGCCAAACAGGGCATCGCCGCCGCTGTCGCGAATTTCCTGAGCCTGTCGTCGCAGTTCGGCAAATTCCTCCGCCGAGAGTGTGGCGCGGTCACCAAATATTTCCGGCCTTTCCAGCGGCGTACTGCTGTTATTGGCCCATACGCCCTGCAGGTCCGGGTGGCCGTCTGGGGTTCTGGGGACCTCCCAGTCATTGGCCTGTTGCGCAGATGCCTGAGCGCTCAATGCGATGGCCACAAGCAGGGACAGTGCGCGGCGGACCGGCTTGACCCTGGTTTTTAAGTTCAATGTTGTGTCGGTACAAGTCATGACGTGACTCCTCGGCGTGCTCACTATTGCACAGGTTCCTGAATGGTAAATGGCATCCCGCGCGGCGGGACACGGTCGTCAGGAGCATCCTTGTTCAGGTAGCCGTAGATCAGTTCTTCGGCGAATTCCACACACTTAAATTCCAGCAGCTGGGCGTTGTCCTCCAGGCGCCGGTAGATCGGGAACTTCATGCGCCATGGGCGCGTATAGGTGACCGGGTCGCGAATTTCAGCCTCGTACATGATGACGTTGGGGCCGGCAGGTGTGTAGCGCTCGATGACCTCCAGCTGGTCACTGTGGTGATTGCCAGCGTGGTCAAACCAGGTGTAGGGCATGAAATCGGTCACGCGGATGACCAGCGTATCGCCTTCCCAGTGTCCGCGGGAGTGACCCATCCATGCTGGCACCGGGCCGTCGAAATCAGGCTGATCCATGTACACAATGCGCATGGCTGAGGCAAACTCATAGGCCATGACAATGTGGTCGTCGGACTGAATGATCTGGAATGGGAAGGGCAGGTAGTTGGCGCGTGGGACACCTGGCATATAGCATTTTACCAGTGGATCAAGAGCCAGCCAGTCAGCCTGGTTTTCCTGCTTTTTTGCGAGACCCTGCGGCGTATACGGCAGTTCACCATCCTGTACAACGCCCAGAGTAGCCGGGATGGCACCATAGGCACCCAGTTCCCAGTCGGGACCGGCACGCGCTGCGGAGGGTTCGATGTTGTAGTGGTGGTTGCCCATGCTTTGCCACAGCCCGCTCAGGTCTGGCCTGCCGTCTGCAGTGCGGCTGATGGTGTCGCTGGTGGCTGCTTGCGCGTGGGCATTGGCGCCGCCAAGAGTGAGCGTCACCGCGATTGTCATTGAAAGAGTCATTGCAGCTGCGCAATACAACGCATCAGCCCGGTATTTCGGCATACTTGTTCTCCCGCTTGTTCTTCATTATTGTGAAGGAGTTATTTTCGATCCAACTATCACACGAGTATGCCAGTAAATCAATTACAGGGTGTGTTATGACGATTCGTGTTGCCGTCTATGGCACACTGAAAAAAGGGCTGTCCAATGCGCACTATCTCGAGCATGCGCATTACCTCGGTACCGACTGTCTGACGGATATCGTGCTGTATGACCTGGGTCCCTGGCCGGGTGCCAGGCTTGAGACCTCGCTGGGGATTGATGTTGAAGTTTACGAGATAGACACAAATCAGTTGCAGCAACTTGATGAACTGGAAGATTATGATGCGATTGAACCCCGCAATGGCATGTATGACCGCATTCAGATAGAGACCCGTTTTGGACTGGCCTGGGTGTATCTTTACCTGCTGCCCGTGGCGGGCAGACCCCAAATCTGTTCCGGCGGCTGGTTGCCCGACGAAGGGCGGGACAATCGCCACATGAATGACATGGAAGAAACCACCACATAAAAATATTTCTGACTGGAGGAACCGCGCGTGACAAAACAATACCTGGATATCCTGCGTATACCAGCGCTTGCTGTATGCTTTGTAATACTTGCTGCCTGCGGGCCCTCTGATACAGGCTCTGACATGTCGGAAACCGACATGTCGATGTCGCAGTCCATCGCAGAGTCTGCGGACATGGTTGACGCTGCCGCTGAAGAGTCAGAAGAAGATCTGGTGGCCAGGGCGCTGGCGATTCATGAACGCGTCATCGTCATGGACACCCATGTTGATATCAATACTGCCAATTTCACAGAAGGACAAAATTATCTTCAGGACCTGAACACACAGGTCAACCTGCCCAAGATGGAAGCCGGCGGGATGGATGTCGCCTGGCTGGTGGTCTACACCGGACAGGGGCCGTTGACACCTGAAGGCTACGCGGCCGCTGAAGCCAACGCGATCGACAAGTTTGAGGCCATTCGTCGTCTGACCACTGAGATTGCACCCGATCAGATTGAGCTGGCCACCACATCGGATGACGTGCGACGTATCGTTGCTGCGGGCAAGAAGGTTGCCATGATCGGCGTTGAAAATGCCTACCCACTGGGTGAGGACCTCAGCAAACTGCAGGATTATTATGATCGCGGCGCCCGTTATGTGTCATTGTCCCATAATGGCCACAGCCAGTTCTCCGACTCCAATACCGGTGAGCGTGACGATGTATGGCTGCATAACGGACTGAGCGAGCTGGGTCGACAGGCCGTCGCCGAAATGAACCGTCTTGGCATCATGATAGATATTTCACACCCTTCATCCGCAGCCAATCAGCAGGTGCTCGAGTTGAGCCAGGCTCCAGTCATTGCCTCTCACTCTTCTGCGCGGGCCCTGGATCCGGACGTCAGTCGTAACCTGACCGACGAAGAGCTGCTGGCAGTGCGCGACAATGGTGGCGTTGTTCAGGCGGTGGCTTTCAGAGGTTATGTCAACTCAGCCAAACATCGTGCCTACGTTGAGGCCCTGAACGCGCTGCAGGCGGCCATTGCCGAAGAGCTGGGTTACACGCTGTTGGAGCCGGCTGAGGTGCGTGCCCTGGATGCAGAACAGCGAGAGATGTACACAGCCCGGCTTGAGGAAATCAACGCCATGGCCGAGCCCCGACTGGCCGAGGAGGTTTACAGCGTGGCACCGCCGGTAGACGTCAGTGACTTCGTTGACCACATTGACCATATCGTGAACCTGATAGGCATTGACCATGTCGGCATCAGTGGTGACTTTGATGGTGGTGGCGGTGTGACTGGCTGGGACGATGCCAGCGAAACCTTCAATGTCACGCTGGAAATGGTGCGACGTGGCTACTCAGAGGAGGATATCGCCAAAATCTGGGGCGGAAACGTACTTCGGGTACTGGATGAGGTGCAGCGAATCGCCGCTGAAATTCAGGCTCAGGAATAAGCCCTGTTCAAACCATCCTGGCGCGTCACGCGTCTGCGCACAGCACGCGCCAGGATATCTGGATCAGTCTGAATCAGTGTGAATTGCCGGGACGCCCGCGTGACGGCTGTGTAGATCAGCTCGCGTGTCAGTATCGGCACATCGTGTCCGGGCAGCACCAGTGCGGTGTGGGCGAACTCGGAACCCTGTGACTTGTGTACCGTCATTGCAAAGGCCGTTTCAACTGACTGAAGGCGTGTGGGTGAGACCCAGCGCACTGCCTCGCCATCTTTGCCCGGGAAGGCCACCCGTAAACGCAGACGACCCTCAGCGTCGGGGCAGGGCAGCACAATGCCGATATCACCATTCATCAACTTCAGATTGTAGTCGTTGCGCGTCAGCATGATGGCGCGGCCGCGATACCACAGTGTTTCGCTGCTCAGGGCAGGACCGTCGTACCTTGCCACATCACTATCCATGCCGGTCGAGCGCAGGATTGATTCAATGCGTTGATTCAGGGCGATAGTCCCGAACTCTGAACGACGCACCGCAGCAAGCACCCTGAAGCCGTCGAAGGCTTTCAGTACCTGCTGGGCCCAACTATCCCAGATCGATGGTTCCCCACCCTGACTGCTGTCTGTTATGGCAGGCTGCTGTGACAGTATTTTCAGCAGTCGCCCATAACCATTATCGGGGTCCAGTATCAGTTGTCGAAATGCTTTGTCGGAGGACGTCTGCAGCCGGAGCGCCTGCAACTCGGGATAGCGTCCATCGAACAGTTCCAGCAGGGAGTCCTGTTGACGGTTAATGGCACCGGCCAGGGCGCCAATGCCTGGAATGCGGCCAAACCGATAGCTGAAACGCAGCATGGTAATGGCCTGATCAATGGGCTGGCCGTCACTGGACTGTACAGACGCGGGCAACTGCTGGCCGGTCGTGGATGTCAGCCAGGCGATGGTGCTGGCAGAGTAATGGCCAGCATCAGCGCGCGCGCACAGACTCCCCAGCACGGCGCCGGCCTCAACCGATGCCAGCTGATCCTTGTCACCGAGCAGTACCAGACGACAGGCGTCGGGAAGCGCATCCAGTAACTGTGCGAACAGCTCAATATCCACCATCGAAGCTTCGTCGATGACCACGACATCGGCGGGCAGGGGATTACCGGCGTGATGTCTAAACTGTCTGCTGTTGGGTATCGGTCCCAGCAGTCTGTGCAGTGTCGTGACTTCGCTCGGCAGGCTGGTGTCATCGCTCTCGCGGCTGATTCGTTCGCGCTGACTGCTGATCGATTCGCTCAGGCGCACGGCCGCTTTGCCGGTAGGTGCGGCCAGACGGATACGCAAGGGTCTGTCCGAACTGTTTGACTGTTGTAATGCAATCAGCAGGCGCATGACTGTTGTTGTTTTGCCCGTGCCAGGACCGCCAGTGATGATTGCGAAACGGTTACGCAATGCATTGGCACAGGCTATTTTCTGCCAGTCACAATCCTGAGCATCGGGGAACAGGGAGTCCAGTATGTTGCGCAGCTGTTGTGGATCGACAGCTTTATTGCCGTTGCTGCCTGCCGATGTTTCAAGCCGCTTTTCTATCTGATGCAGAATGGCCTGTTCATAGCGCCAGAATCGGCGCAGATATAACAACGGTCGCGCCGGATCATCAACCAGCACCAGAGGTGCATTGCCAGTCCCTGCATCGATTAGCTGAGCATGAGCCAGATGCCCGCGCCATTGTTCCAGCGTCAGCCCGGCCAGCAGATCTTTCGGCAAGACGTCCGGCTGACCGTGGGGTCTGTCGGGTGGCAGAGCCAATGCCTGGTCCGGATCCTCAAGACAATAGGCCAGGTCCAGGCAGGCATGTCCGTGTCCGTTCTGGTGACTGCAAAGGGCAGCGGCCAGCAGCAACAAAGGGGATGCAGGTTCGCTGGTCGCGGTCTGCTGCCAGAGAAAGCGTACCACCTCAACATCCAGCCAGCGCAGCCAGTCTGCCTGCGCCCACTGGTCAAGCACCCTGATCAGTATTTTACTGTCTGCCAGTGCCTCGCTGACTGTCACGCGCTGTGATGATGCCTGCTCTGCAGCAATCATGGCTGGCCCTCCGCCAGGGGTTTACCGGCAAACAGTTGGTCCAGGGCGTGAATGAATGCCGCTGGTGGCCTGTCCATCAATACACCCTGAGTGTCGGCCTGATAGCCACGCAAAAAGAAATATACGGCGCCGCCGACATGCTGCTGGTAATCGTAGTCAGGCAATCTGACTCGCAGCAGCCGGTGCAGGGCCAGCAGGTAGAGTGCGTATTGCACATCATAGCGATGTTCCAGCACAGCCTTTGTCAGCGCAGCCTGATGGTACGCTGTGTCGTTGCGCCCCAGATGGTTGGATTTCCAGTCTGCCACGTAATACTTTCCGTCGTGTTCGAAAGTCAGGTCAATAAAGCCCTTCAGCATGCCGTTCAGGTCTGTCGGCTGCAGCCTGGGACGCGGGTGTCCCGGCAGCAGGTACTGATGACACAGGGCGTCGATGTCAGCAGTATCAACGGTGTGCGCGGGCAACAGGAATTCCATTTCTGGCTGCAGATTCTGCAAGCTCGTAAGTACCAGGTCGCTCTGATTGTGCAGTGTGAAGATTTGCTGGAGAAAGCCTTTCAACCAGGCATCCAGTCGCTGCACTTCGTCCTGCCAGCCTTTTACCCGACAGCGGGACGTGATGGCCTCGAGCCTGCGAGTATCATCGCTGACAGCATTGGCAAAGCCTTCGGCGCAGGCCCATTCCAGCAGGTTGTGAAGGAAAGTGCCTTGCGCGGGACCGCGAGCGAATCCGTGCAGCCCCGGGTCATTGCGGTCAAAACTGCGCGGAGTGGACAGTACAGACTGATCCAGTTCGGATTCCTGAGCCATTCGTTCTTCAAGCGCCTGATCGTCCTGTGGCTGTTCAGGTTCAACCCGGTCGCCGGCAACTGTAGCCTGGGTAATCAGTGAGTAACTGGAGATCCACCATGGCTGTGGACGCGTGTGTTCTGCCTTACGAGCCGGTTGGAGCTCTGTTGCCGGCTTGTTTTCACCTGAGCTGAGAGCTCCGCTGTTGTCCTGATCGTCGTCAGCGTGACTCTGCTGCGTTGTGACCCTTTCCACAGTGATGTCGCCACAACGCTGCTGCAGTTCGGCAAGCGCCCTGGACAGACCATTGGCATCTATCTCCTGGCCACCGGCAAGCAGATAGCCCAGAGCACTTTCATGCAGCCGGGGTTTGCTGCTGTTGCCGTGCTTCAGAAGACCAACGCCCAGCCAGAGTCCATGCACCGCACGTGTCATCGCAACGTACAGCAGCCTCAGGTCCTCTGCCAGCCGTTCCTGCTCGGCCAGCGCGGTATCTTCATCATCACGGTCGGGTGAGATTTCCAGCCGACGCTGCTGTGTCTGATCGGCCATCGGCAACATCACCGTCCAGTCTTTGCGAATGGGTCGCCAGCTGGCTGCAAAGGGCAGGAATACCAGCGGATATTGCAGCCCTTTTGATTTGTGGATGGTGACGATACGAATCAGCTCGGCGTCACTTTCCAGGCGCAGAATCTCCTCATCGCCCGGGTTGTCGATCATCTCGCGCAGGTGACGAATGAGGGCCTGTTCGCCTTCAAATTCAACACTTGCCTGTTGCAGGTATTCCGCCAGGTGCAACAGATTGGTCAGCACCCGCTCGCCGTCAACCAGCTGGACCAGGCGTTGTGGCACGTGATGCCTTTGCATCAGTTCACGCAACATGGGCAGCACACCATTGGTCTGCCAGTGCCGCGACAGCAGACGGAAAAGCTCAGCCTGATCCTCCCAGTGCTGTTCATCCTCATTAAGTCTGCGAAGCGCATCGACAGTGAGGCCCAATGATGCAGTACCTAGTGCTGCCCGCACAGCGCTCTCATTGGCTGGTTCCGCGCAGGCAATCAGCCAGCGCAGAACATCGTGCGCCTCTGGCGTTGCAAATACAGATTCCTGGTCGGACAGGTAAACGCTGGCGAGTCCATGCTGCTGCAGGTGTTCCCTGATTGCCGCAGCCTCATGCCGGTCACGGACCAGGATAGCGATATCACTGGCACGAACCCGCTGCTCCGATGCGCCAGCGAATCGCCACTCACTGTCTGGCTGCAGTATGGTCGCGATGCGGGCTGCACACACCGCGCCCAGGCTGCGCTGGTAACGCTCCTTGCTGATCGCTGTTTCCGCATCATCAGCGTCGCTGAGTTGCCAGAATGTGATGGCCGCCGCAGCAGTATCGGCTGACTGGCACAGTGCTTCGGGTCGGCCGTTGGCTTTGACCGGATGAAACGGCAAGGGATCATCGCCACTGGCTTCCCGGAAACAGAAGGCTCCGGCCGGGAACTGGTCCGCGTGCTCAAAACAGGTATTGACGGCATCGACCAGCGATTTACTGGAACGGAAATTGGTGCCCAGGTGGAAGTGTCGACCCGTGGTTGCTGTCCGTGCGGCCAGGTAGGTGTGAATGTCTGCATTACGGAACGAATAAATGGACTGTTTGGGGTCACCGATCAGCACCACGAGCTGCTCCGGTGGAGCATCGGCTATTCCGTAAATCCGGTTGAAAATTCGGTATTGCAGCGGATCAGTATCCTGAAATTCATCTATCAATGCTGCCGGGTACTGAGCGCGGATCTGCGCGGCCAGTTGTTCACCCTGGGCGCCGTGCAGGGCTCGATCGAGTTGCAGCAAAAGGTCGTCAAAGCCGAGCTCGGCCCGGCTGTGAATGCGCTGCTCCAGAGCCTGTTCCAGCCAGTGCCGGGCATGCTGCAGAATAATCGCGCTGGCCGAAATGCGATGACGTGCGGCAGCATCCTGTTCGGCCGCAGTCCAGTGGTCTATTGCCAGCAATGCAGGGTGCTCTGGTGCACTGTAGCCTTTTTTGAGTCTAAGAGCGCTGTAAGCAAAACGTCCCAGCTTGACATCAGACTCATCGCCCTGCGCCCAGAGGTAAAGCGACTCCTTCAGGCTCGCGAAATCCGCGTCGGTCTTGGCTTCTGGATAGGTGGACTTGTTCAGGCCAGGCTGCAGCGAATCCAGAAGGGCGCTGAGTTCATCCCAATGTTGCAGCCAGATCTCACGTGCCGCCTGCTGCGCAGCAGCCGAGTGTGCGTGACGCTTGATGACGGGTGCCAGCGCCTGCTCGAGATCTGCCTCCACCGGCAGCGGCTGACCATTGAATGTGATGGTGGTCTGTGTTTTGTTCAGAAGTCCCCGGACTGCCTTCAGCAGTTCTCCGGGACCTGCAAACGAAGCCTGCACCAATGCCACACAGGCCGGATCGAGTCGGTAAAAATGCTGGCGCCAGTAGTCGCGCACCAGCTCTGCCAGCACGTCCTGCATCTGGGTGATCAGTTGCTGGCGAAACAGTGAACCGCTGTCGAAAGCGTGTTCGCGCAGCATCCGGTAGCACCAGCCATGAATGGTGGATATGGCAGACTGGTCCATGCTCTGGGCAGCCAGCGTCAATTGTTGTGCACATCGCAACCAGTCGGATTCGGGGTAGTCTTCACGGAGCGCCAACAGGCTCGTGTCATGTTCCGGGCTGTCGTTCAGAAAGCAGCGCGCAGCGGCGCTCAGTCGTGCGCGGATCCGATCACGCAGTTCCTGGGTTGCCGCGTCGGTAAAGGTGACCACCAGGATTTCATCTGGCGTCAGCGACCGGGAAAAAGCCTGTTCATTACCGTGCTGAAGAATCAGCCTGACATAGAGCAGGGCGATGGTATATGTCTTGCCAGTTCCCGCGCTGGCTTCGATGAGGCTGCTGCCACGCAGCGGCAGACTGAATGGCTGCAATGCGATGCTCACTCAACTGCCTCCTGATCTGCGCGCTCCGAACCCTGGCTGAATCGCTGTGATCTTGATGCCTGCCAGAATGCCACCAGAGGGCTGTACAGGGCGGTGCTGTCTTGTTCAAAACCGTTAATGCACAGACTGTCGAAGTCTGGCCACAGACGCGCCAGGGCCTCGCTGTCAGCCACCTCGCCACTGCGATGGTAGTCGCCTTCATAACAGGCCAGTGTCGCTTTTGATGGTGATTCGCCGTTGTCGTTAGCCAGCCAGCTGCAACCGGTTTTAACAGAGCTTGCCAACGGTGTCTGTAAATTATCATGCCAGGCGGACAGCAGCTGCAAAAGCGCAGCTCTGGCTTCAGCAGCTGTCATGGCTGGCAATACCTCATTGGTGTCTGGCCCGAGTATGTGTGTCGGTGTCGGGCCGGCCAACTGCGCCGCCAGATGTGCTGGCCAGATACGAGCCAGGTAATGCCACTTGACCAGGGCCTGCCTGCCGCCTGACTTTTTGCCCTGCCACAGCTGGCCGCTGATCAACTCGATGCGCAGGCGTTGCCCGGTGTCCGATCTTCGAATCCCGGTCAGTGTGTCGCTCAAGGCTGCGGCACCATCATCCTGCTCCAGGTCTATGCTGTCCTGAAGTGTCTGCGGGTGGCTGCTGCACAAGTCACGATAGACTTCCAGCGACTTGCTCAGTGGCTCTGTCAGCGAGTCGTGGTAAATGTCTGCAAAATGACCCAGTGGCAAAAGTCCACGCCCCTTGAGACGCTGTAATGCATGTTGCAGCGCATCGCCACTGTCCCGATCGGGGTCGCGCCGCATGACATCGGTCGCCATGCTCAGCAGCTGGTCCTGCAGCTGCCAGCGTTGCATGGCATCCACTGTGAATACTTCGTCGTCATCAATGTCGGCGCCTGGCGAGCGAAACACGATGCCCAGCACATGCTCAAAGAAAACCGCTGCCGGGTTTTTCAGCAAACCCGCCAACTGACGCAGGGACACCACAGAGACTTCTTCGCTGGCCGGTCCGGTGGCTGTGCCAATGACACTGGCGGAATCTGGACTATCCCCGGTTGCTGTCAGTTGCGCCGGCTGCCATTCATGGGCAAAGGTCTGGTACGGTGATCCTGCAGTGAAGTAACTCAGGCTGAATGGCTGCAGTGGATAGACGCTTGTCAGCGCGTCTATGTCGCAGGTGTCAGCAAGGTATTCTCGAAGCTGGGCTACCAGCACTGATGGCGGGCGTTCGCTGTTGTCACGAATGCTGCGACCCGTCCAGCCAATGTAGAGCGAATCGCGTGCGGACAGCAGTGCTTCAAGGAACAGGTAGCGGTCATCTTCCCGGCGCGACCGATCGCCGGGGCGATAATCCTGTCGCATCAGGTCAAAATCGACCGCGGGTACCTGACGGGGATAGTCTCCATCGTTCATGCCCAGCAGGCAGATATGGCGAAACGGTATGGCCCGCATCGGCATCAGCGTGGCAAAGTTGACTGAGCCACCCAGGAAGCGCTGGTTAAGATCAGACTGATCCATGGCATCCAGAAAATAATCACTGACGATTTCAATGGGCAACCCGTCATTGAAGTCCGCGAGCTCACAATGTTCCTGCCACTGTTGGAGTTTCTGCTCTACTCGCGTGATCAGTAACAGGTCCTGTTCGCTGTCTGCTTTCAGAAACTCCTGCATCATGGCGCTGATGCGTGTGGTCCATTCGCGAACCGGAGCGGGTGTCATAAATAATTCGCGATAATGGTTCAGACGCTCCACGACATGGGCGACTATACCGGCCAGGGCGGCATCAAGCCCGCCCACTTCGGCGTAGGACTCTATGCCCGACCACGCACTCTGATCACCACTGGTGTAACCGAGCAGCATACGCTGCAAACCGAACTGCCAGGTATTCTGGTTGGCAGATCTGACATCGTCAGTCATCAGCCAGGATTGCTCCAGCCGCTGTTTGGCGTCCATTCCCCAGCGCACACCAGAGCCGGTGATCCAGCGGTGCAGCAGGGCATGGTCTTCACTTTTTAAACCAAACGCTTCCTGAACTACAGGGATGTCGAGCAGGTCAAGAATTTCGCTGACGGCAAAGCGTGAACGATGCAGGTTCATCAGCACATCCAGTGCGCGAAACGCACCCGCCCGCTGTCGCTGTCCGCGGTCGGAGACAGTGAATGGTATGTAGCGTGGATCGTCGCGTGACAGCCGCCCGAACACCGCCTGAATGTGCGGTGCAAACTGATTGATGTCGGGCACCATGACCAGAATATCCCGCGGATGCAGTTGCGGATCCTCGGCAAACAGGGCGAGCAGGTGGTCCTGCAGTATCTCTACTTCGCGCTGCCGGCTGTGGGCTATGTGAAAGCTGATGCTGCGGTCATCCGACGGCAGTGTGGCCTGCTGCTGGATTTCGCTGCGGCTTCGCAAATGATAGATATCGCCCTGCAGGCGCCGCAGTCGCGAATTCTCATCCGGCGCCTCAAACAGGTCGACGGCCAGTTTGCGGTTGGCAAATACCTCTTCGTAGGCTGCCCGTTCGTCATGTTCGTCCAGCAGCCTGATATAGTCGCGTCCCTGCTTGCCCCAGGCGGCAAGCAATGGATTGCCGCGCGAAAACAGTTCATCGATTATCCCGGGGTCGATATCAGACTGGTCGTCTGCAGGCAGCTGCGGAAAATCGGGTCTGGCATTGTGACGCCGATAGGGCTTGTGGAACAGTCGCATCACCGTTTGTGGTTCAATGATGTCGCCCCAGTAGAACTGGCAGGGGTTTTGCACACAAAGGATCACCTGGGTATGCCGGGACACGGCCGCCAGAACCTCAAGCGTCTGAGCGGGCAGGGACGACAGACCAAACACGATGACGCGCTGCGGTAACTGGTGCGGCATGGCCAGTGAGCCGCTCTCGCAGGCTTTCAGAAAACGCGCATGAATCTGTGCTCTGCCACTGTCGCGCTGTATGTCGGGAATATCATCCAGCAGGCGTCGCCAAAGCTGCGCCTGCCAGCGTTGCGAGTCAGGTAAAGCCGTGATGCGGTTATGCTGGCTTATCTGGTCCTTGCCTTCAGCCCAGTTGTTCAGCCAGTCGGCCCGGTATATCTGATACTGGTCAAGCAGGTCGGCCAGGCGCTCTGCAAGCTGATAACGTTTGCGCTGGCTGTCGTCGCGCTGCAGGAAGTGCCTGAGCGCAGAAAACTGTGGGTCATCCAGCAATGAAGGCAGCAGGTGTAACAGGCGCCAGACCAGCAGCGGTTTGTCGAAAGGCGAGAGGGGTGGAAGATCGCCCAGCACCGCCCGATAGGCCTGCCAGTGAAAGCGTCCGGGGAGATCAATGGAGAGGGCGGCGGCGATTCCGCAGCCAGCATCACTGCTGCCATCGTCGTCATTGGCCAGCGCGAGTTTCAACCACTGCGCGACACCGCTGCTCTGAACCAGTATGACTTCGTTCTGCAGCGGCGGCAGCGGGTTGAGGCGCAGCCATTCCACGGTGACACGGCGCAGGTTTTCCAGTCGGTTGCTCTGCAGCACCATGAAGCCGTGTTGAATCATCCGTCAGTCCTTGTCCTTCGCATTCGGCGAGTATACACCGACAGAGCAGCGTCAGGGCGATACTGATGTCAGCTCGGGCGCACGCCTGGCCTGGGTGCGCTGTTCGTAGGCGAAGGCCAGGGCAATAAGTTGGGGTTCCGAAAAGGCAGCGCCGAAAAAGGAGATGCCGACCGGCATCCCGTCTATGTAGCCAGCGGGAACCGTGATGGCAGGGTAGCCGGCGATCGCGGCGAGGCCGGAGCTGGATACATAGTTCACCGAGGAGCCGTCATCACCATTTTCCAGATCGATCAGCCAGCCAGGGCCATTGCTCGGTGCCACAATCGCATCCAGCTGATTGTCTGTCAGTGCGTCGTCAAGGCGGGACTGACTGATGGACTTTGCCTGCTGTAGGGCTTCCAGGTAAGCAGGATCGTTCAGATTTGTAGTCGCCTGGGCCTCAAGAAAAATCTCCTGGGCAAACCAGGGCATCTGCAGTGATGCATTCACCTCATTAAAGCGGATCAGGTGCTCAAGGGACTGATAAAAACCACCACGATTTCTCAGGTAGGCATTCAGGTCGTTTTTGAACTCATACAACAGCACCTGGTAAGAGGCCTCGCTGAGCTCGCGGCTGCCACCCAGTTCGATGTCAACCACGGTAGCGCCCGCACTGCGCAGCTCGTCCAGTTGCGATTCCATCAAGGCGTCAAGCGGCGCATTACGGCCAAACAGAGAGCGCATCACGCCTATACGCTTGCCTGACAGCGCGTCAGCCTGCAGGTATTGCGTGTAGTCCACATGGCTCTGCGCCTGAGGGTTGTCAGTGATGGCATCCTGCGGATCGCTGCCTGCCATCACGCTCAGCATGACAGCGGCGTCTGCCACAGTCCGCGTCATGGGGCCTGCAGTGTCCTGACTGTGGGCAATCGGAATCACGCCGCTGCGGGAAATCAGTCCCAGCGTGGGCTTAATGCCAACCACGCTGTTGTTGGCAGAGGGGCAGATGATGGACCCGTTGGTTTCCGTCCCCACTGCCAGCAATGTCAGATCGGCTGCGACTGCGACGCCGGAGCCAGAGCTGGACCCGCAGGGAGTGTGCAGCGGATTATAGGGGTTGCGGGCCTGGCCACCACGCGCCGACCAGCCGCTGGATGAGCTTGTGGAGCGGAAGTTGGCCCACTCACTGAGATTGGCCTTGCCAAGAATGACGGCCCCAGCCTCACGCAGCTGCTGAACCAGAAAGGCGTCCTCGGCCGGTGTGGGCGCAAACAGCAGCGCATAACTCCCGGCTGTCGTTTTCATGGCATCCGCGGTATCGATATTGTCTTTCAGCAGCACCGGCATGCCGTGCAGCGCCGAACGCACGTTGCCGCTGGCGCGTTCCTGGTCGAGGCGGGCGGCGATGTCCAGTGCGTCCGGATTCACTTCGATCACTGCCCGCAAGCTGTCGTTGTAGGTGGCGATACGCTGCAGGTAATACTCAGTCAAGGCGACGGCAGTCAGCTCACCGTCCTGCATGGCGTCCTGCAGGGTTTCGATATCCGCCCAGGCCGGAACCAGCTCACTGTTGTTGACTGCATTCTCGCTGGCAACGGTCGAGCCGACGCTGACATCGCTGCTCTCACCAGTCTCAGTTGGCGGCGAACAGGCTATCAGCAGTGCTGTCGCCCCCATCATGGCGGTTCGCGCGAGCAGCAAAGCGTGATACCTGATTCCGCGTTCGATTGTGGGCGGGTGAATCATGGTTACGGCTGTGTCAGTCATCATTCACCTGCATGTCAGAGTATTGGGTCCAGTGTTTGCTGTTTGATTACTCGCTGGCGCTCATGGCGGCTTCTGCTTCAGCCCGTCGTGCCCCTGCCAGGACGCCAGGCAGCGCATAGTTACCCTCGTGGCAGGCGTATTCGAATATTTTTTCGTCGCTGGGCCGGGCGTTAAACATCAGTTCACCCGTCCACGGCTGTCGGTAAACCGATGGGTCATCCAGTGTAAAGGTATACAGAATCTCGGTTTCCGAGACCCGTTCGAAGCGCTCGGTCACGGTCAGGTTCTGGGAAGCACCAAACACACGCTGTTGCGGATGAAAGCCTGTCGTGGTCACGACCAGGGTATCGCCGTCCCAGTGACCCACGGAGTCGCCCATCCATTTGTTCATTTCCGGGCGCAATTCATCATTCAGGCGGATGATACGGGCGTCGTGATTCATCTCGGCCATGATCATCACATAGTCGTCATTCTGAACGATCTGATAATTATTGTTGTACATCACTGGCAACATGGGCGGACCAGAGTGGTTGCCAAAGGAGAGCAGGCAACGCTCAGCCAGCGGCCGGCCCTCAGGGCCGTCATTGGCGCTGACCCCTGGTGGCAGCTCGCGGCGCAGCCGGACACCTTCTGCAAAGGGAATCTGCCCGTTGGGTGGGTCCACAATGATGGAGGAGCGGGGCTCACCATTGATCACCTGGATGCGGTCGCCGACTTCTTTCCAGAACTCGTTGTAGCCGTCATCGGTATCGCCATCGTCGCCAGCCTGGGCGCCGGCACCGGCCTCGCGATCGGGATCGCTGGGTGCAAATTCGGCATCGATGAATGAGGCATGGTTCTGCTCCATGGCACGCACCTGCTCTGGGCTCAGTACCAGCGTTTCGCCCAGATCGCGGTCGCGGGTCAGCGGAGTCAGTGTTTTATTGCTCCAGACACCCTGCAGATCAGGCTGGCCATTGGCCAGGCGGGGCAGATCGTCAGATTGGGCATGGCTGAGACCAGCCGGCAGGGTGGCAAGCAGGGACAGTGAAATAGCGGCGGCGCGGAGAGTCATTATTATTTCCCCCGGGATCGTTGGATTTGTCACAGAATTGTGTCTGAACAACACCGATTATTGGATAAAGGGTCCGGGTAAGGCAAGGTCTAGTCAAGCATTTGCGGCAAATGGTCGACAATTGGACAAACTTTGCTGCAATTTTATTAAAGCCACTTCCATATCAGGTCGTTATAATCCCAAAGTTTTGTTACTCATAATTCAAATTACAGGAAGGTCGTTTTGAGATCGATTGTTCACCTGACCATTGCCGGTTTGCTTGCCATCCCGTTCAGCCAGCTGGCAGCAGCCCAACCCATTAACGCCGCCGCCACGGAAACCGTTCCCAGACTGGGAGCCGAAACCAGACTGCCTCTGCAACGATTACCGGATGATGTAGACATTCGTCTTGATGGTAATCTGGACGACTCTGCCTGGCAGGGACTGACGGAGTACACCGGTTTTGGCGTGGTTGAGCCGGAAACACTTGCACCGGCGCCTTACCGAACCAGACTCAGGGTGTTTTATAACGACCGTGGTATCTACATCGGCGTCGATATGGAACAGCCGTCGGATACCCTGGTGCGCCGCATCACCGCGCGCGACAATCGCGAAGTGAACCGCGACCGGGTGTCGATAACCCTGGATTCCTCCGGCGAAGGGCAGTACGGCTACTGGGTCAGTCTCGCACTGGGTGACAATCAGCTGGACGGCACGATTCTTCCTGAGCGTCAGTACAACAGCCAGTGGGATGGCGCCTGGTACGGCGCCACATCGGAAACGGCCAATGGCTGGTCCGCCGAGTTCTATATCCCCTGGGGACAGCTTGCCATGCCATCTCGTGATGAAGACCGGGAGATCGGTTTTTATGCAGAACGTGTTGTGGCCCACCTGAACCAGAACTGGTCCTGGCCGGCCATCGCCAAATCCGATCCGGTGTTTCTCAGCAACTTTCCGCGGATGCAGCTCGATGGCGTCAATCCCACCCAGCAGTGGAGCCTGTTTCCTTCGGTTGCGTCGACCTATGACGAAATCGACAGTGAGTGGCGGCATCGCACAGGTGCAGATATATTCTGGAGGCCGTCTACCAACTTCCAGATGACGGCGACCATCAACCCTGACTTTGGCTCGGCTGAAGCAGATGACGTTGTGGTCAACCTCACCGCCAGTGAAACTTTCTTCCCCGAAAAGCGCCTGTTCTTCCAGGAAGGCCAGGAAATCTTTAACGTCACCTCGCGCGCCAATGGCAGTTCCGGCAAGCGCTTCACAATTCTCAATACACGACGCATTGGTGGCCGCCCACGATCGCCCGATCTGGATCCCGGTGAATCGCTGACCGCGCGCCAGCGCATCACCAACGCCGATCTGCTGGGAGCCGTTAAAGCCACTGGCCAGCTGGGCCGCGTGCGTTATGGTCTGCTGTCAGCGGTGGAAGATGAGACCCGATACAATGTCGGTGGTCAGCGCATTGAGCAGGAAGGCCGCGACTTCACAGCGTTCCGTGTGCTTTATGAGGATGCAGCAGGCGGTGCCGCGTATCGCGGGCTGGGTTACATTGGCACACTGGTGGCACACCCTGACTCTGATGCCGAAGTGCACGCGGTGGACTATCGTTATCTGACCCAGGGCGGTATCTGGAGCTTCGATGGTGCTGTGGTGACCTCCGACTCCGATGAGAACGGCCAGGGTTATGGCACATTTACGGATATCGTTTACTCACCGCGGCAGGGCTTTAAACACACCCTGAACCTGACCTACCTGGATGACACCATAGACATCAACGACTTTGGTTACCAGGATCGCAACAACGTCTGGGAAGCCTGGTATCGTTTTGAGTGGATCAAGACCAACCTGGGCTGGGCGCGTGATATCCGTGTCAGTCCCTTCCTGCGCTACGAAGAGAGTCTGGACGGTGATCGCACCAATAATGCGGTGCCAGTGATCAGCACGACAATTACGCTGAATAATCTGGACCGGGTCAACCTGAGCTTCCAGCACTTCCCCAAGCGTTATGATGATCTGAACAGTTTTGGCAATGGCACCTTTGCTACCCGTGAGCGTCTGAATGCCAGCGCCAACTACAGCACCAATACGGCTCTGCCGTTCAGCTGGGAAGTTGGCTTTGGCCGTTCCGAGGAATTTGCCAGTGGTGACAGCTATCGCTATGACCTGGGGATGAACTGGCGTCCGCTGCCGAACATTAATTTCGCGGCCAATGTTAACTATCAGGATCGTGACGGCTGGTTGTTGCATCAGGGTGGTCAGAACTTTACTGCCTTTGAAACTTCGCAGTGGGAGAGCAACTTCCGTTTTGAGTACTACCTGACCGCCAAGCAGCAGCTCAGTGCGGGTCTGCAGTGGGTGGGTATAAAGGCTCTGGGCGATCGCTACTTCCGTCTGCCTGCGAATGCTCCGACCCGCAACCGTGATCTGATCGAAGTGGATCAGCACTCGGCGACACCCGGGGATTTCTCGATTTCGCAGATGAACTTCCAGCTGCGCTACCGTTGGGAGATTGCGCCGCTGTCAGATCTGTTTATCGTCTACAACCGCAACGCCAACCGTCGTGCGGGCCTGTTCGACTTTTCCGATCAGTTTGATGATTCCTGGCAGAACCCGCTGGTCAGCCAGCTGGTTATCAAGCTGCGTTACCGCCTCGGTACCTGAGGACTTTGCAGTGCAGCACTGGAACCCTGATTTCATATCAGGGCTCCAGGTGCCACTCAATAAAATTTCATAGCAGGCGCGCCAGTGTCAGCAGTGCTCTTTCCAGTCGCGCATCCCAGCGCACGGCACAGTTCAATCGCAGGCAATGGCCAAACTTGCCGCTGGCAGAAAACAGCGGACCTGGCGCAAAACTCACACCTTCATCCATCGCCTGCGCCATCAATGCGGTGGTGTTGATATCTTCTGGCAGCTCCACCCACAGCACAAAACCTCCGGCAGGCCGGCTGACCCGGGTATCTTCAGGAAACAGCTGTGTCACCCTGTCGGTCATTCTGGCAATGGCTCGCACATATTCACTGGCTGAGCGCCTGACTTCCCGATCGTAGTGGCCGTGCTGCAGAATATGCGCCAATGCCAGCTGACCGGGTGAATTAACCGAAACCGTGTTCACAAACTGCAGATAGGTTGCTTCAGCATGGCGCTTGCCAGGAACCAGCCAGCCCACCCGCATGCCTGCCGACAGGGTTTTTGACGATGAAGAACAGTAGTAGACCAGACCTTCTGTGTCCCAGCGCTTGACCGGCGATGGTCGTCTTACATTGAACGAAAGGTCGCCATAAATATCATCTTCAATCAATGGGACCTGGTGTCTGCTCAGGCATTTCATCAGTGCCTGCTTGCGTGCGTCGCTCATGCATACGCCAAGTGGGTTGGAAAAGTTGGGCACCAGAATGCAGGCCGCGACCTTCCATTTTTCCAGTGCCAGATCCAGGGCTTCTATGGAGATGCCTGTCTCTGGATCGGTTGGAATCTCTAATGCCTTCAGACCCAGCGCTTCGATGACCTGCAGCAGCCCATAATAGGTCGGCGACTCAAGAGCCACGGTATCGCCGGCCTGAGTCAGCAACTTCAGGGCGATGGCAATAGACTCCTGACAGCTGTTGGTGATCAATACATCGTCAGCGTTCACCAGACATTGCATACCCGCCAGTCTGCGCGCAATCTGCTGACGCAGCTCCGGTGCCCCGGGCGGAAACTCATAACCTGTGCAGCGTCGGCGCTGGCTCTTGAGTACGTGATGAAAGGCCTGTTCCACCTGCCGTGCAGGTAGAAAATCAGCGTCTGGTACGGCGGCGCCCAGATTGACAATCCCGGGATCATTGACGGCCTGGAGTAACTGCAGTACGCGCTCCTGTCCGGTGACTGCGCGGGGCCGGTGGCTGGTGTTTGCCTGCCTGGGCATGTCGCGCTGGGCTGGTGGCTGGCGCACAAAATAGCCGGATCGCGGCCTGGCTTCCAGCACGCCTCGCTGCTCAAGCTCACGACAGGCACTGACGGCGGTGGCGATACTGACTTCCTGCTGAATACTGAGTTTGCGAACTCCTGGCAGCCGGGAACCGACAGGGAAAAGCCCGGCGGCGATTTGTGTCTGCAGTCGGTCTGCCATTTCCAGATAAAGCATAGTCACCCCAGCGTTATTACAGTCCAGCGGTACAGATAGGTCTCAGGCTGCCATTACAGATGCGGTAAAATTATAACTGTAACGGTTCAAATTCAATATTTTATATCTGTATTGGTGGTGCCTGTCCAGTTACAGTGGCATCCGTAATAGCACTATGTGCAGGTGTCACCCCTGCGGAGGAGTATTGGTATGGCATTGGAGCAGATTCTGGCACTTGTCGGGTTTGTGCTTGTCATGACAGGAACACCGGGGCCAAACAATATGATGTTGCTTGCCTCGGGCGCTAATTTTGGTTTTCAACGATCGATACCGCATATTCTGGGTATCACAGTCGGATGTCAGATATTGCTGGTCGCCGTGGCACTGGGGATTGGTCAGCTGCTGCTGCGTGTGCCCGTGGCTGCAGGCCTGCTGAAGGTATTGTGCGGCGTTGCGCTGCTGTATCTCACCTGGTTGCTGGTGCGTCCGGCGCCCGCTATTGATGAGTCTGCGCCAGTGAAGGTTAAACGTCCATTGAGCTTCTGGCAGGCTGCGCTGTTTCAGTGGGTGAATCCCAAAGCATGGATGATGATGATTACGGCCGTGGCAACCTATACACAGCCAGAGGCCATGCTCGACAGTCTTCTGATGATAGGTCTGATGTTTGCCGTAGTTGGCATCCCCTGCATCAGTATCTGGAATCTGTTTGGCGCTTCGCTGCGACGCTTTCTGGCAGATGCAAAACGTGCGCGTCAGTTCAATCTGCTGATGGCAGGGCTGTTGCTGGCTTCCATGTATCCCCTGCTGGTGTGACAGAGCTTGCGAACGCATTAGCAAATAGTATGAATTGGCTTATCATCGTTCCGGTTAAATGGAAGTATTCGATAATCAGGAGGAAAGTGTGGTGAACACAAACTCTGTGGACTACCTGACACATGCCAATACGATGGCGGCCTATAATCAATGGATGAATCAGAAGCTTTACCAGGCCAGCGCCATCCTGAGTGATGAGCAGCGCAAAAAGGACCAGCGTGTCTTTTTCAAGTCCATACACGGGACGCTGAATCATCTGATACTGGCTGACCGCATCTGGATGGGACGCTTTACTGGCAAACCATATGTCGTGCCGTCACTGGGCTACATGCTGACTGATTCATTTGAGGAGCTGCGACAGGCCAGAGAAGCGGAAGATCAGCGCATTATTGACTGGGCAGGCAGTCTGGACCGGGAGACCGTTGAGTCAGAGCTGCATTTCACCCCGATGACCAATCCGCAGCCCCGGACCCTGCCGATGTGGCTGGCGCTGACACATTTTTTTAATCATCAGACCCATCATCGTGGGCAGCTTACTACTTTGCTGTTCCAGCTGGGCATCGACCCCGGTGTGACGGACCTGCCCTTTATGCCCGGACTGTCATGAGGCAAGCGATCGGCAGCCGGGGCCGCTTATCCGGCTGCGCCCGCCGGCCACTGGGGCTACCGAAATCTGCGTGCCAATGCGCTCTTTGAGGGCAGCAACGTGGGAAATGACACCGATCAATTTGCCTTGCTGCTGCAGACCGGACAGTGTATCCAGCGCGACATCCAGGGCTTCTTCATCCAGAGTTCCAAACCCTTCGTCCAGAAACAGCGAGTCTACCCGCACATTGCGACTGGCCATGCCCGACAGCCCGAGTGCCAGGGCCAGTGACACGATAAAACTTTCGCCTCCTGAAAGGTTCTTTGTTGAACGTGTTTCACCGGCCTGATAGTTATCGATGACATTCAGTTCCAGCGGCTGCTCGCGATCACGGACCAGCAGGTAGCGATCTGTCATTTTCTGCAATTGCTGATTGGCATGCGACACCATCAGTTCAAATGTCAGGCCCTGTGCAAAGTTGCGGAATTTCTTGCCGTTACTGGAGCCAATCAGTTCATGCAGGCGTCCCCAGCGTTCGACCTCCTCGCGGTGTCGGTCAATCTGTTCTGACAGTGATTGCTGTCGCTTGCGCGCCTCGTCATTGTCCTTAAGGCGTTGTCGAACAGCGCCGAGTGACTCCCGCAATGAGTTGGCCGTCGTTTCCTCCGCCTGCAACTGCTGCTGCAGAAGCTGTCGTGTTTCCTCACCCGGTTTACTGGCCAGCAGGGCCTCCAGTTCCTCATTGCGACGCTGTAACAGTGCCTTGATGGTTTTGCCTTCGTCCGTTAATGCCTGAATCCGGTCCGCCAGCTGCTTGCGTTCCCGTTCCGGCAACTGGGCCGACAGCAAGGCCTGTTCACTGTCGAACTGCTGAGCAGACAATAATTCGCTGAAATGTGATTCGTCATCACTTAACTGGCGGGACAATCTGTCAACGCTCTTGATTCCAGTTGCGATGCGTTGTTCACAGTCGCTAATTTGCTGGCCAAGTCGATTCAAGCTAACTTGTGCGGTGTGCAGTGACTGCCGTGCTTTCTGTGTTTTTTCGGTGACAGACTGCTCTTGCTGCTCAACTGATTTGTCACCCAGCAGTTCCCGACGTTGCTGTACCAGTGCCTCAAGCTTCAGCTGGCTCGCTTCCAGCTGGCGCTTGATGCTCAGTGCTTCGCGTGCGCCCTCAGTGGCTATCTGTTTTTGTTGGGCGGCATGCAGCCTGGACTGAGCTGCATCAATTTCCTCGAGCACTTTGTTTAGAGTGACTTTCTGCTCGATGATTGAGTCGCGACGTGATGCAACTGTCTCGCTCAGCCTGTCCTGTTCTGTGTGTATGCCAAGCTCAAGGCACTGGCTTTCTATATGTCTATGTAATTCAGACTGCCTGTGCTGCAGTGCCTCGATCTGCTGCTGCAGTTGTTCCTTTCTGGTGTGCCATGTCACTTCTTTTTTGCCAGCAGTGGAAACGGTCTGAGTACTGTTTTCCAGAGCCTGTTGAGTGCTGTCGATCTCTTCCTGAACTGCATCCTGATTGATGTCGGGCTGATGACTGGCATAGGGGTGCTGTGTGGAGCCGCAAAGCGGGCAGGGGGCATCTTCTTCCAGTTGCGTGCGCATGGCCTCCAGATCCAGCACGCGCTGCTGCAATAGCTGCTGCTCCTGCAGTGACTTTAACGTTTTCTGGTGCGCAAGCACCATGGCCTCCGACTGCTCGCGCTCCTGACTGGCGCGAACAAGCTCCTTGTTGGCGCTGACAGTTTCCTGCTCGAGTTTCGACACCTGTTCATCTGAGGATGAGAGTGATTCGATATCGCGGAGCAGATTGGCATGCGCGCCAAGCTGCGCTGTCGCCGCTTCGGACTGCGCCCGAATGTCGGCACTGCTGCTGGTACGGGTCAGTTCCTGGAGGTGTTGCTCTGCGGCGCGTACTTCGCTGCTGGCAAGTTCGTGGACTGCATCGGCGTCCGCCGGATCCATCTGCAGGATTCTGTCTTTTTGCAGGCCCTTGTCTTTGATGCATTTTGCCAGTTCGTGCTGCTGATGTTCTACCGACACTCTGGTCTCTTTAATCTGGGTATCCAGAGCATCGACTTTTCGGAACAGGGGACGCATCTTCTGCTCATGAGCCTCGGCCTCCTGCAGCGCGGCCTCACCGTCCGAGATAAGTCGCTGTTGCTGTTCGATGTCAGCCTGCAGTCGTTGCTGCAAGGTTTTGTCGTCCGTCAGCCGCTGTTCCTCGGTTTGCGACTGACGTCGCAACTCAATCAAGCCTGTGTATTTTGAGCTGAGTTCCAGCGCCCGGTTGGCTGCCTCCAGCTGGCGTCGGTCTGGCGCGGACGCTGCCTCTCGTTGCTGCCATTGCTGCTGGTCGTGTTGCAGTTGTTCCAGACTGTTGCGCAGCTCGTCACAGTTGACATGCCATTGGTATTTTTGGCGCAGGGAGTCGATCTTCGCAGTCGCAGTCTGCAGTTGCGCGGCAAGCTGCGAGGCTTCATTCTGCAGTCCGGTTTCCTGTTCCTCCGTCAGCAATTGCGTTCCCTGTTGCTCAGCCAGCAAAAGGGCTAGCTGCTGCTTCTTCTCGCTGAGCCGCTCATGTACCGCCAGAGAGATATCGCCATAGATGGCGGTGCCAGTTATCTTCTCCAGTATAGGAGCTCGGTCGTCGGGCGTGGCTCTCAGGAAGGCGGTAAACCCACCCTGCGCCAACAGCATGGATTGTGTGAACCTGGCGAAGTCCATGCCGGTCAACTCTACAATTCGTGAACCAACAGTGCTCAGCTTGCTGTCGATAATTTTGCCGGACTCTGCATCCACAACTTCATGTCGGGCTGCCTGCAGTTTGCCGTCCGGTTTCCTGCGCGCGCGGTGCTGTGCCCAGAACGCGCGATAGCGACCCTGTTGCGTGCTGAAGGTGATTTCCGCAAAACATTCGCCACTCTGACGTGACATGATTTCATTGCTGGAGACGGTGATGGAACCAAGGCGCGGTGTCTGTCCATACAGGGCCAGACACATCGCATCAAGCAGCGTGCTTTTGCCGGCACCAGTGGGACCGATAATGGCGAAAATGCCGTCACTGGTGTAGGCCGGGTCTGTGAAGTCGATTTCCCATTCGCCAAGCAGGGAGTTCAGGTTCTGAAAGCGTATGCCCAGAATGCGCATGTTTATTCAGCCCGCCGATCTGCTGTTTGCATGTCGTTGACGATCTCGCTGTAAAGGCTGCGCAGTTCGTCACGTTCATCCATCGGGATCTCATGCTGGCTGAGACAACGTTCAAAAACATCCTCTGGTGTCAGTTCATCCAGCGTCTGTTCGTCGTCGGTATGGCTTAAAGCCCGCTGAACTGCCTGAGGGTGTTTTATCCGCAGCACGGTCAATCGGCCGGCGCCCACATCAGCGGCGACGGCTTCCAGCTTTTCACGCAGCTCAGGCTGTCGCCGCTGATTGGTGTACACCAGCTCGACCCAGGTGTCGCCAGGCAGTTCCGCGACATCACGCAGGGAGTCCTGCAATGTTTCCAGGTCGCCACGGCATTGTCGCAGGCGTTGAAAGACCGGCACGGGCAATAACTTCAGCTGCGGTTCGCGGCCCTGAAACTCAAGCCGGCAGACCGACTTTTGCTGGGTCGCCTCGCCAAAACCCATCGGCAACGGTGAGCCGCTGTAACGGATGTAGGTATTCCCGCCGACAGCCTGAGGTACATGCAGGTGGCCCAGTGCCACATAATCCAGAGATGAAGGGAAGATGTCAGGGCCGACATGCGCCAGCGAGCCTACATAAAGATCACGGACGCCATCGTCTTCCACAGTCTGTGCGCCTGCGGTAAACAGGTGGCCCATGCCTATGATGGGTACATTAATGCCGGTATCACCCTTTTTTTCAGACGTTTCGGTGCTGCCAAGTCCGGCTCGCAGTGTTTCTGCGGCTGCCACAACCTGCTGGTAGTGCAGGGCGATGCCCGACAGCAGTTTCTGCTCCTTGTCCGCCATGGATTCACCGGCCTCAGATTGTCGAATATCCCGGTCGCGCAGGTAGGGGACAGCGCAGACGATCATCATGGGCTGCTGCTGTGAATCCCTGAGCAGCAGAACTTCGTCCGCCGGATCATCCAGCGCGGCACCAACAACGTGGACATTCAGTGCCTGTAGCAGTTGCCGGGGAGCATTCAGGAATGTGGGTGAATCATGATTGCCGCCGATAATCACAATGTGCTGGCACTGTGTTGCGCTGACACGGCGCAGAAAGTCGTAATACTGCTGCATGGCACGATTGCTGGGGGTGGTGGTGTCGAAAATGTCACCAGCGATCAGAAGTACATCAATGAGTTCCGTCTCAATGGTGCTGACCATCCAGTCCAGCATGCGGTCAAACTCTTCATAACGTTTGTGGCCGTAAAGACTGCGGCCCAGATGCCAGTCTGAAGTATGTAAGACGCGGAGTGTCATGTTCGGGTGTGTTCAGTTAATTGGGTGGATTCAGTTTGCCGGTCAGACGCTGCAAATGCCGCTGCAGCTCGTCCTGGCTGATGTCGATGATCTCGCAGACACGGCCATACAGCATGATGGTGGATACAGAACGTCCACCCAGCTCCTGTTGCGTATCATGCAGCACTTTAAGGATGATTCGCTCAACACGGGTCAGTCCATCCCTGACATCGGGGATAGTATCCAACAGCTCATCCCTTGGAAAAGCACTCATCCTTGCTCCTGACTGGCAGTTATCGGGCGTGTCGATTGCTATATCAACGGCTGCAGGGGAAGCGTTGCTGCAGGCCGCTCAGCAGCAGAGACTCTACCAGATAATCGTCCTGCACGTCTGCTTCCGCGGCCTGCTGGCGAACGATAGAGACGATTTCATTCAGGCCCATTGAACCTCCCTCGGGTGGACAAAACAGGGTTGCCAGCTCTGCGTTTACGGCTGCCCGATGGTAAGTGAAGAGAGCAGTGGTGATGTCACTCATACGCTGGATGATGGCTGTATTCGCGGAGTTGCCCTGCTCGACAGACTGGATTTCCTGGTGCAGTTCCTGCCAGGTCAGTGCCTTGACTGGCGCTGCAGCGACAAACAGGCAAACCAGAAATAAGGTCCTCATGATTCGGAATACCTCGAAATAATTATTGTTTTACAATAATAAAATATTGTTTTACGATGTCAATAGTGCAATTTTTGTGTTCTGTCCAGGAGGGCATGGCAATGAATCATCTGGTGCGGATAGGCCGTATCAGCAGGCTGATGCAAATCGCCTGCACACTTTATCTGGTGTTGGCGCCCGTGATGCTGCTAGTGATCTGGTTGAGTTTCGAAACACTGGGTCCACGCTGGCAGACACTCCAGCAGCTGCCGATCAGACCGGAATATGTCGGCACCCTGAATCTGGTACTGGGCGCCATGGTCAGTGCAATTCCGCTTGGTCTGATGATGTGGGGTGTCTGGCATTTGCGCATTTTGTTTGGGCAGTTCCGTCGCGGCGAGATCTTTAATGACAGTGCCGCAGCGCACCTGCTGGTGTTCGCACGCATGCTGTTCATCACGGTGTTGATTTCACCTCTGATCAGCGCGCTGCTCAGCCTGGTGCTGACCATGAATAATCCGCCAGGGCAACGGGCGATTACCCTGAGTACTGGCAGCAATGATCTGGCCCAGCTGTTTATCGCCGGTCTGTTGTTGGCGGTGGCCTGGGTCCTGCGCGAGGGACATCGCATACAGTCAGAGAACGAGGCGTTTGTCTGACAGTGGCGATTATCATAAACCTCGATGCCATGCTGGCTATCCGCAAGAAGCGCTCTAAAGAGCTTGCCGCTTATGTAGGAATAACAGAGCAGAATATCTCGCTGTTGAAGACGGGCAGGGTGAAGGGGATTCGCTTCGCGACGCTGGAAAAGATATGTGAATTTCTCGAATGTCAGCCGGGTGACATTCTTACGTATGTAGCTGGCGAAAACGAAGCGCCATCAGACGGCGAAGCCGAATGATGGCGCTCGTTGGTGCTTCACGGTGAGGTGTTACAGATCAAAACGATCAGCGTTCATCACCTTGGTCCAGGCGGCCACAAAATCCTTAACGAATTTCTCTTTGGCGTCATCCTGGGCGTAGACTTCTGACAGTGCCCGCAACTGGGAGTTGGAACCGAATACCAGATCCACGCGGGTGCCTGTCCACTTCACTTCACCGGACTTGCGATCGCGGGCTTCGAACACATTGTCTTCACCCTTCACCGGCGCCCATTCGAGGTCCAGATCAGTCAGGTTAACAAAGAAGTCATTGGTCAGCTTGCCAGGTGTTTTGGTCAATACGCCGTGTTTGGCGCCTTTATAGTTGGCATTCAGCACACGCATACCACCCACCAGCACAGTCATTTCCGGTGCACTCAATTGCAGCAGCTGGGCTTTGTCGACCAGCATTTCTTCATCGGAGACGGTAAATGCAGTGCGGCGATAGTTACGGAAGCCGTCTGCCTCAGGACGCAGTGGGTCGAAAGATTCCGCATCCGTCATTTCCTGAGTCGTATCAGTGCGACCTGGCGCAAATGGAACAGCAATGCTGTGACCGGCATCCTTGGCAGCCTTTTCAACGGCAGCGCTGCCGCCCAGCACAATCAAATCAGCCAGTGAGACCTTTTTGCCTGACTGTGAGCTGTTGAATTCAGACTGAATGGCTTCCAGTTTGCCCAGCACCTTGGCCAGTTGTTCCGGCTGGTTCACTTCCCAGTCTTTCTGGGGTGCCAGGCGGATACGCGCACCGTTCGCGCCGCCGCGCATGTCGGAACCACGGAAAGTTGAGGCAGAAGACCATGCCGTGTAAACCAGCTCGGAGACGGTCAGGCCGGAGCCAAGAATCTTCGCCTTGAGATCAGCAATGTCCTTGTCGTTGACAAGCTCGTGATCAACTGCAGGTACCGGATCCTGCCAGATCAGGTCTTCGGCCGGCACTTCCGGCCCGAGGTAGCGAGACTTCGGCCCCATGTCACGGTGCGTCAGTTTAAACCACGCTCGCGCGAAAGCATCGGCAAACTCTTCCGGGTTCTTGTGGAAGTGCTGGGAGATTTTGCGGTACTCAGGATCTTCCCGCATCGCCATGTCGGCCGTTGACATCATGATGCCGACTTTCTGTGATGCATCTTCGGCGTCGGGTGCCTTGTCTTTGTCAGCCAGGTTCTTGGGCTGCCACTGGTGAGCGCCAGCCGGACTCTTGGTCAGTTTCCATTCATAACCGAACAGAACATCGAAGTAGCTCATGTCCCACTTTGTTGGCGTGGGCGTCCACGCACCTTCCAGTCCGCTGGTTATGGCATCGCGGCCTTTGCCGCTTTTGTAGCTGCTCTTCCAGCCCGTGCCCATCTGCTCGATCGGCGCGGCTTCCGGCTCGGGTCCAACGTGCGAGGGGTCGCCGGCACCGTGGGTTTTACCGAAGGTATGACCGCCAGCGGTCAGTGCAACGGTTTCGTAATCGTCCATCGCCATGCGCTTGAAGGTTTCGCGGATGTCTTTGGCAGAAAGCAGCGGGTCAGGGTTGCCATCCGGGCCTTCCGGGTTTACGTAAATCAGACCCATCTGCACCGCAGCCAGCGGATTTTCCAGCTCGCGATCACCAGAGTAACGGCTATTGGGTTTGTCGCTGGTGGCCAGCCATTCGTCTTCCGCACCCCAGTAGATATCTTCTTCCGGCTGATAGATGTCGGCGCGACCGCCAGCAAAGCCAAATGTTTTGAAGCCCATCGATTCCAGTGCGACATTACCGGTCAGGATGTACAGATCAGCCCAGGAAAGTTTGTTGCCATACTTCTTTTTGATTGGCCAGAGCAGGCGGCGGGCTTTATCAAGGTTGCCGTTATCCGGCCAGCTGCCGATTGGGGCAAAACGCTGAGCGCCGGTGCCAGCACCGCCACGGCCATCACCCATACGGTAGGTGCCAGCACTGTGCCAGGCCATACGAATAAAAAACGGACCATAGTGACCGTAGTCAGCCGGCCACCAGTCCTTGGAGTCGGTCATCAAGGCTTCAAGGTCTTTCTTGACGGCTGCCAGGTCCAGTGACTTGAACGCATCGGCGTAGTCAAAGTCATCGCCCAGCGGATTCGATTTCGGCGAGTGTTGATGCAGGATGCCCAGGTTCAACTGGTTGGGCCACCAGTCCTGCACACCCGTGCCTTTGCCACCCATCTGGGTGCGGGAGCCGTGCATCACGGGACATTTGCCAGCGCTGTTTTCGTTTTGACGGTCCATAACTCACTCCATTGTGCTGTATGATTTGATTGAGGGTGAAGTCTTGTACTTCTGCACTATAGCGCGCTTTGCTTGATATAGAGAATCTTGTTTTTGCAATAAATCAATAGAAAATATGTATCATTAGGGCTGCCAGAACGCATTCGCGTTTCGGCCCTGCAAGACACTACGCGCTAATGTTCCGGATAGATGATGTGCGCCAGAGCAATTGTTCAGGCGCCTGAGCGCCGGCCAGCCTGCGCTGGCTGGCGGCGCTCGCGGAGCGTGGCGGTAAGATCAGGCCAGCGACTTGATGGTATTCAGCTTGTCCTGCAATGCGGCCATGGAACTTTCCACCGCGCGCTGGCGTTCACGCTCGTTAGCCACGATTTCTGCAGGGGCATTGTCGACAAATCGTGCATTGCCCAGTTTGCCGTTGATGGCCTGCAGGTTCTTATCCAGCTTGGCTATTTCTTTTTCCAGACGCGCTATTTCCACGTCCTTGTCGATCAGATCTGCCAACGGCACCAGAATTTCCATATCCTGATAAAGCTGAGTGGCGCTGACCGGTGCCGATTCACCTTCCTGCAATGCACGCAGCTCCGACAGTTTTGCCAGTTTCAGCAGCTTGGCCAGATTTGCATCAAGACGTCGGCGGTCCTGCTCGGTGGTGTTGCCCAGCAGCGCCGGGAACTGTTTGCCAGGTGCGATATTCATCTCACCGCGAATATTGCGAATACCAATAATCACGCCCTTGACCCAGTCAATGTCGGACTCCGCCTGGGGATTGATCAAGGCATTATCCACGGCCGGATAGGCCTGCAGCATGATACTGGTGTTGCCGGTTTCGATACCGATCAAGGTGGCGATCTTCTGCCAGATTTCTTCGGTGATAAACGGCATCAGCGGGTGCACCATGCGCAGGCTGGTTTCCAGCACTGTCAACAGGGTCAGGCGGGCTGCGCGGGCTTTCTCCGGCTGATTGTCGGCATCCCAGAGCACGGGCTTGGACAGCTCCACATACCAGTCACAATACTCGTTCCAGAAGAAGTCGTAGATGGTCTGTGACATCAGGTCAAAACGGTAATTGCCCATGTGATCATGAACCTGGGCGACGGTCTGCTGCAGACGCGAAAGAATCCAGCGATCGGCCAGGCTCAGATTGGGACCGTCGCGCAGCGTGGACGCATCAGAGGCAGAGAACTGGATTCCCTTCTCTTCGGTGTTCATGATCACATAGCGCGAGGCGTTCCAGATCTTGTTGCAGAAGTTGCGGTAACCTTCCATGCGGCTGACATCGAACTTGATGTCGCGACCGGTGGATGCCAGCGAGTAGTAGGTGTAGCGAAGCGCATCGGTGCCATAACCGGTAATGCCATCCGGGAACGACTCACGGGTAAACTTCTCGATTTTCTTCTCGAGCTGCGGCTGCATCAGGCCTTCTGTACGCTTGGCAACCAGATCATCCAGGCTGATACCGTCGATCAGGTCGATCGGGTCCAGCACATTGCCTTTGGACTTGGACATCTTCTGTCCGTTTTCATCGCGGACCAGGCCGGTGATGTATACCTTCTTGAACGGGATCTCGCCGGTGAATTTCAGTGTCATCATGATCATCCGGGCTACCCAGAAAAAGATGATGTCGAAACCGGTGACCAGTACATCGGTCGGATGGAAGGTTTTCAGGGTTTCCGGGTCATCCGGCCAGCCCAGCGTTGAGAAGGTCCACAGTGCAGACGAGAACCAGGTGTCCAGCACGTCTTCATCCTGCTGCAGGGCCAGGTTCTCAGGCAGTTTGTACTTTTCGCGCACCTGGGCTTCGCTGCGTCCGACATAGATCTTGCCTTCGGCGTCATACCAGGCCGGTATGCGATGCCCCCACCATAGCTGACGTGAAATACACCAGTCCTGAATGTCGCGCATCCAGGCAAAATAGGTGTTTTCCCAGTTCTTTGGCACAAATTCAATATCGCCGTCCTCGACCGCCTTGATGGCTGGTTCGGCCAGCGATTTGACTGCCACATACCACTGGTTGGTCAGGTAGGGCTCAATGACCACGCCGGTTCTGTCGCCGCGTGGTACTTTTAATTTGTGTGGCTCGACCTTGGCGAGCAGCCCGGCGCTTTCCATATCAGCCACGACCTGCTTGCGTGCATCAAAGCGATCCATACCACGATAGGCCTGTGGCGCATTGTCGTTGATGGCGGCATCGATCGTGAAAATATTGATCATTTCCAGGTCGTGGCGCTTGCCAACTTCATAGTCATTAAAATCGTGGGCGGGCGTGATTTTTACGCAGCCAGTACCAAACTCCGGATCGACGTAATCATCCGCAATAATTGGTATGCGTCGATCGCAAAGGGGCAGGTCTATCCATTTGCCGATCAGCGACTTGAAACGCGGATCTTCCGGATTGACCGCAACTGCGGTGTCACCCAGCAGCGTTTCCGGGCGCGTGGTGGCGATGGTGATAAAGGTCTCGCCATTGTCGGTTGTGGCACCGTCCGCCAACGGATAATTGAAGTACCAGAAAAAGCCGTCTTCTTCCTCATTGATCACTTCCAGATCAGAAACCGCCGTGTGCAGTTTCGGATCCCAGTTAACCAGACGATTGCCGCGATAGATCAGACCTTCGTCATAGAGGCGGACAAACACTTCTTCCACGGCCGCAGACAGCCCTTCGTCCATGGTGAAGCGTTCACGTGTCCAGTCGATGGAACCACCCAGGCGGCGGATCTGCTGCGTGATGATGCCGCCGGACTCTTCTTTCCACTTCCAGACTTCATCAAGAAACTTGTCGCGACCCAGCTCAGTGCGTTTGACACCCTCGCGCTCCAGACGACGCTCGACCACCATCTGGGTGGCAATGCCTGCGTGGTCGGTACCCACCTGCCAGAGGGTGTTGCGCCCCATCATGCGGTGGTAACGGATCAGTGCATCCATGATGGCATTCTGGAAACCGTGACCCATGTGCAGGCGACCTGTGACGTTCGGGGGCGGTATCACAATACTGTAGGAGTCGCCTTCGCCGCTGGGGGCAAAGTAGTTACGCGATTCCCAGGTCTGGTACCACTGTTGTTCGATGTCTTGGGGCTGGTAGGTCTTGTCCATGGATGCTCGGGGGGTCTCTGCGATGGCTCAATGTCGGAAAGCCCGGGATTATACCTGATGCAGTGCCACATTTGCAGCGATCATCCGGGTTTGCTGCAACCCGTATTGATCGGCTCCGGCCTTGGGATGCCGGGGGTAGTTGCTCTGGAGTCGCCCGTGAACCCATCCGTGGGGCGCTCCACGCAGCTACCCCCGGCACCCCAAGGCCTCAGTGCCATCCTGCAAAGCACGGAGGCCATCCGCCGTCAGACCGTGAAATCTTCAGCAGTATCACTGCACCGGGTATGCTTTTAACCTGGCGGGCACAAGGCCGCTAGGGTGTCATGCGTCATTGGCGGCTATTGCTCCTGCAAAACCGGCATGACCGCCATCCATGGCGGCCAGATGTATTCACGGGCGTCCCCAATGCAGACTTACCCCGTTCCCTTGGGGCCGGATCGGATCGAAGCCATCCAGGAGGGACGGGGTTGCGTAAAATCTGATAGATAATGGCTACCGGTTGTTGGTTGGAGAGCGTGGGGGATTTTGTGAATCGATTGGGTGTTTTTGCTCGGGTGGCTGCCTTGTGGCTGCTGGTGTATGCGGCGCCGGTGCATGCTGAGATTGATCATCAGGCCTGGACGGCGTTGCTGCAGGAGCATGTGCGGGTGATTGATGGCGGGCAGGCGACTCAGGTCGATTACCAGGGTATGAATGATGACAGGGCGGCGCTGCGGGCTTATCTGGATGCGCTGGCAGCTGTCTCGCGTGAGGATTTTGAACAGTGGGCGCAGGATGAGCAGCTGGCGTTCTTGATCAACGCCTACAATGCCTGGACTGTGGAGCTCATTCTGACCGAGTATCCGGACATCGACTCCATTCGCGACATTGGTGGCTGGTTCGGCTCGCCCTGGGGTCAGGATATTGTCGAGCTGTTTGGTGAACGCTACACGCTGGACAATGTCGAGCACGACATGATTCGCGGCTGGAATCGCTATAATAATCCGTTGATTCACTTTGCGGTCAATTGCGCCAGCATCGGCTGTCCGGCGCTTCGCAATGAGGCGTATACCGGTGAGCAGCTGGCTGCACAGCTGGATGAGCAGACGCGACTGTTCCTGGCAGACCGTTCGCGCAATCGAATCGAGGACGGCCGTGCCCGCGTCTCAGAGATCTTCCGCTGGTATCCTGAGGATTTTGAGCAAGGCTGGATGGGGTATCAGAGGGTGGGTGAGTTCCTTGCAGACTACGCCTCAGCGCTGGGCGCGACAGCAGAGCAGGCTGATGCACTCCTGAGCGGCGATATGGCAATACGCTATCTGGATTATGACTGGGCCCTGAATGATATTCCGGGTTCGTAACAAACTTTGTAACTTTCAGCCAAGCTCAATCACAGTGCCATCTGCAGCGCGGGCATCCTCAGCATCATGCGTCACCAGGATGGCAGGCAGACTGGCATCGCGCAGGGTCTGAAACACATGCTGTCGAACTTCCTGGCGCAGATGACTGTCCAGCCGAGAAAAAGGTTCATCCAACAGCACAGCGTGCGGATTGGACAGTAGCAGCCGCTGCAATGACACGCGTGCTTTCTGGCCACCGGATAGCGTGGCGGGATCGCGCTCAGCAAAACCCGCCAGACCCACATTCTCAAGTGCCAGTTCGACGCGTGCTGATCGATCCGGTACGTCGGCAGGCAACGCAAAGGTAAGGTTCTGCGCAACCGATAGATGCGGAAACAGCAAAGGGTCCTGGAACAACAATCCCACTTTGCGCTGTTCAGGCGGCAGCCCGTTCAGACAGCGTTCGCCCAGCCATATCTCACCCTGAGCCTGAAATTCCGGCGCAAGAAAGCCGGCAATGTATGCCAGCAGCGAGGACTTTCCGGCGCCGGATGGACCCATGACAGTCAGTGTGGCGCCGGGTTCGATCTGTGCATTGATTTGCAGAAGGCGCTGACCTTTGAGGGTGATTTCAATATCCTGCAGGCGCAGGGTCATGCCAGTCATGTCAGTGAACCTCGCATCGCCTTTCGATGGCGCCAGATAATTCGTGGCAGTGCCAGTGCCAGCGCGAAACCCAGCATGGGGAGCAGTGTCTGCATCAATGCCCATACTGCAATGGGGCCGCGTGTCCCACCCGAAGCCAGCGCGACCGCTTCGGTCGTCAGTGTGCTGACCCGTCCTGCACCTGTCAATAAAGTTGCCAGGTACTGACCGATGCTCACAGCAAACCCGACAGCACAGGCAGTGGCTATTGGCGCGAGCAGCAGCGGCAACTTGATCCGCCACCAGACACGCATGGGTGAGGCGCCCAGCGCCGCAGCGAGTTGCTGCCAGCGCGGGTCCAGGCGTCGGTAGGGGTCCGCCAATGTCAGATAGACGTAGGGCAGCACAAACAGACAGTGGGCAAATCCGACAACCAGCAAGCCTGGCTGCCAGCGCAGCTGTTCCAGCATCAGCGTCAGGCCATACAAAAATGCCACCTGAGGCACCAGCAGCGGAATATATATGGCCCAAAGTAGTCGCTGTGGTGCCGGGCCGCGTCGGGATTCGTATTCCAGTGCCGCCAGCACAAGTGCCACGGTGAATAACACCGATGTCAGGCCCAGCAACACCGTATTGCCCAACGGCGTGCTGAGCACACTACCCACACTCTGCCAGTGCTGAATTGTCCATGCTGTTGGCAGATTGTCCGGAAAGCGCCAGGGGCCTGCGAATGCCTGCAGGCACAGAACCAGCAGACTGAGCATTAACGTGCCAAGCGTCACTAACAGCGTGCTGCGGCCAATAAAATTGACTGTCGCCTGCCCCCGTCGACGGATGCCGCGCAGACTCAGTTGTCTAAGCAGCGGTGTCAGAAGCCTCTCCGCTATCAGCCAGATGACAATGGCTGACAGCGTGACCGTCACCTGCAACAGCGCCGCTGCCGATGCCAGCATACGGGTTGTCAGAACGGGGTCAGCGAACCAGCCTACGATGCGGACGCTCAGCGGCGGTGGCAAAGACGGGCCCAGAATCAGCGCCACATCGACGGTGGCGGAGGCGAAGGCGATAACGGCAAACAACGGCAGTCGCAGCAGCGGGTAGAGAGCAGGTGCCACGGTCCACAGCCATGCGTAGACCGGACGGTATCCCAGTGTCCGTGCCATGGCGACACGTTGGTCCGCGTGCAACTGAGGCAGTACGGCCAGTGCCATGAGTAACAGGAAAGGGATTTCCTTGAGAACAAGTCCTGTCATCATTGACAGGCCAAGCGGATCGTTGAGGATCAGCAGATCAGGGGGGCGTTGCCAGCCACTCAATTCCGGTGACAACAGGCGCAGTGCAAGCCCGGAAGGCGCAATCAGGAAGGCCAGACCGAAGGCGGCTGCCGCATGGGGTACTGCAAGCAATGGCGCCACCAGTTGACGCATGATCCGCGCCCACCGGGTGCCGCTGACTGCAGCAAGAAACAACATGACCAGCAGCAGGGCCAGCAGTGGTGTGATGACGCCGGCGGCAAGACTAAGCGCAACACTATGGCCTATGCCTGGCACCTCCAGCAGTTCGCGCCAGACAGACAGGCCGGGATCTGTCAGACCCAGGACAGGCAGGTAGCCGAAGGCTGGCAATACCACGGCGGCCAGTCCCAGTAAAACGGGAGTGACCAGTAAAATGACCATCAGTGCTGGCGCGGCTCTAAGCATTTCAGCCGGCCCTGTTGTGTTTTGACTGTTTCATTGACAGCGAAGAGTGTTCAGCGGCTGACATAACGCGCCATCCAGGCTGCCTCTAGCGCGTCCATCCAGCTGGGGTGCGGCTCCTGCAGTGCGGTCGTGCCCGTCATCGCTGCAGGGGCTGCAGGGTGTGACTGGCGTGTCGCCGCGAATTGATCCTGCCATTGCTGCGCCAGAACAGTTACATCGATAACGGCTGTGCCACCCATGTGATCGGGATCCTGCGCGCGCAACTGGGCCTCGGGTGACAGTAGAAAGTTGGCTGCCACCATCGCGGCAGCCTTGTGGCTGGCATTGAATGGGATCGCGAGGAAACTGACATTCGCCAATGTGCCACGTTGGGGCAGGTGCGTACGGACGCTGTCCGGCAACTCACCGCGCACCACACTGTTGACTGCTTCAGTCGGATTAAAAGAAATCGCCAGCGCAATTTCACCGTCGACCATCAGGCGGCGAAGCTCCGCCCCGTTGGCAGGGAAACTGCGACCCTGGCGCAGCAGATTGGGATGCAGGGCGTCCAGGAAGTGCCAAAGAGGGGCAGTGACTGTATTGAAATCGCTGTCACCAACCGGTGTATACAACACCGATGTGTCTGACACCAGCTCCAGCAATGCCTGTTTTAAAAACGTTGTGCCCAGAAAGTTGGGCGGTCGGGGGTAGGTGAATTCGCCTGGGTAGCGCTCTGCCCAGGCGCGCAACTCGCTCACACTGGCAGGCGCCGAAGTCACAAAGGCGCTGTCGTAATAAAACACCAGATGCGCCCGCAGCCAGGGCGACTCATAACCGTCCACTGGTACGGTAAAGTCAGATCTGACATCCGGATTGGCATCGGCATTGACCAGTGCGAAGTTGGGCAGTTGTTCAGCCCAGGGGCCAAACAGCAGGTCGTTGTCCTTCATGCTGGCAAAATTCTCACCGTTAAGCCACAGCAGGTCCACGGCGCCTCGACCTGAATTGCCTGCCTGTTTTTCCGCCAGCACCCGAGAGACGGCATCCGCTGTATCGCTCAAACGCACATGCGTCATATCAATGTTATGGCGTTCAGCCAGTTCGCTGGCAACCCAGTTCAGGTAGGTATTGGTCTGCTGATCTCCACCCCATGCATAAAAATACAGGGGCTGGTTACGCGCCTGTTCCTCGACCGCCGTCCAGTCTGAGGGGTCGGGCTGTTGGCCGTGCGCGAAAGCCGCAAAAAACAGGCAGCCGAGCAGCGTTCGGGACTTGCATTTTGCCAGGCCTCGGAGCGGATTTGAGAGCACATCAGTCAATGCAGTCGTTGTCGGATAGGACTTCATCGGCTATTAAACTCTCAGGATGTCTGATGGGTAGGTATCATCTGCAGGCGACGTCCGAGTCGTTGTCTGCGCAGATCGTGCAGCACTGTTTCCAGGTGATCGCGAAAAAATGCGTCGCAGCCGATACACAAATTGCTGTAATCACGTCCGTCGGGCGTGTGGGTGTAGCAGTTGGCGAGATATTCACTGACTGACTGGCCCTGGGTAAGGCCCATGCGTTCAGGTTTGCCGGCATTAATGGCCTCAAATACCGGGTGTCCGGCAAGGCTGTCGAGAATGTCCGTCAGAGGTTCCTCGGTCAGGTTGCCCAGCGCCCGAGCGGTTTTCAGACAGCAGGGGAACACATTGCCATCGGGGTCGATCGAGACTTCAGATCCGTTATAGCCGTATTCCAGAAAACCCAGTCCACCCGACCAGGCGTTGCAGAAGTTGTCCTTGATGGTAGCTTTGGACAGACTGTTCTGCCAGGCACGCCCGCGAGGCCAGATCTTGCCAATCCAGGCATCATCGGTTGCGCCAAACATGCTGTATACCGGCGGGCCCTGGCCGTCCAGGTCGCGACGCTTGTCATGATCTGCGACGCTGATCATGCCGGCAGATTCGAACATCTCGCGAAGCTTCGCTGCCAGCTCGAGTTTTTTGTCACCCTGCATGCCGACGTGGTAATCGTCGATGCCTGCCGCTGATACCGACCAAACGCCCCGACTCAATAGTTCGTCGAGTATCTTTTCAGTCAGCAGATCGCCGGTGGTCTGCACGATGACCTTGACGCCACCGTTGTTGCGGTACTTGTCGCGGATGGCTTCAAGGGCTGGATATAACACGCGCTCCCTGACTGGGTCGGTCAGCACGTCGCCACCCGAAATGATGATTCTGCCGGTGCGCAGCTTGAATCCGCTGGGCGTGCTGTCGTCCGGTGTATCGCGGTCGAGGTACTGCATGGTCTCAGGAAAATTTTTGATAATGGCCGGTGCGCACCGCATTGCCTCGTTCACCACCTCGTCCAGTTCTTCGCGCACATAGGGGCGGAAGCGCTCTTCATAGCAGTGTTTGCAGCGTCGATGACAATGCCAGCAAAGTACGTAGTAGATGGATTCCATCGATTGCTCCTGCTTGTTGTTTGCTTATGCTGGTCGTTTGCCAGTGCGAAACTGCCTGTGTCTTGTGTTGTTTGGGAAAGTACGCTGCCAGTCAGCTGCTGGATGGTGGTCGATAGGTCGCCGGTGCTGTGCTGCGATTGTTTTGCACAATGCCCAGCAATACCAGTGGCACAACAATCATCAAGCTGCCAATGACAAACCAGATATCAGGCGCCTCGGCAAACCAGATCCAGCCAATCACTATTGCCCAGATCAGACCGGTGTATTCGGCACTGGTCACCTGGTTTGCATCCACTGTCCGGTAGGCCAGCAGCACCGTCAGGCTATAGATCAGCATCAGCGTGCCGGAACTCAGTGCATAGCTGACAATATCCAGGCGCCAGCCGGGTGCCGAGAAAAACCATTCCCAGGCGAACAGTAACAGGGCCAGGGGCATCATCAAAAGATGGCTGACAAACAATTTGTGGACGGTGGACTGATCTTTCGGCAGCGACCGCACCAGAACCGCATTGACGGCTAATGCCAGTGCGCTCCCCAGCGCTGCAAGTGCACCCCAGTTAAATTCGATTGGCCGCAGAATCACCAACGTGCCAACAAAGCCACTGACGACAGCAAACATACTCAGCGGTGTGAGTTTTTCGCCGAACAGCACCACAGCCAGCACCATGACCATCAGGGGAGCTACGTAAAAAACCGCATTGGCAGTTGCCAGTGGTAGCGTTGTCAGCGCCACGACCATACAAAATACGCCCAGCAGGGCCGTCAGCGAGCGCACAAGATGCACCTTGAATCCTGCGAATGGCGCCCTGTGATTGAACTGCCGATAAAACGGAAGCAGCAGTAGCAGCGTGATCAGTGTTCGGATGACAATAAACTGGAAGATGGGTGCGTCGCTGCCCATCAGCTTCACGACCACATCCGAAAGCACAGCGAGTGCGTTGCCGACGATCAGCAAAATCATGGCGCTGCGCAGGGTATGCCCTGACATGCTCCGTATCCCCGAAAACAATGATTAAGGTCGCCAGACGCACTGCCACTCTGGAGTGCGTCTGGTTCAGAAAGGGCCGACTCTTGTGCGCTGTGTCAGGCTTTCTGTTGACGCAGGTATTCAACCAGCAGCGGAACCGGACGTCCGGTTGCGCCTTTTAACGCGCCGCCAAACCAGGCCGTGCCAGCGATATCCAGGTGTGCCCACTGGAATTTTTCAGTGAACCGCGACAGGAAGCAGGCCGCTGTGATGGTGCCGGCTTTGGGACCACCAATGTTGGCAATGTCAGCAAAATTTGAGTCCAGCAGGGCCTGGTATTCATCGCTCATGGGCAGGCGCCAGACGGTATCCAGCGTGGTCTGACCAATCTTGAACAGCTCATCAGCCAAAGGGTCATGGTTGCTTAGCATGGCGGTGTTGACGTCGCCAAAGGTGGCCACGGCCGCGCCCGTCAGTGTTGCAACATCGATGACAGTTTTGGGTTTGAAGCGCTCTGCATAGGTCAGTGCATCACACAATACCAGTCGGCCTTCTGCATCGGTATTGAGAATCTCGATGGTCTTGCCGGACATGCTGGTAACGATATCGCCGGGTTTGGTTGCACGGCCACTGGGCATGTTTTCAGCAGCGGCAATCACTGCCACAACATTAATCGGCAGGTTGAGTTCTGCCACGGCTGTCATTGTACCTATTACCGAGGCGGCACCGCACATGTCGAACTTCATTTCGTCCATGCCCAGTCCTGGCTTCAGGCTGATGCCGCCAGTGTCGAAGGTGATGCCTTTGCCAACCAGACAGTAAGGTCGGCTGTTGGCTTTTGTGGTGCCTTTATGTTCGATGACAATCAGGCGGGACTCCTGATCAGAGCCGTGACCCACTGACAGCAAAGAACCCATACCGAGTCGTTCCATCTGCTTCTCGGTTAGTGCTTTGACTTTCAGTGACTTGTACTTCAGGCCCATTTCTGTGGCGCGCTGCGCCAGGTATGACGGTGTGCAGATATTTCCAGGCAGATTGCCCAGCTCTCTCGTCACGCTCATACCGGCACTGATTGCCTGACCTGCCTGCAAGGCCTGATCCAGCGACTTTTTGGTGCTGCCCGTGGGTGCTGCAATGCCAACCGATTTCAGGCTCAGTGGTGGCGCTTTTTTGCTTTTGGTCTGGTCGTAACGGTACTGGGCATTGCCGAGCTCCATGGTCAGCTGTGTGACAGCCCATTCGCCATCGCGCTCTTTTACCGGAACCTGTGCCAGCGCCACCAGGGCCGTTTTTGCGGGGGTCTTGTTCAGGGCCTGGGCGGCGGCACGGACCGCCTTGCGCCAGATTTTGGCTTCGGCCGGTGCGCTCTCCCCAATACCTACCAGCAGCAGCCGATCCGTCAATGAACTGTCTGCAACCGGCACCAGCAAAGTCTCGCCAGCTTTGCCTTTAATGTCGCCGGCTTTATGCAGTGATTTGATCAGTGCGGCCAGCTTGTCGTCCAGTGGGATATCCTCGGCCAGCAGGCCGGTTTTTTGGCATACACCCAGTACCAGGCAGTCGTGTTTTTTGCCCAGATTCTTGTCGGCGAGCAGCTGAAATTTCATAGAAGTTTCCTGAAAAGTGCGTTATCAAAAGGGTAACTGCCTGACATGCTAGAGAATTACGCGCGGCATGGCAATAAGTGTACTTTAGTGCCCCAGACGATTAAAATTGGCGCCTCATTTTCTCAGCAGGCAACATGGAGCGGTTATGGCACGTGTCAAAATCAATATGCCGGAAGAATTCCTGTTCAGCATGGAATATCCGGTGCGCTTCAGCGACCTTGACTACGCCCGCCACCTCAACAGTGTTGCCATGGTTCACATACTGCATGAAGCGCGTCTGCAGCTGCTGGCCAGCCTGGGACTGACCGAGTCCAATATTTTCGGGCTGGGTATGGTCGTGACCGATATGGCCATTGATTATCGTTCTGAATCGTTTGCCAAGGATGTGCTGGTCATAGAAGTGGGAGTCGGGCGTTTCAACAAGTACGGCTGTGATATCTGCTTTCAGATCACCAACTCCGCGCTGGATCGGGTTGTCTGCAATGCCAAGCAGGGCGTTGTTTTTTTTGATTTTGACAAGCACAAGATCGCCCCTGTGCCGCCTGCCTTCAAAACTCTGGTGGGCGAGAGTGAAATTTAAACGGGACGCTGCCCAGTGATCCTGTTCCGCTATCTTGCCCGTCAACTGCTGCAGGTCACTGCGGCCGTAACACTGATCCTGTTGGTAGTGTCCTTCACCTCAAGATTTCTGCAGTATCTGGGCGATGCTGTTGCCGGGCAGATGACAACCGATATTCTGCTGCTGTTGATGTCGTTCCGGCTGCCCGAGTTTCTCACCATCATCGTACCCTTCGCGTGGTTTTTGGCCGTCCTGCTGACTTATGGTCGTATGTATGCTGAGAATGAACTGGTTGTCCTGCATGCCTGTGGTTACAGTCGCCGCCGGCTGCTTGGCGTGACCACCCTGATTGCCTTGATACTGGCTACGCTGATGGGTCTGCTGAGTCTTTACGCAGCCCCGGCAGGTCTGCAACAGACCGAACGATTGCGTCAGTCTCAGCAGGAACTGACGGAAATAGACCTGATCGTTGCCGGACAGTTTCAGGAGTTCAACCGTGGACAGCGGGTGACCTACGCAGAAACCATTTCCGAAACCGGCCAGGGCCGCCAGCTCAACAATACCTTTGTGGTGGTCAGGGACCCAACGCCGCCGGAAGGCGAGTCCGGTCTGCGAGTGATGATTGCAGAAACCGCCCGACCCGTGCTCGATGAGCCCAGCGGGCGTCGCTTCATGCTGCTGGAAAACGGTGTGTTTTATGACGGCACACCAGGTCAGGCAGACTACACCATCACAGACTTTGTGCAGCAGGGCATACTGCTGCCAGAACAGGTCGGCATTGCGCCGGTACTGGAAGAAAAAGCCCTGCCGACACTGGCGCTGCTTGGTTCGGCAGACCCTGCCTATCAGGCGGAACTGCAGTGGCGCATTTCAGTGGTCCTGCTGTTGCCCATTCTGTCCTTGATTGCGGTGCCTCTTAGCAAGGTCGAACCGCGTCAGGGGCGTTTTGCCAGGCTGGTGCCCGCGGCACTGCTGTATGGTGTCTATTTCATGCTGCTGCAGGTGTCTCGTGACGCCATTGAAGAGGGTGAGCTGCCGGTGCTGGTCGGACTCTGGTGGGTACATCTGATGTTTCTTGCCGGCGGTCTGTGGCTGATGCTGCGCGGTCGGCCCAGGGTCAGCCAGGCTTCCCGCCTCGCGTCCGGGCCAGAGGGTCAGCCCTCATGAGCATGCTGTCCCGATACGTGACGCGAACGGTGCTTGGCGCAATGCTGATTGTGCTGGGCCTGATTACCACGATTGACCTGATCTTCACGCTGGCTGACGAGCTGGGCAGTACCAATCAGTTTTACACAGCTGCGAATGCCTTTGCTTACGTGATGAAAACCCTGCCTACCAGCGTTTACGAGCTGCTTCCCTACATTGCTCTGGGTGGCGCGATTATCGGGCTGGGTGTGCTGGCCTCCAGTCAGGAACTGCTGATCATGCAGGCAGCCGGTGTCAAGACGCACACACTGATAGGGTGGGTAATGATTCCCGTTCTGGGTGTCATGCTGTTTGGTCTGGTTCTGGGTGAATGGGTGGCGCCGACTCTGCAGCAACAGGCGCAAAGTGATCGTGCCATGACCATGAGCGGTGGGCAGGCGATCAGCAGTGATGAGGGGGAATGGCGCAAGATTGGTGATCAGTTTATTCATATCAATGCCATTGCACCGGGCGGGCGCGAGCTGTTTGGTATCACCATTTTCGCCCTGAACGTCGAGCGCCGGGTAGCAAGCAGCCGCTTTGCGCAGCGTGGTGAATATGTCGACACCGATGGTCAGTCCTACTGGCGTCTTTACGATGTGCAGCAGACTGTATTCGGCGACACTCAGTTGCAGGGCAGTCGCCAGCCGGAGTATCGATGGGACGTTGATATGTCGCCGGAACTGTTAAGCGTATTGCTGGTCCGGCCAGACCGTCAGTCGATCAGCGGTCTGTTCCAGTTTGCACGCTATTTTGACAGCGAGGGTCTGGACAGCAGCAGCTATTACCTGGCGTTCTGGAAAAAACTGATGCAGCCCCTGGCGACTCTGAGCCTGGTGCTGCTGGCGGTATCATTTGTATTTGGACCGCTGCGCGAAGCTACCATGGGGCACCGTGTGTTTGTCGCCATAGCGATATCGCTGGTGTTTACCATTGTCCAGCGCACCATTGAGCCTGTCACATTATTGTATGGCATCAGCCCGTTCCTGGCAGCACTGCTACCGGTACTGCTGTGTGTGTCGATTGGTGTCGTGCTGTTGCGCCGAGTCTGACTGATCGCCAGCCAGCTCAGCATCGCTGCCTGATCAAGGGATCAGTGCATGCATACGGATGTTGATCATGCGCAGCGTGGCCTTGACCGCCGCCAGCACCTGGTTGGCATCCACGCCACGGGTTTTTATCTCCCGCTCCTCAACCCGCCAGGTAATGATACATTCAGTCAACGCATTGGTATTGCCGCCACGTGGAATGTGGACTTCATAATCGACCAGTGCCGGCATGACAAAGTCGCGCTTCTTGAGGATCTTGCTGATGGCATCAATGAAGGCTGCAAAGCCGCCATTCCCCGATCCTGAAGCGTTGTAGTTCTTGCCCTGAATGGTCACGCGGATGCTGGCGGTACTGTCGACATCCAGTCCACTGCTGATGTAGCAGTTCAGCAATTCGATGTAACGGTACTCGCGCCGTTCGAGCACATCGGCAATGATGAACGGCAGATCGTCAGCCGTGATCAAAGCCTTGGAGTCCCCAAGCTTGACGATTTCCTGCAAAACCTTGCGCTGATCTTCGTCGGACAGTTCCAGGCCCAGCTCTTCCAGGTTATTGGCCAGAGAGGCCTTGCCACTCATTTTGCCCAGTGCGTAGGTGCGCTTGCGGGCAAAACGTTCCGGACGCAGGGCAGTGATATAGAGCCCGCCTTTCTGGTCACCATCGGCGTGAATGCCCGCGGTTTGAGTAAAGACATCGGCACCAACGATGGGCGCATTGGCGGCGACCCATTTGCCGGAAAAATTTTCGACCATGCGACTCAGCATGGCAATGCGGGTTTCATCGATGGACAGTCGGACATTCATTTTGTCTTTTAATACTACGGCGACTTCCGCCAGTGATGCATTACCGGCGCGTTCGCCGAGGCAGTTGATGGTGCAATGAATGGTGTCGACACCGGCTTTCACTGCGGCCATCACGTTGGCAGTGGCCAGCCCGTAGTCATTGTGGGGATGGAAATCAAAGCGTTGATCGGGAAAGCGATCCACCATGTCGGAGAGCGCTTCGAACACTTCGTCCGGAGTCATGACGCCCAGTGTGTCAGGCAGCATGAAGTTGCGAATCCCAATATCGCTGACACCGGCCACCAGGCCATAAACATACTCACGGCTGTCTCGGTAACCATTGGACCAGTCTTCCAGATACATGTTTACCTGCAGGCCGTTTTCATGCGCGTAGGCCACGGTCCGTCTGATGTCGTCGACATGCTGTTCCAGCGTTCTGCCCAGCTGCTCGCGGCAGTGTTTTTCGCTGCCTTTTGCCAGCAGGTTGATGACCTTGCCGCCGGCATCGCGAACCCAGTTGACGCTCAGTGTGTAATCCACAAAGCCGAGCACCTCGACTTTCTCGAGCAGGCCTTCCTGCGCCGCCCAGGCATTAATATCGGCGACTGCCTGTTGTTCGCCCGCAGAGACTCGCGCTGAAGCAACTTCAATACGGTCAACACGCAGCGCCTGCAGCAGTGACTTGGCAATCTGCAGCTTTTCCTTGGGCGTGAAGGAAACACTCTGGGTCTGTTCACCATCGCGTAGCGTGGTGTCCAGCAGGCGAATGTGGCGGCGTGTGTCGTTGGCCGTGTCTGTCATGTGTTACGGGTCCCGGTACTGGTCTGGACGAGAGCGGCGATTCTATCAGAGTTTAAGTTTGTGGCGAAATGACCGATAATGAGGGCATGATGACAAACAAACTGAAGCTGTCAATTTTCTCCCTGTTCCTGCTGCCCGCTCTGGGTCTGACCCCCGGTGTGGTCCAGGCGCAGAGTATTTCCGGTGGCAGCACTGAGCTGCTTGACGAGAAGGAAATAGCCCGTCTGTGGCTGCCTGCCAGTTATTCGCATTTACAGAATCAGCTGGTTCTTGCAGCACGCCGGGCAGCCCGTCACGAGGATTGTCAGGAAGTGTTGTACGGACGTCTGAATGAGTATCGCACAGAACGTGATGAGCCCTCGTTTACGATCATGTGTATGAAGGATGTGCGTACCACCTTTGATCAGGTGTTTTTTGCCAGTGAGCTCGACGGTGAGTCGCTGGATGAGCCGAGGCAGCAACCTAGCTCTGAGGAGCTGGAGCAGTTGCGTGGTCTGCTGCAGTCAGTGGCTCCGAATCGACGTGTTCCTGGCAGCGAAGATGACGCGGACGAAGCTGCAGTCGATACAACCCCGCCGGAAGTATTCTGAACCCATGAGTGATTCCCGTCAGGCGCCAGACTCCGGCGCCTCAGTCAAATCAGGCAAAACCAAAATCGATCGCCGTCTGCTGGATGCAGCAGAAATCGCCGAGCTGCCGCGTGCAGGGCTGCTGCGGCGTCTGGCAGCGCTGCTGTACGATATGTTTCTGGTGGCGGCTATCTGGTTCTGTTTTGGCTACGTCCTGCTGTTTATATTCGGCTTTTTTGCGGACAACACCAGTCAACTGGTGGACGGCGAGGTGGTTACGCACCCGGTGCTGTCTGCTCTGCAGTTTGTCATGATGGTGAGTACTTCACTGGCGTTCTACGTGTGGTTCTGGTGCCGCAGTGGTCAGACGCTGGGCATGATTGCCTGGCGAATTCGGGTGCTGAGTCTGGATAATCAGCCCTTGACTGCGCGGCAGGCGGTGACACGTTTTGTTGCCGCGTGGCCAGCTTTCTGGCTGGCCGGGCTTGGGTATTTTTGGATGTACGTCGACCGGGATCGGGACGCAGTGCATGACAAGCTGTCGGGCAGCAAGGTGATCCTGCTGCCCAAACATGCCAGACCGTTCTGACGGTCCGGGCCGCCTGTCAGGCTGACGGTACAGGCAGCTTTCGCAGTGCCTCGACGACGCGGTCGCCAAATGCCTGGGTATCAATCATTTTGACGTCGCTGCCGGGTTTGGACAGATCCGGAGTCGAGTAGCCTTCGGCAAATACGCTTTGCATGGCGTGCCACACGTTGCGTGATTCCTCGCGCATTCCAAAGCTCATCTCCAGCATCATTGCCACAGACCCGATCATCGAGTAAGGATTGGCGATATTCTTGCCCGCGATATCCGGAGCCGAACCATGAGAGGGCTCATAATAGGCCTTTTCGTCACCGATACATGCTGAGGGCATCAGTCCCAGAGAGCCCAGAATGCCGCCACCCTGGTCGCTGAGAATGTCGCCGAACATATTTTCCATCACCATCACGTCAAATCGACCTGGGTTCAGGCAGAGGTAGGTCGCGGCGGCATCAACCAGAATGTGTTCGATCTTTACGTCCGGGTAGTCCTTGCCAACTTCTTCAATGACCGTGTTCCACAGCACGCTCGACTTCAATACATTGCTCTTGTGGATGTTGTGCAGTACTTTTTTGCGGCTCTGTGCCGTTTCGAAGGCGACTTTGGCAATCTGACGAATCTGCACTTCGTCATACTCCAGAATCTCTTTGACATAACGAATGCCATCGGCCGTTGTGCCCGTTTCCTTCTCGCCGAAGTAAAGGCCACCGACCAGCTCACGGATGATCATGATATCAATGCCGTCACCTATGATTTCTTTTTTCAGCGGCGAGAAATGCGCAAGACCCTGTGGCAGGAATACCGGGCGGAAGTTTGCGTAGGTATTGTAACGACGGCGCAGCGGCAGCAGAGCACCACGTTCAGGCTGCATATCGACCGGGATCTTCTGTGATTCCTGGTGGTTCAGACCAATCGGACCTTTCAGAATGGCATCTGCCTCATCACATACTTTCTGGGTCTGTTCCGGAAACGGGTGGCCGCACTCAAAATAGGCGCTGGCGCCAAAGGGAGTATGGATCAGGTCAAAGGTGACGTCATTGCGCTCGGCAACGAGTTCCAGCACCTTGACCGCTTCGCGCATGATTTCCGGGCCGATTCCGTCACCGTCGAGCAAGGCGACCTTGTAATGTTGAGACATATGAATTCCTGTATATAGATTAGGGCCCGGGCGGGCCTGCGTCCGCACGGGAATTTCAAAAAGGGCGTTAATTTAACACGGCAGGAGGGGGATCGGAAGTTTGCTGACCGGCCCTGCCAATCAGAATAGCTGCATAACCTGGCGGATAAAAATCAGTGCCAGAATTACCACCACGATATACGAGACTGTATCGCTGACCTGAAAACCAAAAAACTTTTTAGGTTTGCCTTCGTTATTTTGTGCCATGTCAGATCCTGCATCCTTGTCATACATGGAGCGTAGATTACACAACATTGTCAATGCTTACTAGCACCGAATGGGGGGGATTTAGGGTAAATCTCCTACGAAACGGGCCAATCTGCTGCATCAACCGAGTCCAGCTGGGTATTTGGCTGCTCAGGTGCCCAGTGCCGCACATAGTCTCCGTGAGGGTCGAACTGGGCCGCCTGCTTTTCAATATTGAAGTGTCGACCACCGCGAGGATCCACACCCACGCCTGCGATATATTGCCAGTTGCCCCAGTTTGACGCGACATCATAATCAACCAGCTGGTGCTCAAACCAGGCCGCGCCATAGCGCCAGTCCATGCCCAGTTCGTTGACAAAGCAACTGGCTGCAATCTGACGTCCCCGATTAGACAGGTAGCCGGTCGCCTTCAATTCCCTCATGCAGGCGTTTACCAGCGGCCAGGGCGTATTGCCATGACACCACTTCTGGTATCGCTCAGGATGCAGGCAGGCATGCGGTGCTTGCTTGCGCAGGCCTTTCAGGCGGTACAGGCTGTCATGCTGTGCCAGCGCCAGCCAGTGAAAGTATTCACGCCAAAGCAGCTCCTGCAGCAGATGCTGACTGGATGCGGTGACACCGTTTTGTTCCTCGTGTCGTTGCAACATGTGTGCAGCACGGCGCACTGACAGACATCCCTGCGAGAGTGCCGCTGATAACCTGCTGGAGTTGTCCCTGCCAGACAGCGCGTTGCGTGTCTCCTTATAGGTCATCGGTAACTCTGATTCGAAGTAACGCCTGGCATGACTGGAGGCAGCCGACTCACCCGGCGGGAAAGCGAGATCCGCGCTATTGTCGGCGCCGGGGCGCTGACCGCCATTGGCTGCCAACGGCGGCAGTGTTGGCAGCCAGGCGGGTAACGGGCTGCTTTCTACAACACGCAGTGGCGGTCGGGGCAGCGAATCAGGCGTCTGAATGGGAAGTTGTGGCGGAAGATTCTGAACCCGCTGGCGAAATGCCGCAAATCCCTGCTTCAGTGTGCTCAGTTCGGTGTCAATCTGTTCGAGCTCATACAACGTATTGTTATCTACCTGCACTACTTGCAGATTGGGGAAACGAGACTGCAGATAGCTCAGAATCCGGCGCTCATCACTGCCATTCTGACGACTGCAGACCAGGCGGTTGACGGGGTGTCGGTCAATCAACTGGCTTAGCTGTTGTTCTGTGTAGCCGTACTTGATATCAAGATATTGACCGCGGTCGCGCAGGGAACGGCCCAGTTCGGCAAGCGACTCGTTCAGGTAGCGCCAGCGATGCAGGCCCATTGAGCTGATATGATAGCGATGTGGCAGAAACCATCGCTGATCAACACAATAAACACAAATTAATGCGTCGCTTTGTGAGGCCCGCAGCAGGGCAGGGTTGTCACTAAGCCGCAAATCATTCGTTATCCAGTACAAAGTTGTCGCCATGTGATCGCGCCCATCGAGTAAATTGGGGTAAAATTGCGCCGCGCGGCAAGATGCAGATCAAACCGGTGAATTTGGGTCTGTTCCGTGCAGATGTAGGGTATCACCGGTGCTTATGAATTTCAGGAGTAATTATGAAGCAAGTGTACATCCCGGTTTTAACTGTATTGGGCACCGTAGCGGTCATTGGAATCGCCTGGATGAATCTGGATCTGCCTAATCAATCACGCGTTCATGCCTGCATTGGCGACTGTTATGAACAGTATGTAGCAGACAACGGTAACATTCTCGATCAGCAGCGTGCTGCCGCTGAGGCGGCTGCCTCAGCCAGTCCAGCAGAGCTTGGTGCGGCTACCTACGCCAGCTGTGCCGCCTGTCACGGCGCCAATGGCGGCGGTGGCATTGGCCCGACTCTGGCTGGTCGCAGCCCGGACTTCATCGTAGAGGCGCTGACAGCCTATAAAAACCGGGAAGAGCGTGGTCCACAAAGTGCAATGATGTACGCGACGGCGGCAGCACTGACCGACGACGAAATGCAGAATCTGGCAGCTTACATCGGGACACTGTAAGTCTGATAAATGCCGGGCGCGATAGCCGTCTGCAGGGCAATTCTGCAGACGGCTAAGCGAAAACCCTCATACCTGTGCCGATCTCTCCCTGGCCGCAGGTCCCTTCGTTAAGCAGCTTCTCGCTATACCATCGGCAGCTCGTCGACGGTCGCAACCATGCGGCGTCGCATGGCTTCATCAGGTAGACGTCCAAGCATCGCGCCGATATTGTCTTCCATATTGCTGGGTCGACTGGTCGATGGCGTGGCGGCGGTGACCGCAGGGTGGCTGAGCACAAATTTCAGGAAGAACTGTCCCCAGGTTGACGCATCGAATTCACTGGCGTACTCAGGGACTGGCCGGTCGCCAACACGCGACCAGAGACGAGTGCGGCCAAACGGCGCGTATACCAGCACGCCTATACCGCGTTCCTGGGCCAGTGGCAGAATCGTTTCCTCAACGTCGCGGTTGTCGACGGCGTAATCGATACCGATAAAATCCAGTGGCTGGCTGCGCATGACCTCAATCAGGTGATCGTATTGTCCGGGGAAGGTAGTAGTAATACCCATGTAACGAATGCGACCAGCCTCTTTGTACTCGCGCAGAATGCCGAGCTGCGTGTCCGGGTCACCCATATTGTGAACCTGGATCAGGTCAATAACAGGTTTGGCTATGCGTTCGAAGGAGGTTTCAATCTGTTCGCGGGCAGCCTGTGGGTTTGCGCTGCCGCCATCCCGGCCGGCGACATTGACTTTGGTTGCCCAGAACAGTGAGTCATTGATACCCAGTTCCTGGGCAATCTGGCCTGCCACTTCCTCCGATGCGCCATAACCGGGAGCGGTATCAAACACACGCCCACCCAAAGAGTGCATCCGCTGCAGTACGTCCCGAACAGCGCTGATATCTTCGCTGCGTGCCACCTGTGCAAATGTGGCGGAGCTGCCCAGTCCGATGGCAGGCAGCATCTGTCCGGAAGATGGAATTGGTCGCATGATGGGTGACGCATTCTGCGCCAGCGCCAGAAAGGATGGCGATAAAGTCAGCGCCGCTCCTGCGCCAAGACTGGTACCCAGGAACTTGCGACGCGAAAGAACACGGTTATTGCTCATCAGACTACTCCGGTTTGTTTGAATGGTTGTTCAGAGACCCGCGCGAGGCAGTTTACCCAGAGGGCTTATACCGCATCAACAAAAACCGGATTGCCCGCCGGATACCAGTCAACTCCGCCGGAAGATGACACTCAGATTGTTGGCAGGCATTTCAACCGTGTCCGCCAGTTCAAGTTGATGCTGGCCTGCCAGCTGCACCACATCTTCAAGGTGCCGCACGCCCCACTGCGGATTTCTGCTTTGCAGGTCGGCATCAAACGCGGCGTTGCTGTCTGCAGTATGGCGGCCGCCACGCTGATAGGGGCCATACAGATACAGAATGCCACCAGCATTCAGCAAGGCCTCTGCATGGCGCATCAAACCCTGTGTCGCTGACCAGGGACTGATGTGAATCATGTTGATGCAGGTGATGAGGTCCAGCGCGACAGGGTCCAGTCCGGCCACTGCCAGTTGCGCTCTGGTCTGGGCAGGCTCGCCACTGATATCCAGCAGAAGTGGAGGCTGCAGCGCGTCGATGCCCTCGTGTTCGCGCCACGCGGCAATGCTCGACAGTGCATCGGGGTTGATATCGCTGGGCCACCATCGCGCAACTGGCAGTTCATGGCTGAAGAAAATGGCATGTTCGCCAGTACCCGCTGCGATCTCAAGAGCCATGTCACCAGATTTTACAAACGACTTCAGAACCTGACAGATTGGTTCGCGGTTACGCAGCGCCGATGGTGCACTCTGTCTCATGCCGGAAGCAGCGCCATAACGGCAGCCACAATGGCCCCGATGACAAGAAACAGATTGGGCAGCATGGTAAGAGCGAATCCAAGGCCACGAGTCTTGGGGTCTTTCACGTAGGCGATGGCATAAAGCTGGCGTCCGATGACAAAAATCAGGCCAAGTATGGCGGCATAAAATGCGCTGATACTGTTGGCAAACATGTAGATAGCCGGCAGAAAGATCACCAGGCTTTCCAGTGTATTCATCTGCACCCGATAGTAACGCTCAAAGGTCGGGTCGCCCTGAACTGCTGGTGCGGGCACATTGTATTTTCCCCGAGCTCGTCCAACCTGTACGCCGAAGACGATGTATTGCAGCAGTGCGACAGCGACGATCAACATTACCCATGCCATGATGGCTTCCCCTGTTGTTATGTAATGGTGGCCCGATCATAAGGTCTGGCACGGGTATTCACAAGCGCAGCTAGAGTCCAAATCGTTGGCGCAGAAATCTGGCGACACCGTCTTCATGGTGATGCCCGATGACAGCCGTGGCGGCGGCTTTGACCGGATCTTTGGCATTGCTGGTGGCGTAACTCTCATCGGCAATGGCAAACATGCTCAGATCATTGTCGCTGTCGCCAAAGCAGATAACCCGGGAGGCGCCCAGTTGCTCACGCAGTGCAGCAATTGCTGCCCCTTTGCTGGCCTCGCTGTGGTGAATGTCAATCCACTTGAGGGACTGGTCTTCCATGGCCGGTCCGGAATAGGCAACCAGCAGTGGTTCATTGGAGATGCTGTCGTTTACGAAGTCGACAGATTCATTTTGACCGATCATGTTAATGTTGGTGATCTGTACGTCGTTCGGCATGGCCTGCAATGGTTTGACCGGCGTCTCCGAGCGGGCAGCGAACACTCCCAGCAGCCTTTCCTCAACCGAGTGTCGCACTGGCGGGTGGAAAATGGCGTGCTGGTGCTGCTTGTTGATGGTATGAACAAACGGCGTCAGATCTGCCTGGTCGGCGGCCGCCAGGATGTGTCTGGCCTCAACAATGGTCAGAAAGTTGCCCAGAGAAATGCTTTCCAGACGTGGATCCCATACCAGCACACCGTTGGTATAGACATGGGGCAGTCCGAAGCCATGATCGGCGATGATATCTTTGGCCGCATGCAGGTTGCGACCGGTCGCTACCGTGTAGGCAATACCGTTGCGTTCCAGCTCGCGCAGAGTGTCGCGCGTGAACACAGATATTCTGGAAGAATTATCCAGCAGCGTACCATCGAGATCAAAAACGAACAGTTCCATAGCAAATACCGGGCTGCGGCCCACCAAGGACTCGCAAAACGATGATTGTAACAAAGCTCGCTGGATTTATCTGCCGCGCAGGGCTACGCTTTCTGGCAGTACCGGCAGATCAACAATGACAACTCAGGAGCCAGAACAATGAAACAGCTCAGTGCAGTGCTATTCCTATTCGCAAGTGCGGTTGTTAGTGCCCAGACACCGGCGCTGCCGGCCAATGTGCAGGGGCGTGTTGATGCCGTCATGCCGCAGGTAGTCGACTGGCGCCGCGACTTCCATCAGCATCCTGAACTTGGCAATCGTGAGTTCAGGACCGCTGGTGTGATCGCATCACATCTGGAATCACTGGGGATGGAGGTCACCACTGGCGTGGCACACACGGGTGTCGTTGGTATTCTGCACGGTGGTCGACCCGGGCCCGTGGTTGCGCTGCGTGCGGACATGGATGCGTTGCCTGTGGAAGAGCAGGTGAATCTGCCGTTTGCCTCACAGGTGCGCACCGAATACAACGGTCAGGATGTCGGAGTGATGCATGCCTGTGGTCATGATAATCACATGGCCATCTTGATGGGTACAGCCTCCGTGCTTGCGGGTATGCGTGATGAGCTGCCCGGTACCGTTATGTTCATCTTTCAGCCAGCCGAGGAAGGCGCTCCCGAAGGCGAGGAGGGTGGTGCCGAACTGATGCTGAAAGAAGGCCTTTTCGACGAGTTGCGCCCTGATGCCGTGTTCGGCCTGCATGTCTGGCCGATTCCGGCAGGACAGATTGCGGTTCGTGAAGGTGGCACCATGGCATCCAGCGACTCCTTCCGGATTCGGGTGCAGGGGCAGCAGACTCACGGCGCAGCCCCATGGGCGGGCATCGACCCGATTGTGATTGCCTCGCAGATCGTACTGGGCCTGCAGACGATTCCCAGTCGCCAGCTGGATGCCACGCTGACGCCATCGATTGTGACCGTGGGGGCCATTAATGGCGGTCTGCGCAGCAACATCATCCCGGATTCAGTAGAAATGATCGGCACACTTCGTACCTTTGATGCCGAGACACGCCGTCAGATCCATCAGCGTGTGGAGCGAACGGCCAAACAGATTGCAGAAAGTGCTGGAGCAAGTGCTGAGGTCGATATTTCGCTGGGTTATCCAGTTACCAATAACGATCCGGCCCTGACACGGCGCATGTCGTCGACACTGCAGCGTGTAGCGGGTGAACGATTTGCCGAGGCATCACTGATTACTGGCGCGGAGGATTTCTCCTACTATGCCAATGAGGTGCCAGGTATGTTCTTTTTCCTGGGTATTGCCGCCGATGACCCTGCCATGGTTTATCCAAATCACTCACCGTTCTTTTATGCCGATGAGCGGGCTTTGCCGGTGGGCGTGAGTGCCATGACGGCGCTGGCACTGGATTTTCTGAACGGAAATTAAGAGCAACGCACTAGCGCCGCAGCCACTGTGTTAGTTTGTGCCAGACACGCAGTGCCGGATAGACGTTGACCACGCTGTAATGAAATGGTCGCTTGACCGGTACTGAGCACTGCAGAAAATCTTCAGCTACTGGCAGTATCAGCAGGTCACGGCTGCGCATGCTGGCCACCTGCTCAGCTGTCATGGGCAAAAATGCTTTGGGCTCGGTGCCCGCCCATCGCTCTGCCAGTTGTACGGCTCGGGTTTTGTGTTTGCCCCGGTAAACGGGAACCTCTGGCAGGAACATTGCGACCGGGTGTGGCCAGATGCCCATTTTGCCAAACAGCGGAGCCGCCTGATCAGCATTGGCCGCCTCGCCTTCTACAAACTGCCAGTCTTTGGCTTTCAACCTTCCCGCATGGGCGATGACGCCGTCCACATAGCTCAGGTCGCGCTGTGTCTTCTTCTCGGGCTGATGACGGAAATACACAGGAAAATTGTCTGCCAGCTGTGTGATGCGTCGGTCGCGTCGATGGCGCCGGCCACGCAAAAACATGGGGTGCAGAAACGCAGCATCCGGGTACTGCGCAAAAAACGCCTCGATGTAGTCCTGATCCTGTTGATCGATATCACGGACCACCTGCATATCATCCTGAATAAAAAACACCAGCTCGCTGCGGCTGTTGTCCAGGGCCAATTGCATATTATTGTAGAGGCCACCATGTCGTGCGCCGTCCTTGACCTGACCCAGCATGAGCTCAACACCGGGCGGTAAAGCCGACAGATAAGCTTGTGTGTCCGGACAGGTGCTGCGATCATCGACAATACAGATGCGGCTGTCTGGTGCGTGTCGCAACAGCGAATCGACACAGTTTTTAAGGAAGTCGCCGCGATTGTAGGAAAATACAAAAATGTCCATGCAGGTCCAGTGATTGGCAGTGATTTTAGGCTGCGGCCATTTTACGGTGAATGGCGCCTAATTGCAGTCCTGCATGAGTAAATACAGGAGTGTTGCATGCTGAAGTGGGACCATCCCGCGCCTTTTATGCACGAATTGACGGTTACCCGTGCCGATATTGATGAGCTCGGGCATGTCAATAACGCAGCCTATGTGCGCTGGCTGGAAGCCTGTGCCTGGCGTCACTCCGAGTCACTGGGTCTGTCATTGGCAGAATATCGCGATCTGGATCGCGCCATGGTCGTGTTGCGTCACGAAATCGATTATCTGGCGGCGGCATACGAAGGCGACGAACTCGTGGTGGCCACCTGGATTGTAGAATCGGACGGGCGGCTGAAGCTGAGCCGGCACTTTCAGATTCAGAAAGCTGACAGGGGTGACACGCTGCTGCGTGCACGCAGTGCATTCGTGTGTATTGAGCTCAGCACTGGCAAGGCCAGGCGCATGCCGCAGGAATTCGTCAGTGGCTACGGCCAGGCGATGGTCAATATCAAAGGAGAGCCTTGATGGCATCTGGAAACAGCAGTATCACTAAATTAAGCCGCCGTGCCGCTCTGGCGGTTGGCATTGCCTGTCTGGGCTCAACGCTGGCACATGCACAATCTGCCCAGCAATTGCCGGATGGATTCAGTCTGTTATCAGAGCTGGCACCGGATATTCAGCAGGATATCCGGTATCGAGGCAACAACAATTTTCTTGGGCGTCCGGTTGCCGGCTACAGCGCCAACGAATGCGTATTGAGTACTGAAGCTGCCAATGCCCTGGCCGCGATTCAGCCACACCTTGCCGCGCTGGGTTTTGGGCTCAAGGTTTACGATTGCTATCGGCCCCAGCATGCCGTGGATGACTTTGTTGAATGGGCTCAACTGGTGTTTGATCAACGCATGAAGGCCAGCTATTACCCGGATGTGCCAAAGGCGGAATTATTTTCGCAGGGCTACATTGCCGAGCGCAGTGGTCATAGCCGCGGCAGCACGGTTGATCTGACGCTGGTACCGCTGGACAGTGAACAGCCAGAGGTCGATGCACTGGCCCGCGACTACGATTGCCGGGCACCGGTTGCCGAGCGGGTGCCGGACAACACTCTGGATATGGGCACAGCCTATGACTGTTTCGATGCCCTGTCGCATACATTCAATCCCGCGGTAGGTGATGCGGTGCTGGCGCGCCGTCGCATGCTGGTCAATATCATGAACACCGCAGGATTCGATAATTACGATCAGGAATGGTGGCATTTCACCTTGCGGGACGAGCCCTTCCCGGAGCAATATTTCGACTTCGCGTTGCCGCAGCATACTGGCACAGAACAATAATCAATAACCACAGAATCGGACGCAAAGATATGAATAAACTTATTTCTGCCCTTGGCATTGTCATCACGACCCTGAGCGCACAATCGGCGCTGGCCCAATCGACCTACATCCATGCCGGCAGCCTGTGGGATGGCAGTGGTGCAGATGCTCGCCAGCAGGTCACACTTATCGTGCAGGACGGACGCATCAACGCCATCGAAAGCGGGTACCTGCAGCCGGGCGCCAATGACACACTGATTGATCTGTCTGAGCGCACGGTGCTGCCCGGGCTCATTGACCTGCATGTGCATATCGAAAGTGAAACCAGCCCGACTCAGGGACTTAATCGATTCACCAAAAACCCGGCAGATATTGCCTTCGACGCGGCGGTGAATGCACGCAAGACTTTACGCGCGGGCTTTACAACAATTCGTGAGCTGGGTGGCAGCGGTGTCAATATCGCTTTGCGCGATGCCATCAATCAGGGCAAAACCGAGGGTCCACGTATCATCACCGTCGGTAAAAGCCTGGCTACTACCGGTGGTCACGCTGATCCGACCAATGGCTGGCGCGATGACCTGATGGGTCATCCCGGACCGGGAGAAGGTGTGATCAACAGTGCTGAAGATGCCCGTGAAGCGGTTCGCCAGCAATATAAAAATGGCGCCGATCACATCAAGATTACCGCGACAGGCGGTGTATTGAGCGTGGCGGCCTCAGGTCAGAACCCGCAGTTCATGGAAGACGAACTGGAAGCGGTGGTTGCTACTGCCCGCGATTACGGTATGCATGTCGCGGCGCACGCGCATGGCAAAGAGGGCATGCTGCGCGCCATTCGGGCTGGCGTGCATACCATCGAGCACGGCACCTATATGGACGAGGAGGTCATGGCGGCCATGGTTGAGCATGGCACCTGGTATATTCCGACGATTTCGGCGGGTAAATATGTAGCCGAACAGGCGGAGATTGAGGGGTACTACCATCCGCTGGTGGTGCCAAAAGCACGTGAAATAGGCCCGCTGATTCAGGGCACCTTTGCGCGTGCTTATGAGTATGGAGTCAATATTGCCTTCGGTACCGATGCCAGTGTGTTCCCGCATGCAACCAATGCCATCGAGTTTCAGTACATGGTCGAGGCGGGCATGCCTGCCCGCGAAGCACTGTTGAGTGCAACCTCAGTCGCAGCTGGCGTGCTGGGTCTGGAGAATGAGATAGGTACGCTTAAACCCGGTATGAGCGCCGACCTGATTGCGGTCGATGGCGACCCGCTCAGCGACGTGACTGTGCTGCAGCAGGTCGACTGGGTTATGAAACAGGGTCAGGTCTACGACTGACCTTGCGTGCGCCGGTCATTCTTCCATCAGTTCAATGATGGCAGGGACCGGCGCATTGCCGTAACTCAAAAATTCGTTGTGGAATGCCTTCAGATCAAAGTCGTCACCCTGACGCTCCTTGACGCGTTCACGATAATCGTAAATCTCAGCATAACCAGTAAAGTAAGAGGTCAACTGAACCTGTGACAGCCGGATACGGCGCCATTTGTTCTCTGCTTCAGTCTGCTCCTGGAAAGCCTCATTCAGCATCATGTCCATGGCTTCGTCTTCAGTCATGCCCAGTACATGCACGGCATAATCCATGATGGCATTGGTGACGACGCGCAGGTTCCATTTGCCGTACATCAGCCACATCTCCGGCTCCTGATTGCCCCAGCCTTCCTCCAGCATCATGCGCTCGGAATACACGGCCCAGCCTTCTATCATGGCGCCATTGCGCAGCAGGCTTTTGATCAGGCCGGACGACTTGTTACCGTGCACGAGCTGCGTGTAATGACCTGGCACAGCTTCGTGAATGTTCAGAATCTGCAGCACCCAGTGGTTGTATTCACGCAGATAGCTTGCCGCCTGTTCTTCGGTGTAACCATCCAGTGGCGTGACGTTGTAGTAAGTGTCTGCGGTCGGGTTGAATGGACCCGGCGCGCTGACAGAGGCGCCGGCACCACTGCCGCGCATGTACTCCGGTGTCTCCCGCACAACCAGGGGACGGCTGGGATCCTGATCCAGCAGGTCGTTCTCAGCCACAAACGCGGTCAGTTCCGGAATCTGCCGGCGGATTTCCGCAAAGAACTCGTCTCTGGCGACATGTCGGTCAGACAGCAGATCAACGAGCATGCCTATGCGCTGCAACCTGTCATCAGGCATCGTGGTATCCGGAAAGTAGGTCGGCCACAGCTCGATCGTAATTGCATCCATGTCTTCATGAAGGCGGTTTTTCTCGGCAACGGCACGCTCGTACATTTCCCGGGCCGTGAATCCTGATTGAATATCGTAACGGAACTTCTCTTCGTACAATTCTGCGCCGATGCGGAAACCACGCGTCTGCGGATTGTCTGTCAGCAGTTGTTGCAGTTGCTCCAGCTCGGTAATAAATCCGTCTACCGTTTCCAGTGCCTGCAGGCGCAGCTTTTCAAATCGGTCTTTTTCGGCCTGTTCCAGGTTGGCTGCCATGACACGCTCACGCAGTGACTCACCCAGCAGATTGCGGGTGCCCTGATTCTGCGTAATAGCCAGTTCAGTGTGGGGCAGCGTCGGATCACTGATATTGGCGCGGGCGGCCCTGTAGTACTCGGGCACCTGCTCCAGTCGCGCCATTATCGTACGCAGACGCTCCTCTTCCGGGGCGTATGGCGTCGTGAGTATCAGGCCGATCGGACCCGCAACATTGTAGCTGGAGGGATCCCACTGCCAGTCACGAAACGCTGTCAGATACCACTGCATTGACTCCAGTTCATTGCGCAGCAGAGCATGGTCAATGCGCTCGGAGGCGGTCAGTGTATCCACAGGGTACTCCGCCAGCTGCGCCAGTGCCTGTTCAGCAAAAGCCACGTCATCGGCGAAGCGCGCAGGCGTCGGCAAGGTCACCAGATGCGCATTGTCGTAGCGCCCGGCGTACAGAGCCCATTCTGGGTTGCGCTCCAGCATTTCCATCATTAAAGACTCGCTGAATTGGCTGAATGACGCATTGTCAGCGTCACCGGGTTGCGCGACGCTCAGTGCACTGTATGCCAGCAGGATTGCAGCCAGGGTAATGGAACGCATAAGGAGGTCTCCGTAGGCCAGAAGTCGAGAGTCGATGGATCCCGAGCATAACACAACAGTATGAATCACGGACGCTGTCGCATCAGGTGATGCAATTGAGGACAATGATTTTCCAGCTTCGTATAGGACTGCCCGCATGTTTTGGTTATGATCAAAGCCATGAGCACTCGCGCACCTGACAGCAAACCCCGCGAATCAGCCCGGCGCGAGCCCACGCTGGATGGGCGGCGAATTGGCCTGAGCGAACTGAACCTTGGTGTTGAACCGAAGCGGGGTCGATGGCAGCGATGGCTGTACGCGTTCTCGCAGTTTCTGGCGGGTATGTACACCGGTGAAAGCTGTGCGGGAACGCCGCACAGCGAGCGCAGCACTTTCCGTCGTGTTAAAGACAATGCACAGGCAGAGCCTGAGTCTGAAGACTCCGCCCGCGCCAAACGACTCTGATATCCGAAAGACGCAGTCAATAAACTGATTTAACAGTGATTTTTTACAAGCGCGGAATAAGCAGAACAACAGGAGCACATCAAAATGAGTCTTACGATACTGGTACGGGCGCTGGGACTTGCGGCGTTATGCCTGACGGTGACAAGTGTCGCGCAGGAAACCGCCACCCCCAATGGCGTGGTCGATAATCGACGATCCGCCATCGCCTTGAGCGGGGTGACAGTGTATGTGGGCGAGGGTGAGTACCGACCGGATGCGGCAGTGCTGATACGTGATGGCTCCATCGTTGAAGTCACCAGCGAAGATGACATACCGGAAGACTATTTTGTGATGCCACTGCCCGGTCGCTACGTCTATCCCGGGTTTATCGACCTGTACAGTGGTTATGGTTTGCCAGCGCCGGCTCGGTCAGCCGGAGGTGGCGGTGCCGAAGTGGTTGAATCCGGCCCCCGTGCGCTGAATGTCAACGATGCCATCAAATCGCACTACCGAGCAGTCATGGCGTTCGAACCGGCACGTGACGACCAGATTCCGCTGCGCCGGCAGGGGTTCACGACGGTAGCCAGCTTTATGGCCGATGGCATTGCCCGTGGTACTTCCGTTCTGGTCAATCTAGACCACAGTAACGCCAATGAAGCGGTGCTCGCGTCTGATGTGGCGGCCTACTACTCACTGGATAAAGGCAGCTCCAGGCAGACCGTACCCGTCTCGCTGATGGGTGCCATAGCACTGCTGCGTCAAACTTATCTGGATGCTGAGTGGTACGCTCAGCATGATCCACGCCCATTCGCCGATGAGTCACTGGAGGGCTGGTTGCGCACGCAGTCGCTGCCACAGATCATGGAAGTGGACGACTGGCACCAGGCACTCGCCGTGCACCGTGTTGCCGAAGAATTTTCCACCCGATATATCCTTAAGGTAGGCACTGACGCCTATCAGCAGGCTGCCCGACTGGCAGCCACCGGGGCACCACTTATTGTCTCTGTCGACTATCCGGAAACACCGGAGGTCGCCGATCCTTTTACAGCCGACGATGTGTCATTCACAGAGCTCAAGCACTGGGAACTGGCGCCGTACAATCTGCGCCTGCTGCACGAGCAGGGCATACAGATGGCCATTACCCGCGCCGGATCCGGTGATGAATTTATTGCCAATCTGCGCAAGGCGGTTGATGCCGGGCTGCCGGAAGAGGCGGCCATTGCTGCACTGACCAGCGTTCCTGCGGCACTTATCGGTGAACAGCAACGGCTTGGCCACATCGGCGCTGGCGCGCTGGCCAATCTTGTCGTCAGCGATGGGCCGTTGTTCGACACGGATACCCGTCTGCTTGAGACCTGGGTAGCCGGCTCGCGCTATGTGGTATCCGAGCCATTGACCGAACAGGAAGGTCGATATCAACTGGCAACGCAGTCAACGACAGTGGATCTGGCGCTGCGTCTGGCTGATGGTCGTCTGCGCACACAGGTGCTGGACGGCAGCAGCGACACGGCACTGGAAGGTGCAAGCGCCAGTGTCACGATTGCACAGGATCTCATCAATCTGACGCTGCGCATGCCCGGTGAAGAACAGACCCTGCGTCTGAGTGGCTGGCCGACCCAGGATGGCTGGGAAGGCAGCGGCTGGACGCTGGCGCGTACCGGACAGTTGCCGGCCAGCGAGGAGACTGATGCTGCTGAAGAAGCGGAGATGTCGACAGAGCTGCCTTCGCCGGTTATCTACCCCTTTGCTGCCTATGGCAGCGAGACTGTGCCGACCCAGCAGGCAACGCTGATACGAGGTGCGACAGTCTGGACCAACGAAGATGCCGGCACGCTGGTAACGGATGTATTGCTGCGGGATGGAAGAATCGCGGCGGTGGGTGACAACCTGCAGGCCGGTGATGCGGTAGTGGTTGATGGAACCGGCATGCACCTGACGCCCGGCATCATAGATGAACATACCCACATCGCTTTGTTCGGAATCAACGAAGTGGCGACCAATTCAAGCATGGTGCGCATGACAGACGTCGTGGATTCCCAGGATGTAAACATCTATCGCAATCTGGCAGGTGGCGTGGTGGCGGCGCAGCAGCTGCATGGCTCTGCCAACCCGATTGGCGGGCAGTCCTCACTGATCAAAATGCGTTGGGGCGGAACACCTGAGGAATTGCAGATTGAAGATGCACCGGGATTCATAAAGTTCGCACTGGGTGAAAACGTCAAGCGCAGCACCAACCCTGCGTCCATTCGTTACCCGCAGACCCGCATGGGAGTGGAGCAGGTTTTTGCCAATGCATTCAGCCAGGCACGTGAGTATGAATCGCGCTGGCAGCAGTGGAACGCGCTGTCCAACAGTGCACGCCGGGATGCCATCCGACCGCGCCGCGATCTTGTTGATGAAACCATGTTGGAAGTTTTAAACGGCGAACGTTACGTGACGGCGCACTCCTATGTGCAGTCGGAAATCAACATGCTGATCCATATTGCGGACAACTTTGACTTCACCATCAATACCTTCACGCATATTCTGGAGGGCTACAAAGTGGCCGACAAGATGGCTGCACATGGTGCCGGAGGTTCCACTTTCTCGGACTGGTGGGCCTACAAGTGGGAAGTGCGTTATGCGATTCCCTACAACGCCGCACTGATGCAGCAGGCCGGAGTAGTAGTTGCCCTGAATTCCGATGATGCCGAAATGTCCCGGCGCCTGAATCAGGAGGCTGGCAAGATGGTCAAGTATGGCGGTGTCAGTGAGTCTGATGCATTAAAGATGATTACGTTGAACCCAGCCAGGCTGCTTCATCTGGATGATCGGATGGGCAGTATCCGCGTAGGCAAGGATGCCGATGTTGTGTTGTGGGATCAGCATCCATTGTCCGTCTACGCGCAGGCGCAGACTACCTGGGTTGATGGCATCCCGTATTTCGACCGCGAACGTGACCGCGAGCTGCGTCAGTACATGGCCAGCGAACGAGAGCGCATCATCAATGTCATCTTGAGTGAACAGGAGTAATCGCATGAAAATCATAAACAGAGTAGTGCGCGTTGTACCTGTTGTGCTGGCCGTTTCAATGCTGCAGGCGATTGTTCCGCGGCCGGCCCCGGACCAGTCAGAGCCCATAGCCATCACCGGTGCTGTCATACATGTGGGAGATGGCACGGTGATCGAGGACGGCGTACTAGCCTTTGACCAGGGAGTCATCACCTACGTTGGTACTGATGCCAACAGTCCGGCATTTTTTAATCACCAGGTGATAGATGTAGAGGGGCGTCATATTTATCCCGGCTTTATTTTGCCTAACACGTCTCTGGGCCTGTCCGAGGTCAGCAATATCCGGGCAACCAATGATGTGGTGGAAACAGGGGATATCAATGCCAGCGTTCGTTCGGCAATTGCTTACAACACCGACTCAGAGTTGATTCCGACATTTCGTTTTAATGGCATCCTGACTGCACAGATTACGCCACAGGGCGGTCTGGTTTCAGGCAGCTCCAGCGTAATGAAACTTGATGGCTGGAACTGGGAGGACACATTGCTCTCTGCTGATGGCGCCATGCATATGCACTGGCCCGCACGAACCCGGCGTCAGCGTAATGAAATCTCCGGTCAGTTCGAAACCGTGGACAACGAGGACTACGCCAATCAGGTACAAGTGTTGCACGCACTGTTTCAGGATGCGATCACCTACACAGGTTCGCCGGTGAATCTGAATCTGGCCGCCATGCAGAATGTTCTGTCTGGCGAGGCGAAACTGTTCATTCACGCCAACGACGCACGTGACATCGTCAACAGTGTTCAATTCGCCAGGGACTACGAAGTGCCAGAAATTGTCATCGTTGGTGGCCGCGATGCCATGAAGGTCAAGGATCTGTTGCTGCAGGAATCGGTGGCAGTGATCTACGAGTCAGTACATGGTTTGCCCGCGCAGTCCTGGTACGACGTTGACGAGCCTTTCAAGGTCCCATTCCAGTTGCACGACGCCGGTATTCTGGTGGGTATTGGTGGTGGCGAAACAGCTCTGGATTCGCAGCGCAACCTGCCTTTCTTTGCCGGAACCGCCGCCAGCTATGGGTTGGACAGGGAAACCGCACTGGCCATGATCACGGAGCACAATGCGCGAATTCTTGATGTAGATGACCGCGTGGGCACGCTGGTCGTGGGCAAAGATGCAACGTTTTTCATCGCGGCTGGTGACGCGCTGGATATGCGCACCAATCAGCTTGATGAGGCCTTTATTCAGGGCAGGTTACTGGAGCTGCAGGGCATGCAGCAGGAGCTGTACGAGCGGTTCTACGAACGCTACGCAGGTCAGCCTATCGAGTAATCAGTGGTTCATCGGTGCAGCAAGAGAGGCGCAGTCTCCACGCTGCACGGAATAATTGATCAGGACAGGCCGTCAACAGATTAGCGTCTGAAGGAAGGGCGTGGCTCCATGGAGGTAGCGGTTGTTTATTACAATACTGGCATGGTTGATGTTTGGCCTGTCCATTCTGTTGTGTCTGGTTTCCACACTGGGTCGCTTGTCACATTATGAGTGGTGGATTCGCGCCTGCGAGTTTCCCCGCGTGCAGATCGCTGCTGTGGCGTGCATCCTGGTGGTCGGCGGCCTGTTGCTGGACAGCACCCAAACGCTGGCGGGTGTGGCGTTGTCGCAATGGACATGGGCGCTTGGCCTGATTGTGATGATCTATCAACTGTCGCGCATTCTGCCCTGGACAAGGTGGTGGCCTACTCAAATGGAGGACGCTAATGGAAAAGTGTCTGGCGAGCACTGCGTAACACTGCTGGTCGCAAATGTGCTGACGCCCAATCGCAATAGTGAAGGCCTGATCAATCAGGTGAAGCAGCATCAACCCGACATTCTGCTGGTGGTAGAGTCTGATCTGTGGTGGCAGTCGAAGCTCGATGAAGCATTCGGCGACTGGCACTCGATTGTCCGTGTTCCCCAGGACAATCTGTACGGTATGCATCTTTACTCCAGGCTGCCGCTGGAAGACGCCAAAGTTCATTACCTGATTGAAGATGACATTCCGTCGATTCGGGCCTGGGTAAAACTGCCGGGTGGCAAACGCGTGCGCTTCTACGCGCTGCATCCCCGGCCGCCGGCGCCCAATGAAAGTGAGGAGTCATTGTGTCGTGATTCCGAGCTGTTGCTGGTGGGTCAGCAGGTTTATCGCGACAAGGAGCCGGCGATAGTTGCCGGTGATCTCAACGATGTCGCCTGGTCGCGAACCACACGGCTGTTTCGCCGCACCAGTGGCATGCTTGATCCACGGCGGGGCAGGGGCATGTTCAATACATTCCACGCTGGGTACTGGTTCATGCGCTGGCCCCTCGATCATGTGTTCTGCACCGAACACTTTCTGCACAAGCGCATGCAGCGACTGGACTACTTCGGGTCTGATCATTTCCCGATCCTGGCGACTCTGTGCTTCCGTCCATCCGAGTCAGATCGTAATGACAAACCCAGTGCGAATGGCGAAGAGCGTGACGAAGCCCGCGAAATTATCGATGATGGCAAACAGCTCAGGAAAAGTCGTGGACTGGGCGATTCAGCCCTCGGGTAATACTTCTGACAGGTAGTGCGGACTGAACCCTGCAAACGTTTCGAGTCGTTCCAGATCCGGGATATGAGTTGGACTTTAGTATGTCGCCATGATCCGGCTGAATGAGCGATAGTTGACATGGATCAATGCTTGCGGCACGGTGTCCGATACAATGGCGTGGATAACTTCTTGGCAGGCTGGTTGTGTCCAATATGCAAGGAACCGTCCCTACAATGTTGCCGCTGCGTGCTCTGGTTATGCCCAGAGAAACCTGTCGGCAGCTTTCATCGAGTGAGCCAGGCGCACTCACGATTCTTTTTCGTTATGCGATCTGGCTGTTGCTGATGCCGCCTGTATTTGCCTGGCTGGGCGCCTACCAGTTTGGCTGGCGCCTCGGTGCGGATGAACCGCTTATGCTGCCGGCATCCAGCCTGGCACTGATCAGTGCGGGGTACTTTGCTGCACTGGTGTTCGGGTTTGTATCCACGGCGCTGATCAGCCAATGGATGGCAACCACCTATGGTGCAAACCGCCACCTCGGGCGGCATTTTGCATTCGTCACAATGGTTGGCGCGCCATTGGCCTTCGCCAGTCTCGCCCATCTTTTTCCGCACGTGTTTCTCAATGTTGTCATTCTGATTCCCGCGATGATGTGGAGCATGTACCTGTTGTATTCGGGCATTGCCACGGTGCTGGAAACGGTTCCGGAGCGTGGCATGTTGATGGCGTCGGCGCTGGTGGGCTGGTTGCTGGTGGCGGCGGTGTCACTGCTGGGTTTGAGTATGTGGTTGTGGGTGGCCGGCATCGGCCCCTCATTGGGAGTTTGACCGGATGGCAGCTGTTTACGAAGAAGGTATCAGTACTCTGAAGGCTGTACAGGCAGAAATCTATCGTGACAAAGTTGTGTTGCGTCTGGTGCAGTTTTCCATTGTCTGGGCGATCGTGGCGATGGGCGCTGGGGTTTACATTTCGGCGGAGCTGTTGTGGCCCTGGCTGGATTTTGGGCAGCCCTGGCTTTCATTTGGACGTCTGCGTCCGCTACATACCAATGGCGTCATTTTCGGGTTCGGCGTTTCTGCGCTGATGGCGACGGCATTCTACAGCGTGCAACGTACCAGCCATGTGTCACTCTTTGCGCCTCGATTGGCCTGGTTCTGTTGTTACGGCTGGCAGCTGACGGTGCTGCTGGGTGGTCTTTCGCTGCTGGGTGGCTGGACATCCAGCAAGGAATACGCTGAGCTGGAATGGCCGTTTGATATCGCCATCGCGATACTGTGGGTGTCATTTGGGGTTGTGTTTTTTGGTACCCTGGCAAAACGTCGTATCCGACCCATTTACATCTCCAACTGGTTCTATGGCGGTCTGATCATCGTTATCGCCATGCTGCACATCGTCAATAACCTGGCTCTGCCGGTGACGCTGGGCAAGTCCTACTCGCTGTATGCTGGCGCGCAGGATGCCGTCGTTCAATGGTGGTACGGTCACAATGCTGTTGGCTTTTTGTTGACCGGCGGCTTTCTCGGCATGGTCTATTACTTCCTGCCCAAGCAGGCGGGTCGCCCGATCTGGAGTTATCGACTGTCCATCGTTGCTTTCTGGGCCTTTGTCTACACTTACATCTGGGCAGGCCCCCACCATCTGCATTACAGCGCCATCCCGGAATGGGTGCAGTCGCTGGGTATGGTAATGAGCATCATTCTACTGGCACCCTCGTGGGCAACCCTGATCAACGGCATCATGACCGTCAGTGGCGCCTGGCAGAAGCTGCGCACAGACCCGGCATTGAAGTTTATAGTGCTGGCACTGGCGTTTTATGGACTGGCGACTTTTGAAGGTCCGATGATGGCCATTCGCAGCGTTAACGTGGTCAGTCACTTTACTGACTGGACCATCGGTCATGTGCACTCTGGTGCGCTGGGCTGGAATGCCATGATCACCTACGGCACATTTTACTTTCTGATACCAAGAATGGCGGGACGTCCGCTTTACAGTACACCATTGGCCAATCTGCATTTCTGGCTGGCTCTCGCTGGAACCATGCTCTACATCATGTCGATGTGGGCGGCTGGTGTTTCCCAGGGGCTGCTTTGGTTGAACCTGGATGAAACTGGCGAGCTGCGCTTCAATTTCACCGACATCATGGCAGGGATGGCGCCGTATTACGGACTACGCCTGCTGGCCGGCCTGATTTTTCTGCTGGGCACCTGTCTGATGGCATGGAATCTGTTCATGACCATCAGGGGGCGAGACCCGGTTGAGGTCACCGCACCCGACGTTGACCCGCTTTACGAGGTAAAACGATGACAGGCATGTCGCTCCACAAAAAGCTTGAAGAAAATACCGGACTGCTGATCTTCGGCATACTGGTTGTTTCTGCCATCGGTGGGCTGGTGCAGATTTTACCCGTGCTAAACCAGGAATCTCTGGAAACACCAACTGGCAGCACACAGCCATATTCTGCTGTGGCACTCACGGGGCGCGACATTTACATTCGTGAGGGCTGCTCGGTATGCCATACGCAGCAGGTAAGGCCACTGATCGCAGAGGTCGAGCGCTACGGGCCCTACTCACGGTCGGGCGAATTTGTCTATGACCGTCCTTTCCTGTGGGGGTCTAAACGCACAGGGCCGGATTTGCATCGCCTGGCAGGCAAATATTCTGATGACTGGCATCGTGTCCATCTGCTTGACCCCAGGTCAGTTATTCCGGAATCGATCATGCCAGCCTATCCATGGTTGGAACACGCCCCGGCATCCGGGGTGGGTGATATTCAGAAAAAGATGCAGGTCCTGCAGCGTCTGGGCCATCCATACACGCAGGAGCAGATTGAGGCGGCTCCACAACAATTGGAAGGACTGACAGAACTCGACGCGCTTGTCACTTACCTGCAGCAGCTTGGAATTGCCGTTTCACGCGTGGAGGTGCCATGACACTTTTTATATTTGTAGGCGACATGCTGGTCATGTTTTTTATGGTGACCATGATAGTGTGGCTGACAGCGGGCGTGGGTAAATCCAGAGCACAGGAAATCAGCAGAATCCCGCTGGAGGATGAGAACTACAATGGCTGATATGCCCGGAGATTTTTGGAGTGGCTGGATCATGGTGCTGACGCTGGTGTCGGCGGCCGTGGTCGGGTGGCTGATCTGGAGCGTGTATTTTTCGCCGACGCCGCATGAGCCGGAAGAAGAATTAAACGAACCCGTGTGGGACGGCGATATGCGGGAGGGCAACGCCCCGGCACCCATGTGGTGGTTCTGGCTGATTCTCGGCGCCACCGTATTCTCTGTCGGTTACCTGATGCTGTATCCGGGGCTCGGCTCCTTCAGTGGCATGCTGAACTGGTCACAGGACGCCCGCGTAAGCAATGCTTACGAGCATTATCAAAGCCAGTTTCAGCCAGTCCGCAATGAGATTTTGGCCACCTCGCTAGGTGAATTGCAGTCCAGCTCAGTGCGCATGAATACCGCCTCGCGCCTGTTTGCACGTGAATGCGCAGCATGCCATGGGCGTGACGCCGGCGGGCAGCTGTCTATGTTTCCTGATCTGACCGACCAGGAGTGGCAGTGGGGCGAAGCTGCAGAGCAGGTGGAACAAACACTGAGAAGCGGTCGCCGCGCATCCATGCCGGCCTGGTCAGCTGTGATCGAGGAAAGTCAGATTGAACCCCTGGTGGATTATGTGATTGCGATGGGTGACAGCGACGCTGAGCAGATGCCAGGGCGTGCGGTTTACATGACCTACTGTGTCGCCTGTCATGGCGCAGAGGGAGAGGGTAACGCTATGTTTGGTGCGCCGTCGCTGCGAGACGATGACTGGCTCTACGGGGGGGATCGTGCGAGCGTGCTGACATCCATTGCCGCCGGTCGGGCGGGTGTAATGCCAGCATTTAATGATCGCCTGAATGACGCACAGATCCGCTTACTGGTCGCATGGTTAACACGCGAGCAGTAAGCCTGTCGGAAACTGAGATCTACTGGTTATTGTCCTCGTCGAAGTCCTTGCCTTTCTTGGCGTTGGTTTCGGCGCGCTTGTCATCAACCTGTTTCGGTTCGCGCTTGTCACTGACAACTTTCTGCTCACCAACTGAATGGATGGTGATCGGTGCCGCTGGCGCATTGCCTTCCTTGTCTTCGCCAAAGTAGAGCGTCATGTGCGGGAATGGTATTTCGATACCAGCCGCATCCAGACGATACTTGACCAGCCGGTTGTAGGCGCGTCCGATGCGCCATTGTGAACCTGGCAGGGTTTTGATGCGAACGCGAATATTGACGGAACTGTCAGCCAGGGCGGTAACACCATTGACCTCGATTTCCTCCAGAATGTCGTTTTTGCAATCGTCATCGGCCATAAGCTCTTCAAAGGCCTTGCGCAGTTCTAGAATCACCGCATCAATATCTTCACGATAGGCTACTCCGTACTCGCCAACATGATAGGCAAATTCGCGCATGTAGTTGGATACGGTATCTACCGATGAGAATGGGATCAGGTGATAGGTGCCGGATAGATCTCGTAGCCCCAGGGAGCGGATGGTGAGTTTTTCCGCGACGCCGGTAATACCGGCGGCTGTTACGACATCGCCGTTATTGATGGCGTTTTCCAGCTGAATAAAGACACCGGTAATGATGTCCTGAACCAGCTTCTGGGCACCAAAACCAATGGCCAGACCCAGCACCCCGGCACCTGCGATCAGAGGGCCGATATTAATACCGATTTCTGACAGTACGACCATCAGGGTCATCACAACCAGGGTGATCGACACAGCATTGCGGAAGATCGTCAACAGGGTTTTCTCACGCGCGCTGGGTCCGCCACGGGAAGAATCAGGGTTCAGTCGCTGCTCTATCCAGCTAGCCAGGGCAATCCATACACCAAGTGCCAGCAGGATGATCAAGGTTACAGAAATGGCTGTACCCAGTGTGTTGATGCCGGCATCCGATGCCAGCCATGCGGGCAGGTTGAACAGGCTCCAGGCGTCCGCCACAAAGCCGAGCACAACAATCAGGATGACCAGTCTGACACCCTTCATGATCGCAGGCAGGAATCCATTAAGCCGGTCTTCCAGCAAGGGGAAACGTGCCCGTGTTTCATCACTTAACTGGAAGCCACGACCCAGCAGCTGACCCAGCACCACTGACAGGAACAGGCCCAGACCGATTGCCACCAGCGTCTGCAATGAGGCACGCAACATAAAGGGCAGAGCATCTTCGGGGCGTGCGATGGTCACCAGTGTCATCGCTGCCAGATAGGCAATTGCAACCACGAACCAGCTTTTGCTCAGCATGCCCAGCAAGACGCGATTGAATGTCATTTCTGCATTCTGGGAAAGCTCTGTGAGTTTATCGGTGATGCGGGATTTGTTTTGCAGAAGAATGGCCAGTGCGTACAGGAACGCCAGCAGCATCACAATCAGGGCAGTCAATTTGCCGACGGCAGGCGTAAGTAATTCATTGGCCAGCGGCACCAGAAACAATATGCCGTAACCGATGAAACCAACCAGCCTGGACAGCCAGGCGTGCCAGTAATGCGCCTGTTCGGCGCTCAGCGGCAGCATGCGAAGACCGTCATTTCGGGCGGCAAACAATACTCTGATCAGTGCGCGCGTGATTTCGATGATCAGAAACGCATTCAGGAACAGCGACTGCTGAATGTCCATTTCGCCAGAGTTGCCAGGTACAAACAGCGCAACCAGGTAGCCGCCCACATAGGCGAGTGGGATCACTACAAGATCCAGCAGGGCGGCACCACCCACGGCAATTGATTTGTGCAGCATACGACTGCCGCCGGTATCTTTCAGTGCCCAGCGATCAATCGCGGTGAATACCGGTCGAGCCATCAGTCTCAACACAAGGAATAGCGACACAGCCGCCGCGATGACAAGCAGCAGCCCCATGGCATCACTGGTCAGGTTGTCGACCTGCACAGCCTGCTCGCCAGTGACCAGGTCAGTTATTGACTGGAAAGCCTCCATGGATTCAGCGACCAGATTCTGTGCCAGCTCACGTGTGGCGCCTGCAATTTCCTGCACCGGAGAGCCAGAGGCTTCTTCCTCGGCTGAAGATTCATCTGTTGTCGGATCCTCGCCGGCTGCCAGGGCACGCAAGTCACTGATTAGCTGCTCTCTGGCTTGCTGATCCTCGAGGATATCTGCGAGGTAGGCATAGGAATTGTCAGTGCCGGAGTCGTTCTCGGTAGCGGTTTCTGCGGCCGTTGACAGCGCCGGCTGTGCGTTGGCGAGGCCAGCGACCATCAGTATGCAGAAACTGGCAATGATGGCGATTATTTTGGCCGGTGTCAGATGCGTCACTATGCGATCTCCATGTGGTCGTTGTTTTCTATGTTGCAGATGCTGAACAAGCCTAAGGTCTGGCAGGCCAATTGGCAAATCTGCGGCTTCAGGTAATGCGCTTGACAATACTGTGTGACGTACAGCATTATTGCTGTGTCGCGCACAGTAAGCGAATGCCGGGCTCTGCTGACGCCTGAAAAATCAGTAGAAGCCGGGTACCAGGTTAAGTACGGATCTCTCGCGAGCTGGATCATGTAAGGCAGCAGCCCTGAGGCAGAGTCCTTTAGAGAGGTAGCACATGAGTGAAGATCGTTTGGAGGCCATGCGCCTAGAATTGCGACGCGGCAGCCTGGCATTGATTGTCCTGACTGCGTTGCGTCATGAGCACTATGGCTATTCGCTACGTCAAAAACTGCAGGCTGACGGACTGGCCATCGAAGAGGGCACCCTGTACCCGCTGGTGCGCCGGCTTGAGAGTCATGGCCTGCTGGATAGTCGCTGGAGTGATGAACAGGGCAGGCGGCGACGTTACTACAGGATGTCGGTAGATGGACAGAAGGTTCTCAATGCATTGAAGCATGAATGGCAGACACTCAATAAGGTCATGCACACCGTACAGGAGTCATCATCATGAACTGGATCGATCGCTACGTGGCAGAAATCAAGCGCTACCTGCCAGCAAAAAATCGCGATGATGTCGCGGAAGAACTGCAGTCGTTACTGGAAGAGGAAGTGCTTGAACTTGAGGCGGATCGCGAACGGCCGCTGACTGACGCGGAGTGGCATGACCTGCTGCGGGAGTTTGGACACCCCATGCAGGTGGCCACGCGCTACGGAGCAAGTGGCGTGTTGATCAGCGCGGCGCTGTTTCCTTTGTACAGAAAAGTTGTCGGTTATCTGTTTGCTGCCGTCGCGACGGTTTACGTGCTGGCAATTACATGGAGCATTGTGGCTGACGTTATTTGGGGAGTGATGGCGGACGCTCGTGCGGTCAATCTGGGTTTCGGGTTAGGCGAGGCCTGGTCTTTTGTGGTCAACTGGCTGGTATTCATTACGCTTGGATTCCACCTTGCAGACCGCTACGTAGCTGATGCAGGCATTCTCAAGCGTTGGAACCCCGCTGCGCTGCCACCTGCGCAGCTGGAACGAGAGTCACTAAGCAGCAGCATTCTGGTGAGCATTCTGGTTGCGGTGTGGTTGGTGGTCCTGCATCGTCTGTCACCTGAGTTCAGTGCGGCGGTATTGCTCGGTGAGCAGAACAATCGATTCATTACATTGATTGCCTGGCTAAAAATCCAGGCGGTATTGGTGCTGGCGCTTTATCTGATTCTGCTGTTCAAGCCTCACTGGTCACGGGGAAAACGACTAGTCATTGTAGTGGCCGATGCATTAACCGCTTTTGGCATCACGATTTGTCTCTCATTGCCCACTGGCGCCATGCTGCAGACTTATCCCGATTTACCGGAAGGCGTGCTGAGAATTACCACAATCGTTCTGTGGATCTGGCTTTCGGGGTTGCTGGCGGATTTGCTCGTACAAGCTTATAAAATGTTGCAGCGGCGCTGATTGTTACGTCCAAGTCCAGACAGTTTGACTGATTCAGGGTATGATCCCGGGCCAGATAGTTCCTTTCGTAGCGAGTGCAGGCAATTCATGGCAACAAAACCCAGTATTCACAAATTCACGATTGCCCTCAGTGATCTGGACAGGGAATATTATGATTCCCTGAACCTGACGGTTGCCAGGCACCCGTCAGAGACACTAGAACGCATGCTGGTCCGCGTGCTGGCTTACTGTCTCAATGCCAGTGAGCAACTTACTTTCTGCAAGGGGCTCAGTGACACAGATGAGCCTGACGTCTGGGCAAAAGACCTTAATGGCGGTATTGCGCTCTGGATCGATGTGGGTGAGCCAGCTTTCGATCGCATCAAGAAGGCCAGCCGTCTGGCGCGCGACGTCAAGGTTTATGCTTTCAACACTAAATCTGCTGTCTGGTGGAGCCAGCATCAACAAGAGTTCGCCGGGCTCAGGGTATCGGTCAGTCGATTCCCCTGGGCGCCTCTTCAGCAACTGGCCGAGGTCTTGCAGCGAACCATGGATATGTCAGTAACCATTTCCGGTGGAACCGTCTATGTCGCTGCCGAAACAGGCGAGTACGAGTTTGCGCTGGAAGAGCTGCAGACAGTTAACTAGATCAGTCATTCATCCAGGCAGAATCAGTAAGGGGCCAGGTCATGCATATTGAGGGTATCAGGGAAAACAGAGTCGCAGTGAGTCTGAGTAACGGGGTCGCCCATGTGCGCTTGAACCGACCGGACAAGCGCAACGCACTGGACGATGATCTGTTTTTGTCATTGGCGGCGGCTGGCGAAGCATTGAAAACCATGTCAGGACTGAGAGCTGTTGTTTTGTCCGGAGAAGGCGAGTCGTTCTGTGCCGGGCTCGATTTTGCCTCGTTCAAGGGAATGTCTGAGCGCGACGGAGAGACGTCCACAATCGGCACCATGGTGTCCAGTGACAGCATCACGCATCTCGCCCAGCAGGTCTGCTGGGTATGGCAGGAAGTGCCGGTGCCTGTAATCGCCTCACTGCATGGACATGCGCTCGGCGGCGGCATGCAGATCGCACTGGGCGCAGATATTCGGATTGCCCACCCGGGCACCCAGCTGTCAGTCCGCGAAGTCTACTGGGGCCTGATCCCCGACATGACAGGTACACTGATGCTGGGTAGTCTGGTGCGGCCGGATGTCGCGCGCGAACTGGTATACACAGCACGTGTGCTGACGGCAGCGGAAGGGCATGGCCTGGGACTGGTCACACGGCTGTCAGATGAGCCTTTGGTGGAAGCGCAGGCGCTGGCTGCAGAAATTGCCAGTCGCAGTCCGGATGCGGTCAGAGCTGCCAAGCGTTTGCTGACACGACAGCTCAGGCAGCAAGCTGCAGAACAGTTTGCGGCCGAACGGGAAGAAATTCATCGCCTGATTGGTTCAGCCAACCAGAACGAAGCAGTGGCGGCCTACTTTCAGAAAAGAGCACCGAAATTTCAGGATGTCTAGATAGTCTGTGGATCGGAGCAAGCAGAAGAAAGATGGTACCGGAGGCCGGACTCGAACCGGCACGCTTTTAAGGGCATCGGATTTTGAATCCGACGTGTCTACCAATTTCACCACTCCGGCAGGATGTGTGCTTGTGCAGAAGGGCGCCATTATAACAACATTGCAACATCTGACAATGGCTGTTTCGCAGCCTCCTGTGGTGCTGTCAGAGCTTGGCAAGCTTCGACGAATCGGGCAAACTTGCCGCCCTTATGAAACTATCCGACTTTGATTATCAACTGCCTGACGAGCTGATCGCTCACTACCCTGCGGCCAATCGCAGTGGCAGTCGCATGCTGTGTCTTGATCGCAACAGCGGCGCTGTTTCCCACCACGTGTTCAGCGACATTGTGAGCATGCTGCAGGCCGAGGATCTGCTGGTATTTAACGATACCCGGGTGCTGCCCGCTCGCCTGCATGGGCAAAAGGCAACCGGCGGCAAGGTTGAAGTTCTGATTGAGCGGCTGCTGAGCGAACACGAAGCGCTGGCTCAGGTGCGTGCCAGTAAATCACCTGGCCCCGGTATGCAGCTGATACTGGAGGCAAGTGACAGCGATGCCGGGCTGACTGTGGAAGTGCTCGGTAGACAGGGCGAATTTTTTCATCTGCGCTTTCCTGCAGATGCACCGGCAGTTGATCTGCTGGATCGCTACGGCCATATGCCACTGCCGCCCTATATTGATCGACCTGATGAGCAGGCGGACCAGAGCCGTTATCAGACAGTTTATGGACGCAATCCGGGCGCCGTCGCGGCACCCACGGCTGGACTGCATTTTGACGACCCCCTGCTTGATGCAATCAAACAGCGAGGCGTCGACATGGCTTTTGTCACGCTGCATGTTGGTTCGGGCACGTTTCAACCGGTGCGTAGCGAAAATGTGCTTGAGCATCGCATGCACAGTGAGTGGATTGATGTGCCGGCGAGCGTCTGCAGGCAGATCGCGGCATGCCGTGCCCGCGGCGGGCGTGTCATTGCCGTTGGCACAACGTCGGTTCGCAGCCTCGAATCGGCAGCGCAGAAGGCGGGCGGCGACATCGATGTGGAGCGGACGATAAATCCCTATCAGGGCGATACGGATATCTTTATCTACCCTGGCTACCAGTTTCAGGTAGTGGACGCGATGATCACCAATTTTCATCTGCCGAAGTCGACGCTGATGATGCTGATCAGTGCCTTTGCGTCGCGTGAGAAGGTCATGGCTGCCTACGCTGAGGCAATCAGCCAGCGTTACCGCTTCTTCAGTTACGGCGATGCCATGTTCATTCGGTAGTGGTATACTCTGCCCCCTCTAATCTTCAAGTAACACCTTAAATACAGACTTTACAAGGGTTTTATCATGGCTAAAGCACCCGTTCGCGTTGCTGTCACCGGGGCAGCAGGACAGATCAGTTATTCATTGTTGTTCCGTATCGCTGCAGGCGAGATGCTGGGCAAAGATCAGCCCGTCATCCTGCAGTTACTTGAGATTACACCGGCACTGGAAGCGCTGAAAGGCGTTGTCATGGAGCTGGAAGACTGCGCGTTTCCGCTGGTTCACGACATCGTTCAGACCGATGACGCCAATGTTGCATTCAAAGACGCCGATTACTGCCTGCTGGTAGGCGCACGTCCCCGCGGCCCAGGCATGGAGCGCAAAGATCTGCTCGAAGCCAACGCTGCGATTTTCTCGGCACAGGGCAAGGCCATCAATGACAATGCCAGCCGCGATGTTAAAGTGCTGGTTGTTGGTAACCCGGCCAATACCAATGCGCTTATCGCATACCGTAACGCGCCAGACCTCAAACCCGGTCAGTTCACGGCCATGACTCGTCTCGACCACAACCGCGCCATCGCGCAGCTGGCCGAAAAGACAGGTAAGCACAGCACTGACGTTGATGGCATCATCATCTGGGGTAACCACTCCGCTACGCAATACCCGGATATCAACCACGCTACAGTGGCTGGCAAAAAGGCGGCCGACCTGGTTGATCAGGACTGGCTGGTAAGCACCTTCATCCCCAATGTTCAGCAGCGCGGCGCCGCCATCATCAAGGCGCGTGGTCTGTCCTCAGCTGCATCAGCGGCCAATGCGGCCATCGAACACATGCGTGACTGGGCCCTGGGCACCAATGGCAAGGTGGTTAGCATGGGCATTCACAGCGATGGCAGCTACGGTATCGCCGAAGGCCTGATCTACTCATTCCCGGTCACCTGCGACAATGGTCAGTACACCATCGTACAGGGTCTGGATATCAGTGATTTCAGCCGTGGCCTGATGCAAAAAACCGAGAAGGAGCTGGAAGAAGAACGCAACGGTGTTGCGCACCTGCTTCCCTGATTCCGGGCTGGCGGCGGTGACTGTATGAGTCATCGCCGCATTCTCGAGTCCGCAACATGAACATCCGCATTAACTGGCGTCGTGAACTGCGTTTCTGGTCCTTTCAGTTGTTGGGCTGGATGACGTGGATCGTGATGCTGGTGCTGCGCGACCTCACATTTGTTCCTCGCGAATACATTCTTGAGCGCGTCAATGTTTTTGTCGTTGATGCCCTGATAGGCATGGCGTTGACCACGGCGCTGCGTTATCTGTACCGAAGTGTTTGGGATCGGCCGGTGTATGTCCGTTTTCTGGCGGTGATGCTTGGCTGCTGGCTGGCCTCGCAGGCCTGGCGACCCATCAAGGTGCTGATTACCGATTCCGATTTTGGCGCCAGTGTGGATCTGACCGGTTATGGCTGGAACACGTTCAGCAACTGGCTGCCGATATCCATGTCACTGCTGCTGTTGTGGAGCATGCTGTACTTCATGATGAAGTATTATCAGCTGTTCCATTACGAGCGCGAAAAAAGTCTGCGCTCAGAGTCTCTGGCGCACGAAGCACAGCTGCGCATGCTGCGCTATCAGCTCAATCCACACTTTCTGTTTAATACACTCAATGCCATCTCGACGCTGATTCTGGTGCAGTCGACCGACCAGGCCAATGCGATGGTGACCCGTCTCAGCAAGTTCCTGCGTTACTCACTGGAGCACGACCCGCTGGACAAAGTCACGCTTGAGCATGAGCTGGCCAGCGTCAACCTGTATCTGGATATAGAAAAGGTCCGTTTTGAAGAACGCCTGCGGGTTGAATATGATCTGGCCACTAGCGTCCGTCAGGCACTGGTACCCAGCATGCTGCTGCAGCCGATGGTCGAAAACTCCATCAAATACGCCATTGCACGTCACGAAAATGGCGGTACCATCTGGATCAGCGCGTCGCCGTGTGATCGCAATAAGCTGTGTATTACGGTTGCCGACGATGGCCCCGGTGCCGTGGGCGATCCGACGTCCATTGGGGTAGGATTAAAAAATATCCGTGACAGATTGCAGGAGATTTACGGTGACGAGCACCAGTTTCTGTTCTCTCCACAGGATCCAAAAGGATTTAAGGTAACGGTAGTGATTCCCTATGAAACCAGATAATTCCAAACAGTTGATACGTGCCCTGGTTGTTGATGATGAGGCTCTGGCCAGGCAGGGTCTGGAACTTCGTCTTGCCGACATCGACGGAGTCGAAGTCGTTGGCAGTTGTCAGAATGGTCGCGAAGCACTGGAGATGATCGCCGAAAAGGAACCTGATCTGATGTTTCTGGATATTCAGATGCCGGGTATGACGGGTTTAGACGTGGTTGAGCAGCTTCAGCAGGATAATATGCCGCTGATTGTGTTTGTGACGGCCTATGACGAATACGCGGTGAATGCCTTTGATATTCACGCGGTCGATTATCTGTTAAAACCCATCGAAGTCGAGCGTTTGCAGCAGGCTGTCAACAAAGTACGGGAGCGCCTGGATCATGGGCGCGACGATCAGGAGAAACGCCAGCTTCTGGATATTGTTATCAGTCTGACGGGCAAGTCGGAACAGGCCATCGTTGAGCTGATGAGCAGCGGCAATCCGATGATGCGTTATGGCGAAAAACTGGCAATCAAGGACGGTTCATCCACGACCTTTGTGCCGGTGCGCGATATCGACTGGATTGATGCTGCCGGCGATTACATGTGTGTACATGTGAAAGGCGATACGCTGATCATGCGCACGACCATGAAAGAACTTGAATCACAACTTGACCCAGGCATATTTCAACGTGTTCACCGCTCCACGATCGTCAATCTTGATCGGGTAGAGAAAGTGTCCTCACATATCAATGGCGAGTTCCATCTGACCCTGAGCTGCGGTACCTCGCTGAAAATGAGCCGCAGCTACAAAGACAAGGTCAAACACTTCTTTTGATGCCAGTCTGAGCTGATTTACGCCTGTCATCCTTTCAGATGTGTCAGGGGCAGGGCCGTGGTATCAAGTACTTTGCGCATGATGAAGCTGGAGTGGACATCGGCAACTCCCTCAATACGGGTCAGGGTGTTGAGCAGGAACTCCTGATAATAGTCCATATCCGGCACCACCACTTTTAACTGATAATCTGCCGATTGTCCGGTGATCAGCAGGCATTCGATGACTTCAGGGTGTTTCAGGATCTCGGACTCGAATCGCTCAAAGCGATCCGGTGTGTGGCGATCCATGCTTACCTGCACCAGCGCACTGAGTTTAAGGCCCAGGGCAGAGGCGCTGAGGATGGTGGACTGACGTTCTATCAGGCCCTCATCCTGCATCCGTTTAACGCGGCGTGCGCAAGGGGTTGCCGACAGGCCAACACGCTCTGCCAGTTCCAGATTGGTAATGGCGCCGTCTCGCTGCAGTTCCTGAAGAATTCGTCGATCCAGCTTGTCTAAATCCATGGTATTTCGCTTTGCGTGGTGAATATATCCTCAATAAAGCATAATTGTAGTTATAAAGTCCAATAATATCGAAATATGGCGTAAATCAGTGGTGGAATCACTCAAGGCATCCGACTATTCTATGCAACATCCGGCCGAACATGATTCGGAGTCCAACCCAGACAGAATGATCCTTCTGTCGGGTGCCAGGCCAGATGGGCAGTGATGGAGTCGAAGCTTAAACAGAGCACCGCTCAGCCACACTGACATCCTGACGCCACCAGCGTCAGTTCGCCTGCCGGAACAGGGCACGGACCCAGTAAGATGGATTTCACACTGGTAGCAACAGCAACGGGCAATCGCGTCAAGCGTTAGAAAAAAGCAACTGGAGTCACCGCATGTCGGAACACAATCGATTCGATCATCGTAAATACCCTGCATTCACACCTGTGGGTCTTAAGGGCCGTACCTGGCCGGATCAGGTGATCACAACTGCGCCTCGCTGGTGCAGCGTGGATCTGCGCGATGGCAATCAGGCCCTGATTGAGCCAATGTCAGTAGCGCAGAAAAAACAGATGTTCGACCTGTTGCTGGAGATAGGATTCAAGGAAATTGAAGTAGGATTTCCGTCAGCGTCACAGCCCGACTTCGATTTCGTTCGTCATCTGATCGAAGAAGACCGCATTCCCGATGATGTGACGGTGCAGGTGCTGACCCAGGCTCGGCCTGAACTGATCGCACGCACCTATGAAGCATTAAAAGGTGTCAAGCGTGCGATTGTCCATGTCTATAACTCGACCTCGGTAGTACAGCGTCAGAAAGTATTCAAAACCGACAAGCAGGGCATTATTGATATCGCAGTCCGCGGGGCCAGCGAAGTTAAACGTCACGCGGCTCTTAATCCAGAAACCGAGTGGGTATTTCAATACTCGCCCGAAAGTTTTACCGGTACCGAGGTCGACTTCGCAGTGGATGTCTGCAATGCCGTCATTGATGTGTGGCAACCGACCCCCGACTCACCCTGTATCATCAATCTGCCGGCCACTGTTGAAATGGCAACGCCCAATGTGTTCGCCGATCAGATTGAGCTGTTCTGCCGCAAGGTTGACCGGCGCGACTCGGTCATTGTCAGTCTGCACACCCACAATGACCGTGGTTGTGCAGTCGCCGCTGCCGAGCTCGGCGTAATGGCAGGGGCAGATCGTATTGAAGGCACCTTGCTGGGTAACGGCGAGCGCACCGGCAATATGGATATCATCACCATGGCGATGAATCTGTACAGCCAGGGTGTCGACCCGCGTCTGGATTTCAGCGACATGGACAAGATCTGCACCGTCAGCAAAGCCTGTACACAGATCGATGTGCACCCGCGCCAACCCTATGCTGGAGATCTGGTGTTTACGGCATTCTCAGGCAGCCATCAGGATGCCATCAAGAAATGTCTCGACCTGTATAAAGAAGGCGAAACCTGGGAGATTGCCTACCTGCCGATAGACCCGCGGGATCTCGGTCGTACCTACCAGGATGTGATTCGGGTCAACAGTCAGTCAGGCAAGGGCGGCGTCGCTTACGTGCTGCAGAGCAAGTTTGGTTTCAACCTGCCGCGCTGGCTGCAGATTGATTTCAGCCGGGTGGTCCAGAAGGAGGCGGAAACATCCGGCCAGGAGATTGCGCCGGACAAGATCTGGACCTTGTTCAAGGACACCTACCTGAGTAGTCATCAGGATGTACAGCTGCAAAATTTTAAATTTGAAAAAGTGGGCGATCGTGAACGCTTTAAGGCGGTACTGAACTGCTTTGACAAGGAGCTGGATATTGAAGGTGAAGGCGACGGTGTTGTTGATGCATTCGTTGAAGCCATCAAAAAAGCCACCGACATTGATTTCGAAATCATGGAATACGGTGAGCACGCTCTGGGTCAGGGTGCTGATGCTGAGGCGGTTACCTACATTCAATTGAAGAATGGTCTGGAGCGTTACACTGGTGTGGCCATCAGTCGGGACATTGTCAGCTCCTCGCTCAATGCGCTGCTGCGTGCTGCCGGTCAACTGATTGACGAAGCGCGGCAACGCAACGCTGCCTGAAATTTACCGGGCTCTTTGCCCGTTTAAACAGACGCTCGTGGTGCTATTCGTTGCCGCGGGCGTTTTTGTATGTACACAGCCTTGCGGTTCAGTCCGGCAGGGCATCATCACTGTTCATTGCATGCCAGTTCGTAGCATACTTCTCTCCGGCACAAGCCAAACTTTTTCTTCCTCCACTGCGACCAATCCAGCAGGCACATGAAACAGACAATCCAAGACACTAGTGATGAGGTTCTCATTGCTGCCGCGCTGGACGGCTCGCTGACAGCCTGGAATGCACTGGTTCGCCGCCATGAAAGGCAGGTGTACAACTTCAGTTTGCGGTTTACCGGCAATCCGGACGACGCCAGGGATCTGATGCAGGAAGTGTTTCTGGGTCTGTATCGCAACCTGGAGAACTTTCGCGGCCAGTCACAACTGACTACCTGGCTGTTTCGCATAGGCCACAACAAGGCGGTTGATATGGCCAGGCGGCGGCAGGCTGGACCTGTTGTGACGACGCTGGATGATGAGGTGCATGCCGAAGTGCCTCAGGCAGATGATGAAGCTGAGCTTCCGGATCGTCACTTGCAGGAGCAACAGAGTAACGCTCGCATCCAGCGTGTGTTGCAGCAACTGCCAGTTGAACAGCGCCTGGTTGTGGAGCTGAAAATTTTTCAGGAACTGACGTTTGATGATATTGCCGAGATTGAGTCTATTTCCGCCAACACGGCAAAAACGCGCTTCTACGCGGCCTTGAAGAAACTGAAATTCTTACTGGAGAGCACGCCATGAGCTGTGATCAGACCCCCCATTTAATCGCCGACTATTTCGACGATCATGCGGATGCGGCACGCCGGCAGCAAATTGACCAGCATTTGCTGGGCTGCGCTGACTGTCAGCAGGCGGTTCACGAGCTGTCACCGGCGGCAGTCATGCTTGCGCAATGGCGCGATGAGCCAGTGCCGCAGTGGAAACCTGCCAGGATCATGCAGCAGGATAAAGGTATGGCGTCGTCGCCGAATAGTCGGCATGACGAGGGCGGTCAACGACCGGCCGCTGAATCTGCCGGCCGGGCGCGCTGGTTGCAGTGGGGGCCACTGGCGGCGTCGCTGGTCATGGCCGTCGCGGTCGTGTTCCAGGTGCAGATCAACGTAAATGACCAGGGCTGGCAGCTGAGTTTTGCGGGCAGAGATGGCACAACGATGCAGACTCAGTCTCTCGACAACTATCTGGCCGATTTTGCCGAGCAGCAACAGCTCGCCAATCAGCAGATGGTAGAACAGGCCCTGGCACAGTTCGGCGAAACCAGTGCCGACAGTCTGGTTCAGCTTGTGCAGTACATCGAACAACAGCGCGAGCAGGACATGCGCCAGATGGAGGCAGGATTCAGGCAGCTATTGAACCGCAATTACCAGACAGTCAATTCCGTGCAGCAGCTGGCATCGTTTGTTCAGTATCAGGAGGCTCAGTAATGGAACCTATCTTGCGACGGCCTTTGACATCGGTGGCCCTGCTGGCGGCGCTGACTCTGACTGCTGGCAGCATCGCGGCACAAAACTCTCAGGATGTTGCAGCTGGTCATGACATGCGTCGCCCGGTTGACGTGTTCAGTGGTGTGCTTCGCGAAAGTCTCGACCTGAACCAGCGTCAGGGAATCTTCAGCCCCCGCAATGGTGATGTCACCGGGCGATATCTGCAGGGGCAGGGCGTAGTGTTGCAGGTGACCACGCCATTGCAGCGCGGTGGTTGGCCCGAGACATCCATGGACACGCTCAGTCAGTCGCTTAGCGAGCTTGGTGAACAGCTGGGTGTCATGCTGGAGCGCGGCGTTGTCGAGCGTCCCGACTTCGAGGCAGTGCGTGATGCCATGGCGCTCAGCCTGCGCACCGACGAGGTGGCACAGTTCTATCGGGAGCGTTTGCAGGCATTGTCGTCATTCGAGCTTGAGCCTGCCATTCAGCGCTCTCTGTCGGAGGCGGCAACCGTAGTGCAGCAACTGCAGCAGGCTGAGCTGCTGGATGCTGATGCGGTTCTGGCAATTGCCAGTGAGCTTTCGTCCCTGCGGGCAGAACTGAACACCCAGCTGGACCGGGCCATGCAACTGCGCGACGCAGTGCGCGAAGAGGCAGTGCAGGCGCAGGCGCTGCCAGATGACGCCACGCTGGAGCGCTGGCAGTCCATGCGTGAAGAAATTGAACAGCAGATGCTGGCGCTGGCTGAACGGTCACAACAGCAGATGGCCGAGTTGCGACAGCGACAGCAGGCACTGCGTGATCAGCAGCAGCAACAGTGGCAGCGCGATCTGGCTGCATTCGAGCAGCGACTGTTTGGCACTGTGTGCGATTATGCTGCTGGCCTCAGGCAGCTGCCGTCCGGTGAACACCTCAGCCTGGTTCTGGTTGGCACGGGGCAGCAGTTGGATAGTGGTGAGCGGCTGGATCGTATCCATGTCATCGATCAGCAGGACCTGCAGCGATGCCAGCAGGGCGAGTTGACCGGTGAAGCCCTGGCGCAGCGGGCATTGACCTACGACTATTGACGCAGAAGTACTCGATGAATTGAGCTCAGGCGCTGTTAGCCGCCAGAGTAATCTTATAGAATGGAATCACGCAGCGTTTTCTCGCTGACGCAATAACAATAAGCCCTGATGCAAGGAGTCCTCCACAGCATGGGGGCGCTGCACAACAAGGAGAATAAAATGGAATGCCCCAAATGTAATGCCAAAATGATAGAGCGATCTGTTGAGGTGCTGCATGGCACCGTAGTGATCGATCAGTGTTCCGGTTGTCAGGGCCTGTGGTTTGACAACGGTGAGGCAGAGCAGCTTAAAAAGTCCTGGATGTCTGATTTTCTGGACAGTGGCGATCCACGTGTAGGCAAAACTTACAATCGAGTCCGTGATATTCAGTGCCCGCGCTGCGGCAAATCCATGCAGAAGCTGAACGATCGCAAACAGCCCCACCTTGAATACGAGGCCTGCGAAGAGCATGGCATGTTCATGGATGCCGGAGAATTTACCGACTACAAACACGAAACCCTGATGGATATCTTCAAGGGTGTGATCGCAGCGATCCGTCGTCGCTAATCAATCTTCAGCCGCGGGTCTGGCGAATTGTGTCCATCTTGGATGTCGCCAGATCCCCTGGTCCCTGCATATCTCGGGTAAGCGTCTCACCTTGCCCAGATCCATCCACGTGTGCTCGGGTGAGTGGAAGTCGGAGCCGACAGTGGCCCACAGCTTCCGCTCAGCGGCAATGACCGACAGATTTTTGAGCATGTCCTGGTTGAGGTTCGAGTAGCTGACCTCCAGGGCGTCGCCACCCGCGTCAACAAACTCATCAATGAGTCGTCGAAATTTGGGGCGGCTTAGCGGGTAACGATCCGGGTGTGCTAGCGCTGCGACGCCGCCCGCAGCCTGAATCGCCTCGACTGCTTCTGATATTGAGCACCACTCTGCCGGCACGTACGCGCGTCCGCGCTTGGCCAGGTATTTGCTGAAGGCCTGCTGCTTGCTTTTGACAACACCCTGATGCACCAGAAACTCTGCCACATGTACGCGGCTTACCGCAGTGCAGCCCAGTGACTGCAGCCAGGTCTGCAGGCCACAGTGGCCGGCACGCTCAAGCTGAATACCAATCTTCGCAGCGCGTTCCTGCCGTCGTTGCTGCTGTTGTGCCAGCAGCTCAGAGAGCGTGGCGTTGTTGATATCCACCATCAGGCCAAGAACATGCACCTCCTGGTTGTCCCAGCGTGTGGAAATCTCTGTGCCGGGGATGATATCCAGCTGATCCGGTACATCCACCGCACCCGATGCAATCTGCAGGTGGGCATCCACACAGTCATGGTCTGTAATGGCCAATTGCTGGATGCCAAGCGATGAGGCGCGTTGCAGCAGCGTGGCGGTATCCAGATGGCCGTCAGAAAAGCGGGTATGTGAGTGCAGATCTATCATGGCGTGCAGACTACGCCAGCTGCTGGCCGGTGTAAACGCTCCCGGCCGAATAGTTGATTAAATTACTGTGGTATTCCATAATCGTCAAACAGCTGGCTACCCATTCTTTATGGATTTTTTAGCGTATGCGACTGACCACAAAAGGCCGCTATGCCGTGACCGCTATGTTGGATCTGGCTATCCATGCGGGTCGCGAGCCGGTGACCTTATCGGACATTTCAATGCGGCAGGACATTTCTTTGTCCTACCTTGAGCAGCTTTTCGCCCGCCTGCGGCGGCGTGAACTGGTGCAAAGCGTGCGCGGCCCCGGTGGTGGTTACCGACTCGGGCGCAGCACCGCCGATATCGCAGTCGTGGATATCATCGACGCTGTGGATGAGTCGGTTGACGCCACTCGTTGTCAGGGGCAGGGCAACTGCCAGCAGGGCGAGATCTGTCTCACACATCATCTGTGGGAGGATCTGAGTCAGCAGATTCACACGTTTCTGGGCGGTATCAGTCTGGCCGACCTGATGAGCCGTCATGACGTTCAACGCATAGCCGACAGTCAGGATGAACGGCGGGAAGTGATCGTTCGCGACATGCGCCTGTCGTCCTGATATCAGCTTGTAATCAGGGTTGTATTCAGGAGAGTTGATGAAATTACCCGTCTATCTGGACTACGCCGCCACTACCCCTGTTGATCCCAGGGTAGCCGAGCGCATGGCTAAATGCCTGACACTGGATGGTCAATTTGGCAATCCCGCCTCACGTGCGCATCTGTTTGGCTGGCAGGCAGAAGAAGTTGTCGAAAACGCCCGCCGTGATGTGGCAGATCTGCTGCACTGTGACCCTCGTGAGATTGTCTGGACCTCGGGCGCCACTGAGGCAGACAACCTCGCCATCAAGGGTGTGGCGCAGTTTCATGCCGATCGCGGCAAACACATCATTACCTCTGCCATCGAACACAAAGCCGTCCTGGACAGCTGTCGATACCTGGAAACTCTTGGTTTTGAGGTCAACTACCTGAAGTCTGACAACACCGGGCGCATTGAGCCGGCGGCCCTGGCTGAGGCCATTCGCCCGGATACCATCCTGGTGTCGCTGATGCACGTCAACAACGAGCTGGGAACGGCCAACGATGTTAATGCTCTGGGTGAGGTTTGCAGAAGTAAAGGCGTTATATTTCATGTGGATGCGGCACAAAGCGCGGGTAAGCTGCCAATAGACCTGGGCCAGATGCCCATCGATCTGTTGTCGCTGTCGGCGCACAAGATTTACGGGCCCAAAGGTATTGGCGCGCTGTATGTGCGTCGTGAGCCCAGGGTCGATCTGGTCGCGCAGATTCACGGTGGTGGCCATGAGCGGGGTATGCGCTCGGGCACGCTGCCGACGCATCAGATTGCCGGCATGGGTGATGCCTTCCGGTATGCTGCAGCAGAACTGGAGGCAGATCACCGACGCCTCACCGCGCTGCGCAAACGGTTTCTTGAAGGGCTGTCGAAGCTGGATGGCTGGAAGCTTAACGGTCATCCGGAGCAGCATGCACCCGGCATCATCAATGTCGCATTTTCCGATGTGGACGGTGAGTCACTGCTGATGGCGCTGCGTGGCATCGCCGTATCGTCCGGCTCTGCCTGCATGTCGGCGACCATGGAGCCTTCCTATGTGTTGCGTGGCATAGGCGTACCTGACGAGCTGGCCCAGGCGGCGCTGCGCTTCTCGGTAGGACGCTTCAGTACCGAACAGGACATCGATACGGCCATCGCAGCCGTGCTGGAAATGGTGCCTCGTCTCAGAGCTGTAGAATTACAGCCACGATAACCAGTATAATGCGCGCCTTTTATACACGCGACTTAAGACGCGAAATGCTGTGGAGCTGAACAATGGCAACTGAACGTACATTATCAATCATCAAACCTGATGCAGTCGGCAAAAATGTGATCGGCGAGATCTACTCCCGATTCGAGAAAGCCGGCCTGCGCATCGTTGCTGCCAAGATGGTGCAACTGACCGACGAGAGCGCTGGCGGTTTCTACGCCGAGCACAAAGAGCGCGGATTCTTCAAGGATCTGATCGCGTTCATGACCTCTGGCCCGGTCATGGTTCAGGTGCTGGAAGGTGAAGGCGCAGTGGCCATGAACCGCGAGCTGATGGGTGCCACCAACCCTGCAGAAGCCAAGCCAGGTACCATTCGTGCTGATTTCGCCAAATCCATCGATGCCAATGCCGTGCACGGTTCCGATTCTGCACAGTCTGCGGCGCGCGAAATCGCCTACTTTTTCAATGACTCAGAGATCTGCCCGCGCGGCTGATAAGCAGCGGCACTGAGCGATCCGGGAAATCACTGATGAGCGAAACGGTCACTAAAACCAATCTTTTGGGACTCAGCCTGCCCAAGCTGCAGGCTTACTTTGTCTCCATGGATGAGAAACCGTTTCGTGCCGTGCAGGTGATGAAGTGGATACACCAGCGTGGTGTCACCGACTTTGATGCGATGACAGACATCAGCAAGAGTCTGCGCGACAAACTCAAGACCAACGCGGAGATCCGCCTGCCAAACGTTGTTCAGGAATACCTGTCCAGCGACGGCTGTTATAAATGGATCGTTCAGGTTGCCAGTGGCAGCCGGGTGGAATCAGTCTATATTCCCGAGGCTGGTCGAGCCACGCTGTGCATTTCCTCTCAGGCAGGGTGTACGCTGGACTGCAGTTTCTGCGCAACCGGCAAACAGGGCTTTAACAGTAACCTGACCACGGCAGAGATCATCGGTCAGCTGTGGTGGGCCAATCACCGTCTCAATGGTTTTGCCGAACCTCGCGCAGGCGCCGGTAAAAGCAATCGGGCGGTCAGCAATATTGTCATGATGGGCATGGGTGAACCTCTGCTCAATTTCGACAATGTCATGGATGCACTGCATCTGATGATGGAAGACAATGCCTACGGTCTGTCCAAGCGTCGTGTTACGGTAAGCACCGCAGGTGTTGTCCCTGCCATTGACCGAATGAAAGATTATACCGATGCATCGCTGGCCATTTCGCTGCACGCACCCAATGACGAGCTGCGCAACCAGATTGTGCCGGTTAACAAAAAATACCCTATCCGGGAACTTCTGCGCAGTGTTAAGGACTATATGGCTAGTCTGCCGGATAAACGGGTACCGGTTGTTGAGTACACGCTGATCGCCGGCGTCAACGATCATCGTCAGCACGCCAGAGAGCTGGCGGCGTTGCTGAAGGACTTTCCCTGCAAGATCAATCTCATCCCGTTTAATCCGTTTGAGCAGTCGGATTACCGTCGGCCAAGCAATTCGTCGGTCAACACGTTCAGGGAAATCCTGCAACAGGCTGACTACACTGTTACAGTGCGAACCACGCGTGGCGACGACATAGGTGCGGCCTGTGGTCAGCTGGTTGGCGAAGTGGCTGACCAGACCAAGCGAAGTGCACGTTACCGCAAAGCGGCCGAGTTATCGGCCGCCAATCGGCTGGATGTGCACAACGTAGTCTGACAACTGATCGCACGCCGGTGCAGGTATCAGGTCAGGCGCCGAGCTAACATGGTTCTCAATAAACAGGTCCCAAATAGGATTCAATGAATACACACGACGAAACATCGGATCAATCCGGTCTGTCTGAAGAGCAGGTCGAGCCACCATCCTCGGCTCCCGCCCAGACGCCCGGCAATCTGCTGAGAACGCAGCGTGAAACGCTGGAGCTGTCTCTGAAGCAGGTATCCGAACAATTGAATCTGACCATGCATTACATCAATTGCATGGAATCCGATAGCTACGACAAGCTGCCGGGTGATGTGTTCGTAAAGGGATATATCCGTAGCTATTCGCGCGTGCTGCAGCTCGACCCAGAGCAGATGATCGAGCTATACAATGAATTCACCAATAAAAAGGCTGCCCGTAAAGAAGAAGCCATCAAGCGCTACACGCGGCGGCGTCGTGACAAAAACCGGCCATGGATTATCGTCTCTGGCATAGCTTTTGTGGTAATGGCAGTCGCGTTGTGGTTCATCAATCAGAGCGATGAGACACCGCCTGTCGACAATGCCCTGATGGATGAGGCCGTGCGCAATGCGGTCAACGAAACTGAAGTGGGCAATGCCCTGATTGAAGATCAGCCAATAGATGAAGTGCCGGTGTTCAACAGCCCGGTAGAGCCGGAAGCGGCCAGTGACGCGTCAGTCATGGCTCTGGCATGGCCAGGCTCTGACGAACTGGAGATTATCTTCAGCGACGAAAGCTGGGTAGAGCTGGAGCACCGTGGCGGTGAAGAAAATTATCAGGATACCCACCAGCAGGGTGAAAAACTAAAGATCACCGGCACCGCGCCATTTTTATTGAATCTTGGCAACGCCAGAGCCGCGTCGGTTGTTTATAATGGTCGCGCGCTGGATATCAGCAATAACATTCGCAGTGATGACTCGGCCCGACTGAGTGTGGGGATGCAGTAACATGATGAGTGAATCGCCAATCAAACGCCGCAAAAGCCGCCAGATCATGGTGGGGCGTGTGCCTGTGGGTGGTGGTGCTCCGATTTCCGTTCAGAGCATGACCAATACGGAAACCTGTGACGTGAACGCCACCGTAGCCCAGATTCAACGGCTGGCCAACGTAGGTGCTGACATCGTCAGGGTCTCGGTGCCCAGCATGGAAGCGGCCGAAGCCTTCCGCCAGATCCGGGCTCGTGTGGACCTGCCACTGGTGGCCGATATTCATTTCGACTACAAGATCGCGCTGAAGGTCGCCGAATATGGCGTTGACTGCCTGCGCATCAATCCCGGCAATATTGGCAGCGAAAAGCGCATCCGGGCAGTCATCGACGCTGCGCGCGACAAGGGCATTCCGCTGCGCATCGGTGTTAATGCCGGCTCTCTGGGCAAGACGCTGCTGCGCAAGTACAAAGAACCGACTGCCGATGCCATGGTGGAGTCGGCTCTGACGCAGATCGACATTCTCGACAAACTTGATTTCCAGGACTTCAAGATCAGTCTGAAGGCATCGGAAATATTCATGACCCTGCAGGCATACCGCACACTGGCCAGCCAGATTGAACAGCCTCTGCATCTTGGTATCACTGAGGCGGGCGGTCTGCGCTCTGGCACCGTCAAGTCGGCAATCGGTCTGGGTGCACTGTTGATGGACGGCATCGGCGATACCATCCGCATCTCGCTGGCGGCCGATCCCGTGGAAGAAATTCGCGTCGGCTTCGATATTCTCAAGAGCCTGGGGCTGCGCAGCAAAGGCGTCAATCTTGTGGCCTGTCCCAGTTGTTCACGGCAGAACTTTGATGTCATTGGTGTCGTGAATCAGCTTGAAGCCCGGCTTGAGGACATTATTACGCCCGTGGATGTTGCGGTCATCGGCTGTATCGTTAATGGACCGGGCGAAGCCAAAGTGGCAGAGATCGGCCTGACCGGTGCCAGCCCCAACAACCTGGCCTATATCGATGGCAAGCCGCACCACAAGGTGGACAATGCGACCCTGGTCGATGAACTTGAGGCCATGGTGCGGGCGCGAGTGGCAGAGAAACTCAGGGCCGAGGCAGAGCAGGCGCCGGCAGGCATCATCGCTCGCGGCTGATGAGCAGACTGGACAAGGAGTCGCTGGAAAATCTATGAGCAAGATCCAGGCAATTCGCGGGATGAACGACATACTCCCCGCAGACACGGCATTGTGGCAATACATTGAGCAGGTGGTCTCGCAGATCGTCCAGGGCTACGGATATCGCGAGATTCGATTCCCGGTGCTGGAGCAGACCCAGCTTTTCAAACGCTCTATCGGTGAAGTGACCGATATCGTTGAAAAGGAGATGTACACCTTTACCGATCGCAATGGCGATGAACTCAGTCTGCGCCCTGAAGGCACCGCTGGCTGTGTACGCGCCGCCGAGCAGCACGGCCTGCTGTACAACCAGCAACAGCGCCTCTGGTATCGTGGTCCGATGTTCCGCCATGAACGTCCGCAGAAGGGACGGTACCGTCAGTTTCATCAGGTAGGTGTCGAAGCCTTTGGCATGACCGGCCCGGATATTGATGCCGAGATCATTCTGGTATCTGCCGCGCTGTGGCGTGCACTGGGTCTGCAGCATGCTGTCAGGCTGGAAATCAACAATATCGGCACTTCAGAAGATCGCAAAGCCTATGGCGCGGCGCTGAAAGCCTTCCTGCTGTCACATGAAGCCCAGCTTGATGAAGACAGTCAGCGGCGACTGCACAGCAATCCCCTGCGCATTCTGGACAGCAAAGTGCCCCAGACACAGACGATCCTGGCAGATGCTCCTAAACTGTCTGAGTATGTTGCGGAAGAAACAGCGGTTCATTATCAGACACTTAAATCGCTGCTGGATGCCAACGGCGTGGCCTATACTGAGAACCCCAGGCTGGTGCGCGGGCTGGATTACTACAATAATCTGGTTTTCGAATGGATAACGGATGAGCTGGGTGCCCAGGGCACGGTCTGCGCTGGTGGTCGTTATGACTCGCTGGTCGCGCAGCTGGGTGGGCGTGGTACGCCGGCTGTAGGCCTGGCCTTTGGTATGGAGCGCCTGGTGCTGCTGCTGCAGAGCGCTGGCGAAGTGCCTGCCTCCCTGATGCAGCCGCTGGATGTCTATCTGCTGGGCTCAGAGGGAGTGCCGCAGTCCGCGCTGATGATGCTGGCGGAATCACTGCGGCGGCAATTGCCCAGACTCAGGCTGGCAATGCATTGTGGCGGCGGCAAGTTCAACAGCCAGCTGAAGAAAGCATATAATAGCGGCGCCAGTGCAGCTGTCATCATTGATGCAGTAGAAGGTGATGGGCTTTCGGCACGGCTGCGACGACTGGACGATGCCGGCGATACCTTTGAGCTGGATGAAGCTGGTCTGCTGGTCGCCCTGCGCCGCCTGGCCACGCCAGACGCAAGCGCTTGACAGCAGGATAACGGTAGGACACGATGCCTGCCTTAAATTGAGTATGCCCGCACTGCGAAGCAGTGGGGTCGGATTGGATTGGACAGGAGCTGGTTTGTGGCTTTAAGTGCAGCAGAAGAAGAAACCCTCGAATCGCTAAAGCGCTGGTGGCATGAAAGTGGCCGCCTGCTGGCTCTGGGAATAGCAGTGGTCGCCGCCGTTTATTTCGGCTGGCAGTTCTGGCAGAGCAGTCAACAATCGGCCGCTGCAGAAGCGTCCGCTGTCTACGACCGCCTGTCGACTCTGGCGGTCACCAACCCGGGTGAACTGATACCGGCTGAAGGACACGACGAAATCCGTCAACTGACAGCAGAGCTGAAGAACGAACACAGCAGCAGCGTCTATGCACTTTACGGTGCGCTGTTTGCGGCCCGGCTTGCGGTCGAAACGGATGATCTTGCCACCGCACGCCAGGAGCTGGAATGGCTGCTGGCAAACACACAAAGCGGCATGTTCAACAGCACCGAGCCAACCCTGATCCGGCTGGCACAGCTGCGTCTTGGACAGGTCATGCTGGCCAGTGGCGAAACAGATGAAGCCCTGGCGCTGATCAGTACTGTTGACGGCCAGGCTCTGCAATCCGAATTTGACGAGTTGCGCGGTGACATTTACCTGGCGCAGGGCAATCATGAACAGGCACTGGCGGCTTACGAGTCTGCCCAGGGCGCTGGCAACATGAGCCCGGTGTTGCAGATGAAAATGTCCGAACTGCAGGGCAGCCGTTGATTAATCCATCGATTCAGGCCATCAGACTATGACCCAAGCCATAAAGCTGGCGCTGTTGCTTACGCTTGCCGGAGTGATCAGTGCCTGCAGTCTTTTCTCTGACGACGAGACCGAACAACCGCGTGAACTGACCGACATCAATGAGCAGTTTGAGCTCGAACGTGTCTGGTCAGTCAATGTTGGCGATGGTCAGGGTGAGGGCTACAACCGTCTGGCACCCGCCATTGATGGTCAGAACATTTATGCGGCCAGTGCCGATGGCACAGTGATGGCGATCAATAAGGAGACAGGGCGCGTACTGTGGCGCGAGCGCACTGATCTGCCGATTACCGGTGGCGTTGGCGCAGCTTCTGGCCTGGTACTGGTGGGAACACTGGACGCCCGCGTGGTGGCCTTTAATCAGAGTTCCGGTGAACAGATGTGGACCACTGCGGCGACCAGCGAAGTCCTGGCCGCACCCCAGACTGACGGCCTGCGCGTAGTTGTCCAGACCATTGATGGGCGGTTGATTGGTTACGATGCACGCGATGGTGAGCGACTGTGGATTTACGAGAACACGGTGCCGGCTCTGTCACTGCGTGGCACCAGTAAGCCGCTGATCACCGGTAATCGGGTGATTGCCGGCTTTGCCAACGGCCTGATTGCGGCAGTGGATATAACCAATGGCAACCTGCTCTGGGAAGAGCGTGTCGCCATTCCGCAGGGGCGGTACGATATTGAACGGATCATAGACATCGACGGTAACCCGACTCTGTTTGGTGGTATCGTGTATGTCAGCAGCTTTCAGGGTAACCTGATGGGACTGGATGTACAGACAGGTCGTATCGTCTGGGGTATGGCAGGCTCCAGTTACAATGCACTGGCACTGGGCCTCGGCAATATTTACTGGGTCGATGCCAACAGCCATGTGTTTGCCGTACAGAACAATTCCGAGCGAACTGTCTGGGAAAACGACGATCTGCGACTGCGCAAAGTGAACAGCCCGGTAACGTTCAACAACTACCTGGCGGTCGGTGACTTTGAGGGTTACCTGCACGTGCTGTCACAGATCGATGGCCAGATAGTTGCCCGTACACGCATTGATCGATCAGGTATTCGCGGCGAAATTATCTCCGAAGGCCGCAACCTTTACGTATTTACAAACAGCGGGCGTCTTAGCGCCTTACGCCTGCCTTGATTCCAGGGCCTGTGTCTGACAGGCCCTGACTTGCATCTGGAAATCTTATGAAGCCCGTTATCGCCCTGGTGGGTCGCCCCAATGTGGGTAAGTCCACGCTGTTCAATCGACTGACTCGCAGTCGTGATGCCCTGGTTGCCGATTTTCCCGGGCTGACCCGTGATCGCAAGTACGGTGAGGGTAAAGGCGCCAGTAAACCCTATATAGTTATCGACACCGGTGGTCTGGAAGGTGGCGAGCAGGGCATCGATTTTGCCATGGCATCGCAGTCACTGCTGGCCATGGAAGAAGCCGATGTTGTGCTGTTGCTGGTGGACGGACGGGCAGGGCTGAATCCGGCTGATATTCAGATCGTCGAGCACCTGCGCAAACTCGACAAGCCAGCTTGCCTGGTGGTCAACAAGGTCGACGGCATTGACGAGAACGTAGCCCTTGGGGATTTCTACGGGCTTGGCATGGAGCAGATATATCCGGTCACTGCCTCACAGGGGCGCGGTGTCAGCAAGCTGATCGAATCGGTGCTGGAGCGTTTTCCTGAGCCTCTGTCGGAAGAAGAGCGCGTCGAAGAAGGCATCCGCATTGCCATTGCCGGACGTCCCAATGTCGGCAAGTCCACGCTGGTCAACCGCATGCTGGGTGAGGAGCGGGTGGTTGTGTTCGACATGCCTGGCACTACACGTGACAGTATTTACATTCCTTTCGAACGGCACGGTAAACGTTATACGCTGATTGATACGGCGGGTATCCGTCGCCGTGGCAGAACGCACGAAACGGTGGAAAAGTTTTCAGTCGTTAAATCGCTGACAGCTATTCAGGATGCCAATGTCGTCGTACTGGTTATTGATGCGCGAGACGGCATCGTCGAGCAGGATCTGCATTTGCTCGGTTACGTGCTGGACGCCGGGCGGGCCCTGGTGATCGCCCTGAATAAATGGGACGGCATGGACACCGAGCAGAAGGAACGCATCAAGAGTGACATCCGGCGCCGTTTCTCCTTCGTGGATTTTGCCGCCATTCATTTCATCTCTGCCCTGCATGGCACTGGAGTTGGCGATCTGTACAAGTCCATTGAAAAGGCCTACGAGTCCGCGAAACGGCAATTAAGCACCAACCAGCTGACCCGGATTCTGCAGGATGCGGTAACCGATCATGCACCGCCAATGGTCAATGGTCGTCGCATCAAAATGAAATACGCCCATGCAGGTGGTCAGAATCCGCCGATCATCGTGATTCACGGCAAGCAGACCGACAAGCTGCCTGACCATTACAAGCGCTATCTGGAGAAAACATTCCGGGAAGTGCTGAAGCTGGAGGGCACACCTGTTCGCATCGAACTGCGCAGTGATGCCAATCCATATACACAGCACGAGCAGGGTATGACCCCGCAGCAGGTTGCCCAGAAACGCCGAATTGCCAAAAACCGCGCGCAGGGCGGAACACACGCGGATGAACGCAAGACTCCGCGCCGTCGACCTGCTGGTCCCGGCGGTGGTCGAAAGAGCTCCTGATATCAAAACCCTGACGTGCGGCTGGAGCAACGCATGCCTATCAGTAAAACAGCCCGTCTGAACCTGTCAGCTGTCATATTGCTGACACTGGTCGCCTGTAGTGAGGACCCGGCGCATTTGCAGCCGACCGGCTTTGCTGTGTCGGCGCCTGAGCTGGCTACACCCTTTGATCAATACCTGGAACAAAGCAGCACACAGGTCAGTTCTGCGCTGCAGCGAACCTTTACTGAAGATCAGCTTCCATTTGGCGAGACTTATTCGCTGGCTGAGGTGGCAGCAATGCGCAGTCCCTACCAGCTGGAGAGTCGCTCCGGCTGCGCGCCCGGACAGCGCCCGAAAGGGTTTCTGCTGTTGCACGGGCTCAGTGATTCACCCTATCTGCTGTCCGCGATGGCGCGCGATCTGGTCGCAGCCGACAATTGCGCCGTAGCGCGTGCGCTGCTGCTGCCCGGTCACGGGACGGCACCTGGCGATCTGGCACAGGCCACCCGGCGCGACTGGCAGCAGGCGGCACGTTATGGCGTCGAATCGTTTGCAGGCGAGGTTGATTCCCTGACTGTGGTGGGTTATTCAGCAGGCGCCACGCTGGCGATCGATCTACTCAATCGACAGCGTGAATCCGGCAATGTCATTGATCAGCAGGTCGACTCGCTGATCCTGATGTCACCGGCGCTGGGGCTGCCGGGATTCACCGTGCGGCTATCTCCGTATCTGGGCTGGCTTGTCCGTTGGACGGGCATTGAACAGGAACGCGATGCGGCCAAGTATGAATCCTTTTCCGTGCCTGCTGGCGGCCAATTCTATCGGCTTCTGCAGGAACTTGAGTGGCAGCAATGGCAGCCCCTCGACGTCCCCGTGATGATGGTCGTCAGCGATGCCGACGAAACCGTGAGTGTGCCGGATGCGGCGCAGTTTTTCTGTCAGCAGCTCAGTCCTGAATCGCGGCAGCTGCTGTGGTATGACTCGGCCGCCCTGCAGGCACCCGACTGCAGCGGTGTTACTCGAGTTGATGTCAGTGCTAATGACTATCGTGTGCGAAGCCTGTCACATGTGGGTCTGACGCTGCCGCCAGACGATCCACACTATGGTTTTCAGGGTTATTACCGCCAGTGTCTGCACTACGCGGCTGAGACCGAACAGCGACAGCAATGCCAGCAGGATGATGACAGCAGCATCTTTGCCGAGCGGCATCTGCTCGAATCGCTGGGCATCGAACAGCCGGGTACCCTGCTGCGTCGAACCACCTTTAACCCGTTTTATGATGATATGATGAGTCGAATCCTGCGTTTCCTTGGTCAGGAATAACAGGAAACAGCAATAAACACGGGATAAAACGACATGAGTCAGTCCAGCGTCTGGCACGATTGCGGTTACAAGATTGCCTGTATCGATACCGGGCTGTTCCGTGACGGTCTGGCAGCCTGCTATCTCATCGAACATGATGGCGAAGCAGCACTGGTGGATACCGGCACTCGCAACAGTCTGCCCAGAATCATGCAGACACTGGCTGATCACAATATCTCACCGGAGCAGGTGCGCTGGATTATGCCCACGCACGTACATCTGGATCATGCCGGTGGTGCCGGTGCGCTGATGGTTGAAATGCCAGAGGCGACGCTGGTCGTTCATGAGCGCGGTGCCCGCCATATGATAACGCCGGAGAAACTGCAGGCCGGATCAATGGCCGTGTACGGCGAAGAGGCCTACGATGCCGCGTTTGGTCAGCTGGTCCCGGTGCCCGCGCAGCGAGTCTGTATTGCCGCGGATGGTGACAGTTTTGACCTTGGCTCGCGGCGATTGCAGACGCTGAACACGGCTGGCCATGCGCGCCACCATTACGTGGTATGGGATGAACACAGCAGTGGACTGTTCACCGGCGACACATTCGGCGTCAGCTATCCGGAGCTGAACACTGGCCGTGGCAGCCGTTTTATCTTTCCACCCAGTACACCAGTGCAGTTTGACCCGGCTGCCTGGCATGAATCACTGAACCGCCTGATGACCTTACCTGTCGAGCGGGTATTCCTGACGCATTTTGGGATGCACGAAGACCCCGCCGAGCTGGCAGCGCTATTGCACGAACAAATAGATGTCTATGCCAATCTGGCGCGTCAGATCGGCGCCGAATTCAGTCGCAGGCTTGATGAGGTGGATAGCGATGCTGAGGCGCTGGCCGATGCCATGCAGCGCCGCCTTCAGTCGCGTCTCATGCAGCACAGTCTGGATGAACTGGCGGCCCGTCAGTGCACGGTACCGCCGTCCGTCATCCGCCAGAAGCTGGCAGGCGATATGCAGCTCAATGCGCAGGGACTACTGCACTGGCTGGCGCAGTCAGTTCCTCACGGCTCTGGCGGCTAACGCTGGCCGCGGATCAGAGAGTCGACGCTGAGCTTGCCAGGTCCGAAAGCAAACAGAACAAAAAAGACCACGAAGTACATCGCCGCCAGTTCACCATTGTTCAGCGTCGGAAACCAGGCCGGATGGGCTGTCGCATAGGCCATGACCATCAGCAGGGCACACAGTCCTGCCGACAGACGACTGAACAGGCCCAGCACCAGCAGTGCGCCGCCGAATACCTCAATCACGCCGGCGATCCACAGCATGTTGACCATCAGGTCGATGCCGAAAAAGTCCATGCCGCCAAGCACTGGCTGCGCATTGTCGCCAAACAGTTTTGGCCAGCCATGAGTCATGAACATCAATGCCGCCAGTATCCGCATGATGGTCCACGACAGGGTCTGACAGTTATCTGCGATTGCATTAAAAAGTCTTTCCAGAGATTTGCCAATTGCCATTGTTCAGGTTCCTTGAGAGCTTGTTGTAGTCGCTGTTACTGAAGTCAACGGTGGGACATGCTTGTCCCGTCCTGCTCGCAGCGAGCATAGACTTAATCCCGGCAATGGGCTACCCTTTTTCGATTGATTGACGCCTCAGGATTATCGACACGCATGGCCGAGCTGCTGCGCCGCTTTACCAATCCCCGATTTGATCTCAGCCCTCAGGAACGCACGCTGGCATGGCGTCTGCACCTGGATTTGCCGTTGCTGACCGCATTGCTGATGCTCAGCCTGCTGGGCATGGTGGTGCTGTATAGCGCCTCGGGTGAAGATATGGGTTCGGTAGTCAGGCAGGGCGTTCGTCTGGGCGTCGGCTTCACGGCATTACTGATCATTGCGCAGCTGCCGCCCCGCACCTTCCACTACTGGGCAGTTCCGCTATTTGCTGCGGGCGTTGTGCTGCTGATTCTGGTGCTGTTTTTTGGTTCGATACGCAATGGCGCACAGCGCTGGCTGGCCATCCCCGGGCTGGGCCTGTTTCAGCCCTCGGAGATCATGAAACTGGGCCTGCCCATCATGGTGGCCTGGTACTTCAGCAAACGCAGTCTGCCACCGCGCTATACCGATATCCTGATCGCGCTGGTAATTGTCGGTATACCCAGTGCGCTGATCGCCAACCAGCCCGACCTGGGAACAGCAATTCTGGTTGGCATGGCTGGCATCATTGTGCTGTTCTTCGCCGGTATATCCTGGCGTATCGTCTCATCGGCAGTAATCGCCGCCATGGTGGCAGCTCCATTGATGTATATGTTTGTCCTCGAACCGTATCAGCGCCGCCGCGTCGATACCCTGTTCAATCCTGAAGCTGACCCGCTGGGCGCCGGCTGGAACATTATCCAGTCAAAGATAGCCATCGGCTCTGGCGGGCTGTTTGGCAAAGGCTGGCTCAACGGCACCCAGTCACGGCTCGACTTTTTGCCGGAATCATCAACCGACTTCATCCTGGCGGTCATCGGTGAAGAGTTTGGATTCCTGGGTATCGCCATTTTGCTGGCGCTTTACATGTTCATTGTCGGGCGTAGCATGTTTATTGCCTGGCAGGCCCGCGAAACCTTCTCCAGATTGCTGGGCATCAGCCTGGGACTGACCTTCTGTATCTATGTAGTAGTGAACATGGGTATGGTGTCCGGCCTGTTGCCGGTGGTTGGTGTTCCGCTGCCGCTGGTGAGCTATGGTGGTACCTCTGCGGTGACGCTGCTGGTCGGATTCGGCATTCTGATGTCTATTCATACCCATCGCCGCCTGCTGCCTCCCTGATACTTCTTCAGGCGCTCGATTTTTCTCAAGTTTTTGTTCCCGTCTGCCGTTATGTAATTGTGACAACGATTAATTGCAGGGGAGCAAGGTGTCGTTATGATTTCGAATGTAAAGCTGCCAGCCATGCCCGTTCTGGGGCTGATGGCGATTCAGTTCGTGTTGTTTGTGTCAGGTATTTTGCTGTTTGAAGGTGGAGCTATGTGGCTGGTGCTGGCACTGGCGACACTGGGTCTGGCGCTGACCGGCATGCTGATGAGACCGGGCAGCACAGCGGTATCCGACGAATTGCTGCAGGTGTTGCGAACCGTGAACGAGGCACAGGGTGATCTGTCTCTGCGCATGCGTGAATCGGGTGATGCGCGCAGCGTTGAGACAGCGAAACTGTTCAACCAGTTTATGGAGCGATTGCGCGCTGCGCTGGAAGATCTGCGCAACCACAGTATTCGGGTAACGCTGACCTCTGCTCAGGGGCGCAAGATTGCCGAGCAGGCCAGTGTCGATGCCGGCAAGCAGGAAGACTATTCCGAGATCATCTATAACTCCAGCGAAGAAACGGCAACGGCGATCGAGCAGCTGTCCCGCTGGACAAGTAATATTGCCGATCTGAACTCGCGCAATCTGACCACTGCCAAGCAGGCTGTCGGCGAATTGCAGCAGGCGAATCGTCAGATCAGCGGCGTCGGCGACATGATGCAGCAGTTCCATGGCACCGTGGCGCAGCTGGAGAGCACATCAGAAAATATTCGTGTCATCCTTAGTACCGTTCAGGGCTTTGCTGCGCAGACCAACATGCTGGCGCTAAACGCTGCCATCGAAGCGGCCAGGGCAGGTGAACAGGGTCGAGGATTTGCAGTCGTGGCCGATGAAGTGCGGGACCTGGCCGTAAAAGTTCGGGGTTCGGCCGATGAAATTGGTGCCCTGCTTGAAGACATGATTGCCGTTGTGTCCCAGACCTCTACTGGCACCGAAAAAATGATCAGCGAGACAGCGCTGGCACGAACTTCAATCGACAAATCCGCCAATGACTTCCATCAGATGATGGACGGCTTTGAATCGAGTCAGGCTGACCTGCTGCAGGCCAGCTCCGCCGCGGGGCAACTATCCGTCAACAACAACGACATTCGTAGCCGCAGCCATGAAATACGTGATCTGGGTCATCGCATCCGCAAGGACATGGAACAGAACAACGCGCAGACACATGAACTGCTCGATTCTACCGACAAAGCGCTGCACAAATTATGTCAGTTCCGGATAGGGCGAGGTGAACTTGAGGAAGTGCTGGAGATTCTGGAACATCGACGTGACCAGATTGAACCGGCGCTGGCCACCCTGCAGCGCAGTGGCGTAAATATGTTTGACCGTGATCACAAGCCGATTGACGGCACCAATCCGATCAAATATGACGTTTCCTATGCCAGAGCTTTTCAGAAAGCATGTCAGCATTTTATCGATCAGTGGGCGAGTGAACAGGACGGTTCGCTTTACTGTCTGCCATTGGACAGCAAGGGCTATGTGGCGATTCACCGCAGTGAGCTGTCCCAGGAGCCGACAGGCGATCCGAAAATCGATCTGGCCAAGAGCCGGCATATGCGTTTCTTCCAGAATCGCGATATTCCGTACATGGGTCGTTTCCGTCTGCAGAGCTACCTGCGCGACACCGGCGAGGTGATGTTCAACCTGTCCGTGCCGATCCATATTGATGGCAAGTACTGGGGCGGCCTGTTCCTGGGATTGCCGGCCGCCCGTCTGGGTCTGGATCTGTAATTTGCGTCAGCCTTACTCGCTGGCGCTGTTGACCAGGGCAATCATGTCGACCGGGTTTTGTGGTACCGGCACCTGGCGCCCATTCACAAACAGCGACGGCGTTGATCGCACACCTGCCCGGGTACCGCCACGCTGATCATTGCGCACTTTCTGCAATAGCGTATCGTCCTGCATATCCTCGTGAGCCTTTTCGACATCCAGATCAAGCTGCTCCAGGTACCCATCAAATTCCGCCTCAACAGAAGCCAGGCCTGACCAGTAGGCCTGATTCATGAACAGCAGGTCATACATTTCCCAGAACTTGCCCTGGCGTCCGGCAGCCTCAGAGTAGAGTGCCGCAGTCCAGGCAAATGGATGCGTGGTGGTCAGTGGATAGTGCCGGAACACCAACTGCACATCGCTGGCAATTCGTGGCCAGGCCTGACTCATGACACGGTGCTCGGTGGCGCAGGCAGGACACTGAAAGTCTGCGTAGACCACCAGCGTGGTGTCGGCCTCAGGGTTGCCACGCACATGGTCTGTCGGTCCGATTTCATCTGGCGGATAGACTTCACCCTGGCCCATCAAACCGTACAACACGCCAATCAATATCAGAGGCACGAGGATAACCAGTGCCAGACGGGTCAGGTTCTTCTGCAGGGCTGCTTTTTTCTCGGCCGCCTGTTGTTTTTGTTCGCGAATCAGCCGCTGCTGTTCCCGTTTATTCATTGAGTCCTCCGTTGTCGGTATTGCGATTGACCGCTCTGGTTTCACTGATGATTTCGCCGTCTGCCAGTCGGGTTGTCAGCACGTCCCCCACAGAAACTGCTGCGACACTGGTGATCAGCGACCCGTCGTCTCGACGCGTGATGCTATAACCTCTTTGCAGGGTCTGCAATGGACTGATGGCGTCCAGATTGCGCGCCAGCATGTGCAGTGAGGTACGCTTTTGCTGCAGGAGTCGACTGATCGAGCGGCCCAGGCGATGCTCGAGCTGATCCAGACGCTGCGCCTGATCCTGCAGGCGCCGCCCGGGGTGCTGTAGACGTCGTTGCAGCCATTCCAGTTGCTGCTGGCGCTGGCTTATTTGCCCCTGCATGGTCCGCACCAGGCGGGACTGAAGATTCTGTAAGCGCTGCAGCAGCGCCTGCTGGTCGGGGCTGAGCAGTTCAGCAGCAGCCGATGGTGTCGGTGCGCGCACGTCAGCAACAAAGTCAGCAATACTGACATCGGTTTCGTGGCCAACGGCGCTGACCACGGGCAGCTCACTGCTGGCTATCGCTCTTGCCACGGCTTCGTCATTAAACGCCTGCAGGTCTTCCAGTGATCCGCCGCCGCGCGCCAGCGTAATCACATCCAGACCCAGCTCCATGGCCAGACGATTCGCATCGGCAATTGCCCTGATGATGGCAGCGGGGGCATCCTGGCCCTGCACAGGGACAGGGAACACGGTTACCTGCATGGCCGGGTAGCGGCGCTGGAACACGCTGAGAATATCGCGGATGACAGCGCCGGTCGGGGAGGTGATGACGGCAACGTGACGACAGGGTTCCGGCAGCGGGCGTTTGCGGGCACTGGCGAACAGGCCTTCCGCGTTGAGTTTGGCCTTGAGGGCATCAAAGGCTTTTTGCAGCGCGCCGGCGCCGGCATCCTGCAGTGACTCCAGAATCAGCTGATAGTCGCCACGCCCCTCGTACAGACTGACCTTGCCCTTGACGATGACCTGCATGCCATTGCTCGGCCGGAAGCGAACGCCAATATTGCGGTTGCGAAACATGGCACAACGCACCTGGGCCTGGCCGTCTTTAAGCGTAAGATACCAGTGTCCGGATGACGGCACTGACAGATTGGAGATCTCGCCTTCGACCATGACGGCCGGGAAACACTCTTCCAGCAGGCCACGCGCCAGCCGGTTGAGAGTGCTGACACTGAGCACGGTGTTATCCAGGGAAGCGGTCGGGGAGGCGTCAAAAGAGTCATTGATCATTGCCGCAGTTTACCTCAGGGACTGTGATCTGTATAATCGCGTTTTTGTGGATAGGTGAAAACTTATGTTACGCATTGCTGAAGAAGCGCTGACATTCGACGATGTACTGCTTCTGCCCGCCCACTCCTCTGTGCTCCCCAAATCGGTCAGTCTGAAAACACGATTGACGGCCAATATCGCACTGAACATTCCCCTGATGTCGGCGGCCATGGATACCGTGACCGAGGCGCGTCTGGCTATTGCCATGGCGCAGGAGGGTGGTATTGGTGTGATTCACAAGAACATGAGCATCGAGCAACAGGCCCGCGAAGTGAAGCAGGTCAAGAAGTTCGAGAGCGGCGTGGTCAAGGATCCGATTACCATTGCACCTGACGCCTCCATCAACGACCTGATCGCCCTGATGCGTGAGAATGACATCTCCGGCATGCCGGTCGTTACAGGGCGTCAGCTGGTGGGTATTGTCACCAGCCGTGATGTCCGGTTCGAGTCGAATCTGGAAGCGCGTGTTGACTCCATCATGACACCCAAGCCCAGTCTGGTGACGGTGAAGGAAGATGCCAGCCATGATCAGATAAAGGAGCTGCTGCATCAACACCGCATTGAAAAGATTCTGGTCGTCAATGACGAGTTCGAATTGCGCGGGCTGATTACGCTGAAAGATATCCGCAAGTCGGAAGATTTCCCCAACGCCTCCAAGGATCAGCAGGGCCGCCTGCGCGTAGCTGCTGCTGTGGGTACCAGTGCCGACACCGAAGATCGTGTCAGTGCCCTGGTCGAGGCAGGTGTGGATGTGATTGTCGTGGATACCGCGCACGGTCACTCCAAAGGCGTCATCGACATGGTGCGGCGCATCAAGGGTCTGTATCCGGAAGTTGGTGTCATTGGCGGTAACATCGCCACGGCCCAGGCTGCCCGTGATCTGGCTGCAGCCGGCGCAGATGCTGTCAAGGTCGGTATCGGTCCCGGTTCCATCTGTACCACCCGTATAGTCACTGGCGTGGGTGTTCCCCAGATTTCTGCCGTGTCCAATGTAGTGGATGCGCTGAAAGATACCGATGTCTGTGTTATCTCTGACGGTGGTATCCGTTTCTCTGGTGACATCGCCAAGGTCATCGCTGCTGGCGCTCATGTTGTCATGATCGGCAGTCTGCTGGCTGGCACCGAAGAGGCGCCAGGTGAAGTTGAACTCTATCAGGGTCGCAGCTACAAGGCCTATCGTGGTATGGGCTCACTGGGCGCCATGTCGCAGAGCCAGGGTTCCAGCGACCGTTACTTCCAGGATGCCGCCTCAGGTGTTGAGAAGCTGGTACCGGAAGGCATTGAGGGTCGGGTACCCTACAAAGGCACGATGTCCGGCATTGTTCATCAGTTGATGGGCGGCCTGCGTTCAAGCATGGGGTATACCGGCAGCGCCGATATCGACACCATGCGCACCAAGCCTGAATTCGTGAAAATCACGGCCTCGGGCATGCAGGAAAGCCACGTGCACGATGTCAGCATCACCAAGGAAGCACCCAACTACCGCGTGAGCTAGAGCGGTCGCGATTCTAATGAACGCTTGTATTTCATCACCGTCGTCAGAGCCCTGGCGGCGGTGTTTTACTTATCAGGCAATGCCAATTCAGGAAATCCAGTTGTCATGACCCAGCAAAACATTCACAGCCAGAAAATCCTCATTCTTGACTTTGGATCACAGTACACGCAGTTGATAGCCCGCCGCGTTCGTGAGCTGGGTGTGTATTGTGAGATATGGGACCATCAGTGCACTGAGGAAGAGGTGCGCAATTTTGCCGCGCAGGGCATCATCCTGTCCGGAGGTCCGGAAACAGCAACTCTGGCCGACTCTCCGCAGGCCGCAAAATACCTGTTTACATTAAACGTACCGTTGCTGGGTATCTGCTACGGCATGCAGACCATGGCCGAACAGCTGGGCGGCAAGGTCGAGGCGTCGGACAAGTCCGAGTTTGGTTACGCCGAAGTCAATCTGCCAGCTCCCGGTGCGTTGTTTGACGGCATCGAGGACCGCATCCTGACCGATGGCACGGCTCAACTTGATGTGTGGATGAGCCACGGCGACAAGGTTGTCAAACTGCCGCCGGACTTTGTGGTAACAGCCGAAACCAGCAGCGCGCCGATTGCCGGCATGGCGAACGAAGAGAAGCGCTTCTATGGCGTTCAGTTCCACCCGGAAGTGACGCACACCTCGCAGGGTAAGCGTATTCTGGAACGCTTTGTGCGTCAGATCTGTGGCTGTGATGCGCTGTGGACCTCTGCCAATATTATTGAAGATGCCATCCGCACTGTACGTGAACAGGTAGGCAGCGATCATGTGCTGCTGGGTCTGTCGGGTGGTGTGGATTCATCGGTTGTTGCTGCGCTGCTGCATCAGGCCATCGGTGACCAGCTGACTTGTGTATTTGTCGACAATGGCCTGCTGCGCCTGAATGAAGGTGACCAGGTTATGGCCACCTTCGCCGAAAACATGGGTGTCAAAGTCATCCGTGTGGATGCTGAGGAACAGTTCCTCAGCCGTCTGGCTGGCGTGGATGATCCCGAGAAGAAGCGCAAGATCATCGGCAACACTTTTATCGACGTATTTGATGCAGAAGCGGCCAAGATCCCCAATGTGAAGTGGCTGGCGCAGGGCACCATTTATCCGGATGTCATCGAGTCCGCCGGGTCACGCACTGGCAAGGCCCACGTGATCAAATCTCATCACAATGTCGGTGGCCTGCCCGAAGACATGGCGCTGAAACTGGTCGAGCCCCTGCGTGAACTGTTCAAGGACGAAGTTCGCCAGATCGGCCTTGAACTGGGTCTGCCCTACGACATGGTTTACCGCCACCCGTTCCCCGGCCCGGGCCTGGGTGTCCGTGTGCTTGGCGAAGTCAAACACGAGTACTGCGAAGTGTTGCGCCGGGCCGACGCAATTTTCATCGAAGAGCTGCACAAAGCTGACTGGTACCACAAGACCAGTCAGGCCTTTGCCGTGTTCCTGCCGGTCAAATCAGTGGGCGTGGTTGGCGACGGTCGTCGTTATTCCTGGGTCATTGGCCTGCGTGCAGTCGAAACCATCGACTTCATGACAGCCCGTTGGGCGCACCTGCCCTATGAGCTGCTGGAAACAGTCAGCAACCGCATCATCAATGAAATCGCGGATGTCTCGCGGGTGACTTATGACGTGTCGTCCAAGCCGCCGGCGACGATTGAGTGGGAGTAGGGGCAGGGCAGGCGACTTGATTAATAGCGGCCATAAACCGCTATTAATCGGTGCCTTGTTGTTCAGGGCTCAGGTTCAAGCCTTGTTCATGCTGCTCAGAGGTCGTCAGCAGAGAGCAGGCCAGCGATTTCCGCCGGGGTAGCGCGAAGGGCCATGACGACCTGATTGAAGAAATCTACTTCACCGTAGCGGATCTCATCGTCACTGCGGATGACATCAGCCAGTGAGCTGATAATCGCCACGCGTTCACTTTCGGTCAGTTTCTTGGTGGCCTTGGACAGATAGCGTACCAGGGGCTGCGATTCAAAAAGCTCTGAAGAGGCTGCGGTGAGGATGTCGGCGCGGCTGAATTCCTCGCCGATCTGTTCTTTGAGCACCGATTTCACTTTTGCTATCTCTACAGACTCGATGTTGGAGTCAACACGAATAGCCCGCGCCAGGACCATGAGCAGGACTTCCTGAAAGAGTTCTTGCTTTTGACTGGAACTTCCATTACTGATCAGGTTGCGAATGGAATCAAAATTGATAATGCTCATGCTGGCTCCGTCTGGATCTTGTTTTTAATTAATTAAGTACCTTCTGACATGGGGCTTGCCTGCTCCATGGAAAACAGCAGACTAATAAGAATCTGCGCTGCTGTCCATATTAAGCCTTTCTTGAAAAGCGTTCCAGTTGGGAGTTGAGCGCAATTTTTTACACTTCATCCCGCAGCCCATACTAATTCCTCTGCCACAGTTGTAGAGTCTTGCTTCCAATACCGAATTGTTTAGGGGGATGTATGTTAAGAAGAAGCATGGCAGTCCGGCTAAATCACGTGCTGGCCGCACTGGGATTGGTAGCCTTGTCCCACACGGCCTCGGCCGCAGATGTACTTGGTGTCACCTGCCAGACGCCGCCACCGGTGCATTGCGCCGACGGTGACTGTGCCAGCAAAACGGCAGTGCCTGGCAATGTCATCGAGACTGACAGCGGCAGGGAATACTTTCTCGATTATCCATGCGACCTGCAGCCAGGGGAAGAAGTCACGTTCATCCTGAATATTCATGGTGCCGGTTCCATCGGCAACTGGCAGCGCCATTACTTCCCGGCCATGGACTACAAAGATTCCCATCGTCTTGTGGTAGCCACGCCTACTGCCGCTGGTTCGGCAAACATGGGTGGCGGCAGTGGCGTGCGGGTATAGGCACCACAAACGGATGATGCTCACCTGCAGGCCATCACCGAGCAGGTCATTGAAGCCTTTGGCGCCGAGAACATCCGCGCCTTCTGGCTGGCCGGCCACAGCCAGGGCGGTATGACCTCGCGTCGCCTTGTCTGCACCGACTTCTTTGCGGACAAAGTCGACGGCATGCTCAGTCTGTCGGGTGGCCGTATCGGCCAGGCACCCTTTGTGGATAACTTTGGACCTCCGATGGCAGACGGTACACCTCCACCTTCACGCCCACGTGGAATGGCGGAAGAGACGCTGCCCAACTGCGACTTCTCCCATATTTTTGCGATTGGAGAGTATGAGATTGAATCGCTGCCCGACAGCTCGCCCTGGGCACAGCGCTATCAGTGTGATGCCCGTGAGCAAACGCAGGTCATTGATACCGAACCAGGCTGGGTCTATGACAGCGGACGCGCTGGCTTCCCTGTATGGGGCATGGAGGCACGTCCAGGGACAGCGGCTGTTTACGAATACCCGAATTGCGAGGATGGCCGGGTGGTTGCCGATGTGGTGCGGCTGGACAAAGGTCACACCGAAGGGCTCGAGCCAAATGTCACTGAGCGCATTGTTGAGCTGATTGTTTCAGCCAGTGGTGGCAAGATCCAGTCATCGCAATAACTGCTCTCTGACACCGGCGCGGCTGATGTCTGTTCGGCACCAGCCGCGCCAGACCGTTCAGATTCTCCTTTTTGCCGAAACCGCTCGTGTCCGCAGGTCGTAATAAGGTAACCTTCGCCATGCGAATGATACCCAAATGACCTTAATGCAGAAGGAGAACACCATGCTTCGTCAATCGCTCTCGGCTATCGTACTGTTGGCCGGATTGCTTATTGGCTCCTCAGCCATGGCCCAGTGGACACTGGACAACGACCAGTCCAGGCTGAGCTTTGTAACCATCAAGGCCGACCATGTCGCCGAAGTTCACACCTTTGATCGGCTCGCCGGCAGCATCAATGCCTCGGGCGAAGTCAGCATTACCATCGAGCTGGCCAGCATCAATTCCCTGATCCCTATCCGTGACGAGCGCATGCAGGCCATGCTGTTCGAAACCAATCTGTTCCCTGAAGCCATGGTCAGTGGCTCGGTTGATATCGCCGATCTGCGCGCGATGGAGCCGGGTGAATCCCGCGCCTTGACGCTGGATGTGTCGCTTGATCTGCGTGGCGACGCCCGTGACTATCCAGCGGAAATTCTGGTGACGCGAACCCAGAACGGTGTTGTGGCTTCAACACTGAAACCAATTCTGGTGACAGCGGATAATCATACCCTGGCTGCCGGTGTTGAAGCTCTGCGCGAAATCGCAGGTCTGCCCAGCATTTCCCGGGCAGTGCCGGTGAGCTTTACCGTCGTATTTGAATAAGCTGCTTTAATCCGGAGTTTCCTCCGCAGCAGGACTGCTGCGGAGGCGATACATCCATTGTGCTTGCCGATAGCGCTAGTACCATCCCTGTTCATGAATCAGTCCGATCGCGGTCGTGCAGGGTTGTCACCAGATCGGAATCAAACACCCGAGACGTTAAGAACGTTTCATGACGACCTCCTTCATTTCTTTTCGCTTCCTGGCTTGGATTTCAGCCGCCACTCGCCGCAACCATGCGACGGCAGGTGGAGGATTTTCTGACACGCTTGCTTTGGTTAGCAGGGAACAGGCGGCCAAGTTTCCTGGGCTCAGCGCATTTGCTTGTGAAAATACAAATGAGAATGATTCGCTTTACAGTTAATGTTTGTGCTGCTATATTTCGCGACATTCTTGTTCATGTATTAATCGTTACTCAGGTGTGTCGCCTCAATGAAAACTATCTCTGCCAACCGAACTGCAGCTCTCATTCCTTTGCTCAGCGGATTTTCCCTGCTGCCCCTTCACTCGGCCATAGCGGCTCAGGATGAGCCTGCATTCCAGGAAGAAATCATCATCACCAGCATCCGTGCCGACCGTAACAGCCGCGGCGCCACCGGTCTGGATCTGGATGTGGCAGAGACGCCGCAGTCACTGACCATTCTGGATACCGAGACGCTGGAGAGCTTTGGTCTGGAAGACATCAACAGCATGCTGAAGCTGACGACTGGCGTGAATGTGGATTCATCCGAGACAGATCGTACCTATTACAACGCGCGTGGATTCGATATCACCAGCATGCACGTGGATGGCGTCGGTATGCCGTTTGGTGAACTGGTGGTGGGTGATATTGATACCGCAATCTATGAAAAAGTCGAAATCATCCGTGGTTCCAACGGACTGATTACCGGGCTTGGCAACCCGTCAGGCACCATCAATTATGTCCGCAAGCGTCCAGGCAATGAATTTGCCATGAGCACACGCCTGACAGTAGGGCGCTGGGATACCCGACGTGCCGAGTTGGATATTTCTACGCCGCTGGTCGAATCCGGGCGCTGGGCCGCCCGTTTTGTGGGTGTCGCCCAGGATGGCGAAAGCTGGCTGAACAACTATGCCAATGACCGCGCGGTGGGTTCGCTGGTCATTGACGGTCAGATTGGCAATTCAGTCACAGTAGCGCTGGGTTATACGCGCCAGGACAACAACAGCGACGCACCGTTGTGGGGTGCATCGCCGATGATCTACAGCAATGGCCAGCAACTGGATTTTGATGTTTCGACCTCAACTGCCATGGAATGGTCCTACTGGGACACTTTGTCAGAGCGTTCCTTTGTCGAACTCGGCTGGCAGCTGGCTGATGACTGGCGTGTCGAAAGTTCAGTGACGCATATTGATTACGCTGACAATTCCGAAGTGTTCTACGTCTACTCCAACACTGGCCTGGATGCCGACACCGGGCTGGGCATGCTCAGCTACCCCGGCAAGTTCGACGCCAGCGAAGAGTCATTGATCTGGGATACCTCACTGCAGGGCAGTTTTCAGGCCTTCGACCGCGAGCACGAACTAAATCTGGGTGTCAGCCTGGCTGACCAGGATTCAGGTTCCCTGGACCATACTGCACTAAGCGGTTTCCAGGCCATGCCGGCATTCCCTGGCTGGCAGGGTAACGAAGTGGCGCGCCCAAGCTGGGATACGCCCTATCAGGCGGCTGAGGAAGACACTCAACTGAACCGGCTCTACGGCTCGCTGCTGCTGTCGATGACAGATCGCTTCAAAGTGATTCTGGGCGTGAACGTGGTGGACTATGAAAATCGTGGCGTCAGCTGGGGTGTTTCCACAGACTCTGACGAAGATGGCAGCAGCCCTTACGTCGGATTCACCTGGGAACTGCTGGAAAGCCTGAATCTTTACGCCAGCTACAGTGACATATACCAGCCGCAGTATTACCTGGACATGGATCTGCAGCCGCTGGGTTCAGCGGAAGGTAAAAGTTATGAGGCGGGCCTGAAAAAGCAGTTTGATTCCTCATGGCTTGCCACGGTGGCAGTATTCAAGACTGAGCAGGAAAACCTGCAGGAATTCGTCCGTTACGGCGACGGTGACGGTATCGACGATACTGATTACAGCGACGATTTTGATTTTGCCATGTATCGCGGTATCAGCGTCGACTCCACCGGTATCGAGCTGGAAGTTTCCGGTGAAGTGGCAGAGGGACTTCGGCTGCAGGCCGGTTATACCTATCTGCAGCTGGAAGATCCCAATGGCGATGAGACGCGCACATTCATTCCGCGCAATACCTTCAAGATGCTGGCCGACTGGCGTCCGGTATGGCAACAGCGCCTGGCGCTTGGACTGTCCGCGCGCTGGCAGGATGACATCTATTTTGACTCTGCCTACGGGCGCATCAGTCAGGATGCCTATGCGGTCATTGGCGGCTATGCGCGCTATGACGTGAGCGAGTCGCTGGCGGTCTCTCTGAACGTCGACAATGCCCTGGATGAAAAGTATCTGAGCTCGGTCAAGTTTGAGCAGTCATATTACGCAGCACCGCAGAAATACAGTGTTTCGCTGGATTGGCAATTCTGACAAACCGGCCCTGATAGCATATTAAGCGGAGTGCATTGACGTGAACAAACTTCTATTCAAAGTACACAGTTACCTGGCGCTTCTCGCCGTCGTGCCAATTCTCATTGTTTGTGTGACCGGCAGTATTCTGGTCTTCAAACATGAAATTGATTCTCTGCTTAGAGGGGAGCTTGTTCGCGTCGAGCCTCAGTCGCAGCGCATGCCACTGGATTCGCTGCTGGCGTCGGTCAATCAGGCGCACCCTGACTACGAAGCGGTTGGCTGGACCCTGTTCCAGGATCCTGGCCGCGCCGATCAGATGTACGTCATGGAAAAAGGCACCAGCGACTGGTCGTATGTTTTCCTCAACCAGTACACAGGTCAGGTGCTGCAGGAACCGCAGCTCTACGATCAGTTTCTGACCGACTGGCTGCTGGAGCTGCACTTTAATTTTCTGCTCCATGATGCCGGGATGCTGGTGACATCGTTCTTCGCTGCCATTTTAATGCTGTTGGGTTTGACGGGGCTTTACCTGCACCGCAAATTCTGGAAGAACTTCTTTACGCTGCGCTGGAAAAGCCGGCTGGTTGTTTACTTCAGTGACATGCACAAACTGGTCGGTGTCATCGCATCGCCGGTGCTGATCATACTGGCCTTCACCGGTATCTGGTGGAACGTCGTGGCATATCTGTATGAGATGCAGGAGCATGCGGACGGCAGTGAGCACCACGTCATGGTTGACCGTCTCTATGGGGAGCAGGTCTCATTTGATGCGATTGTTGCATCAGCCGAGCAACGGATAGCTGGTTTTGAGGCAACCTATCTGACCCTGCCGTACGAGCCCGGCGTTGATATCCAGGTCTGGGGTGACGTGCCTACCGGCAATATTCTTACCAGTGAGTATGCCAGTGTGGTGACCTTTGATGAGCTCAGTGGCTATTGGCTGTCTACCTATGACATCCGTGAAGCCACCACCGGCGCGGTCATTGTCGACAGTTACCGGCGACTGCATTTCGGCGACTTTGCAGGCCTGCTGTCAAAAGCGCTGTGGGCATTGCTGGGTCTGTCGCCGGTACTGTTGTCAGTTACCGGTCTGACCCTGTGGTGGAAACGTCGCAGCCAGCGTCAGCGCGCCCGTGAAAAGCGACGTGAGAAACTCGAGCTGGCAAACGCCTGAGAACAGAATGCAATCTCAGTTTGAGAGAGCTGCCTGAATACCTGGTTCGGGGCGCCGTGAGGCGCCCCAACTGCTTTCCACCATCGATATCACATCGTTCAGCTCCTGCTCGCTGACATCTGCCAACGCCCCGTGTTCGAGTGGATCGTAATGGAAGATGTAGAGGCGTGACGCAAACTCGGCAAACGACAGCGATGACTCGCCAAACCGCTCCCCGTGACCGGCCGTGCTGACCTTCACACCATTACCCCAGTCCTGTCCGCTGTCATTATTCGGATTAAAAAAGTACACCCGCGTTGTTCCCTGGGGATCCACGGTAGCCCGAATGATGGTGATGGCATGCCAGCCAATGAATCGCGCGGCGCTGTCGGTGACGGCAATGCCAGCAGGTTGCGGATGAATCAGCGGCTGATTGCCGTTGTACCCGGGGTGGTAGTGCGCGTAAAAGTGTCGATAGAAACTTTCCAGCTCATGCAGATGGCCGGTGCCGACATCAACATTGATTCGGAAACCGCGTCCGGTCCACCAGCCGTGGAACTCGGGATTGATCCACTGGTGCGGATCACCATCGCGACCAATGCAGTGGCGGCCCATTTCCGCGTATATCCTGTCCAGGTGTGGTACCACAAGCAGAGAAACAGGATCGAGGTCCAGCGGCAGCGTCTGCGCGACACCACTCAGGCTCTCGCGTGATGAAATGGATTTACCCTCAAAGTGCATGACAATTTCATCATCGCGGGCAGCCCAGGTCACCATCTGCAGTAGATAGTCCGGATCGTTGTATGACCACATCGACAGGGCGCGCGCTGACTGGCAGGTGGGGTTGTTACCCTGCCCAACACCCAGCGGCAGGCCCAGCATACAAAGCACTCCTTCCATCAGCCGGGCCCGATGCGGAACCGCGTCGCCAAACGCTGCTGACAGACGCGCCTTCGACCATGGCGCGAGTTCCAGACCCAGCTGACGCCACAAGGCGGGTGCTACCGGTGGCTGATAGAAAATACCGCGCTCCAGCGTCAGTGCCAGTCCATAGATACCCTGGGCAGTTTCTGGAAACAGGCAGTCGTCAATAATGCTGTGCACCAGGTCACGAAAACACAGCAGGCAGTCGCGCCCGGTTGCAGAAAGACCCAGGGCTTCGGCAAGTAACTGATCGCCATGCTGGGCCACCTGTTTCAATAGGACAGCGTGATAGGGCGATACCAGTCCGGTGTCGTGCATGGCACGGGCAAAACCGGTTGCCTCATACTGCAAGGCCGTGGTGTCCATGGATTCCAGTCGTTGCTGATACACTTCGACGCCAGGATCTTCATGACAGGCCTGCGTCGGGCCGAACAGTGCGCTGACCAGGCGGTTGGCACCCTGGCCGCTGCTGCCCAGATCTATGTCGGGGTTGGCCTGGCACAGGCTGATCTGCGTGATCATCTGTTTGACAGGATCGACCTGAATAGGTCGCTGCTGAAGGATGCGCCAGATTTCGTTGATCAGCTCATCGATGATGTGTTCAAAGCCGATGCGAGACGCCAGATGCTGCAGCAGCAGGCTGGGAATCAGCGCCAGACGACCCTGTGTTTCGCGCTCGGACTCGCCGACTGAACCGAACAGAATAGGCAGGTTCAGGGCCAGGACCTGGGTCAGAAAATGCTTTGCAGCCACCGCGCTCAAGGAGGAGTGCTGGTAGCGCGATTTGGCCACAGCCAGCATGCGCAGTTCGCTCAAGGCCTCAATGACCAGCAGAGTGGCATCACTGCCACGCAGTGACTGCCCACTCAGTGAAGGTACCAGGATCGCCGGCTGCGCCCAGTCCGAGCCTTCAAACACACCAGCCTCTTCCAGTGCTTCGGCACGCTCCTCGATCGCCGCGCAGCCACCTGGTTGCTGCAACACGCGACGCGCAAGGTCGATGACCGGCTGTAGCCGTGTGGGTTTGGAAAAATCCGGAGCGCGCGCCAGTTGTAGGATGGCCGCATCCAGTTTTTGCAGCAAACCTGTCATTAAATCGTCCGACAAGTCGATATCTCCCGCGGGTCCTGCCTGCTAGATGTAATAGTCCAGCTCTTCCTGAGCCTTCAGTGTGTCATGCAGCTTCTGTGCATCCTCACCCCGAAAGTACACCAGTCCCCAGTGTGTGCCAAACGCTGTGCGCTTGGTGACGGTTTCTTCCAACGGTGGTGTCAGCTCGTGAGACTCAAAGTAGGGGTTGTTGTCCACCTCTTCGGGGATGACCAGCTGGCTGACCACGCGTCGTCGTGGATAGACACCAAAACAGCCGGCGTAACCATCGGCGTCCTCGACTTCTTTCGGGAAAAACGCCTTAACTTCTTCTGCGGTGGTCTTGGGGTCGAATACCAGCATGCTGGCCTGATAGGCGTTGAAGCCATACACGCGTTCAAGCAGTTCGAATACCTTGAAACCCGGTGGGCGGTAAGCCACCTCGCCAAAGTACATTTCGCCATCACTGGTGACGAAGTATTCCGGGTGAATCAGGCCAAATTCAATGTCGAAGGCCTTGATCAGCTTCTCGATCTGGGCGCGAATCTGTGGACGGTATTTCTCGAGTTCCGGTGAGGCTGGCACAAATACCGAGTAGCCAAGTGTCACATACTCAGAGATGTTCAGGAATACGATCTTGCCGTTGTGGATCCAGGCCTCAACCGCAAACTCCCAGCCATCCAGATGGGATTCCATCAACACCGGAAATTCCTCATCGGGAATAGAGTCGACTTCATCGGGGGTACGAATCACACGATGCCCCAGGCAGCCTGCCTTGTCGAAAGCTTTTAAGTGAATCGGATCGTTGGGGTCGCCGTCCAGTTTCAGCAGAGTCTGATTGACGCGTTTCAGAAAACGAACCACATCTTCCTTGTCGTGTGCCTCTTCGAAAATGCCGACGCGAATGCCGCCCAGCTGCGCCCTGCGTTTCATCAGTGCCTTGTCACGTAGCAGCAGAGACTGTCCATACAGGCGCGGGTTGTCCAGCAGTACCGAGTTTATGGCGCCCGCCCACTCGACAGTTTCCTCATACAGGGGGATGGCAATATCGACACCCATTTCCTTCAGAGTCTCAGCGATCTCCATGGATCGGTCATTTAGTCTTTCAAAGTTCCAGGACAGATAGGGAATATTGTGTTTCTCACAGTATTCCTCGGCCCAGTCAGGAGCGACCACGACATAGCGGCGATCAAACGTTTCTGCCGCCTCTACAGCGTTCAGGCTCCAACCCAGTAGCGCGATATACCCTTTGTTTGGGTCTTTCTTCATGCCAATACCTTACCCTTTATGCCAGCAGCTGCCGGCATTTCACTTTGAATTTCAATGATTTCGGAAACCACTGTACCTTAGTTGGCAGTCAGTTGCACGGTGCCTGGTGGCACAGATAAGCCCAGAATCAGGCGAAGCTTGGGTAGAAGTTAGCGCGTTGACAGCAGTCCGCGGCGACGAAACCAGATTTCCAAAGGCAGTGTCACCAGGGGGGGAATGGCCGCGAGCAGGGCGAGCAGACTCATCTGCCAGGACCAGCGCAGGCGCGCGCTGCAGTAGACACATACGATCACATAGATGATGAACGCACCGCCATGCAGGCGGCCAAACAGCCACACTCCCAGGTCGGTGGTTTCGGTGACGTATTTCAGAAACATGCCCACCAGCAGACCGGCCCAGGTGAGGGCCTCAAAAAGTGCGACGACTGAAAACAGTCTGCCTGCCGGGGACAATGGAAGATGGGTCATGAGGGCTGATACTCAGAATGCGGAAACAAGCGCGCCATTATGCCGGTGCGTGCTTGCCGGATCAACGCCGCCTGACAGCAGGCAAAGAACTGGCCGGCACCCGTAACTACTGCACACAGGCCGCTCCTGACGGTATAATCGCCGGCTTTTAAGCACGGACGAGATATCAGCCAGGAGTTCAGTCATGCCCGCTTACCGTTCCAAGACCTCAACCGCCGGCCGCAACATGGCAGGTGCCCGTTCGCTCTGGCGTGCCACCGGCATGAAAGACGAGGACTTCAGCAAACCCATTATTGCGATTGCAAACTCCTTTACGCAGTTTGTACCGGGGCACGTGCATCTGAAGGATCTGGGCCAGCTGGTGGCGCGTGAGATCGAAGCGGCGGGTGGTGTCGCGAAAGAATTCAATACCATCGCGGTCGACGATGGCATCGCCATGGGGCACGATGGCATGCTGTATTCACTGCCCAGTCGCGACATCATTGCCGATTCGGTGGAGTACATGGTCAACGCCCACTGCGCCGATGCTCTGGTATGTATCTCGAACTGCGACAAGATCACCCCCGGCATGCTGATGGCCGCCATGCGTCTGAACATCCCAGTGATTTTTGTGTCCGGTGGACCGATGGAGGCCGGCAAGGTGCAGCTGGCACGTCCGGAAACCCAGACCATCGAGATCCGTAAACTGGACCTGATTGACGCCATGGTCATGGCCGCCGACGACAAAGTGTCGGATGCCGAACTGGCAGAAGTCGAACGCTCTGCCTGTCCGACCTGCGGCTCCTGTTCAGGCATGTTCACTGCCAATTCCATGAACTGTCTGACTGAAGCACTGGGCTTGTCCCTGCCTGGCAATGGCACAGTGGTGGCTACGCATGCTGACCGAGAAAAACTGTTCCGCCAGGCAGGTCGCCAGGTTGTGGAACTGTGCCGCAAGTACTACGAGCAGGAGGACGCCTCTGTGCTGCCGCGCTCTGTTGGTTTCAAGGCCTTCGAAAATGCCATCGCGCTGGATATTGCCATGGGCGGTTCCACCAATACCATTCTGCACCTGCTGGCGATTGCGCAGGAAGCCGAAATTGATTTCACCATGGCGGATATCGATCGCATGTCGCGTGATCTGCCGCAGCTGTGCAAAGTGGCGCCGAATACCAACAAGTACCACATTGAGGATGTTCACCGTGCCGGTGGTATCATGGCCATCCTGGGCGAGCTTGACCGTGCAGGTAAACTGCACACCGATGTGCCAACTGTCCACGCGCCTACCATGAAGGATGCGCTGGATCAGTGGGATATCGCCCGCAACCCCAGTGAAGAAGTGAAAACCTTTTATATGGCAGGACCGGGTGGCATTCCGACCCAGGTCGCCTTCAGTCAGGACGCGCGCTGGGAGAGTCTGGACACTGACAGAGCCCTGGGCTGTATCCGTTCCTACGAGAATGCCTTCAGCAAAGAAGGGGGACTGGCGGTTCTTTTTGGCAACCTGGCAGAGAACGGCTGTGTGGTCAAAACGGCTGGCGTCGATGACAGCCTGATGGTATTCGAAGGGCCGGCTCATGTGGTGGAAAGCCAGGATGAGGCGGTACGCAACATCCTCGATGACAAGGTCAAAGCCGGTGACGTGGTTGTGGTTCGCTACGAGGGTCCAAAAGGCGGGCCTGGCATGCAGGAAATGCTGTACCCGACCAGCTACATCAAGTCCAAGGGCCTCGGCAAAGCCTGCGCGCTTCTGACCGATGGGCGCTTCTCCGGGGGTACATCCGGTCTGTCTATAGGCCACTGTTCGCCTGAGGCTGCGGCCGGCGGCAATATTGGTCTGGTGCGCAACGGTGATCGTATCCGCATTGACATCCCCAACCGGCGCATCGACATGCTGGTCAGTGATGAGGATCTGGCGGCACGCCGCGCCGAACAGGACACGCTGGGCTGGAAACCCGCCGAGCCGCGGCCGCGCAAGGTCTCGGCGGCGCTGAAGGCCTACGCCATGCTGGCGACCAGTGCTGACCGTGGGGCTGTCCGTAATCTGGAGCTGCTCGACTGAGCAGGCCGTATTGGTGACAGACATGCCTGGCTGCGCTAAGGTGTCAGGCCCATACTTGATGTATCAGGAGTGGATTATGCGTTTGCAGACATTGAATTTGACCGCCGCTGTTTCGCTGGCACTGTTTTCGGTATCAGCCGTTCAGGCCGATGACGCACAGCGGCTGCAGGAACTGATTACCGCAGATCATCGCGACCCGGCGAATATCGAGCGCAATCAGTACCGAAACCCGGTTGAGACGCTGCAGTTCTTCGGCATCGAATCCGACATGACAGTTGTTGAGGTATTGCCGGGCGGCGGCTGGTACACAGAAATTCTGGCACCGTTTCTGAAAGAGAACGGTACTTACTACGCAGCCCATTTCTCACCGACCTCGGGAATTTCCTATCAGCCACCCATGCTGGAGCGCTACCGCCAGAAACTGGCCAATCACAATGAGATCTACGATGAAGTTATTGTGACCCGGCTGCATCCACCAGCTGATACCGAAATCGCTCCGGCGGGCTCGGCAGACATGGTGCTGACCTTCCGCAATGTGCACAACTGGATCATGGCCGGGACGCAGGAAGAGCACTTCGAAGCCTTTTATCGGGCCCTCAAACCGGGCGGTGTTCTGGGTGTGGTTGAGCACCGCGCGCCAGAAGGCAGTGGCATGGATGTGATGGAAACCACCGGTTATGTGACCGAGGCGTATACCATCGAGCTGGCACAGGCAGCGGGTTTCTATCTGGAAGAAAAATCGGAAATCAATGCCAACCCGCTTGATACTGCAGACCATCCAGCTGGCGTCTGGACCCTGCCGCCAACGCTGCGGCTGGGTGATGAGAACCGTGATACTTACCTGGCGATTGGCGAAAGCGATCGTATGACGCTGAAATTCAGAAAGCCGGAGTAATACCGAAATTGAAAAAGCCCGCCAACCTGGCGGGCTTTTTTTTTGCCAACTGAATTTGTAGCCAGCGCCAACATAGCAGTTTCAGTAATTAAACATTGTGCAAAGCAGCGCGGGCAATCATCCAGATACCCATGCCAATCATCATGAGATTTTCGGTCAATGAAACAAAGCCAAGTGGCACCTTGCTGTCCCCGCCAACGCAGGCGCACTTAAGGGACCGCTTGTCGATATACACGGCTTTAAAAACTGAGGCGGCGCCAACACTACCGATAAACAGCGCGACCGGTGCTGAAATCCAGACCAGCGCCCCTGCAATCATCAGCAAACCAGCCAGCGTTTCCCCAAAAGGGTAGAGGTAGGCGTATCCAACATAACGCTGCGCCAATAAATCATAATTGAGAAACATGCTGGAGAAGGCTTCGACATCCTTGAGTTTTTGGAGTCCCAGCAGCGTCATTGCGCCTGCCACAAACCATTCAAGTGTTCGTCCGGTAATCACAGAACCTGCTGTGGCCCAGCTGATGGATAATGCCATCAGTGCGGCGACGAGAAAGAGCGCGATGACTGGCCGGTAGCTGAGCCCCTCGTCTTCGGCAGATGCTTTGCCAAAATACTGGCGCAGGGATTCATAACCGCCGATGCGTTCTCCATCGATGAAGGTCTGTGGTGTGGTATCCACATCGTGTTTCTTTTTAAACGATTCAACTTCCTGTCGTGATCGCAGTTTGTGATCCTCTACCTGGTAACCCTGGCGTCGTAACAGATAGCGGGATTTCAATCCAAATGGGCACAAGTGCCCGGGCATGTCCATGCGATACAGTGTTGCACTTCTATTGGCAGTCGTTTCGTTTGTCATGGCACCTCATAAAACTAACTGGGTACTCTTGTGACTGTCATACAGTCAATGAGTTCCACCAGGTTTCTTGCTCCTTCACTCTTTTTGACATACCTTCAGCATTATTCACAAAAATTCAGGCTGATAGCTTATGCCACGTTGGCAATGGGTGCTGATGCACCTTATCAGGCGGCTTTGGGTGCGGGCTACTCTGCTTGGCGGGCTGGGTGTGGCAGCGGCGATGATTGCCACCACAGCTGATACGCTCATCCCCTTCAGTTTTCCGTTCACCATCGAGGCGGAATCGATTGATCGCATACTCAATATCCTTGCGACAAGCATGCTGGCGGTTACGACATTTTCGCTGAGTGTCATGGTGAGCGCCTATGGAGCCGCATCCACCAATGTCACACCACGGGCCATAAAACTGCTGACTGAGGACCATACCACGCAGAATGTCCTGTCTGCGTTTGTAGGCTCATTCCTTTTCAGTGTTGTGGGCATTATTGCGCTGCAGGTTGGCGCCTACGGCGATCAGGGCCGCATTCTGCTGTTTGCCGTCACGCTGGGTGTGCTGGCACTGGTCGTCATTTCGCTGTTGCGCTGGATCGATCACCTGACAAGGTTCGGGCGTGTTGGCGAAACTACTGCGCAGGTCGAGCAGGCAACGCGACGTGCCATGGATGAGTATCTGCGCGAGCCCTGCCTGGGAGGACAGCCGCGCATTGATGCAGATCTCGCCGACGTCGATACGGCTGCGCAGGTGTGCGCTGCACGCATTGGATATGTCCAGCATATCGACATGTCTGCGTTAACCGATTGCTGCGAAAAAATGTCCGTCAGAATTTTCCTGTCCGTTGTTCCAGGTGCCTTTGTTTACAAAGGTGCTGTGCTGGGCTGGTTTGAGTGTGACAACCGCAGCGAAGTTGACTCCGCTGCGCTGAGCGCTGCCATCTGTGATGCAATAACTATTGACGATGATCGCAGCTTTGATCAGGATCCCCGGTTTGGTCTGGCGGTGCTCAGCGAAATTGCCTGTCGCGCTCTGTCGCCCGGCGTCAACGACCCTGGCACCGCGATTGATGTTATTGGACGGCAGACGCGGCTACTGTCACGGTGGGCCGAAGGGTCCTCGTCGACAGACACTGGCTCAGCCAGTGCCAGGTCACCAAGATATCCCCGCGTCTACATTCCGACGCTTGACACAGCAGACCTGTTTGAAGATTCGTTCATGCTGATTGCCCGCGACGGTGCGGCGCATGTCGAGATTCAGTTGCGCCTGCAAAAAGCCTTGCGGGCGCTGGGAGAACTGGGCGATGCCCCGTTTCGGGAAGCGGCCAGCAAACAGTCTCTGCTCGCGCGTGATCGCGCCATTCAGGCACTGACGCTGGAGGCTGATCGCGAACGGGTTCTGACCGTGCTTGAAACGCCCACCGAGCATGGGCAGCCATCAGCACACGATAAACAGTAAAACAAATGATGCAGGCAGCAGGGGGGCGCCATGGCAGAAAACAGCGATCCAGATAAGCAGGCAGCCATAGAGTTGCTGGCGCCAGCGCAGCGCGAAGATCATTTCTGGATGGAGCAGGCTCTGCTGCTGGCTGACCAGGCTGCTCAGGTGGACGAAGTGCCGGTTGGAGCGGTTGTGGTGTATCAGGGTGCGATTATAGGGCACGGCTTCAACCAGCCCCGGCGCAGTCACGATCCCACCGCTCATGCGGAGATCATGGCCCTGCGTGAAGCCAGTCGCAGACTTGGTAACTATCGTCTGCCTGACTGTAGCCTCTATGTGACAATCGAGCCCTGTACCATGTGCTTCGGCGCCATTATTCATGCTCGCATAGCGCGGCTTGTATACGGAGCCGAGGAGCCTCGCTATGGCGCCGTTGTCAGTGGTCAGCGCCTGCTGGCGCAGGGCCAGTACAACCACAAGTTAGCGGTGACAGCAGGGGTACTTGCTGAGCCCAGCGCCGAGCGGATGCGCCGGTTTTTCCGCGAGCGCCGTCGCTAAGCCCTCCGATTAGCCAGCCCAGAAGCCACCATATGGTGACAATAGTCTGATTTTTCAGGGCGACTCCTGTATAATCGTCGCACCCGAATGCCGGCGCGTCTGTGTCCGGTAACCTGCATCCCTGACCACCAACTTGTAAGGCTATCTGACACAATGCTAGTTCTTCCCGGCAGCACCGCTCATTCCGACTTCAGACTTCGCAAACTGCTCCGCGGCGTTCAGCAGGACCTGCCAGCAGTAACGGCAATTCACTCGCGATTTGTCCATCTGGTTGACTGTGACGCACCCATAGCAAGCGAGCAGCTGGAGATTCTGGGGCAGTTACTTGCCTATGGCGACATGGCAGAAGAAACGCAGGGCAGTGCCCAGGGCGTGTACCGGCTGGTTGTGCCGCGCCCGGGCACCATCTCACCCTGGTCGAGCAAGGCGACTGACATTGTCCGCAATTGTGGTCTGAATGACGTTGCGCGCCTGGAGCGCGGCATTGAGTGGCATGTCACGGTCGAAGGCTCGCTTAGCGATGATGAGCTGAAACTGCTCGATACCCACCTGCACGACAAGATGACCCAGGCCGTCCTGAATGAAGTGGAGCAGGCCGCTCAGCTGTTTACCCACGCCGAGCCGGCCGCCATGGCGCAGGTTGATGTGCTGGGCAAGGGCCGTCAGGCGCTGGTGAACGCCAATCGTGAGCTCGGTCTGGCGCTGGCCGATGATGAAATCGATTATCTGGTGGATGCCTTCACCAGGCTTGGCCGAAATCCCAACGATGTAGAGCTGATGATGTTTGCGCAGGCCAATTCCGAGCATTGCCGGCACAAGATATTTAACGCCAGCTGGACTATCGATGGCATAGATCAGGATCTGTCGCTGTTTGCCATGATCCGCAACACGCACGCCAAATCTCCGGACAACGTTCTGTCTGCCTACAAGGACAATGCGGCCGTCATGAGTGGCAACGTTGCGGGGCGTTTTTTCCCGCAGCCGCTCACACATGAATACACCTACACAGAGGAACCCATCCACATTCTGATGAAAGTGGAGACACATAATCATCCGACCGCCATCGCGCCATTCCCTGGTGCGGCAACCGGCAGCGGTGGTGAAATCCGCGACGAAGGTGCTACCGGCACAGGCGCCAAACCCAAAGCGGGTCTGTGCGGTTTCAGCGTGTCCAATCTTCGCATACCGGCATTGCCACAGCCCTGGGAGGAAGATTTCGGTCGCCCGGCGCACATCGTCTCGGCGCTGGATATCATGCTGGAAGGACCGATTGGTGCGGCAGCCTTCAATAACGAATTTGGCCGCCCCAATCTCTGCGGTTATTTCCGTACCTATGAGGAGTCGGTGCCTGCGGTAGATGGCAACGAAGTGCGTGGTTACCACAAGCCCATCATGATTGCTGGTGGTATCGGCAACATTCGTGAGTCACATGTGCAGAAGCAGCCCTTTGCGCCAGGCGCTAAACTGATCGTGCTGGGCGGTCCGGCAATGCTGATCGGACTCGGCGGCGGTGCGGCCTCGTCGATGGCAGCCGGATCCGGCAGTGCCGATCTGGATTTTGCCTCAGTGCAGCGCGAAAACCCGGAAATCGAACGTCGCTGCCAGGAAGTTATCGATCGCTGCTGGCAGATGGGCGACAACAATCCGATTGCCTTCATTCACGACGTCGGTGCCGGTGGTCTGTCGAATGCGCTGCCCGAGCTGGTTAAAGACGGCGAGCGTGGTGGTCGTTTTGAGCTGCGTCAGGTGCCGAACGCGGAATCAGGCATGTCGCCATTGGAAATCTGGTGTAACGAAGCACAGGAGCGTTATGTACTGGCGGTGATGCCCGATCGTCTGGCCGACTTCGAAGCCATCTGCAAGCGAGAACGTTGTCCCTTCGCGGTAGTGGGTGAGGCGACTGAAGAGAAGCATATTGCGCTGGACGACAGCCACTTCGACAATCGTCCGATTGACCTGCCGATGTCGGTGCTGTTTGGCAAACCCCCGCGTATGCACCGCGATGTGCGCAGCGAGACGGTCCGCACCGTAGGGCTGGATACGGCCCAGATAGAGCTCGATGATGCGCTTGAGCGGGTGTTGAGTCTTCCAGCAGTCGCCAGCAAGAATTTCCTGATTACCATTGGTGACCGCACCGTAACCGGTCTGGTGTCACGCGACCAGATGGTTGGGCCCTGGCAGGTACCGGTGGCTGATGCCGCCGTGACGGCCGCCTCTTTCGACAGCTATGCCGGTGAAGCCATGGCTATGGGCGAGCGAACGCCGATCGCACTGCTGGATGCGCCCGCATCAGGCCGCATGGCGGTTGCTGAAGCCATCACCAATATCGCCTCGGCCAGCATCAGAGACATACGTGATATAAAACTGTCGGCGAACTGGATGGTGGCGGCCGGTCACACCGGAGAGGATGCGCGCCTGTACGAGACCGTTCGCGCCGTCGGTATGGAGCTGTGCCCGGCGCTGGGTATCTGTATTCCGGTAGGCAAGGACTCAATGTCCATGCGCACGGTCTGGAAGGAAAACGGCGAGGCAAAGAGCAACACCGCACCGTTGTCATTGATAGTGTCGGCCTTTGCGCCAGTACAGGATGTCCGCAGGACCATCACCCCACAGCTGCGGCTGGAGCGGGGCGATACCGAGCTGCTGTTGCTGGATCTGGGACGTGGCCGCAACCGCATGGGCGGCTCGGCGCTGGCGCAGGTTTACCGCGAGCTCGGTGAAACACCAGCCGACCTGGACAGTCCTGATGATCTGAAAAACTTCTTTAGTCTGATCCAGCAGCTTAACGCCGACGGCCTGCTGCTGGCCTATCACGACCGCTCTGATGGCGGTCTGATCACGACATTGCTGGAGATGGCGTTTGCGGGACACTGTGGTCTGGATATTCAGCTGGCGGAGCTGCTCTCCTCAGATCAGGACGTTCAACCCACCGAGATAGATGTGCTGTTCAACGAAGAACCAGGTGCAGTGCTGCAGGTGTCTTCGGCGCAGCTGAATCAGGTTATCAGCCTGGTCGAAGAGTTTGGCCTGTCCGACTGTGCCAGCGTACTCGGCCGGCCAGTAGCTGGCGACCAGATCCGCATTTTCAATTCAGGGCGCCTGCTGCTCGACACCACACGCACACATTGCCAGCAGGTCTGGGCCCGCACCAGTTACGAAATGCAGGCCTTGCGGGACAATCCGGATTGTGCCGAGCAGGAGTACGAACGCCTTGCTGACAAAAAAGACCCGGGCCTGCATGCGCGCCTCAGCTTTGATGTGAACGAGAATATTTCTGCGCCATTTATAAATACCGGCGTACGTCCCGCAGTAGCCGTCCTGCGTGAGCAGGGCGTCAACGGTCATGTTGAAATGGCAGCGGCGTTTGATCGTGCCGGCTTCAAGGCGGTTGATGTGCACATGAGCGATCTGCTCAGCGGCGCCGTTGCTCTGGATGCGTTCAACGTATTGGCCGCCTGCGGCGGCTTCTCATACGGCGACGTGCTGGGAGCCGGCGGTGGCTGGGCCAAGTCTGTGCTGTTTAATGAACCACTGCGCCGCCAGTTTGAGGCCTTCTTCAAGCGAGACAACACACTGTCGCTGGGCATCTGCAATGGCTGTCAGATGATGTCATTGCTGCACGAGCTGATCCCGGGCGCAGAGAACTGGCCGCGCTTCGAACGCAATCGCTCTGAGCAGTTTGAGGCTCGTGTCAGTCTGCTGAAGATTCCCGATTCACCCTCGGTGTTTTTCGCCGGCATGAAAGACTCTGTATTCCCGGTTGCCGTGGCGCATGGAGAAGGGCGGGCGCAGTTCGCTGACGCCACCCAGCGCGCGCAGCTGAAGGCCGCATCAGGCATCGCCGCTGCCTACGTGGATAACTATGGTGAAGTGACGGAGCATTACCCAGAGAACCCTAACGGTTCGCCAGCCGGCATTGCCGGGGTCTGCAGCCGCGATGGACGTGTGACCATCATGATGCCGCACCCGGAGCGTGTATTCCGTGCCGTACAGAACTCATGGCATCCGGCGGAGTGGCAGGAAGACGCCCCGACGCTGAGAATGTTCCGTAACGCCCGAGCCTGGTTGAAGTAATGCTGAAACTGACTTTTTACGTGCCCGAGTCCCATCTTGAAACGGTCAAGCAGGCTGTTTTCGAGGCGGGTGCGGGCCGTATTGGCGATTATGACAGCTGTTGCTGGCAGGTCGCCGGTCAGGGTCAGTTCCGGCCACTGGATGGTGCCAATCCCTTTATTGGTTCGCAGGGTGCGCTGGAGACGGTCAGTGAGTACCGTGTGGAGATGATTTGTACGGAACCCTGTATTGAGGCGGTCATTCAGGCACTGAAAGCGTCTCACCCCTACGAAGAGCCCGCCTACGATGTCGTGGCGCTGTTGCCATACTGACGGATTAGCTGAATACATTCATCCCCATCTTAAGACGCTTTATCGCAGTTGCGACACAATTTGTTGCAGATTCTAAGTCAGGTGACGTAAGATCGGCCCCGAGTAGCGAAAAGACTACCATCAAGGGAACGCAAGCCGAGCCAGGTATATAATGCGCCAAGCTAGGCAAAGCCCGCCATGCAGGGAGCTCAAGGATAAAGAGCGGTTCTTCCGGCCGCAGGGTAAATGGATATTACACGCAGGATGCGAGCAGGACGCGAACGGCCGCGCAGGGACGCAAAGGCCAACTGCCTGGAATACAATCTTTCAGCCCTGGCTGATCAACTGAATATCCGCCTTTCTCTCTGGCGAATACCTCACATCAAACATTCTCACCGGATAGTGCTGTTTGCGTCTATCCTCGAAGTACAGCTCCAGCGTCTTTCGAACGACGGCAAAGGCTATGTTATCCCAGGGCACTTCGTGCTCTCTGAACAGTTTGACTTCAAGGCTTTCCTCACCGGGGTCGAAGTCCAGGCTGGCGAGGTCCGCGCGGAAAAACACATACACCTGATTGATGACCGGCAGATTATACAGCGCATACAGGCTGTCTGAGGGCAGTTGCAGCCTGGCACCAGCTTCCTCGTGGGTTTCCCGGATAGCGCCTTCCAGAGTCGTCTCACCATTCTCCAGAAAGCCCGCAGGCAGCGTCCAGTAGCCTTTGCGGGGTTCTATGGCCCGTCGGCAAAGCAGCACCTGATCCTGCCACACTGGCAGGGTGCCCACTACATTGTTGGGGTTCTGATAATAAACTTTGTCACAGGGGATGCAGCAATAACGCAGCTTGTCATCGCCGGGCGGTATGTGATGAGTTATCGGGCCGGCGCATTGAGGGCAAAATTTCATGAAATATCAGGCAGTAACCGTTGACGCTGAATTGGCGGCACGCTCAGTGTCTGGTAGGCGTGCCGGGTGTATCGCTTTGCCTTCTGGCAGCAGAATCGAGGGGCAGAATATCAGCTTTCGGACCGTTTTGTCTCGCTTTGACAGCGTCGATCGGGTTGTTGAGGCAGAAGTTAAGTTCGGAGAACGAGTCCTGCATCATGTTGGAAAGTTTCAGGAAGGCGGCAGTCGGGTTGCCTGCGCGGCGCAGCTCCATGTTGATTCTGAACTGCAGTCCGGCCAGGCGGCGCTGAGTGTCGGAAGAGGCCGAAGCGACCAGTTCCGAGGTCAGCTTGTTGCGCAGCCGGTCCAGTGCATCGGGGTCGTCCCGATGCATGGCCAGCAAGGTATCGAAGTCCGGCAGTTTTGCCATGGTCGATCAGATCCTGTTGATTTCACAATGCAACCGGAACTGCTTGGATGTGATAAACGCTTCAACTTCCTGTAAGCGCTGCTCTGTGGCTCGCAGATTGTTGACGCAATCATCAACACTGGCTTTGTGTCGCGCAGCTTCTGCGCCCCTATCCTGAGTTCTCTGGGTGCCCTGAGTTCCTTTTTTACTTACTTTGGGCTCCTTGTCAAGCACAATCCAGAGGATCACATAGGCCCAGAGCGTCAGCCCCCCCACGATAAACAGCGACAGGAAGGTGATCAGGCGTACCAGAAAGGTACTGATACCCAGGTAATCTGCAACTCCTGCGCAGACACCGGCAATGCGCACATTGCGTCTGCTGCGGTAGAAAGGGCGCTTAAGATTGAATCGACCTGTCCCTGGTGCCTCCTCTGCGGGCTCGCTTTCTACCGAGTCGTTAGCGGGCCGGTAGCCCGCTTCGCGTTCAGCTTCGCGCATGACTGATTCCGTGTCATCGCGCTTGCGGGAGATTGCCGCCTTCAGGCGGGCAGGTCGCTCCTCATCTTCGATCAGCCAGTACAGCAGGAAGTAGGCGATCAGCAGAATCGGAGAGACCAGACAGGCAATCAGGTAGATAACACGAACCAGCGCCGCCGGTACTTCCAGGTATCGTGCAAATCCCGCGCAGACACCCAGCAGTTTTCGGTTTTCCCGGTCCAGCGCCAGTTTCGGGCGAGGGCGGGTGAAAGCGCCTTGGTCATTTGGATTGCTCATGCTGTTCCCTCCAGCCCGGCACCTCAGCGTCGAGTATCGCTTCCAGCGTGTCGATACGCTGATTCATCGTATCCGCCAACTTACTCAGCTCATTCAGTGTGTAGGTCTGAGCGGCAGCCGGCAATTGCTTCTCCTTGCGCCGGTACAGCAGAACCACCCAGATTGTCACGAATGTGCCGCCAATGGAGACGAGCGCTATGACAAATTCAAAGAATTCCATGACCGGGGTCCTTTACTGTTTGTTCAGTTTGGCTTTGATGCTTTCCAGCTCCTGATCGATCTTTTCCCGATTTGCCAGCTCTTCAAACTCATCGGCAAGGCCACGTTGTTTGATGTTCATGCTGTCTACCTGGCCTTCCATCAGGTCGATCTTGCGCTCGTAATACTCGAACTTGTTCATGGCGCTGTCAATACTGGTGCTGTGCAGCTTTTGATTGATATCAACGCGTGACTGAGCGGCACTAGTACGCATCAGCAGAGTCTTTTGACGCGCGCGGGCATCAGTCAGTTTGGCCTGCAGCTGTTCAATCTCGGTGCTGAGCTTATCCAGCGTGTCATCCAGCTTGACCAGTTCGCTTTCCAGCATTGTGATGGTTGTGTGAACAGAGGACTTTTCGACCAGTGCCGCCCGGGCCAGATCTTCACGATCCTTGCCCAGTGCCAATTCGGCCTTGGCTTCCCAGTCGGCGGCCTGACGACGCAACTGCTCAATACGACGATTGACGGTTTTCTTTTCGGCGATCACTTTGGCGGTGTTGCTGCGCACCTCCACCAAGGTCTCTTCCATTTCCTGAATCATCATGCGGATCATTTTCTCCGGATTCTCAGCTTTATCCAGAATGGCGCTGATGTTGGAGTTAATGATGTCGCTCAAGCGTGAGAAGATACCCATATTGTCTTACCTCTGAAATAGTGTTGGTGTTTCAGTGCATCCTTGGGTGCGACTGTGTTCCATACTGTGGTGAGCAGGTTCTGTGCCAGTTTTTGAAAATAACAATATCCCATTGAAATATAAGAATATAAATATTTTCTACAGGTACTAAGTTGTTTGCTCTATTGGTTGTTTGAGTCAATAAGTGGTATTTTTCGCGACATGTTGGTCTGAGCTTGATTTCAGGCCATAAGAAACAGGAGAGTTTCGGTGTCTGACGATATTTCCCTTCCGCGTATGATAGGCGAATCTGCCTGTTTTCTGGAAATGCAGGAGCACGTCTCGCAGGTTGCGCCGCTTAATAAGCCGGTTTTGATCGTGGGTGAGCGGGGCACAGGTAAGGAGTTGATTGCAGCGCGTCTGCACTATCTCTCCAGCCGTTGGCAAAACAACTTCCTTAAAATCAATTGTGCGGCCCTCAGTGAGTCTTTGCTTGAGGCGCAGCTGTTTGGTCACGAAAGTGGCGCCTTTACGGGTGCCACCGGTCAGCGCAAAGGTTTTTTCGAGCGTGCTGATGGCGGCACACTGTTCCTCGACGAGCTGGCCAATACCTCGATGATGGTACAGGAGAAGATCCTGCGCGTGATCGAATATGGTGAGTTTGAGCGCCTCGGTGGCAATCAGACCCTGACCGTGGACGTGCGGGTTATAGCAGCCACCAATGAGGACCTGCCGGCACTGGGAAGGGCCGGCAAATTCCGTGAAGACCTGATCGATCGTCTGTCATTCGATGTCATCACCTTGCCGCCGCTGCGTGCCCGATCCGACGATATCATCGTGCTGGCCGAACACTTTGCGGTAGCCATGGTAAAAGAGCTGGGGCTGGACTACTTTGCCGGTTTCACTGACAGCGTCATTCAGCAGATGCTCAAATACAGCTGGCCCGGCAATATCCGCGAGCTGAAGAATGTTGTTGAGCGGGCGGTCTATCAGCATCCCGGGAAAACGGTCAGCCGTCTGGTGTTTAACCCCTTTGAATCTCCCTACCGACCCACGGTGTCGCCAGTGCGTGCGGCACAATCCAGTGGTAATGAACCCATGCCGGCTGTGACGGACACCGCGTCAGCGCCTGCACCAGCAGCAAACATTGCCGGCTGGAATGCTGAGCCGCTGGATTTCAGGCAGCACATGCAGGACTACGAGACAGACATGCTGAAAAAAGCGCTGGAACACTGCCAGTTTAATCAGCGCAAGACAGCAGAGTTTCTTAACCTGAGCTATCACCAGTTGCGCGGTTATCTCAGGAAGTACGATCTGATTTCCTGAAAGTTAAGGCGGGAAAAACATGAGGGTTCAGTTGCTGGCCGGATTGCGGAATGTCTATTGATCTGTGGCTTGTTCCTGAGCCGGACATGACACTGCAGCAGTTGCAGGAGATGTCTGCCGGGCTGCTCAGCGAAGATGAGCAAAAGCGTTTTGACAGTCAGCGGCTACCCAAAGGACAGTTCACCTTTCTGCATACGCGGGTGGCATTACGCAAATTACTGAGTCACTACTGGCCCGCTGTTGAGCCGGGTGCCTGGCGATTCAGGCGCTCACATCACGGTAAACCCTTTGTATCCGCACCGCCCGGTGTTGTCCCGACCGCCGGCTCCTACAATCTGACCCACGCCGACGGCATGCTGGCCATTGCGGTGTGCGACAGTGGCGAAGTGGGGGTAGATATCGAGCCGCAAACACGCGAGGTGGATGCGCTGGCATTGGCAAAGCGCTTCTTTACCAATGAAGAATTTCAGCTGCTCAACAGCTGTGCGGCCGACATCAGGCAGTCACTTTTCCTGGAAATATGGACACTCAAGGAGGCCTGCGTGAAAGCCTGTGGCATGGGGCTGGCACATGCGCTGCGACACTTTTCTTTTGACCCGCTCGCGGCGGAAGGTCTGGCCATGACTTTGCACAAGCCGATACAGTCGGCACCTGAATCAGGCGTGGATCACTGGCAGGTATGGTCTGGGATACATGGCGCTTTTCGCCTGGGTCTGGCGTGCCAGATGAGCGCAGCTGACATCAGTGTGCAGTCGCTGACAGTGCAGGGTTTCGATATTGTCTCCGGTGTACAGACTGCACAATGGCAGCAGCAGCGCCGCGCCAGTATCTGAAGTCAGGCAGCTCAGCCGTCTGTCTCGTTGGCCTGTTCGGCCTGTTCGGCTCGCCACATGCGTACCGTCTTGATCACGTTGTCCTTGACCTGAACGATCTCCGCAAAATACTCACCAATCTGGATGCCGATGGCTGAATCCGGGATGGACTCCAGCGTTTCCATCAACAGGCCGTTCAGCGTCTTGGCATTGGTGGTATCCAGTTCCCAGCCAAGAATGCGATTGATATCGCGCAGCGTGGCCGTGCCGTCTATCAGATAGGTGCCGTCGTCCTGCGGGTGCACGTCCTGGCTGCTGTCGGCCACATCAGTCGTGAATTCACCCACAATTTCTTCCAGAATATCTTCCAGGGTAATGATGCCTTTGACGTCACCATACTCATCAACAACAAAGGCCATGCGTTTGCGATGACGCTGAAAGTTGAACAGCTGTGTATGCAGCGGCGTGCTTTCCGGAATGAAGTAGGCCGGGTCAAGTTCGTTGCTGATATCGTCCTTGGTAATTTCATTGGACTGCGCCAGTCGGGCAATGCTGCGCATATGCAGCACGCCAATGACATTGTCGATTTCCTTGCGGTAAACCGGCAGACGGGTGTGCTGTGCGGTGCCAATCAGCAGCAGAATGTCGTCCAGGTCATCATCCATGTTGATGCCGGTGATCTCACTGCGGGGCACCAGAATGTCGTTCACTGTGACCTTCTCCAGGTCCAGCACATTCAGTAGCATGCCCTGGCCCTGGGCCGGAATCAGCTGTGCTGATTCGTGCACCACGGTGCGCAGCTCTTCAGGACTGAGCTGGTGATCTGCAGAAGATTCGGCTTTGATGCCGAAGGCGCGAATCAACAGGTGAGAGACGCGGTTGGCCATCCACACCAGCGGATACAGTAACTTCAGAAGCAGCACCAGCAGCAGACTGGACGGATAGGCAATGCGCTCCGGATGCAGGGCGGCGATGGTTTTTGGTGTGATTTCAGCAAAAATCAGGATCAGCAGTGTCATGACAATCGTGGTCAGCACGGTTTCCGGATTGCCGAACAATTGAATGGCAATGGACGTGGCGATCGATGCAGACAGCAGATTGACGAAATTGTTGCCGATCAGGATCACACCCAGCAGTTTGTCAGGCGCCTCCAGCAGGCGGCTGACCCGCTGCGCGCCAGCGTGTTTTTGCCGCACCAGGTGCTTCAGTCGATAACGGTTCAGCGACATCATGCTCGTTTCCGAGCTTGAGAAGTAAGCTGAAGCGAAAATCAGAAAAACCAGCAGACCAGTGAGAATGGGAACCGATGAGTCTCCGTCCATCAGTGCCTAACCTCCGAGGATGAATTCGATGACAATCTTTGAGCCATAAAAACCCAGCAGCAACAGGGCAAACCCGGCCAGGGTGCCCTTGATGGCCGTGTTCCCGCGCCAGCCAAGACGATACCGGCCCCACAACAGCACCGAGAACACCGTCCAGGCCAGCACCGAGAAGACTGTCTTGTGCGGCAGTCCCTGAGCCATCAGGTCATCAACAAACATGAAGCCTGCGGCAATGGCCAGCGTCAACAGTACCTGGGCAATCCACAACAGTTCAAACAGCAGTTTTTCCATATCCTGCAGTGGCGGGAAGCGTCGGATCACGGCTGATGCATGCTGATGTTTCAGATTGTAGTTCTGGAAGGCCAGAAAAGCGGCCTGCAGCGACGCCAGTGCAAACAGGCTGTAAGCCAGTATCGATAGCAGGACATGCGCGGCCAGACCGGAGGTCAGTTGCTGTGCGGGGTAGTCGCTGTCGATCAGCAGGGACAGCATTAGCGTCACTGCTGCCAGCGGGAAGACCCACAGCACAATGATGGCCAGTGGCCTGCGCAGGTTGGTGATCATGGCAAGCAGGGCGATGGCAGCCAGAATCAGAGTACTCACCTGCACAATGCCAAAATGGTAACCGTCTGGACGCACAACCAGCAGCCAGGCACTTATGCCATGCAGCGCTATTGCCGCGAGCCCGGTAGCGGCCACAGCCGGACCGGCCTTGATGCGGGCGTTCTGGGTCCGGATGGCGTGACTCTGAAAGCTCAGGCTGGCAATGTACAGCACGATGGCAGCAATGCCTGACAGCGTCGAAATGGGCATGAAAGCAGACAAATCCTTGTTATTGGTAATCGCTCAAGCGGGCGGGTCTGAAGGGCTCAGCCCGCATGTTATCGGCAGAGTGTCGCATAACTGTCCAAGGCGTTGAAGCATTTTTTGGCTTGCCACGTGAGCCCGGAGCTCTGCCTGACGGCTATTGTAGCGGGCGCGCATCAAGGGGATAATACGCGCCATTATTTACGATATACCAGTTTCCGAGGTCTATTGACTATGTTTGACAGCTTAACCGAACGGCTCTCCGGTGCCCTGCGCAAGATCAGTGGCAAGGCGACGCTGACGGAAAACAACATTGAAGAGGCGCTGCGTGAGGTAAGACGTGCGCTGCTTGAGGCGGATGTTGCGCTGCCTGTGGTCAAGGACTTCATCGAGCGGGTCAAGCTGCGCGCTGTCGGACAGGAGGTCTCCAAGAGCCTGAGTCCGGGTCAGGCCTTCATCAAGATCGTGCAGGCCGAGCTGGAAGCGGTCATGGGCGTGGCCAACGAAAAGCTGGACCTGTCTGCCCAGCCGCCCGCCATCGTCCTGATGGCAGGTCTGCAGGGTGCGGGTAAAACCACTACTGTCGCCAAACTGGCGCGCCTTCTGAAAAACGATCAGAAAAAATCGGTAATGGTGGTCAGCGCCGACGTTTATCGTCCCGCCGCGATCGCACAGCTGGAGACCCTGGCCAAAGAAGTTGGCGTCAAGTTCTTCCCGTCAGACATCTCACAGAAGCCGGAAGACATTGCCCAGGCAGCGGTCAAGGAGGCGCGCAAGGCATTTGTTGATGTGCTGCTGGTGGATACCGCTGGTCGCCTCGCCATCGATGGCGAGATGATGGACGAGATCAGCCGTCTGCACCGCACACTGAACCCGATTGAAACCCTGTTTGTGGTTGATGCCATGACTGGTCAGGACGCGGCAGTCACAGCCAAGGCCTTCAGCGACGCTCTGCCACTGACCGGTGTGGTGCTGACCAAGGCAGACGGTGATTCCCGCGGTGGTGCCGCGCTGTCCGTACGCCAGGTCACCGGCAAGCCGATCAAGTTTATTGGTATGGGCGAGAAGATTGACGCGCTGGAGCCGTTCTATCCAGACCGTATCGCCTCTCGAATACTGGGCATGGGTGACCTGCTGTCGCTGATCGAAGAAGCTGAGCGTAAGGTCGACCGCAGCAAGGCAGAGAAGCTGGCTGGCAAATTCCAGAAGGGCAAAGGCTTTGACCTTGAGGATTTTCGCGAACAGCTGCAGCAGATGAAGAATATGGGTGGCATGGCCAGCATCATGGACAAGATGCCTGGCATGGGCGCCTTGCCGCCTGGCGCAGCCGCCAAGGTGGATGAAAAGCAGTTCAGTCGCATGGAGGCCATCATCAACTCCATGACGCCCAAGGAGCGGCGCAACCCGGATGCCCTCAATGGATCGCGCAAGCGGCGTATCTGTCAGGGCTCTGGTACACAGATTCAGGATCTGAACCGTCTGCTGAAGCAGCACAAACAAATGCAGAAAATGATGAAGAAAATGAAGAGCGGCGCGCTGGCCAACATGATGCGTGGCCTGGGCGGTATGCGGGGGCCAGGAGGCTTCCCGGGTGCTGGTGGTCCACCGCGATTCTGACAACTGATCCAACAGTCTGGCCGCAGTGTGAAAAAAACCAAAGTTTTCTTCCCTCTGGCGGCCAATTCGCTTAGAATACCGCACTTTTTCCGGCACTGTGTCGGGAATACTCTGTTTTCGTACGAAGCTAACATTAGGAAATGTAGTCTATGGTCACAATCCGACTGGCTCGCGGCGGCGCCAAGAAAAAGCCTTTCTATCACATCACGGTAACTGATTCGCGTAATGCGCGTGACGGCCGTTTCATCGAGCGCGTTGGGTTCTTCAACCCGGTAGCGCGTGGTAACGAGGAGCGTCTGCGTATCGATCTGGACCGTGTAAAGCACTGGGAAGGCCAGGGCGCACAGGCCAGCGAGCGTGTAGCTGAGCTGATCAAGCAGGCGAGCGCGGCCGCCAGCACTCAGGCCTGATAGCCGGAGTTGTATTGGCAGCGTTATCTGCAGACCGGATCTGTCTCGGGCGCATAGGTGCGCCCTATGGCATCAAGGGTTGGGTCAAGCTGATTTCATTTACTCAGCCACGCGATAACCTGCTTGAGTACAAAACGTTTTACGTAACATGTCAGGGGCTTGAGAAACAGCTCGACATGGATGCTGGTAAACCGCACGGCAAAGGGCTGGTAGGGCACTTTGTTGGTTACGACACGCCGGAAGCGGCGCGTGAACTGACCAATGTGGAGCTCTATGTGCAGGCCGATGCCTTGCCGGATCTGTCAGAAGACGATTATTACTGGCACGAATTGATAGGCCTGCAGGTTGAGAATACGGCGGGGCAGTGCCTCGGCAAAGTCAGCAACCTGCTGGAGACCGGCGCCAACGACGTGCTGGTGGTAGATGCCAGCGCTGACAGCATTGATGATGTGCAGCGACTGATTCCCTGGCTGCCCGACAACGTTGTGGTCAAGGTGGATCGAACGGCTGGCGTCATTGTGGTGGACTGGGGCGCTGACTACCTGCTTTAAGAGTGCCACCGGGAAGGCGTCGCCATGAAAGTTGCAATCGTGACACTGTTTCCGGACATGTTCACCGCGGTGACCGACTACGGCATCACCGGCCGCGCCTGTCGCAACGGGCTGCTGGACCTGAAGTGCTGGAATCCACGTGATTTCACCACCGACAGGCACCGCACAGTTGATGACAAGCCGTTTGGCGGCGGCGCCGGCATGTTGATGAAGACCGAGCCGCTGTGTCAGGCCATCGACGCAGCAACGGCCTGGCATGACAGTCGGCCGACGGTGATCTACCTGTCGCCTCAAGGGCGCAGGCTGGACCAGGCAGGTGTTGAATCACTGGCTGGTCGGACGAATTTGATATTGGTTTGCGGGCGCTATCAGGGCATCGATGAGCGAGTACTGCAAACCCGGATTGACGAGGAATGGTCGGTGGGCGACTACGTCCTCAGTGGCGGTGAATTACCCGCCATGGTGATGCTGGACGCAGTGATCCGGTATCTGCCGGGAGCCCTTGGCAACGAGGACTCTGCAGGACTGGATTCATTTGCTGCGGTTGAGGGTGGTGCCGGATTGCTGGACTGTCCGCGCTACACCAGGCCACAGGCCTTTGCCGGGATGGATGTTCCGGCGGTACTTACCGGCGGCAATCACCAGGAAATTCGACGCTGGCAGTTAAAACAGCGTCTGGGAAGAACATGGTTGAAGCGGCCTGATCTGCTCGAATCGCGGCAATTGACCGACGAGCAGCGGGTTTTGTTAAACGAATTTATCAGTGAATCTGGTGCCTGACTGCCGTGACGGTAGCAAGGTATCAATAATGGGAGTGCGGCAATGAGCAACAGCAAATACATTGAAATGATCGAAAAAGAGCAAATGAACAAGGAAATCCCGGAATTCAGCCCGGGTGATACCGTTGTTGTTCAGGTAAAGATCAAGGAAGGCGATCGTGAGCGTCTGCAGGCTTTTGAAGGCGTTGTCATCGGTATCCGTAACCGTGGTCTGAACTCTGCCTTCACTGTCCGCAAGATCTCTCACGGCGTGGGCGTTGAGCGTACATTCCAGACCTACAGCCCGCTGGTAGACAGCATTGCCGTCAAGCGTCGTGGTGACGTTCGTCAGGCCAAACTGTACTACTTGCGCGAACTGTCTGGTCGTGCTGCCCGTATTACAGAAAAGCTGGACAAAAAAGTCAGCTGATCTCTGCCGGCCAGCGCGCCGATCTGCCGGGTGTCACAGCCTGTGGCACAAAGATGCAGAAAAATGCAGAAAAAAGGGGCTTTCGAGCCCCTTTTTTTTGGCCCGTAGTGCCGCTCATGGTAAAGTCTTGTGTATCTGTTACTCGCTCTAAATGGCTGTGGAGAATCTCTATGAAGTTGTCATCTAAGCTGAATGGCGCATTGCGTTGGGCACAGCTGGCGGCTGTGTCTTTGACCTTTGTCGCTGGCAGCGCCACGGCTGCGGAAACCCCGGACTGGGCCGTCGAGTTGACCAACACCCTCAATACCAGCCTGGGCGCTGTCAGCCAGGGCCAGTTGCAGGTGCGCCAGGTCAATGAGACGCCAATGGAAGGCATCTACGAAGTCATCATGAGTTCGGGCGAGATTCTGCATACCAACCGCTCCGGGCAGTTCCTGATGACCGGTGAGCTGTATATGACCCGGCCCGAGGGGCTGGTCAATCTGACTGCAGAGACACGCAAAGGCCAAACCGCGGACCTGATCGCCAATATGGCTGAAGAGGACATGATCATCTTCAGCCCGGAGAGTGACCCGCTCGCGACCATTACCGTGTTCACTGATGTTGATTGCACTTTCTGCCGACGCCTGCATGGTGATATCGAGGCGATCAATGAGCGTGGCATTGAGGTGCGCTATGTAGCCTATCCGCGTGGCGGACGGCAGTCGGAAGCCTATCCCAAGATGATTTCGGTGTGGTGTGCCAGTGATCGCAAGCGTGCGCTGACGCAGGCCAAAAACGGACAGAATCTGCCGGCGCTGGAATGTCAGAACCCGGTGATCAGCCAGCACACGATTGGCAATCAGATAGGTATCTCTGGAACGCCCGCGATTGTGCTGCAGGATGGCACCGTGATCCCCGGTTATATGGAAGTTGACCGCCTCGCGGCTACCGTTCTGGGCCAGTAATACGTCACTTACAATCGACGTATCATTTATACAGATACATTTGTTTTACCCGACACGAACTGGATTCGTGTCTTTTTTTTGATGTGAGGAAATTGTGAGTCAGGATACGAAGAATCAACAGTTGAGAATCGGTATCTGCGGACTGGGTACTGTCGGTGGTGGCACGTACCACTTGTTGCAGGCCAAGAGAAAGGAAATCACGCGCCGTGTTGGCATGGACCTGGATATCATCCACGTTGCAACTCGCAATCCTGATCCGGCATTAAAAAAAGACAACATCAAAGTCAGTAAGGATGTGTTCGACGTTGCCAAAAACCCCGACGTCGACATCGTTGTGGAGTTGATCGGTGGTTTCGATCCAGCGCTGGAACTGGTGCTTTACGCCATCGAGAATGGCAAACATGTAGTGACAGCCAACAAGGCACTGATCGCAGTGCACGGCAACACCATTTTTGAGGCAGCCCGTAAGAAGGGCGTGGTTGTTGCCTACGAAAGCGCTGTCGCCGGTGGCATTCCCATCATCAAGGCGCTGCGTGAAGGTCTCGCCGCGAATTCCATCCAGTGGCTTGCCGGTATCATCAACGGCACCAGCAACTTTATTCTCACCGAGATGGGCGAGCGCAAGCGCGACTTCCCTGAGGTGTTGAAAGAAGCACAGCAGCTTGGCTACGCCGAAGCCGATCCGACCTTCGACATCGAAGGTATCGACGCCGCACACAAGCTGGCCATTCTGGCCTCCAATGCCTTTGGTATCGCCCTTGAGTTCGATCGTGTTTTCACTGAGGGCATCAGTCACATCACGACCGCAGACATTGAGTACGCCGATGAGCTGGGTTACCGCATCAAGCACCTGGGCATAACACGTATTACAGAGAGTGGCGTAGAGCTGCGCGTCCATCCAACGCTGATCTCCCAGGATACGCTGATCGCCAATGTAAACGGCGTCATGAACGCTGTTGTGGTCAAGGGCGATTCCTCCGGCAGCACGCTCTATTACGGTGCCGGCGCCGGCGCCGAAGCCACTGCCTCATCGGTAGTGGCCGACATCATTGATATTGCACGCGCATGGCGCGAGGAACGTTCGAGCTCAGTGGTGCCACCGCTGGCCTTCAACAATCTGCGCAATGATCTGCGCATACTCGACATCAGCGAGATCGAGTCCGAGTACTACCTGCGCATCCCTGCGCGTGACAAGGTGGGTGTCATGGCCAAGATATCCCAGGTGCTGACCAATTACGGCATCAACATCGAGGCCGTCATCCAGAAAGAGCCACATGGCGAGGATGCCGATAAAGGAATAGTGCCGGTTGTCATTCTGACCAGCCGCATCAAGGAAGAAGTGATGGACGTCGCCCAGGGTGTTATCGAAGGGCTGGATGAAGTGGGTGCAAAAATTATCCGCATCCGCGTAGAACAATTTGATGGCGAGAACAACTGACATGAAATACATCAGCACCCGCGGCAAGTCTCCCGCCTGCACTTTTGAACAAGTGCTGCTGACCGGTCTGGCACCTGATGGTGGACTTTATGTGCCGGAAACACTGCCAGTATTCAGTCATGAGGAAATCGCCTCCTGGGCTGGTCTGAGCTACGACAAACTGGCTTTTAAGGTCATCAAACCGTTTGTTAATGGCGAGATACCTGACGACGTGCTGCAGGACATCATCGAGCAGAGCTATGCCGGTTTTTCCCACAAGGCGATCGCGCCACTGCGTATGCTGGGCGTCAATGAGTGGGTCCTGGAACTCTACTGCGGTCCGACGCTGGCCTTCAAGGACTTTGCCCTGCAATTGCTGGGCAGACTGCTGGATCATGTGCTGACCCGCGATAACAAAAAAGTGGCCGTGCTGGGTGCAACCTCGGGTGATACCGGCTCTGCTGCGCTGGAAGGCTGCCGTCACTGCGCCAATATCGACCTGTTTATTCTGCACCCGCATCAGCGCGTGTCAGAGGTGCAGCGCCGACAGATGACCACCATCCCTGGCGAGAATGTGCACAATATAGCCGTCAAAGGTAATTTTGATGACTGCCAGCGCATCGTCAAGGCGGCCTTTGGTAACCAGTCCTTCCTGCCCGATGGCCGACAGCTGGTGGCGGTGAATTCCATCAACTGGGCGCGCATCATGGCGCAGATTGTCTATTACTTCTATGCCTCGCTGAATCTGGGTGGTCCACTGCGTCCGGTATCGTTCTCGGTACCAACCGGCAACTTTGGTGACATTTATGCGGGCTACCTGGCACGCCAGATGGGGCTGCCGGTCAATCAGCTGATCATTGCCACCAACCGCAATGACATCCTGCACCGCCTGATCAGTGACAACGAATACTCGCTGGGCGAGCTCGAACATACGCTGTCACCGAGCATGGACATCATGGTTTCCAGCAACTTCGAACGTTATCTGTTTGACCTGTTCGATCGGGATGCCGAGGCTGTCAGCGAATTTGTCACCAGTCTGGGGAAAAAGCCACAGCATCTGGACCAGGCAAAATGGCAGAAGGCCCGCGAACTGTTCTCCAGTCTTGGTGTTGATGACCAGACCACCTGCCAGGTGATTGCCCGGGTGTTTGAGGAAACAGAATTCCTCATCGACCCGCATACCGCCATCGGTGTTCACGCGGCGCGCGAGTGCAACAAGGATACGTCCGTGCCTATGATTACACTGGCCACCGCACACCCGGTGAAGTTTGCCGAGGCAGTGGAAAAGGCGGGCCTGCAGACGCCGCAACTGCCTGCGCACATGCAGGATCTGTTTGAGCGTGATGAGCGTTACTCTGTGCTGGATAACGATATCAACGCGGTCACACAGTTCATGCAGCAGCACCTGGGCTGAGCACTCCTGCTCAGCCCCCTGATCCCCGTTCCATGCATGTAAGGGTTTCATGATTATAGAAAGGCGTCAGGTACCATCGGTGGCAGCCCTGCATGGCAGGGTGCCGCCTTTGCTCGAGCGAATCTACGCGGCGCGTCAGATTACCGATGCCGAAGAGCTGGAGTTAAAACTCTCCCGGTTGCTGCCGCCAGACACGTTAAAAGGCATGCCCGAAGCGAGCCATCTGCTGTACCAGTTACTGCAGCGCCAGGGCAGGGTGCTGATTGTTTCGGATTTTGATGCCGATGGCGCCACCAGTTGCGCACTGGTCGTGCGCGCGCTGGGAAAAATGGGTTTTCAGCACGTCGATTACATTGTCCCAGATCGCTTTGCCTACGGTTACGGGCTGAGTCCCGAGATTGCCGAACTGGCTCTTGAGCGTCGACCGGATCTGGTGATTACCGTGGACAACGGCATCTCCAGTCTCGAAGGCGTTGAGCGCCTGAAGGCCGAGGGCATTGCCGTACTGATTACCGATCATCACCTGCCCGGAGATCAACTCCCCGATGCTGATGCCATCGTCAATCCCAATCAGCCTGACTGTGGGTTTGCCAGCAAGGCGCTGGCAGGCGTCGGTGTGGCGTTCTATGTAATGCTGGGCCTGCGTGCCCTGCTGCGCCAGCAGGGCTGGTTTGACCGCGCGGGTATTCAGGAGCCCAATCTGGGAGAACTGCTGGATCTGGTGGCATTGGGCACTGTGGCAGACCTGGTGCCACTGGATCGTAACAATCGAATTCTGGTCAACGAAGGCCTGCGTCGCATGCGCCAGGGGCGAGCCTGTCCCGGCATTTATGCCTTGCTGTCGGTTGCCGGTCGCGCCACGCATTCATTGACAGCCTCCGACATGGGCTTTGCCGTGGCACCACGCCTGAATGCAGCAGGGCGCCTGGAAGACATGTCAATCGGTATTGCCTGTCTGCTTACTGACGATTCCGCGAGTGCGGAACGCCACGCCCGCGAACTGGATCGCCTTAACCAGGAACGTCGACGTATCGAGGATGAAATGCGCGAGCAGGCCGACCAGGCGCTGCAGGAAATGCTCGGCGAGCTGGAGCATCGCGAGTTGCCAGCCGCGCTTTGTCTGTACGATGCAGGCTGGCACCCGGGTGTGGTCGGTATTCTAGCCTCGCGACTGAAAGAACAATTACACCGACCGGTCTTCATTTTTGCCAGAGCCGATGAGCAGGAGCTGAAAGGCTCTGCCCGTTCGATAGAGGGGCTGCATATTCGTGACCTGCTGGCGGACATTGCTACACGCTATCCCGGCGTCATTACCCGCTTTGGCGGTCACGCCATGGCAGCGGGACTCAGCCTGCCGCCAGAGCAGTTGCCGGCCTTTCAGGATGCCCTGCAGCGCTGTGCCGAATCGGTGCTGAAAAGTGATTCCCTGCAGCGCCGCCTGCTGACCGACGGCGAACTGCCGATCGAGGCGCACAGCCTGGAATCAGCCCGTATGCTGCGCGATGCCGGGCCCTGGGGTCAGGGTTTCCCGGAGCCGGTGTTCGATGGTCGGTTTCGAGTGATCCAGCAACGTCTGGTTGGCGAAAAGCATTTAAAAATGGTGCTGTCGGCCGATGGTGGTGTCACCCTGATAGACGCCATTGCCTTTAATGTGGATAGAGATACGTGGCCCGATGCCTCGATACGAGAGGTATCTGTCGTCTACCGGCTGGATGTAAATGAGTTTCGGGGCGTCAGTCAGGCGCAGCTTCTTGTGCTGCATCTGGAACCCGTGTGAAAAATGTTACTTTTTATCACAAAGGGGACTGCCATCCGCCTGACTTAGACGCTACAATCGGGCCATTCAAGAAATTGATATAAAAGAAAATATTGCTATATTCAAGCACTTGAGACGGGGAGCTGTGATGCGACAGGGGTTGGTACAGAAGTTATTGCTGCTGATGCTGGCGGTCTTTTCCACAGTAGCGAGCGCGGAAGTATTCGTCGGTGAAGAGATCGAAGTCGAACTGGTCTCCGAGTCTGCCAATGTAGTGCCCGGTGAGACTCTTTGGACTGCTGTCCGCCTGAAGCCCACAGAGGGCTGGCATACCTATTCCAAATGGCCGGGTGACAGCGGCGACGCCACCATGATTCATGAGTGGCAGCTGCCGGAAGGCGCCTCGGCAGGCGATATCCACTGGCCGGTACCCAGCTGGCTGCCATTCCCCGGCACCGACCTGGTCACATTCTCCTATAAGGAAGAAGTGCTGTTGATGGTGCCCATTCAGGTACCTGCCGACCTGAGCGGCGAACAGTTCAATGCTACTGCGCACGTTGAGTGGCAGGTGTGCGACCTGATCTGTCTGATCGGCGATGCCGAAGTCAGTCTGACACTGCCGGTCGATCGCGGTGGTGAGTTGCAGCCGAACCCACAATGGGCAGATGCCTTTGCCGAGACCCGCGAGCTGCTGCCGGTCGAAGAACACAAGCTGGACAGCCTGTTTGCCATTGCCGGTGACCGTGTCAGCTTCTCCGTAACTTCCAATGAGCGTGAGTTTGATGACGTCGAAGAGGCCTGGTTCTTCCCGGAACAGCGCCGCATCCTGTCACCGGGTCCCCTGCGTGACGTGACGGTCTACCCCGGTCTGGTGCAGATCACCCACGGGCAGCCGCGTCGCATGCTGACCGACCTGACAGAAATTGGTGGCATGCTGGCCGTGCAGCGCAGCAACGGCGAGATTGATGGTTTTGTCATCAATGCCACCGAATCGACGCCCGAAGGCCTGGCTGCGCTGGCCACGGTGGCTGCCGAGCAGTCCATGGACAATTCAGGTCCCGGGTCGATGGCAGGGGATCAGAGTCTGCTGTTGATTCTGGCGTTCGCGCTGATGGGTGGTGTCATTCTTAACCTGATGCCCTGTGTGTTCCCGGTACTGTCACTGAAGGTGGTCAATCTGACCTCCAAGGCGGGCGCGTCAACGGGAACGCATCGCATGCACGGTGTTGTGTACGCCGCCGGCATCATCGTGTCATTCATGATTCTGGCCACCATACTGCTGGCACTGCGGGCCGGCGGGCAGGCAGTTGGCTGGGCCTTCCAGCTGCAGTCGCCATGGTTTGTGGGGGCGCTGTCACTGCTGTTTTTTGTCATCGGTCTCAATCTGTCAGGTGTATTTGAGTTTGGTACACGGCTGATGGGGCTGGGCAGCAACCTGGGCACGGGTAACGGTTATCGCTCTTCTTTCCTGACCGGTGTGCTGGCTACTGTCGTCGCCAGCCCCTGCACAGCGCCATTCATGGGCGCGGCACTGGGTTTTGCCCTGTCGCAGTCATGGGTCGTCGCGATGCTGGTATTCGGCTTCCTGGGTCTTGGTATGGCGCTGCCATTCCTGATCCTGACCTTTGTGCCGGGCCTGATGAAACGCATGCCAAAACCTGGCCCCTGGATGGAAACATTCAAGCAGTTCATGGCCTTTCCGATGTACGCCGCTGCACTGTGGCTGCTGTGGGTGTTGGGTCTGCAGGTAGGTGTAGATGGTATGACCGCCGTCGCTTCTGCCGGTCTGATGGTTGCTCTGGCCGTCTGGCTGTTGCAGAAATCGTCAGGTCACAGCGGAGCGAAAACATGGGTCGGTCGCGTTGCCGGTGTGGCCCTGATCATCGGCGGTTTGTCCTTCCTGTGGACACCCATGCTGGTCCCGGGCAACGGCGCAGGTGGTGACACCGGCATCGACATGACAGGCGAAGACTACATGGCCGAGTTTGAGCCCTTCGCCAGCGCTCGCATCGACGAGCTGCGTGCGCAGGGCAAGCCGGTTTTGCTGAACATGACGGCGGCCTGGTGTATCACCTGTCTGGCCAATGAGCGCACAACGCTGGGCACAGAGCGTGTTCAACAGGCACTGGTCGACAATGGTGTTACCTACATGAAGGGCGACTGGACCAATCAGGATCCAGAGATCACCAAAGTGCTGGATGCCTTCAATCGACCCAGCGTCCCGTTGTATATTCTGTATCCTGGCGACCCGGCTCTGGAGCCGGTAATACTGCCGCAACTGCTGACACCTTCGATTGTCATCGACGCTGTTGCCAGTTTATGATCCAGCACCCTGCACGACGGACACGTAGCAGGTTAGCTTAATAGTTTGTCTGCGTGCCGGGAGCGCGGAATGAGTGTCAGGCAACAAACACCGCTGGTGAACTTCGCGCTCAGCGCCCTGATTGTGGCGCTGAGCATCTATCTGCTGGTGGTCGGGCAGCAACTCTTCCTGCCACTGGTCATCGCTATCGTCTTCTGGTTTCTGATCAATTTTGTCGCCAATCTGGTGGCACGAATTCCTCTGGGCCGCTGGCACATTCCGCGTCCATTGTGCTTTCTGGCTGCGATACTGATCTGGATAACCGTGGTAACTGTCATCGTCCAGTTTGTCAGCGGCAGTCTTAATGACCTGGGCAGCGTGGCGCGCGTATACGAAGCCAATCTGCGTGATTACTGGCAGTCACTGCCATTTACCGCCCAGTTCCCGGCCGGCGGATTCACCCAGGTTGTGACTGAATGGCTGGATATCTCCTCCATGGTCACAGCACTGGCGCTGACATTTACCGGCCTGGCGGCCGACAGCATCCTGATCATGATTTATGTGGGTTTCCTGCTGCTGGAGCAGGGCAATTTCAACAATAAACTGTCGGCCCTGATCGGTGATCCTGCGCGAGAGCGGCGCGTGCGCCGAATCATCAACAAGGTGCGTGGTGACATCCAGAAATACATGACCATCAAGATGCTGACCAGCGCCATAACAGGCACGCTGGGCTACGTCATTTTGCGCCTGCTGGGCGTGAATTTTCCCGAAGTCTGGGGCACATTGATTTTTCTGCTGAATTTTATTCCCACCGTGGGCTCCATCATCGCCACGATTTTTCCCGCCATGATTGCTCTGGCGCAGTCGACTGATGACGGCCTGTACCTGGCACTGCTGGTGCTGATGATGATCGGCGCCTTGCAGGTGACAATCGGCAATATTATTGAGCCCCGCCTGATGGGTACTTCGCTGAACCTGAGCCCGGTAGTCATTCTGTTTAATCTGGCCCTGTGGGGTTACATCTGGGGCGTGGCAGGCATGTTCCTGTGCGTTCCGTTCCTGATTATCACAACAATCGTTTTATCGCATTTTCCTAAAACGCGACCGATTGCTATCCTGTTGTCCAGCAACGGCCAGATAGATCTGCCGGTCGATCAGGACACTCCTGCACAATCCTAGTGTCCTGACGACAGGACAATTACATCGGCGTATAATCTGCCGCCAACAAACAGCGCCACCATTCAATATTGGACAGTTAGATGAAAAGTAATGATATTCGCCAGTCGTTCCTGAACTATTTCAAGTCGAAAGGGCATGAGATTGTCCCCAGCAGTTCGCTGGTGCCGGGCAACGACCCGACACTGTTGTTCACCAACGCGGGCATGGTGCAATTCAAGGATCTGTTCCTGGGCTCCGAAGTACGCAGCTACACGCGCGCCGTCAGTTCGCAGCGCTGTGTGCGTGCCGGTGGCAAACACAACGACCTTGAGAACGTGGGTTATACCGCGCGTCACCACACCTTTTTTGAGATGCTGGGCAACTTCAGTTTTGGTGATTACTTCAAGGAAGACGCGATTCGTTATGCCTGGGAATTTTTGACTGAATCATTGCAGCTGCCGCGCGACAAATTGTGGGTGACCGTGTTTCAGGATGACGACGAGGCCGCCGAAATCTGGACCAGCAAAATTGGTGTGCCTGCTGATCGCGTGGTTCGTCTGGGAGAAAAATCAAACTTCTGGCAGATGGGCGACACCGGCCCCTGCGGTCCCTGTTCCGAAATATTCTATGACCATGGGCCCGAAGTGGCTGGCGGCCCGCCCGGCAGCCCGGACGAAGACGGTGATCGTTATATTGAAATCTGGAACCTGGTATTCATGCAGTTCGACAGGCAGCCCAGTGGCGAACTGTTGCCGCTGCCCAAGCCTTCGGTAGATACAGGTATGGGTCTGGAGCGCCTGGCGGCCGTGCTGCAGCATGTACACAGCAACTATGAGATCGATCTGTTCCAGAACCTCCTGAAAGCGGCTGCAGAGATCACCGGTGTTGCCGACACCACCAATACTTCCCTGCGGGTGATCGCCGACCACATCCGCTCCTGTGCCTTCCTGGTGCTCGACGGTGTGACGCCTTCCAATGAAGGCCGGGGTTATGTATTGCGCCGTATCATCCGCCGTGCCGTTCGTCACGGCTATCAGCTGGGTGTTAAAGACGTGTTTTTCTACCGCCTGGTCGCCGCACTGGTCACTGAGATGGGCGAGGCCTACCCGGCACTGAAAAAAGATCAGGCGCGCGTGGAACGCGTCCTGCGTGAAGAAGAGCAACAGTTTGCCCGTACTCTGGAAAACGGCATGCAGATTCTGGAGCAGGCCATCTCCCAGCTAAAAGGCGAGGTTCTGCCCGGCGATACCGTATTCCGTCTTTACGATACCTACGGGTTCCCGGTCGACCTGACCGCGGATGTGGCTCGCGAACACAATCTGACACTGGACATGGCAGGCTTTGAGCAGGCCATGGAAGGACAGCGTCAGCAGGCCCGTGCCGCCAGCCAGTTCAATGCCGTGGAAAAACTGAGCATCGAAGGCGCTGCTGCCACCGAATTTGTGGGTTACGACACCCTGCGAGAGGACGCCCGCGTGCTGGCCATCTATCAGGATGGCAAAGCGGTGCAGAATCTGATCGGAAATACCGAAGCCGTCGTATTGCTCGACATCAGCCCGTTCTACGGTGAATCAGGTGGTCAGGCGGGCGACCGCGGTGCGCTGGAAGTGCGTCAGAACGGTGCCATCAGCGCGCTGTTCGACGTGCAGGACACCCAGAAGCAGGGTGAACATGTACTGCACAAAGGTACCCTGCGCCAGGGCCGTCTGTCAGTTGGTGACAGTCTGACCGCAGCCGTTGAAGAACAGAATCGACACGCCACCATGCTCAACCACTCGGCGACGCACCTGTTGCACGCCGCGCTGCGCACAGTACTGGGTGAGCATGTGACTCAGAAGGGCTCGCTGGTGACAGCAGATCGCCTGCGCTTCGACTTTTCCCACAATAGCCCGCTGACGGCAGAGGAAGTGTCGAAGATTGAACGACTGGTCAATGTGGAAATACTGCGCAACGAACCGGTCCACAAAGAAGTCATGAGCATGGACCAGGCGATGGAAAAAGGTGCGCTGGCCCTGTTTGGTGAAAAATACGGCGACAAGGTCAGAGTGGTCACCATGGGTGATTTTTCGACTGAACTGTGTGGCGGGACGCACGTGGATCGCACTGGTGACATCGGTCTGTTCAAACTGGTTGCCGAAAGCGGTATCGCCGCCGGCGTACGCCGGGTTGAGGCCGTCACGGGGCTTGGCGCGCTGCAATACGTCGAGCGTGAAGAGCAGGTATTGCGGCAGGTCTGTGAAACCCTGCGCAGCAGCGCCGATGGCGTGGCCGAGCGGGTGCAGCAGGTCGTTGCCAATCTGCGCAGCACCGAGAAAGAACTAGAACAGCTCAAAGGCAAACTGGCCAGTGCGGCTGGCAGTGACATTGCTTCCAGTGCCGTTGAGGTCAATGGTATCAAGGTGCTGGCTCAGCAGGTGGAAGGTTTTGACAGCAAGGCGCTGCGTGAGACCGTCGACAAGCTCAAGAACAAGCTGGGCAGCGCGGTTGTTGTGCTGGGCTGTGCGGATGGTGGCAAAGTGGCGCTGGTCGCCGGTGTTACGCAGGACCTGACCGACCGCATCAAGGCAGGCGATATTGTTAATTCGGTAGCGCAGCAGGTGGGCGGTAAAGGTGGTGGTAGAGCGGACATGGCGATGGCTGGCGGCAGCGATGCAGCAGCCCTGCCTGCGGCACTGGCATCTGTGATTGAAACTGTGAAGCAGATCACATGAAGCTGCGTAAGTTATTGACTTGCCAAGGTCTTAATAAGTCTGTTTTAATCACAGTCAATGTCGGTGAAACAATTATATGGCGTTAATAGTCAAGAAGTTTGGTGGTACCTCGGTAGGTAGTGTTGAGCGCATAGAAGCGGTCGCCGACAAGATTATTGCCAGCCGCAGCAACGGCGATGACATCGTTGTTGTGGTTTCTGCGATGAGCGGCGAAACCAACAGGCTCATTGCTTTGGCCGAAAAAATACAGGAACAGCCAAGTCCGCGGGAACTGGACGTACTGGTGTCGACCGGCGAGCAGGTGACAGTGGCATTACTGGCCATGGCCCTGCACAAGCGCGGTTGCGGCGCCCGATCGTTTACCGGATCTCAGGTCCGTATCCTGACTGACAGCGCGCATACGCGGGCACGAATCCAGGAGATCGATTCCCAGCGTATAAAAGACGAACTGGATCAGGGCCACGTAGTAGTGGTGGCAGGATTCCAGGGTGTTGATGGTGATGGCAACATCACCACGCTGGGTCGGGGCGGCTCGGATACCTCGGCGGTGGCACTGGCGGCGGCGCTGGATGCTGACGAATGTCAGATCTATACCGACGTAAAAGGCGTCTACACCACCGACCCGCGCGTCGTTGAAGATGCCCGGTTGTTACGAACGATTACATTCGAGGAAATGCTGGAGCTTGCAAGCCTGGGGGCAAAGGTACTACAAATACGCTCCGTGGAGTTTGCCGGCAAGTACAAGGTGCCATTGCGCGTCCTGTCCAGCTTTGAAGATGATCCCGGCACACTGATTACACTTGAGGACAACACTGAAATGGAAGCACCGATCATCTCTGGCATTGCATTCACCCGTGACGAGGCAAAAGTGACTGTCTCCGGTGTACCGGATGTGCCAGGGGTTGCCTATCAGGTGCTGGGCCCGGTCAGCGATGCGGGTATCGAAGTCGACGTGATCGTGCAGAACGTGTCCGCAGATGGTACAACTGACATAACGTTTACTGTCAAGCGCCAGGACAGCGAGCAGACCCGCAAACTGGTCACTGCAGTGGCGCAGCAGGTAGGCGCTCGTGATGTCAGCGTTGACAACAGGATTGCCAAGGTGTCTCTGGTGGGGGTCGGCATGCGATCTCACGCCGGTATCGCCAGCCAGATGTTCAAAACACTGGCCGACGAGTCAATCAATATTCAGATAATAACGACCTCCGAAATCAAGATATCGGTGGTTATAGAAGAGAAGTACCTGGAGCTGGCTGTGCGATCGCTGCACTCCGCATTCGGGTTAGGGGAAGAGACCGCACTGGCTGGATGATCAGGGGAGCGAGCTCGAAAAGTCAGGCGTAGACCTGGCCGTGATTTGTTTTGGGGAGACGTGACTGCATTTGGTTTGTTATCCGGTCTACTGAGTAACCTCGCAGTCTGGAACAATTCCGTGAATACTTTTCAGGCCGCTGAAAGGGATGTTGCATGGATTTCATGAATGGGAAAGGAGATACATCATGTTGATCTTAACTCGCCGGATTGGTGAGACTCTGATGGTAGGCGATGATGTAACAGTCACCGTCCTCGGTGTAAAAGGCAATCAGGTACGAATCGGCGTCAATGCCCCAAAGGACGTTGCAGTACATCGCGAAGAAATATATCAACGTATCCAAAAAGAAAAGGATGGCGGCACTGATACAGGCAACCATTCCGATCAGTGAATTTCTTGGCATTCAAGCCTGCCATTTCTCCAAAGTTATGCTATGATGGCGCCCGTTTTGGAGAGATGGCCGAGTGGCTGAAGGCGCGCCCCTGCTAAGGGCGTATAGGTTAATCCCCTATCGAGGGTTCGAATCCCTCTCTCTCCGCCATACGCTATTTCTCTGCAGCCGTTCGCGGCACTCCCACTGAACAGAGTCCTGCGACCTGAACACGGAGAGGGATGCGAACCCAATCAGAGGGTTCGATGGATTGCAACGCAATCCAAGACGAGCGCGACAGCGCGAAGCCCGAAGGGTTGGACAGCCCCCAAGGCTGTTCAATCAATCCCTCTCTCGTCAATCCTGCACTAACGCCAATCAATCCCTCTCTCGTCACTCCAGCGATACCCCCAAACCATACCTCTGGCTGTTTTCTAATATACCGTTCCCGGTCTCACATTTATCTGTAATCACTGTTCTACAATTTTCGATATCACAATTGATAATCATTACTATTCTTAGTATCATCACCGTTCCCAAATTTGAGTACCACCCATTTCTGGAGATTTTTACGTGATCGATCGACATACCTCTCGTGCTCTTGGCATTTTGTTCGGCGCTACGCCGCTTACCCTGTCCATACTATCAGCGCCAGCGCTTGCGCAGGGTGCCGAGGGAGGCGTGGTTGAAGAACTGGTGATAACAGGCCGCTATCTGAGCCAGGACCAGGTCAATGCGCTGCGCACACCAACCCCAATCATTGATGTGCCGCAAAGTCTGTCAATTGTCACGGCCGAACAGATTACCCAGCAGGGTATTACCAGTATCGGTGGCATTGTCGATTACACGCCAGGAGTAAACACCTCCCAGGGTGAAGGCCATCGAGACTCGGTGGTGTTCCGTGGTGTGCGGTCTACTGCGGACTTCTTCATCGACGGTGCACGGGATGATGTGCAGTACTACCGACCACTTTACAATCTGCAGCAGGTCGAGATCCTGCGGGGTCCCAACGCTCTGCTGTTCGGCCGCGGCGGCACGGGAGGTATTCTCAATCGGGTCACCAAGAAGGGTGTTATCGGTGAGGCATTCACCAGCGCTCAGGCCGGCATGAATTCCTTTGGCGGCTTTGATCTTCAGCTCGACAGCAATTTTGCGACTGGCGACAACTCCGCTGTTCGCGTTAATGCCTTCTATGAAAGCCTGGACAGCCATCGCGACTTTTTTGACGGCGAGCGCATTGGCCTCAACCCGACCGCCAGGATTGCTCTGAGTCCGGACACTACCCTGGATCTGTCCTATGAGTACGTCGATCACCAGCGGTTTATTGATCGCGGTGTCCCCACTGGCAGTGACGGTCGTCCGATGGATGCGTTTGAGGACATTGTGTTCGCGGATCCGGAATTGAATACTTCTGATCTTCAGGCACATCTGTTCCGAGGCGCTCTGCAACATCGGTTCTCTGAAAACCTGAAGGCTAATTTCAGTGCTTTTTATGGTGACTACGACAAGTTCTACCAGAACTTTTATGTCTCAGGATACAACCAGGCCGTAGCGCCGCTGGAAGTGACGCTTGATGGCTACGCAGATGAAACCCTGCGCGAAAATATGATCCTTTCCGGTAACTTTATCTGGGAATCCAGTATCGGTGGCATTGGTCATACCATTATCGCAGGCGGTGAATACATCGATACTTCTTCGGATCAGTACCGCTTCAATGCGCTTTGGAGCACCACCAACGATGATAACGAAGTGTTTGCGGTGACCCGACCCCTTAGTCTGAACAACGGTGTCGGCGTCAATGCTGCGGGTGCCAGGACCGTCAATTCTTTCGCATCGGATCTGAATGACGATACACGGGTAGGCATTGATGTTCGTTCAATCTACATTCAGGACGAGATTGAGCTGTCAGAGATGTTGGATGTGGTAATTGGTGCGCGTTTTGACAGCTTCGACATCGAGGTTTTTGATGTCCCGGCCAACCAGGTGCGTACCCGCCAGGATGAGGAAGTTTCACCGCGGGCCGGCCTGGTGTTCAAACCGCTGGAGAATATTTCCCTGTATGCCAGCTACAGCGAATCGTTTCTGCCACGCAGCGGCGAGCAATTCGCGAATATCAGCGGCAGCAGCGGTCAGCTGGATCCGGATACATTCAGTAATCAGGAAGCGGGTCTGAAATGGGACTTCGGTAGAGGTCTCAGCCTGACCGCAGCGGTCTTCGAAATCGAACAGAGCTCGCCTCAGGTGGCCGATAATAATCCGGAAACACTCGATGTTATCGACTCTGAGATCAGTGGCTTCGAACTGCAACTGCTTGGCCAGGTAAATGACCGCTGGTATCTGTCTGCCGGGTACAGCAATCTGGATGGGGAGCAGGTGGACCGCTCAGGCCCGACTGGCTTGCGTCCGCGGGAGCTGCCGGAACATATGTTCTCACTCTGGAACACTTATCAGTTGACCGAACAGTTTGGCATGGGTCTGGGTGTGACACATCAGAGTGACAGTTACATCGACAATGGCAACTTTGCAGTACTGCCAGGCTATACACGAGTGGATGCTGCGGCATACTACGATGTTTCCGCGGATTTCCGTATTCAGGTGAATATTGAAAACCTGACAGATGAGCTGTACTACCCCAATGCACACAGCACTCATCAGGCTACCGTAGGCAGCCCGTTGAATGCTCGCGTGTCTTTGATTCGAAACTTTTAAGCGACGGCAAGACAGCTCCGATTTGGGCCTTCCGGCGTATTCAAGGTAAAGACGAATACCCGGAGGCCCTCATGCCCAACAACATCACCATCTTCGGCGCCAACGGCACCCTCGGCAGCGAATTCACAAGAGCGCTGTCCTCACACTATCCTGAAGCAAGCATCCATGCATTCTCCCGTCAGCAACAAGACAATGCCGCCAGAAATGTCATCACCCACCAGATCGACTACCTCGACGAAGCCGTCCTGAAAGAAGCCGCTGCAGATGTATCAACAAACGCCCCGGTCGACCTGGTCATCGTTGCCACCGGCATCCTGCACACCGACGACATCATGCCAGAGAAATCCCTGCGTGATTTATCTGCAGACAAATTCATGCAGCTCTATCAGGCCAATACCATCGTGCCTGCGCTGATTGCCAAATATTTTGTGCCCGTTTTAAACAAAAAGCAGCTTTCGGTTTTCGCGGCTCTATCAGCACGTGTCGGCAGTATTTCCGACAACCACCTAGGTGGCTGGTACTCATACCGCGCCTCAAAGGCCGCGCTGAACATGATCATCCGAAACGTCGCCATCGAGGCGAGTCGCACCAATAAAAAAGCGATCATCTGCGCCCTGCACCCGGGGACTGTTGATAGCCCGTTGTCAGAACCTTTCCAGAAAAACGTACCAGAGGGCAAGCTGTTTACCGCCGAATATTCAGCGTGTCAGTTGTTGCAGGTCATTGGTTCACTGAAAACTGAAGACAGCGGCAAGGTGTTTGCGTGGGATGGTAATGAGGTTCTACCTTAGGACAGTCGATCAGGGGAATGCGTTAGTCAGGGGGCCGGCAATGGGGGAGGGCTTCTTGTCGTAGAGATTCAGTTCATTATTAAGCGTTAAAGGAAAGCGAGTCGGCGCCTGCATTCACAAACGACCGACTCATCTCAAACCTGTTGCTTTGATTGTTTTCATGTTTTATCCCGTATATCGTTTTTTGTGATTATGTCTGTTCTTCACTGGCTTGTGGCCGTGAAACGCCTTGTTGCTTACGGGTTTGAAACAACAAGCGTACTATCTAACTATTCAACTATGAATCAAGGTACGTGTAACGACCGTAACTTACTGCTTACCAACGAAGCTGAACTTCATCAGCGTACGAACAGGAACAGCTTCACCAGCGTCAGCAACTACCGGCTCAAACTTCCAGGATTCAATAGCGCTCAGAGCGGCGCGAGTGAACAGACGAGAGTTTGACTCAGCCACTGCAGGAGAAGAAACACTGCCGTCGGGCATTACAGTGAACTCAACAACGGTGTAGCCTTCGATGCCAGACAGTTCGGCACGACGTGGATACTCTGGCAGTGAAGACTCAACAACGCGCAGATCCTTGCTGCTGTACATGCCCATTGCTTCAGGAGTCTGTGCGTTGGCGCTTACAGAAACTGCGCTGCCAATAACACCGGCCAGAACTGCGATTTTTACTACTGCTGACTTACTCATTTATTTCACCTCGAATTTTGGGGTTGGATTAACTTGCACTTGGAATAAAGCAAAGCCTGTGCCAGTTTTTTATTTTTAATAAAAACAATAACATAGCAAAACAGGCCGATTCGCGAGAAATTTTCTGGTGCGCTGTTTTAATGCAGGCTGCACCAACTTGCTTCACGAATGACAGCATGTTGCCATTAGACATTGACAATGTTGTGTCATATTTCTGAATCTTTCGTGACACTCCATTTCTGAACGCATTCATGATAATGTCCGGCGGTAGGTCATTGGCGCATCAGCCAATGAGTGCCGGAACACCGATCGATGTCCAATAAAAGCAGAACAGCAGCAAAATAATAAGAGAAGAGGCAGATCATGATTCGCAAGGTACCCCAGCTAGCCCTGACCGTTAGCCTGCTCGCCGCGCTGGCGGCCTGCAGTGAACCAGATACCGACACCAATTCCGTCAATCCGGCGGCTGACCTGGCCGCGGCTCGCGCAGCCGTAGACCTGGCTGTTGCTTCCAGCGCACCAGACCAGATCAGTGGTAGCTCGGTGCTGGTGACCATTAATGGGATTGACTCGCTGCAGGGGCTGACCTTCCTCGCTGATGACCGGCCATTGGCAACCGTCAGAGAGACCGCAATGTCTGCCGGGAATTCATTTAATGTGCTGCTGGCAGGGCTGGAGCAGGGGAGTCAGGCACTGTCGGTGCAGAACAGCCAGGGTCAGGTGCTGGCCTCGATTCCGGTGACCAGCCATCCTCTCAGTGGTCCCATATTCTCCGGCCCGCAGCAATATCCCTTTGTCTGTACCAGTGTGCTGGAGTGGGGTGTGCAGCCACTGATTGATCACAATGAAGAGTGGGGGTTCCCTGTTTACGCCCCCGGCGCAACTGCCGAGAATGCAGAGCCCATCGGATACAGCAAGGACTGCATGATCGAACCCTTTGTTGAATACCACTATATGAGTACAGAGGGCGGCTACAAACCCTGGCCAGCCGATGGCATGCGCCCGGCTGACCTGGCAACAACCACGCTGACAGACGGCACTGAGGTGGACTTTGTGGTGCGCTGGGAACGCGGCACCCTCAACCGCTTCCTTTACAGCTTTGCCACTCTGGTACAGCCAGATGCAATGACCGGCAGTGTCATCGATCCTGGGCCCGTCAACTGGAATGGTCGCCTGTTATACCACTTTGAAGGTGGTGTGGGTGTCGGCCACAGTCAGGGGCGCGTCAGTGCCAGCCGTGCACGTTTGCCAGAGGCGCTGGGGCAGGGCTACGCCGTCATCTACTCGTCCGGCAATCGCACCGGTGAGCATTACAACCTGCAGGTCGGTGGCGAAACCGCGCTGATGGTCAAAGAGCACTTTATCAAGCGTTTTGGAGTGCCCGATTACACCGTCGCGGTGGGTGGATCAGGCGGTGCCATCCAGCAGTATGTGTATCAACAGAATCATCCTGGTCTGATTGACGCCGGTGTGGCCCAGTACTCCTATCCGGACATGGTCACACAGACCATCCACGTGGGTGACTGTGAGCTGCTGGAACACTATATGGATGTCACTGATCGCAATAACCCGCGCTGGCAGGTCACCGGGAACCGCAGCCTGATTATGGGGTTCAACTCCACTGATGCTGTGCCTGATCCGCTGGCCGACATCAAACGTCAGCTGGGTTATGCCTCCGCCCCGGGTGCCAACGAATGCATCCCTGCCTGGCGCGGCCTGACCCCGCTGAGCATGAATCCGCACTACGGGCAGGTACGGGAGCAGGACAAGATGCACCCGCCCGGTATCATGGATGACGTGGTGTGGACCCACTACGACGATCTGAAGAACATCTATGGCGTCGACGAAAATGGCTGGGCGCGCACGCCCTGGGACAATGTTGGTGTGCAGTACGGTCTGCAGGCACTGACAGAAGGTGCCATCACACCTGAGGAATTCCTCGACCTGAACGAAAAAGTCGGCGGCTGGAAACATCCGTCTGACATGGTGCAGGAAGGCGCCCCGTTTCTGGGTGAGATGACCCCGGAGAACTTTGATCCCTGGAGCAGTCGCAATATGAAACTGTCCACTAATGGTGAGCCAGCGCCGCGCACCAGTGGCGATCCGCAGGCCATCAGCGCACTGTATGAGTCCGGCATGGTGTTTGATGGCCAGCTGAACATTCCCATCATTGACTGGCGGCATTATCTGGAGCACGTGCTGGATATGCACAACTCACATCAGTCCTTCTCTGCGCGCCAGCGCATCGAGAACCAGATGGGCCACAGAAACAACCAGCTGATCTGGTTCACCGATGCACGGCCCGAGCCTGCCTTCGACCAGACCCTGCAGGCGCTGGAAGTGCTGCACGAGTGGGTGAGCAATATCAAAGCCAATCCGGATGCAAGTGTCGCCGCGGCGCGTCCGGACAGCGCCCAGGATGCCTGCTTCAATACCCAGGGCGAACTGATCGCGCAGGGAGACGATGTCTGGAACGGCATTCTCAACGAGCAGCCAGAGGGTGCCTGTACGCAGCAGTTTCCGGTTTACTCGACCTCGCGGATGGTGGCAGGTGGCCCAATTGAAGGCAGTATCTTCAAATGCGAGCTGAAGTCGCTTGATCAGGCGCTGGCCGATGGCACCTACGGCAGCTGGCAGCCGGACCAGACGCAACAGCAACGCCTGCGCAGCATATTCCCGCAGGGCGTGTGTGATTACAGTGAGTCTGACAGTGCACGTCCATAATAAGGCAGGGTTTATGGAACACTTTGTCTGCATGCGGGTGATACGGTTACAATCGGGCACCGTATCAACCCGTCGACAAACGATTTGATGTAAAGCAGTAGCAAATTCTCAAAACAGGAAAACACAACACAGGACGCAACAATGAACTTTGAAGACATCAAGAATATATGTGTAGTGGGCGCCGGCAATATGGGTCATCAGATTGCCCTGCAGGCTGCCATTTGCGGATACAAGGTCAAATGTTTTGACGTCAATCAGGAAACGCTGAAAAAGGCCGATGCCTTCGTTGATTCCTATCTGCCGGGCCGCGTTGAGAAAGGCCGCCTGACCACCGAACAGGCGCAGGCTGCGCGCGGCAATATTCAGTTTGTCGACTCGCTGGAATCTGCGGCGGGTGATGCCGACTTTGTCATTGAGGCAGCCACCGAAGTGCTTTCGCTGAAGCGCAAGATTTTTGCCGACCTGGATCGCATCGCACCCAAGCACGCGATTCTGGCCACCAACTCGTCTGCCATCGTCAGCTCCAAAATTGCTGATGCCACCCAGCGTCAGGATAAAGTGCTGAACATGCACTTCTTCAATCCGGCACTGGTGATGAAGCTGGTGGAAGTCGTGAAGGGGCCACATGTCTCGGATGAAAGCGCTGATCTGACCATGGAGCTGTGCCGCGTCTTCCAGAAAGTGCCGGTACTGCTGAAAAAAGAAGTGGATGGCTTTTTGCTCAACCGTATCTTTGCAGCGATTTCCCGCGAAGCCAGCTGGCTGCTGGAGATGGGTGTGGCCGAAGTGGAAGATATTGATAACGCCTGCGTCTACGGCGCTGGTCACCCGATGGGGCCGTTCCGCCTGAACGACCTGACCGGACTGGATCTGAGCTACATCATGCGTATGGAAAAATTCCGTGAGACCGGCAACCCCGCCGATCTGCCCAACCCTCGCCTGGTAGAACACTACATGAAAGGCGAATACGGCGAAAAAACCGGCAAGGGCTGGTACGACTACTCCGGCAAGAAGTAAGTGCGGCGGTCGCCGTCAGGCTTCGAAGTCTGACGGCGCCAGTGCTTTGGCCAGTTCCGCCGGTTCCACTTCGCCACCGGTCAGCTCGGCATCCCAGTCAGTCCCCACCATGGCATTGTCTTCATGCATGCCCGGCAGCCACTCGGTCAGGAAATCATCCAGGCTGATGGCGCGCGGCTTATACACTGACCACTCATCCGTACACATGGCCGCTGCGGCCTGTTCGCTGGACCAGAACGGAAATACATCGGTATCTTCATACTCGATGGAGTCGCACAGCGCCCAGCCATCCTCGCCATACAGGCCCCAGACCTGGCCCTGTTGCAGCGCCTGTTCTACGAATGTCTCAATGTTGCTGTCATCATCGGTGTGGGTGTTCATAGGCGTCGAGGCTCCGCAGGCTGGCTGACCGGTCAAAGAAAGTCGCGTATTCTATCCACGTCAGGATATCGTATCCACCGATATTATTGCAGCAAAAAGGATGACCTTGCATGACTCAGGAAAACTGCCGTTACCAGACCGTAAATGCCGCCATCAGTCCTACGGGCAGCCTCGAGCTGCTCTCCCAGCAGGAGGTGGAACGCCTTAGCCGGGTAGGGCATGGGGAAATTCACGAGCTGTTCCGCCGTTGCGCACTGGCGGTGCTTAACTGCGACGATAGCTCCGACAGTGCCGAAGAGGTGTTTGCGCGCTACCCGGACTTTGATGTCGAGATTGTGCAGCGTACCCGCGGCGTCAAGCTGAAGTTAAAAAATGCGCCGGCCTGTGCCTTTGTGGATGGCAAGATCATGAGCGGCGTGCGTGAGCATCTGTTTGCCGTGCTGCGCGATATCGTGTTTGTGGCCAGTGAGCTGTATCGTCAGGATGAAACCAGTGTCGAGGAGGGCTTCGAGGCCATTCGTCTGGTGCATCGTGGCCCGCTCAGCCCGGCCGCCATCAATAACCTGGTATTCCTGCTGCTGCGCAATGCCGGTCTGCTGAAACCACGCATGCTGCCCAATCTGGTGGTGTGCTGGGGCGGTCATTCGATCAGCCGCGACGAGTACGATTACACAAAATCGGTTGGTTACGAACTGGGCCTGCGCCATCTGGACATCTGTACCGGCTGTGGACCAGGGGCCATGAAGGGCCCCATGAAAGGCGCTGCGATCGGGCATGCCAAGCAGCGCATCCAGGGCGGGCGTTATATCGGTATCAGCGAGCCCGGTATCATCGCCGCTGAGTCCCCTAACCCGATTGTGAATCATCTGGTGGTGCTGCCGGACATTGAAAAACGCCTTGAGGCCTTTGTGCGCGTGGCCCATGGCATCATCGTGTTCCCGGGCGGAGTGGGGACGCTGGAGGAGATTCTGTTTCTAATCGGCACACTGATGGATCCGGCCAACAAGGACCAGCAACTGCCACTGATTTTCACCGAAGCGGCCTGCAGCAATGGCTATTTCAAGCGCATTGACGAGTTCCTGGTGGCCACGCTGGGAGAAGAAGTGCGCCGCCACTATCGCATTATTGAAGACGACCCGGTGGAGGTGGCGCATGTGATGCGCGAAGGCATGCAGCAGGTGGGCAAGGGCCGCCGTGTCTCGCGTGACGCCTATTACTATAACTGGCTGCTGCACATTCCGGAAGAGATGAAGCACCCCTTTGAGGTCAATCATGAGAGCATGGCCAGCCTGCGCCTGACCCGTTCACTGCCTCCGCAGGAGCTGGCCATCAACCTGCGCCGGGCGTTTTCCGGCATTGTAGCCGGCAATGTGAAGGACCATGGGGTAAGGCTGGTGCGTGAGAAAGGGCCCTTTGTGCTGCGCGGCGATGTCAGCATAATGGCGGCGATGGACGGTTTATTGCGTGATTTTGTGGCACATGGACGCATGAAACTGGCCAGGGAACGCTACAACCCCTGTTATACTATCGAGCCCGAGCCAGCCCAGTCAGAACCGGTCTAATAGTTGACTAAAATAGTCGGATACTCGATAATTTGCGGCTCCTGAAAGCTTTTTTAATCGTCGTTAGAGCCGAGGTTGCCCATGAGTGAACAAGTCGAAAGCCTGATCCGTAAGGACTATGCTGCCGGATTTCATTCAGCAATCGAGTCCGACACGCTGCCGCCGGGCCTGAATGAAGACGTCATCCGCCACATCTCGGCCCAGAAAGAAGAGCCGCAGTGGATGCTGGACTGGCGCCTGAAGGCCTTCGAGGCCTGGAAGCAGATGAGCGAACCAACCTGGGCGCACGTGCACTACCCGCAGATCGATTTTCAGTCGATCTCCTATTACAGCTCGCCCAAGAGCATGAAAAACCGCCCGAAAAGCCTCGATGAGGTGGATCCGGAGCTGCTGGAGACCTACAAAAAGCTGGGTATCCCGCTGCACGAGCAGGAAGCGCTGGCAGGTGTGGCGGTGGATGCGGTATTCGACTCGGTGTCGGTGGTCACCACCTTCCGCAAAAAGCTCTCAGAAGCTGGCGTGATTTTCTGCCCGATCAGCGAGGCAATTCGCGAGTATCCAGAACTGGTTCAAAAGTACCTGGGTTCTGTGGTCCCGCAAAAAGATAACTACTATGCCGCGCTCAATTCCGCGGTGTTCTCTGATGGTTCCTTTGTTTACATCCCCAAGGGCGTGCGCTGCCCGATGGAGCTGTCCACCTATTTCCGAATCAATGAGCTCAACACCGGACAGTTCGAACGGACCCTGATCGTGGCCGATGAAGGCTCCCACGTCAGCTATCTGGAAGGCTGCACTGCGCCGATGCGCGACGAGAATCAGTTGCACGCGGCTGTGGTTGAACTGGTGGCGCTGGACAATGCCCAGATCAAATACTCGACCGTGCAGAACTGGTATCCCGGCGATAAAGAAGGCAAGGGCGGTATCTACAACTTTGTGACCAAGCGCGGTATCGCGCACACCAATGCCCGTATCTCCTGGACCCAGGTCGAGACCGGTTCGGCCGTCACCTGGAAGTACCCCAGCTGCATACTCAAGGGTGACAACAGCGTCGGCGAATTCTACTCGGTCGCGCTGACCAATAATTTCCAGCAGGCCGATACCGGCACCAAGATGATTCACCTGGGCAAGAACACCAGTTCGACAATTATTGCCAAGGGTATCTCGGCCGGTCGCAGCAACAGCTCCTATCGCGGGCTGGTGCGTATCAATCCGGCTGCCGAGGGTGCACGTAACTTCACCCAGTGCGATTCACTGCTGATCGGTGATCGCTGCGGTGCACACACCTTCCCGTATATCGAAAACCGCAATGCCTCTGCCGTCATCGAGCACGAGGCGACTACCTCCAAGGTCAGTGATGACCAGATGTTCCTGTGTCAGCAGCGCGGCCTGGATGCGGAGAAAGCGGTGTCGATGATCGTCAACGGCTTCTGCCGTGAGGTGTTCAAGGAGCTGCCCATGGAGTTTGCGGTGGAAGCCGGCAAGCTGCTGGAAGTCAGCCTGGAAGGCTCGGTCGGTTAAACCACCGCAGTCTGAACCTGATTCTTTTTTTATCAAACGGAACTTCATTATGTTACAGATCAAAGAACTGGTTGCTGAAATCGACGGCAAGCAGATTCTCAATGGCCTGAATCTGACCATTGGCGACGGCGAAGTCCACGCCATCATGGGCCCAAACGGGGCAGGCAAAAGTACCCTGGGCAATGTGCTGACCGGCCGCGATGGCTACGAGGTCAAATCCGGCGAAGTACTGTTCAACGGCAAAAACCTGTTTGATCTGGAGATCGAAGAGCGTGCCCGTGAAGGCATGTTCCTGGCCTTCCAGTATCCGGTGGAAATCCCCGGCGTCAGCAATATGGAATTCCTCAAAGCCTCGCTGGATGCCCGGCGCAAACACCAGGGCCTGGAAGAGCTGTCGTCCTTCGACTTCATGAAGCTGGCGCGCGAAACCAGTGCCAAGGTCAGCCTGGATGCCGCTTTCCTGAAGCGCGGCGTCAACGAAGGCTTCTCCGGTGGCGAGAAAAAGCGCAACGAGATTCTGCAGATGATGCTGCTGGAACCGCAGCTGTGCATTTTGGATGAAACCGATTCCGGTCTGGACATTGATGCCCTGCAGGTGGTTGCCAATGGCGTCAACGCCATGCGTGACGGCAAGCGCAGCTTTATCGTCGTGACCCACTACCAGCGACTGCTGGACTACATCGTGCCTGATCACGTGCACGTGCTGGCAGGTGGCAAAATCGTCAAATCCGGTGACAAAGAACTCGCCAAAGAACTGGAAGCCAAAGGTTATGGCTGGCTGGAAGGTGAGGTCGCCTGAACATGACACAGCCCGTTCAGCCAAGCGATTTTCAGAAACGCGCCCTGACGCTGGCACAGCAGCGCAGCGCGCCTGCGTTCCTGCAGACGGTGCGACAGCAGGGCCTGGATGAATTCGGCCAGATTCAGTGGCCCGGTCGCAAGACCGAAATGTGGAAGTACACCACTTTGCGTCCGGTCGAAGCCTTTGCCAATGCCGAATGGCCGGCCGACGATGTCGCCGCCGACGGCGAGCAGCTGGCGTCACTGCCCGAGCTGGATGCCACACGTCTGGTATTTGTCGATGGCATCTTTGATGGTGCCGCATCGGATGAACTGCCCGACGGTGTGCGCCTGTTCAGTCAGGCCGACGAGGCGGCCCGCGTGGTGCTGGACCAGTACCTGGGCAAGATCGCCAAGGATATTGATCCGTCACGCCGCAATCTGTTTGCTGCACTCAATGATGCGTGGTTGACTGACGGTGTGCTGGTGTATGTGCCGAAAAATGCCACACTGGAAAAGCCACTGTATGTGGTGCACCTGTCGACTGCGCAAGCGGCCGAGCGCGTCGCCAATCAGCGACTGTTGGTGGTGCTGGAGCAGGGCGCCAGTGCCGATCTGATCGAACACTATCTGAGCGCCGACGATGCGAGTGCCAGCTTTGTGAACACGCTGACTGAAATACACGTCGGCGATAACGCGAGACTGAGCCATACCCGTCTTAACCTGGAACACGAAGCCAGCAGTCATGTCGGCGCGGTGCATATCAACCTGCAGCGCAGCGCGGTGGCCAATGGTTTCACACTGGCTGAAGGTGGCGAGCTCAAGCGTCTGGACTACCAGATTAACCACTGTGGCGAAGGTGCCGAGCTTAACCTCAACGGCCTGTATCTGGGCCGGCATCAGCAGCACGTTGATTATCACACCACCATTGAGCACCGCGTGCCCAACTGCACCAGCCAGGAAGTCTTCCGCGGCATTGTTGGTGACAGGGCCAAAGCCGTGTTTAATGGCCGCATCCATATCCATCAGGATGCGCAGAAAACCCTGGCAGAACTGAACAACCGCAATCTGCTCACCTCCAATACTGCCGAGGTGGACACCAAGCCGGAACTGGAAATTTACGCCGATGATGTGCGCTGTGCACACGGTGCAACCATCAGTCAGCTGGACGAGACGGCGCTGTACTATCTGCAAAGCCGCGGCATTGAACTGCCCCAGGCGCGCATGATGCTCAGCTACGGCTTCATCAACGAGGTGCTGGAAACCCTGCCGCACGAGGGTATCCGTACCGCGCTGCAGAAGCGCCTGCGACAGCGGTTTGTTGAGGAGATTTAAGGTGGCCGACGTGGCAGCGGAGACAGTAGTGCAGGCGCACGGCTTTGATGCCGGGCGCGTCAAGCAGGACTTTCCGATCCTGAATCAGCAGGTGAACGGCCAGCCACTGGTCTACCTGGACAATGCCGCGACCACCCAAAAGCCACAGGCCGTCATCGACGCCATCAGCCACTATTATCAGTTCGACAACAGCAATGTGCACCGCGGTGCCCATACGCTGGCCGATCGCGCCACCGCCAGGTTTGAACAGGCACGGCAGCGCGTCGCACAGTTTATCAATGCCCCGGCCGCCAAACAGGTGCTGTGGACCCGTGGCACTACCGAAGGTATCAACCTGGTCGCCTCCAGCTGGGGTGGCGCGAATCTGAAGCAGGGTGACCGCGTGCTGGTCTCGGCCATGGAGCACCACTCCAATATCGTGCCCTGGCAGATGGTTGCCGAAAAAACCGGTGCCCGTGTCGAAGCCATTCCGGTGGACGACACCGGCACGCTGGACCTGCAGGCATTTACGGACATGCTGGATGACCGCGTGCGTATGGTGTCGGTCAACCAGGTCTCCAATGCCCTGGGCAGCATCAATCCGATTGCCGACATCATCCGCCTGGCTCACCAGCACGGTGCGCTGGTGCTGATCGACGGTGCCCAGGCCATCGCGCACTGGCCGGTTGATGTGCAGGCCATGGACTGCGATTTTTATGTGTTCTCCGGCCACAAACTGTTTGGCCCTACCGGTATCGGTGTGTTGTATGGCCGCGAAGAACTGCTCAACGCCATGCCGCCATATCAGGGCGGTGGTGAGATGATTGAAACGGTCAGCTTTGATGGCACCACCTACAACCAGCTGCCCTACAAGTTCGAAGCCGGCACGCCAGACATTGCTGGCGCCATTGGCCTGGCCGCGGCCATCGATTACGTCGACAGTCTGGATCGCGCAGCAGCTGCCGAGCACGAGCATGCGCTGCTGGCCTACGCGACCGAAAAAGCAACGCAGGTGCCGGGTCTGAAACTGATTGGCACGGCCACCGACAAATGCGCGGTCTTGAGTTTTGTGCTGGAAGGGGTGCACCCCTCGGATCTGGGCATGCTGCTCGACCAGCAGGGCGTGGCCGTGCGAACCGGCCACCACTGTGCGCAGCCACTGATGCAGCAGTACGGGATACCTGGTACGGTGCGGGCCAGCTTCAGCTTTTATAATACATTTGACGATGTAGACAGATTATTCGCCGCCCTGGACAAGGCGCGGCAGTTATTAACGTGAGGTAACACAAATGACGGTAGAGACATTCGATCCGCAAGCTGCCTCCACCCCGGTGTCGGTCACTCCGGCGGCGGTGGCGCATTTTCGCAGGCAGCTGCAAAAAGACACTAACGCCAGGGCCGTGCGCCTGAGCGTCAAGGAAAGCGGCTGCACCGGTTTTATGTATGTGGTCGACCTGGTCCAGGAAGGCCAGGCCGAAGACCTGCACCAGCAGCTGGAAGACGGCCTGGAGCTGTTGATTGACAGTGGCAGTCTGGGGGTTGTTAAGGGGACGAAGATTGATCTGGTTACTGAAGGCGTTAATCGCCAGCTTCGCTTCCAGAATCCAAACGTCAAAGATCAGTGCGGTTGTGGTGAGAGTTTTTCCATTGCTTAGGACCGACGGAGCGCTGTGCGCTCAGTCGGTCCTCGATTGAATTATTTGTATCAGGAATTCGGTATGGAACGGAAAATGGTGGTGGCGCAGCAGGATTGTCCGGCGCGGCGGGTGCCGGATGGGACGCCTGTCACCATTCCCAGGGACAGTTTTGTCAGCATTACGCAGGCGCTGGGTGGCAACTACACGGTGGTGCACCAGGGGCAGATGCTGCGGGTGGATGGCACGGATGCGGGCGCGCTGGGGCTGAAGCCTGAGACGCTGACGTTTCCGCCGGCTGAAGACGACCAGATTCAGGAGTCGCAGGTCTGGGAAGCGCTGGGTACCGTGTTTGATCCGGAGATCCCGGTCGATCTGGTAAACCTGGGGCTGATCTACAAAGTGGACGTGGACCAGGATGCCAAAACCGTCGACATCGACATGACCCTGACAGCCCCCGGCTGCGGCATGGGTCCGGTACTGGTGGGTGATGTCGAATACCGCGTGCGCAAGGTGCCCAACGTCAAAAAGGTCAACGTCGATCTGGTGTTTGATCCACCCTGGAGCCGCGAGATGATGAGCGAGGAAGCCCAACTGGAAACGGGGATGTTTTTCTGATGGCTAAGCAATTCGGCGTCGACATCACCAGCGAAGACATCGTCGACACCCTGGCGTTTTTTGACAGCTGGGACGATCGCTACAAATACATCATCGACCTGGGCCGCGAACTGCCTCCTATGGCCGACGAACACAAGGTGGACGATAACCTGATCCGCGGCTGTCAGAGCCAGGTCTGGCTGGTCACGCGCGAGGAGCAGGGCAGCCAGGACGGCAAACTGTATTTCGACGTCGACAGCGACGCGTTTATTGTGAAGGGCCTGCTGGCCATTGTCATGGCCGCCTACAACGGCAAAACCGCCGACGAGATTCTGGCCTTCGATATCCAGGCCTACTTCGAATCCATCGACCTGATGCGTCACCTCAGCCCTACAAGAGGCAGTGGCCTGCAGGCCATGGTCGCCCGCATCCAGCAGATCGCCTCGCAGGCAGCCTGAGCCTGAGCTTGATCCTAGACTTAAGCTGAGGCCCGCGCCTCAGCTGCGATTCTCCAGCACCCAGTTGGCATAATCACGCTGCCCCTGCGAACGCTGCGCGGCACTCATCTCAGTCTCCAGCGTGTTCAGAAACTGGGTAGCCAGCGCTACCTCATTATCCTGTGCCAGCCGCGCCCACATATAGGCCTGCGCGAGGTCCCGCTCCACGCCGAGACCCTGATGGTACATGGTCGCCAGGTAATACTGCGCCTCACCATCATCATAGCCCGCTGCCTCACCGTACCAGCGCGCTGCCTGTTCATAGTGTGTGCCACGATTGATCAGTGACAGCGGCCAGACACTCATCCACGACGGCTGTACCCCCAACTGGTTGTAATACAGCACGCCCAGATTCACCATCGACCGCACATAACCCTGCTCAGCCGCCTGCTGCGTCCACAAAAAGGCCTGCTCATAGTCCTGCGGCACACCCTCACCACTGAAATACAGCACGCCCAGATTGTGCTGCGCAATCGCCAGCCCATTCTCCGCCGCCTCGGTAAACAGGGCGACCGCCGTCGCCATATCCCCCGCATCCCGCGCCTCAACGCCCTCGTAGTAGACACTGTAGTCCGGCAGCTCGGTATCCCCATCTACCACCTGCACCTGCGCCTGCAGCGCAGCAGCCGGCCAGAGCAGGGCTGCGGCCAGCATCAGACACGAGACAAAACGACTGGAAAACATCACCAAAAAACCTTCCTCAAGACCGTACTCAAGACCTTCCCTAAGATGGGGGAGAGCCCGCCTGCTGGCTGTTGAATTCTTCAATCCACTGCTGCACTTCCCGCTGAACACGCTCCACCTCGGCAGGGGGCAGCAATTCCTGGATCAGCACCGCATTGGCCGCCGCACTCTGATGCCCACCGGCACCGGCCAGCGTAAACCAGCGATAGGCCTCCGCCGTGTTCTGCGGCGCACCCATCCGGCCATTAAACATCACCACACCCAGCGTGAACTGCGACTGCCGGTCACCATTATTCGCGGCCTTCAGGAACCACTCCAGCGCCTCAGCCTCATCCCGAATCACACCCAGGCCATTCAGATACATCACCGCAATGTTGTACTGCGCATTGGCATTATCCTGATCCGCCGCCAGCGTAAACCACCGCAAAGCCTCAAAATTATCCGCCGCCACGCCCTCGCCATTCAGGTACCGAGTGCCCAGCGCAAACTGCGCCGCCGACTCACCAGCCTCAGCGCGAGCCTGCAGCGCAGCCAGCTCATCCGACGACTGAGCGAATGCCCCGGCCGCCCAAAAGCACAACCCCAAAACGCAAACTGCCCCGCAGGCCACGCGCCTAAAGGCACGCACCGGCAGGGCAGAACTCATCCAGCGAAAAGAATTCAAACGAAACCGCTCAGAACTGCTCGTACAGACTGTCCGTATCATCGTCAGCAAACACCACACGGTTGGCATCCTCCAGCCACTCCAGCGCCAGTTGCTCACCCCGAACCACATCCGACTCACTCAGACTCTCCCGAATCATCTCCAGCGTAGGCGCCAGATCCCGCTCCCCATTCACATAGGCCAGCGTCAACCACTTAACCGCCTGCACCAGATCCGGCGCCGAAGCCCCCTGACCCGTACGATACATCTCCCCCAGGCGGCGCTGAGCCTGCACATGCCCCTGATTGGCCTCCTGCGTGAACTCCATCATCGCAGCCCGGTAATTCCCCGACTCATAAGCCCGAACCCCAGCCTCAAAATCAGCCAGCACGGCCCCAGAGACCATCAACAGGCCAGCCATTCCAACGGCGCCCAGCGTTTGTTTTATTGATATAGGCATAATGCGACCCTTAGACAATAAGTAGAGCGAAACAAAAGATTCCCGATCTTAGCACGACCACCCCGACCCTGGAAATTTCTACAGAAAATATCAAAAAGGGCTTTGAAAATACTGCCAGTTATATATAATACGCACCCTCAACGCACCCGTAGCTCAGCTGGATAGAGTACCTGACTACGAATCAGGTGGTCGCATGTTCGAATCATGCCGGGTGCGCCATACAGATACAAAAAAGCCCGCCTTGCGCGGGCTTTTTTGTATCTGCAGGGTTTACCTGGCTACGAGAGAACATATGTTCGACAAATCGCATGCGATTTGGACGCCCCGCCAGGGCGCCCCGAAGGGGTGAGTAATCCGCCAATGCGGATTACGAATCAATCATGCCGGGTTTAACCTGAAGTCCTCCAAAATGTGATTCATCGCACAAATCCCTCTATTAGCCATATGTCTAATTGTCATAACCCCCTGAATCTGGACATATTCGGCAATTGCTCTCAACCTCGGCCGCATCCAATACGCAGGTGTCCAGTCCATACGGAGTCACCCGTAGGGCGGTAGCGTGCCCGGATCTTCGGAAATAGGGTGCAAGCGCACATAACCAATAGCATGGGCGCTCGTCGAATCGCTGATTGAGTAACCGATCCGAAAAATAGTTTTGTCGACTCGGAAGGTTAGGGCGACAAATTAAGAAAGGATCTTATTGAGATAGTGTGCAGTAACTTTGAGATTCTGAGCATGCGCACTATACAACTGTTGAACAAATCCGCTGCGCGGAAGCTATAACCGGATAGGACAGAAGAGAAACGATGGAGATGATACATGGATGTATCAAACCACCGGTTGCTGCAGAATATTTTTCGCAGCTACAGGAATGTTTT